>Ga0082212_10001478_pt1 | contig 34655 bp, 25 predicted proteins | sample TergutNt197P3_FD_71548 | JGI IMG/M metagenome (GOLD analysis project Ga0082212, IMG submission 71548) | Neocapritermes taracua P3 segment gut microbial communities from Petit-Saut dam, French Guiana - Nt197 P3 | ecosystem: Host-associated > Arthropoda: Insects > Digestive system > Gut ... | reverse complement strand
GATCATAGGTGATCCGGGCGAAGAATGGCCAGGATGGATACAGCCCATTGGAGCGTATGACGCCTATATGACAGGTGACAAAGTGAGTTTCGGCGGCAAGGTCTGGGTAAGCACGGTTGACGGCAACGTGTGGCAGCCGGGCGTTTACGGCTGGGAGGAGATTTAGTACGCAATTTGGGCCAATTGCGTACTAATGTACTAAACTTATAATTTCATAGATTTCATAGAAAGGAATGATCATATATGCAGCAGTATTATCGTCTTGATGTAGATGGCTATTACATCGAGCCTGTCATTGCTGAGTATAGCGCTGATGATCCGATGCCGGATGACATAACTGATATACGCCCGCCTGATGGTTTGTATCGCGGCCGATTCGATAGGGCGTCTAAGATATGGGTTGAGGACGCGCCGAAGCCGGAGGCGCCGGAGGGTATGATGGCTGTCTGGGACTGCGAAGCGAAGGTGTGGAGCTTCGAGGCTATCCCTGAGCCGCCGGGGGAGCCGGGCGGGCAATTGTCACAGGGCCAGCTGGGTTATTTGGACGGTATGATCGCTGGGTCGGGAGGTCTGCGTCATGAGTGATTATGATCTTAATTTTGAGGTCGGCTTTGCTGTGACTCACGCTATTTCGATGCTGCGGTTTCTGCCTGCGACGAACAACTACGATGCGCTCGTGACGTTCCCTTACTTGTGCTTCGAGGAGTATGTGCCGGACGCTGAAAGACAATATGAGCGCGGCCAGGTAGTGCGTGAGTCGTGCTGCAAGTATCTCATCCAGAATGATGGCGTGAGGATCGATGTGAGCCGGCCGCTGCGAGAGCAGCTGAAGTTGTTCCGCGACTCCGGGCGATATGACGAGGATGGCGCCCCGAGAACTTGGGTGCGCGAGGAGTACTGCCTGAATGGTTTTCAGCGGTAATATGATGATGGTGATCCTGGCAGGTCCGGGTGGTATGTTGTTGTTTCTGAGCGGGTTGATAGCGCGACTCCGCCGCCTAACGACTATCAAAATTGGCAAAAAAGCCCTGCTTAGTGCGACGCGGGAGATGCGCGGATGGAGCTGCGGATGTTAAGACGTAACTATTTGGTTATTTTTCTGGGGGTTTTGCTCATCGGCGTGTTTGCCTTTTATAACGCGTATGTATTGAGCCTCGGTGAGTCATACTTAAATGAAGAGGTGTACGTCAAGAATCTCGTGCTTGACATGATGTGCGATATTGCTGAGTCTGCTGACAGCCGGGACGCCATGATTGATACGGTCAGTGAGATTGATACGCTGAAGCAGCGCGGCGTTTACTGCGCGGCTTATGTGAAAGGTAGTGACGGCAAGTACACCGTTATAAGTGAGCGGAGTCCGTTGTTCGGCCCGTATGATCCTCTGGATAATCAGGATTTGGAAAGAGATGTCGACAGGCAAAACCGAGGGAAGTGCGATATCCTGCGTGCTGCGGATGAGTTTTCATCGGCTCATGTAATACATATTTACTGGCGATGGGTATTTCAGGCTTCAGATGAGCCTATCCTTATCATTCTTGGTATGTCAAAGTTTGCGGTCGAGACTAATCACGAGAGCGGCTTGATCATCGGGTTCTGGGCGATTTGCGCGGCTTTCGTCGTGCTTGCTCTTTTGACTGTCACTACGTTTATTAGCAGCAAAAGAAGGAGTGGTGAGTATGACTGAGCCGGTGATGCTCGGATGGATAGGTACTATAAGCACATTTTTGACAGTTACGGGCGCACTCGTGAAGCAGGGAATGACTCTTAAAAAGACAGCTAAAGGACAGGAGAAGATCAAGAAGGACGCCGCAGAAACCAGGCAGATATCAGAGAAAATGCGCGAGGAAAACAAGGGAGGATTTGAGGATTTAAAAGCCCTTGTTTTGGAGCATATTGAGCATGTGGATGTCGAGATTATTGAAATCAAAGGTGTTTTGCGACAGCTTTGCGATAAGAATGATCTGAATATTGAGAATAGCAAGGAGGTTTCTTTTTGTGAATGATTTATTAAGCTGGGCACATTTAGGTTCTGTGGCTGGGGTGTCGGTGGCGGTCGTCGCCCTTACGCAGATCCTCAAGCATTATGTTCCGAAGAGGCTGGGCCCGAAGTGGGTCGCGCTGATCCTTGCGCTGGTTCTGACTTATGCGGGCCAGCTGGTGGCGGGTGATTTCGCTCCGGAGTCGTTCTTGCTTTCGGCGCTTAATGCTGTTTTGTCCGCCGGGGCGTCGATCGGGGCGTATGAGGCGTTTGTTGAGCCAATTGCTCATAGTGAGCATGTTGAGCGTTCGTGATGCTGGAGGGTGTTTTCTATGAGTGAGTTCGCAGGGAGTGTCGCCGGGGGCGCTGAGCTGTATGCCGGGGCTGAGGTGCAAGCTGGGGCTTCGGGTTCGATTATGGAAGGCGCGGATAAGGCTGGTTCTGTTTTTTCAGCGTTCAGCGTTGTTTTCGGTGTCAGGGTGCCGGAAGGCGAGGTCGTTACGGGACAGATGGTCGAGGAGTTGCTTCATGGTAGGGGTGAGGATGATGAGTAATAGTTCTTTGGTGACGGTGTCGACGCTGTCGCAGCATAGGTCTGTCGGGCGGAACAAGCAGATTACTAAGATCACGATCCATCATGCGGCGGGGGTGCTGTCGGTCGAGTCTATGCTTGGGTGGTTCGTGAATCCGGATGCACGTGCGAGCTCGCAGTATACTGTCGGCGGCGACGGGCGCGTGGGTATGAGCGTTGAAGAGAAGGACCGCGCGTGGACAAGTTCGAGCAGCGCGAATGATAACGCGGCTATAACGATCGAGGTCATAAACTCGGCTGTCGGCGGTGAGTGGCCTGTTAGTGAGCGGGCGTTCGAGACATTAATCAGCCTATGCGTGGATATTTGCATGAGGAACCCGGGGATCACTCAGAGGGATGGTAAGCCGGGTCTTTACTTTGATGGTACGCCGGGCGGGAGTTTGACGCATCATCAGATGTTCGCGGCTACGGGTTGCCCGGGGCCTTTTTTGCTCAGCAGGTTCCCTCGGATTTGCGACGAGGTGAACGCGCGCCTGGCGTTGCTGACGGGCGTTTCGCCGGGGGTTCCGGAGGTTCCGGGGGCTGCGCCGCCGCCGATCGCGCCGGGTACGTCAGTTCCTGAAGTGGTTCCGGGCAGTCCGGCGCCTAGTCCCGGCGCTGACTTGGGCAAGGATACGCCTTCTGTCTGGCATTCCGGTGACTGGGAGTGGGCTATGGCGCTCAGGACGCCGGATGGCGTGGCTGTGACCGACGGTACGGATCCGCGCGGCTTAATTACGCGTGAGCAGTCTGTTTCAATGCTGCGCAGGGTCGTTAGCATTCTTGAGGACAGGCTTGAGATCAGGTTGTAGTTTAGCGGGGTGATGTTATGCCCGGGGTTATGAGCGCTCTTGATACGGGCTTTCCTTCTTTTACCGGCGCTGAGTCCACGGAGGCGAAGATCGCTTCTATTCAGAATTACCTTTTCATGCTCCTGGAGCAACTGCGGTATTCTATGCATAATCTTGATATTGCAAGGAATATGAACGCAGCATCTGTCAGTAAGTTTACCGGGGCTGTTACTGAGCCTGTGTATAAGAGGCTGGAGAGTACCGAGGGTAAACTGACGGAGCTGTCGATTACGGCTGAGGGGCTTCGCTCCCGGGTCGCTGATGCTGAGGGGAATATTTCGGTGGTTGCGCAGACTGCAAGCAAGATTGAGTGGGTTGTTTCCGGGAGCAGCGCTTCGACGTTCACACTTACGTCCAGGGCGGCAAGCCTGGTTGCGCAGAGTATCAATCTTACGGGCTTCGTTACGTTTAGTTCACTTTCTTCCCCTGGTCAGACGACGATCAATGGGGCTAATGTCACGAGCGGGGTCATTACGGGCGCTACGCTCAGGAGTATTGCTCCTTCTTCGCAGGTCTGGGTCCAAAACGGGGGCGTCTTCATTTATGACAGGTTCGGGTTGCCGGCCGGAGGGATATTCTACCATGACAGGGGCGTCGATTCTCCTGATCAGGCGAGGTACCGGGTCTATATTTACAGCGATGTGGGCCACGCGCTGAAGATAGAGTCGGGGGCGAATATGTCTATCGAGGCGCCGAACGGGACGGTGTTCGCGCTGGGGGACTGGGATTTCAGGGGCGCTAATATCCGATGGGATTAGCTTTCGTTTGTGAGGTGTGTTTCTTTGAAGTTGATGGATGCTGTGAATGCGTATATGGCGGCGGAGGAGATGGCTTCACAGGTTTGGCCTTATGATCTGGCGCTGGCAATTTTTAAGCTTATGCGGGAGCTGCAGGCTGACATGGATTTTTATGTCGGCCGCGAGCGAGAGCTTGTTTTTAAGTATGGTGTGACTGATGGTGAGAACGTGAAGCTTTCGGAGCGGGGTACGTTTGTGTTCCGTGATCCTTCGGAGGGGCCTGTGTATGAGCGTGAGCGGAATGAGCTGGGCGAGACGGATGTGGGCGCTTCGCCTGCTTTGTATATCGTGAGGGCGCCGGGCGAGGTTAAGCCTTGCTGGCTGGCTGCACTGGATGGGTTTATTGAGTTTAAGAGCGATGTTTAAGTGGCTGCGCTTTTTTATCGATAATGGGTTAACCGGTAATTGTGAGTTCTTCGGTTGAGGGGGCGTATTGGTGAAACTTCCTGATATGAAGTTTAGAGATAGGATCACAAAGAGTGTACAGGTGAAGTTCGGCGGGCTCAATCATACGCAGGGCGCAGGCGACGGTGAGCTTTGGGATATGATGAATCTTACGAGCGATCATTTTCCGCTTCTTGCTTCGCGCGCGAGGCGGCTTACTTACTTGTCTCTGAGCGATGCGGGCGGGCTTTTCTCGTGGGACGGGCTTTGTTGGGTGGATGGCGACGGGCTTTTCTACCGCGGGGAGCGGGTCGGTGGCGTCGTGCCCGGTGAGAAGTCGTTCGCTGCAATCGGCGCGTTTATCATTGTGTTCCCGGATAAGGTTTTCTACAATACGTTCTCCGGCGAGTTCGGGGAGCTTGAATCTGAGTGGGCTGGCGATGAGGTTGTGTTCACGAACGGGGTATTGTTTGACGAGGCTGCGGATGCGAATACTCTGCAGGCGGATGGCGTGGTGTGGTCGGAGCTTTTTCGTGTGGGCGACGCTGTGTCTGTTTCCGGTTGCTCGGAGCATCCGGAGAATAACAAGACTGCCGTTATCAGGGGGATGGATGGGGACAGGTTGTTTTTCTATGAGTTCTGCTTTGTGCTGGATGGCGCGGGCAGGGATGAACCGTATTCGGAGGCGGGCGAGTTGTCTGTAAAGCGGGCGGTCCCGGATCTGCTTTATTTGTGCGAGAACGATAATCGGCTTTGGGGATGCGATAGTACGACTATTTACGCGTCGAAGCTGGGCGATCCGTTCAATTGGAATGTCTACGATGGTTTGGATACTGATTCTTATGCTGTAGATACGGGGTCCGCGGGACCGTTCACGGGGGCAGTGTCGTTTTTGGGGTACCCTGTATTTTTCAAAGAGGAGAATATTTACAAGGTCTATGGTTCCGTGCCTTCTAATTTCGAGGTGATGCCGTCGGCGACGCTGGGCGTCGCGCAGGGCTGCGCGGGGAGCTTGGGGATTGCCGGAGAGACTTTGTTTTATTTGTCCCGCGCTGGTGTGATGGCGTATTCGGGCGGTATCCCTCAGCCTGTCGGGGATGTTTTTGGCGTTGAGCGGTTTTCTTCTGCTGCTGCCGGGAGCGATGGGTTGAAGTATTATATTAGTATGCGGGGCGAGTATGATGAGTGGCAGCTTTATGTTTACGATACGCTGCGCGGGTTGTGGCATATCGAGGATTATCTGCACGCTACTCATTTTGCTAAGTGGGATGGTAATCTGTACTGCCTCGATGAGTCCGGTGTTATAAGGATCCTCGGGATCGCGTCGGATCCGCCGGCCTGCGAGTCCGCGGAGGATGAGGTGGAGTGGCGCATCGAGTTCGCTGATTTTACTCAGGGGGAGCCGAATAAGAAGGGTGTCTCAAAGGTTCAGATCCGGCTTGAGTTGGATGCGTTTGCGCATGCGGATATTTTTATGCTTTTTGATTCGGGCGGCGTTTGGCAAAGGGTCGGCGGTGTGCTGGCTTCAAATGTGAAGAGGTCTTATTATTTGCCGATCGTGCCGCGCAGGGCGGATCATTTCAGGTTGTGCATTGAGGGTGAGGGCGGCGTGCGGGTGCAGTCGCTTGCTATTGAGTTTTACAAGGGGTCGGAGCTGCAGGCGCATTGATGTGTGTCAGCGTTTATGCGTTGCCATGGATCGAGAGAGCCGCGAGCGACCTAATGAAGTGGTCGCGAGAGGAGAGGAGAAGCAACGAAACGGAGCGTATGCCCGAACTTGTGATGGGCGGAGCGTAGTGTAGTTTGCGACGACGAGAGGAGCGGGTTATGTCAGCTTTTTCGGATTATTTGAAGAATACTGTCGGTAAGCAGATCGTCGGAGGGTTGAGCTCGGCTGTCGGGAATTTGGCTGCGCAGAATGCGGGCGCTGCGGGCGCTGGGGGCGTTGCTGGCAGCGTGCCTTCCGGGGCGGGGGCGGGTGGCGCCGGGGCGGTCGGTGCTGCTGGCAGCGTGCCTGCCGGAGCTGCTGGCGCTTCGGGGTATGGTAGCCCGGGCGGTTACAGCTATGATGATTTCCTGAAAGCGTATCAGGGTTCGGGTCTTTATTTCAACGACGCGGATATGAGGCTTGCTCAGTCAAATCCGGCCGCAGGTATGGGGCTTGTCTCGGCGAAGACGAGTTACGGGAACGCGGCGTCGGATTATGACCGGATGCTCGCCAACGCGGATGCGGAGCGGATCCGCAGCGGTTATGGCGGGTATACGAGCGGCGCTGACGGGAGCGGGTTCAACCCGAATAGTCCGCTGCAGTTGCAGACGAATGATATCCTTTCGCAGATGTACGGGTACGGGCCGTTTGAGTATGGTAATTATAATAATGCGTATTCTGATTATCAGAAGTATTTACTAGATTCTATTGTGCTCAAGTCGCCTTTTTCGTATTCAAAGGAGCGGGATCCTCAGTGGTCAAGCTATAAGAAGTCATATTTGCGTGAGGGTGACAGGGCGTCAAGCAATGCGCTGGCTCAGGCGTCTGCTGCGTCGGCGGGGCGGCCTTCGAGCTATGCGGCGACGGCTGCGTCGCAGGCGGGGGATTATTACGCTGCGAAGCTGAATGATGTGATCCCGCAGCTTTATCAGCAGGCTTATGACCGTTACTTGAACGAGTACCAGATGAAGCTCAGCGGTTTGAACGCGGTGAATAGCCAGGAGCAGATGGATTATCAGAAGTATCTCAACGGCAGGGATTTCGCGTTCCAGAACTACAACAATCAGTACAATATGCTGGGCAATAATCTGGCTGCTGTGCAGGGGCAGGAGGGTACTGAGTATTCGAGGTATCTTGATAATATCAATATGCAGCTTGCGGAGCAGCAGAGGCAGCAGGCGGCGCAGCAGCAGGCGTGGGAGAATGCTTTGTCGGCTTCGCAGCTCTATGGTTATACGCCGGATGCTTACGCGGGCGCTATGCAGGTGGCGCCGGGCGCGCAGACGCTCGGTGGCCAGCAGGCGCAGCAGCAGGCTGATCAGTGGAATAAGGCGTTTGCGGCGGATATGTGGAATACTGCGGGGGTGCTGCCTGAGCAGTATGCTGCGGCGCTGGGGCTTGCTCCGGGCGCGAAGACTGCGGATCAGCTGTATCGTGAGCAGCAGCTTGCGGCGGCTGCTGCGAGGGGCGCGGGCGGTTCGGGCAGTGGTTCCGGTGGCGGCGCCGGCGGCGGTTCCGGTGATGCGCGTGTCGATGCGATCATGGGTAAGTATGCTGATGGTGTGGTCACTGATAAGGCTGACTGGGATTATCTTGTGGGCTTATATGGCGAGGATGATCTCCGTGGGGCGGGCTGGAGTTATCGCGGCGCAGGGGGTGGTTCCGGGGCGGGTTCCGGTTCGGGCGCGGCTGCTTCAGGCGGGACGCCTATAGATCGTCAGAGTGTTTTGGCGCTCGGTATGGGGCCGATCGACGATAGCAGGCTTGAGCAGCTTGTTGAGAGCGGCCAGGTGGTCGGATATGTGAGCGGCGGGAAGCTCATGTTCAGCTGGGCCGGTGATGTGCCGGAGGCGCCTGCGTATGATTACAGTTATAACGCGGGGCAGTTGAACAGCGGGTTGAGCCGCGATGAGTACGATGCTGCTGTGCGCGCGAGGGCTCGGGAGCGCTCTTGGTAGATGTAGTAGTGTTGAATCGTTTGGCTACACATTTTCATATTGATTCGCAGAGTTTTGTGTGATTTGTAGATGGATATTGATGAGGCGTAATCCGTTGCGTTGAACTGATTACCTGCAGGAGAGTATGAAAATAACGCACACTTTTCGTTTATGCATAGGTGTATGAACTTCAACAAGTGCTTGGTTACTTGGATGATGAGTGGTTTTCGCTGGGGGATGGTCTGCGTTACGGGAGGATATGGTGTGAGTTATGGGGGTTCTTGATGACCTTCGCAGCGGCAAAATAAGAAGCTCCGCGGAAACAGTGTCCGGGAGCTTTGGGGCGGGAGGCGTCTCGTCTCCGGCTACGGTGAGCGCGGGTCCGTCACCGGCGGTTGCTTTGCGAAGAGCGCCGCCTTTGTCGAGGCTGCAGCAGCTACAGCGCAGGCTCAACTCGTCGACGATGCCGCTTTCGGGCGCGGCGTCTACCGCGCGTGTTCCTACGCGTACGCTGGCTTCAGTGCAGGCTGCTTCGAGGGGGGCGGCTGTACAGCCTGCTTCCCAGGGTAGCCCGGTGGGCAGAGACCTTATTCCTATGCCTGTCAAACTGTCTGCGCCTCCGGCTATGCAGGGCGCGGGCGCTTCGCAAAGCGACGGGGTGGGCAGTTATAATGCTGGTCTTGCGCGAAGCGGTGTGAGCCGTGATGCTTATGATTCTGCTGTGCGTTCAGGGCGCAGCGGGGCGCGGACGCCTGGCGCATTGTCGCTGCCCGAGCCGCCGGGCCGCTTCGGCGAGGCTAGGCGAGATACTGCTGCATGGAAGGTGAAGGAGAATGAAAAGAAGCGGAATGTTGCTGATGAGTACAGGCGTTTGATGTCGTTGGACGTTGCGTCCGCTAAAGCTGAGGCTGATCGGTTGAGCAGCGAGCGCGATAAGGTTATGAGTGATTTCTATGACATGCTGGCCGAGTATGATCAAGGGATGGTTTTCAGACCCGGTTACGGTGATCAAGATGCATCCGGAGCGGCGGCTGATGCGCTTGGGGCGTACAGAAAGTCGATGGACGAACGAGTTGGAGTCTTATCTGCGCAGTTGGAGGTAGTTCAGGGAGATATTGCACAGGCTGAGCTGCTGCAGAAAGTAAGTAGGTACGCGGTGCTGATGGATGAGCCTGATTATAAAATGCTCTCAGCGCCTAAGCAGAGCCCGACAAGTGATGCTAAATACAACTATATCAACGGGCTAGGAGTCACTCCTGAAGAACAGGCTATGTTCGATGCTATGCCTCTCGGCAGGACTCCGGATGTGAAGGCACAGATTGGGTTTGGAGAATATGATCTTCTGTCCGATGATGAGCGAGGTGTATATAATTACGTCTATACTAAAAAGGGGCGCGGTGCAGCTGAGGAGTACTTAAGGTCGATCAGAGAAGTCTTAAACTATCGTATAGCTTTACAGGATTATGAGGGCATGGATGCATTTGGGAAGGCGTTGTTCGCGCCTTTTGCGGGGTTTGACAGCTTTGCGGGGGGAGTTGCACAGCTTTTTTCAAAGGGCAGATTTCCCTCTAGTCCTGCAGCGATTACGAGTTCTATGATAAGGCAGGAGGCTTGGGAGAAAAGCAAATTACTGGGTCTTGCGTATGATCTCGGTGTGATGGCTGGGGGCATGGCGCCGTCTATTTTGCTGTCTTCTGTGACGGGCGGTTTACTTTCTGGCGCGGGGGTCGCGGCCGGGACGGCGTCGAAGGTGGCGGGCGCGGCGGGCCTTGCTGCAAACGCGATGTCAAACACTGGGAATATCTATGCCCAGAAGCTGAGCGAGGGGCATTCGCCGGAGCGGGCGCGGTCTTATGCTGCGCTGACGGGTATTGTTTCGGCGGGTATCCAGTACGCGCTGGGCGGTCACAGGGCGCTCGGTGGGCTCGCGGCGGATAAGTTAGGCGTCGGGATTTCAGCGCTTGACAGCGCGATTTGGCGCGCTACGGCTGATATCGGGGTGAGGGCTGCGCTGCAGGCGGTTTCGAGTGATCTGCAGGTCGTAGTCCCGCATTTGTTCGCAGCGGTGATGCTGGATGAGGATATTGATATTCGCAGTGAGGAGCTGTGGAACGCGGCGTTGATGGGCGCTTTGTCGGTCGTTGTGCTGGAGGGGCCGCGTATTGTAAGCGGTGAGCGCGCGAGAGTTGTCGCGGAGAGGGCGGCTATTGAGGCTATCAGGCGCGAGTATATGGGCGCTCATGAGGTGGATTATTTTGAGGGACTGCACGATGAGAGTTTTCGGGGCTTCGACGAGGCGTCGGTGAAGGCGAGGTTCCGGGAGCTATCTATGAAGCTTCATCCTGACTATAATAAGAGCGGGAGCGCCGACGCTGATATGAAGGCGCTCAATAGGGAGTATGCGTATCTGAAGGGGCAGTTCGCGGCTTCCGGTGCGGTTAGCGGCGCGGGGCAGGCTGCAGGGACTGCGGGTGCTGCGGATGCGCCTGCGGGGAATGCGGAGGCCGGGGGCGCGCTGACGGTTGACGGGGGCAAAGGGCTTGCGCTTGCGGCGTCTCCGGGCGCGGATACTGGCGCTGGCGCGGTCGGCGTTCCTGCGGGCGCTGCGGTGGACGCGGCTGTGTTGGTCGGGGGCGGCACGAAGAGTAGTTCCGGGATTATTAGCAGATTGCGCGATAGTATTCCGTCGCTTTCTGCTATTGCTCCTGTGACTAGTCTTTCCGGTGATGAGTTTTCTCCCGGATCACTGCAGCTGTCTGAACAAGTGTCGTCGTTTTTTGCAGGATTGGGTAATAAGGTGTTCAGACGAGGTCTGGGTAATGTGATTATTGACAAAAGAAGCGTTAAGGATGATATTGCGCATGGGATCGGCAGAGCGAAGGCTGTCACTTTTGCTGCGATCCCCGATGTTATTGAGAAGGGGGTGCAGATTGGTTATGATCCTGACTGGAAGAGGAGAGGGCGGGAGAGTTATGTTTTTGCTGCTCCGGTAAGTATCAGGCTTGATGTGGCGTATGTAGGCGCAGTCGTTCTGAGGGGGGCGGATAACCGGTTTTACCTTCATGAGGTCGTTGATGGCGATGGAAATTTGATTTATAGAAATAAGAATCCCCAAACGCCTTCAAGACCGGGAATTACCGAGCTGGTCGGGGTTACCGGAGCGTTTAAGGATACTTATACTGACAATATATCATTAAATAGCAGGGGCGTCAATAATCGTTTGAGTAATACTTTAGGGGGTGCGGGTTATGCCGGGCAGGTTCCAGAAGAATTCACGGCATGGGGTGCCGGGGGGCTTGAGGCTGCCGATGCCGCGGGGCGGAGCGCCGACGATGGAAGGATCGATGTCAGCGGAGGCGCCGGCGGAGGCGCCGGGCTTGACGTCCTTGCAGGGCGCGGCACTGCAGGAGGGAGTCCGGTCGCCAGTGCTCCCGAGTACAGCGGCGCCGCAGCCGGAGGGAACGCAGGCGCCGCCTTTGAGCGGGGAGCCTACGGAGGGCGAGGCTACGTTCCTGATGGAGTCGGAGGACGGGTTTATGGTGCGGGTCCCGGAGAGCAAGCTGGAGTCGTGGAACGAGGCGCAGCGGGACAGCGACAGGCCTCTGAGCAGGGGCGAATTGCTCGCGATCGAAGAACTAAAGCGAAGGTTTTACGGGACGAGCCGTTAAGTGCCAGGGATCTGGGGATTCCGCGTGGGACTGAGGTGAAGCTTGCAAGGTTTTATCCTCCGGCTGCGTGGGATGATGCGCTGAGGTCGGTCGATGCGAAGGTTTTTGACGCGACTGGCGGTCATGTGACTTTTGTCGTGGGCACGATAGAGGTTATGGGTTCCGATGGTGAGGCGCGTGTAATCAGCGCTGTGTATTCCGGAGATGGGTTCATTGTGCGCGCTGATCATCCGGTGTGGTCTGCTGAGAGGCTTGCGGATCATGAGTTGTTCCATGCGCTTTCTACCTTACATCCCGGGACGCCGGGTTCGCCCGGGTTGTTTGAGACTGCGAGGGCTGCTGTTACGTCGAGGTTCGGTGAAGAGGAGTTCGGCGGAGTTGCTAAGCAGTATATTCAGAAGTTGCGCGGTGTGATTGATGTGCCTGCGGATGAGCGTGATCCTGCGTGGAAGGCGGCGGTGGATGCTATTGAAGAGGAGGTCCTCGCTGATAGTTTCGCTGGGATGAACAAGTTCGGGTTTGGCGCGGACAGGTTCAAGGATGCTGCGCGGAGCGCTGCCGGTTCGTTCGGAGGTTCGCCGGGGCGCGAGACGGCGACTGCTGTCGATAGGGCGACGGGGCCGCCTACAGGAGCCGTTGACGTGAAGTTTTCTGTTGATGATAAGGTCGATGAGGAGTACTTTGCTGCAATCGATTCCGGAGATATGGTTTTAGCGCAGCAGTTGGTGAATGATTACGCTCAGGCGAGAGGGTATAGTGCTGCCAAGGATTACGAAGGCATGCATACCGCGCCGCGTAATGATGGGTTCAACGTGCCTATTTTTGATTTGGCGAAGATATATCCGGAGAATGTCTACTCGAGTAATGGCGTTATGTATTACGGCAGCGGCGAGTATTATGATTACGAGGCTATGAGGGTGCTCCTGAGCGTCAGGGATAAGCCGGATAAGAAGATTCAGATTTACAGGGCTGTGCCGAAGGATGTACGGGAGACGGATATCAGAAACGGTGACTGGGTGAGTGTGTCCAAGCAGTATGCGATCGAGCATGGTAAGTCTAATTTGAAAGGTTACCGTATTCTGCAGCGATGGGTTCCTGCTAAGCATATTTATACGAACGGCGACAGTTTGTGCGAGCAGGGGTATGACAATGGCGAGAGTATGGCTTATGCCAATACGAGGAATAACGCAAAGTCTCTTAGCGCTGTCACATATGATCTTGATGGGGAGATCATTCCTCTCTCAAAGAGGTTTGACAAGAGAAGTGTCCCGGCCAGGTATTCGGTCGACGATGAGTTGATGGGGCCGGACAGTTTGCTTCATTCTATGGACGTTTCCGGCGGGGCGGGGTATAATGCGCTTATGGAGCGGGGCGATGTCGCGTTCGGCGATTCCGATGAGACGTTCACTGACGGGAATGTGCCGATTGCTTTTACGTACGCTGTTGTTCCTGCGGATGCTCTTATTGTGTCCAATGATGAGTATGGCGGGTCGAATCCGGAGTATCCGGCGGAGCTTCAGCCGAGGGATCGTAAGCGGGCGTTCAGCCAGGTGCAGATACAGGATATGAGCCGGAAGTTGAATCCGAAGCTTCTGGCGGATAGTCCGACGGCTCAGAACGGGGCGCCTGTTGTGCGCGGCGATGGGGCGGTCATCGGCGGGAATGCGAGGAGCCAGGCTATTCTGGCTGCGTATGAGTCGGGGCGCGCGGGTGATTATGAGAGGTTTATCCGCGCTGAGGCGCAGCGTTTCGGGGTCGTTCCTTCGGAGATCCCTGACAGGCCGGTGCTTGTGCGCGTTGCTAGTAATGTGGATGACTGGGCGGCGCTTTCGCGTGATTTGAATGCTGCGACTGCTGCTTCTTATTCTGCTACTGAGCAGGCTATGTCTGATGCGTCGAAGATGGGGGATATCCTCGATTTTATTGTCCCGAATGATGAGGGCGATTTGAATGATTCCGAAAATCGTCCGTTTATAAATGCTTTTGTTGGGCGTGTCGTGCCTGCGGCTGAGCGGGGCGGTATGCTGACGTCGGGCGGGTTGCTTTCACGGGCTGGGCTGGAACGGGCGAAGTATGCGATTTTCGCGTTCGCGTATAATGATCCTGATGTGCTGGCAAGGTTGTCGGAGAGCCTTGATAATGATGTTAAGAATGTGACGAACGCGCTGCTCGCGGCGGCGCCGAATGCTGCGGCTATTCGTGCCGGCGTGGAGGCCGGGGTGCTCGTAGATGAGGGTGCTGTCGATGTCGTGCTGCGGGCGGTCCGATTGTTTTCTGACGCGAAGCGCGGGGGCGATACGGTTGCGGAGCTTACGGCGCAGCTGAGTTTGACTGATTCGTACAGGCCGGATGAGGTTTGGCTGGCGGGCGAGATTGAGAGGAGTAAACGGAGCGGGAAGCAGATTCGCGAGATTTTTAACTGCGTGTTTGCCGAGGCTCTGGATAGCGGGGATCCGCGTCAGGCGTCTATGTTTGCGGATGCCGGCGCTGGGCGCAGTTTGATGGAAAGGGCGGCGGACAGGTTTGAGCGGGAAACAGGGAGAAGTATCGGACGTCCCGACTTTGGAGGATATCCGTTTGACGGAGGAGTGGCTGGAGGAGGGTCGGAGGATGCAGGTGAGCGACTTCATGCTCCGGGCGGGGACGCGGTACCTCAATCTGCTGAAGGAGCAGTACGCGGCGAGCGTGGCGGAGCAGGGACCGGCGCGTCCGGAGGGCTTGAAGCTGCCGGAACTGCCGGATTTGCCGGTGAACAAGTAGAGGGTGATTCTACAGGGGCGATAAATACCCCGGGCGCTGTGAGCGGCGCGCCGGGGGTTTTTGCTGCGCCTTTTGTCAGGGGACCGGATTGGCAGGTCGAGGGCTTCGGGCGGGATTTGCCTCCTGTGAAGCGGTCGTTTTCCGAAGAGGTCGGGCGGCAGCTTAGCGGCGGGCGGACTGCTTCTGCGGCGGAAGGCGGTGCGAGCGGCGCTCATCGCGCGGGCGGCGTGGCTTCTGCGGATCAAATGGGGGGCGTTTCTCAGGAGGCGCTGCGTGGGTTTGGCGCTGATCTGCGGCGTGGTATGGCTGAGCGTGAGGCGGCGGCTGCTTCGAGGCGGCGTTCGGATCCTGCTTTATCGAAGGAGGAGTTCTCCGGGACGCTGAGTGTCGTGGGCGTGGGTATCAATATCGACGGGGCGCTGGGCGATTATGGTTTTGCTCCGTCTTTGGTGGAAAACAGAAATGCGGCTTATCAGGTGAGAAAGGCTGTTAAGGCGGCAGAGAGGCGGCTTAGGCCGTCGGACGATGAGAAGGAGTTCGCCCGCGGGATGGCTGCTGGGTTCAATTCTTTGGATGATCTGCCTGCGTCAATGGATCCGGACAAGGTGTCTGATCTGGCGGATTATTATGTGGCGGAGGAATCGTTCAGCGATGCGCCTCTGAGGCAGATCAGGAAGGTTATTAATTCTGCGCTCGATGAGCAGATGGAGGAGTTATTCAGGGATGCTGCGGCGTTTAAGCCGGTGGGGGCGCTCAGGCAGAATTTCAGGACGCCGGAGCGGCTTATGCGTTCTATTTTCCGTGATGGTAATGGTAATGATGAGCGGGGCGAGGCTATCAACAAGGCGGTTTTCTACAGGGTGGACGCTAACGAGGCTGAGCGGTACCGCTTTAAGAATAAGATGGTGCAGAAGCTGAAGTACCATGTCGACGGGAAGGGGCGCAGGAGGGCGCTGTCCAAATTTGAGGACAGGGTCGTCAAGTGGGTCATCGAGGGCGAGGCTGCTTCACGGATCGTCGCGGGTATGGAGATGCGCGAGTCTGTCATCAATGCGGCGGAGAATATCCGCAAGGGCGCCGATAGGCTTGATGCGGCGAGGGAGTTTTCGCTTCAGGGAGATGCGGTGAGGCTTGCTGAGCTTTATGCGCGATGGCTGGATACTCAGGATGCTGCTAATGATGGACGGGTGGATTCTGTTATCGTTAAGAACGCGGTGAAGGCTTATACTGCGTTTTACGATGAGGTGCATGCGGAGCAGAATAAGTTCCTCGTCGCGCATGGTTTCGATACGATCGGTTATATAAAGGGTTATGCCCCGCATATGCAGGAGCAGAGTGCGATCGATCAGTGGAACGGTGCGATTAAGTCGATGCTGGGGTTGCAGGATGATGCGCAGAGTATTCCTGCGTCGATCGCGGGTCTGACGCAGGATTTTAAGCCTTACAAGCGATATAATCCGTATTATGAACACAGGTACGGGTCTGAGGATGACGCGGATATGGGGATCGGGAGCGCTACGGATAGTTATCTTGATCATATGTCCGATGTTGTTTTCCATACGGATGATATCATGCGCGTGAGGGCGGCTTCGAGGTATTTCAGAAGAACGTTCGCGCCTGCTGAGATCCGTGAGAATTTGTCGTGGGCTGAGGGTTTGCGGTTTGTCGGCACGGCGGAGAAGCTGACGTTTTTACGGGATCGCGGAGCGGTCGCCTGGGGAAGCGAGCTGAGCGACGCCGACGTCGATGCGGCGATGGACAGGTATGTGGACAAGCTGTACGGGGATATTAAGAACAGCGGGAAGTTCAGCGAGTTCGTGAAGTGGCTGGATAATTACGCGAATGTCGTTGCGGGGAAGCAGAACTGGTTTGACAGGAGCGGCGAGTGGCTTGCGGGGCGGAAAAATCTTAATGTGGCTAATAAGATCCATAGGGTTTTCCAGCGGGCGCAGGTGGCGGGGAGTTTGTCCTCGGCTGTTAATCAGCTTTCGCAGGTGAACTTGATTGTCGGAGAGAATAGCGTCGTGCATGTGACGCAGGCGCTTTATGATATTTTATCCGGTAAGCTCCGGCGCGGGGCGTTCGCGGAGCAGAGTGATTATCTGACGGGCAAGAAGGGCGAGGATTTCATAGTGACCGGCATTGGGCAGATGCTTATTAGCGCGGTGTTCTCGCCTACGAGGATCGTGGACGGGTTCACGTCGACGCTGGCTGTGCGGAGCCGGTACTTGAAGGAGATCGCGGCCGGGAAGAGTCATGCGGAAGCAATGAAGGCTGCTGACAGGTACGGGCGCAGCGTGGTAGGCAGCCGAATGAAGGGGTCAAAACCGCTGGCGTTTGAGTCGAAGGCGTTTTTCCTGAAGATGGTGTCGATGTTCCAGCTTGAGGTCGCGAATCAATGGGGGCATTTGACGCAAGATATACCGAATGATTTCAAAAAGATGGAGCGGGAGCAGGGAAAAAGCAAGGCTGTTTGGGCGTACGCTGCTGTTATTGTCAAAGCGCTGCTGACGGCGTTTATGTTGAATCGTGCTATGAAGGAGACGGCGGGGGTCGAGCCGGTATTGTTCGATGTCATCGGTCTTACTGCTAACTTTATTGCGTCCGGCGAGGGGCTTCCTACGAATGACTGGCTGAGGGTCGTTATTGATAATGGCTGGGAGAAGCTGGCGGGCGAGCGGTTGTTCGGGACTGATGAGCTGGATCCGGAGCGCGGGTTTGATTTGGGCCGGGCGCTTGGGGATACGGGGAAGCGGGTCATGGGCGATCTGCCGTTTGCGCGGAATGCTGCGGGGCTTTTTGGGCTGAATAATGACAGGCCCGCGCTGCCGAATGTCGTCGGGCGCGGGGTGGATGTGGCGAAGGCGTTCATGGAGCGGAGCGAGGGCGAGGGAGATGAGGGCGGCGGTCTTGTGCCTGAGGCTGTCATGCAGGCGCTCATCGGCTTCGGCGCGGAGGTGCTGCCGGGCGGAAGGCAGCTGAAGCGGTCGTATGAGGGCGTGGAGGCGCTGCGCCGCGGAGGGAGCTACAGCGGGTATGGTGAGGATGCACGGCTGCGGTATCCGGTGAAGGATGGGTTCTGGGATGTGGTGCGCGGGTCTGTGTTTGGGACGCGGGCTATGCCTGAGACTGAACGCTTTTATGCTTCCGGGGCGAAGGCTCTGTCTAAGAAGCAGACTGCTGTATTCGATTCGCTTGTGAGCGGTGGCGCTGACCGTGAGGAGTTGTACAATGCTTTCATGGAGTGGCGGCGGATCGGGAATGATAAGGATGCGGAGCCGGATTCTGTCGAGCGCGGGCGGCAACAGCGGGATGTGATCCGCGGACTGAGTTTGAGCGGAAGGCAGAAGCTGGAACTTTACAGGGGGCTTTCCGGGGCTGATTCGCGTTCTGAGAAGTTTAAGGATTTGATGAGAGCGGGGCTGTCCTGGGATCAGGTGATGGATATCTACGATGAGTATGCGGTGCTTTCTGCGCGTGATGATTTGAAGGCCGCGGAGAAGGCTTCGGCGTTTGCTAAGTGGGTCGACGGGCGGCGGTTGACTGCTGCGCAGAGCGCTGCTGTCAAGGACGGGTTGAAGTTTTACAGTATTGTTCCTGCGGAGGCGACGAGATACGAAAAGTTGACGGATGCGGGGTTGACTGCTGAGACTGCTTACACGCTTACGAATGATCTGGCGGCGCTGGAGCCACTGCCGGGGAGTTCGGGTGTGACGGATATGCAGCGGTACCGGGTGATCGATGCGGAAAGACTTTCGGCGGATGAGAAGGTCGCGGCGATGGGTACGATCATGGGGACGGATATGCTGACGGAGAGCGGAAACGCTTCTCAATATGCAAAGATGTTGGATGTGCTTGATTCCGGTGCGTCGGTGAGGGAGTATCTGGATCTTCGAGAGAGCGGGGGCGTTGATTCGTATTTGAAGTATGTCGGCGCGGGCATTTCGTCGCAGGCTGCGCTTGATATGTCCCTCACTATGATCGATGCTAAGGGCGAGGCGGGCGAGGATTGGCGCAAGTCGCTGCTCCGGTGGCGTGCGGCGGTGGATGCTGCTGGTACTCAGGATGACCAGCTGGCTGCGTTGTCTGTGGTGATGGATGAGGTCAGTTTCCGGAAGGCGTCTATGGCGTATGATTATGGGATCTCGCCGAAGCAGTTTGTGCGCTTCAAGGAGCTGCTGCAGGAGGCTGACGCGGCGGGTAATAATAACGGGAGCATCGATCAGAAGGAGGCTGCCGCCGCGATCGCGCGCTTGCCGGGGCTCTCCAGTACGCAAAAGGCTGTTCTGTATCAGCTGCAGAGTATAGGATGGAAGACGAATCCTTATAATGATGCTGTCGCGAGGAAGGTGCGGGATGCATACCAGAGCGCGGGCGCGGCGAGCGTGCCCCGGCCGTTGTCGCTGCCTTCGCCGTCGGGCGGAGCCGTGCCGCTGCCGGGGGCGGCGCCGCGGGCGGCGGGCGGGTTGAGTTTGCCGGCGCCTCCGGGTAGGGCGGGGTGAGGAGTTAGTCCCCTCAAAAGTCCCCTCAAAAGTCCCCTCAAAACCGCAAATTTTTAGTAATTTTTGGGCACTTTTCGAAAATTTAGTGATTCTCTAATAAATATGAAAAACCCCTGAATACTTGTGGTTTCAGGGGTTTCTTGGGCTTGTTATTTGGTGGGAACAACAGGACTTGAACCTGTGACCCCATGCTTGTAAGGCATGTGCTCTCCCTGCTGAGCTATGCTCCCGGGACTGGTCCTATCCGCAGCGGCTTGATTATTCTACTAAAAGGAAAATCTCTTGTCAACACAAAGATGAAAAAAATAAGATGATATTTTGCGGATATTTACGGTTGACATTTTCGAGAGCATTCTCAGTGATGATATTTTCAGCTATTTCAGAGAGAAAACACAAGACCACAAGGGGAGGGACGGTCCTCTATAACCACACGCCCGCTCAGGCGGGCTTGAGTTATATAGCTGTGGGTGATATACTGGCAATAATGTTTTTGTAAAAATCCTAAATAAACCAGGTCAGACAGAAGGGTGCGTAATGAAAAGGCTGCCATTAGGTATACAAAACTTCAGAAAGATTATCGACGGCGGGTATGTATACGTTGACAAGACGAGATTCGTGTATGAACTGCTGAACGACTCAAGCTACTACTTCCTGTCGCGCCCGAGAAGGTTCGGCAAATCACTCCTTCTCGATACGATCGCCGAAGCGTTCAGCGGTGACAGGGAACTGTTCAAAGATCTGTGGATATATGATTCCGATTATCAGTTTGTAAAGCATCCGGTGATACGCCTGGATATGAGCAGCGTTGCGAATAAAACGCCGGAGACACTGGAAAACGAACTTTTGATCGAGACAAAGAAGCGGGCTGCCGGGGAAGGTTTCGATATAGAATATAAATCGCCCTCCGCAGTTTTTAAAACCCTGATAGAAGAATTATACAAGAAATACGAGCAGAGGGTCGTCGTCCTGATAGATGAATATGACAAGCCAATACTGGATCATCTTACGAATACCGAAGCGGCTGAGGCGAACAGGGAAGTTCTGAGAGGATTTTTCGGAATCTTGAAGTCGATGGACCCTTATCTCAGATTGGTGTTCATCACAGGGGTATCGAAGTTTACGAAGACTTCGATATTCTCCGGGCTGAACAACATACGAGATATAACTATGTCAGAGAAATACGCGGACATTTGCGGCGTAGCTACAGGCGATCTTGAGAAATACTTCGGCGAGCGTATAGAGCATCTATCGGCACTCAGAGAGTTCAATGGTGAAACAGACCTTTGCGGCGAGATACTTGAATGGTACGACGGGTACTCATGGAACGGGGAGACGAGGGTCATAAACCCATACTCACTGCTCAGCTTTTTCACTGAGGAAAGGTTTTCAAATTATTGGTACGCCAGCGGGACGCCGAAGTTTTTACTGGATCTGATAAAGACGAGGGATGAAGGGTACGCAAACCTGCAAAATCTTGATATGGGCGAATGGGCTCTTGATTCTTTCGATATAGATCGTATTGAAGTTGAACCGCTCTTGTTCCAGACCGGATATCTCACTGTAAAGGATATCATACCGGGCTCAAGACCTCCTGTGTATATATTGGGGACGCCGAACAATGAAGTCAGGATAGCGTTCAATCTGCATATACTGGCTGAGTTTACCGGAAAAGGCGGCGGCTTCACAGAGTCCGCATACCGGCGCATGAAGGAAGCGCTCATAAGCGGCGACCTCCAAAGTATGCTCGAATCATTAAAAGGCCTTTTCGCTTCGATACCGTACGAATTGCATATTAGGCATGAAAGTTACTATCATTCGATATTCTTCGCCGTAATGAACCTGCTGGGGTTCAATATTGACGCGGAAGTCTCTGTGTCCGGCGGGCGTGTCGATGCCGTACTGGAGCTTGCAGACAAAGCATATATCATGGAGTTCAAGTACGAACACTGTGCGAAGGACGCGCCGCCGGAAGAAAAGCGCAGGATTTTCGATAAAGCTCTCAACGAGGGTATGGAGCAGATAAAGGGCAGAGATTATGCCAATAAATATTCCGGCAGAGGGAAGACTATTTATCAGGCGGCATTCGCGTTCCTCGGCAGGGACGATATTGAAATGAAAGAAAAGCAGGGGGACGGTTCACTTGCTTGACATAGGAACGCAGAATGTTACTCAGTGCATGGGGGTGCGTGAATATGCCCAGAGCAGCAAGACAAAAGAGTTCAACAGGAATCTATATCTGGAATCTTTAAAGCAGATGAACCGTCCCCTTGCTTGCCCCTTGCTTGCGAAAGAGATCGTCCATAATTATCTCAGACTGCGCGACGCCGAAATAGCCTTTCTTTGCAAGCCCGTAAGGGCGGCACAACCGCCCCTACCTTGCAAAACCCGGTATCACACCCACGTTTTGGGCGATATCGAGCGATTTTATTTTTGAAGTCCATCTCGCTTTTTGTAAGCGATGTACTCTCTGCGTTCCTCAGCAATATCCCAAATCTCCGACATTGCGATCTTTGATTTGACAGTTTTTCGAGTTAGATGACCGCCGGATAATATAAGTAACCCATCCGGTTTTGTGATGCGATAGATTTCTCTCAGGAAAGCGTTCGTGTCGGAAATATGATGGAACATATCTATTGAAAAAACTATGTCGGCAACGTCATCGACGATGCCTGAGTCGTAACCATTCGCCAGTTTCAAGTCGCAGTTATGGAATCCGCCCGCTTCCATTTTTTTTTGTGTTTCTTCTAAAGCCAGTTCTACTAAATCAACAGCGATCACCTTGCCGGCTTTTCCTACAAGTTGCGCCATTTCGATTGTATAACGACCGGGGCCGCAGCCGTAGTCAACGACGGTCTGCCCTGGTTTGATGCCGAACGATTCAGTCCTTGTCCTCACATGGGGATAAATATGGTCGGCAAATCTCATAAATACTTGCATGAGGCGAAACTCAGTATTATTCAGCTTCCTTTGTATCATTACAGTAAATAGCCTCCGTTTACTTTTTTCGTGTACTGGAGATGATTCGGTCGATTTCAGCTTCGTTGAACCCAAAGAATTTCAGTAAGGAATTGTGCGCTTCGGGCGAGTTGTTTTCAAGCGCTTCATGTATCTGGAGAAACACTTCCTCGCCGATTCCGAGCGGGGCAAGGGATGCCATTATCGCCTTTATGTCGATTCCCGAAAGAGGAAACTCTGCGCTTGGCGAATGATGAAGCAGCGCGGCGATTTTTTCCTGGCTTTCTTTTATCTCTTTTGCTTTGACGTTTAGCATTTGCAGCGTTCTCTCTAATATCTCCCGCTCCTCGCTGTTTTCATGGCTTAGTATCTGAACGATCTCCGCAAGCGGAACCCCCGCGTCACGATAGGTGCATATCTTTTCCAAACGCTCCGCCGAATCGTCCGAGTAAAGTCGATAATTCGATTCGCTGCGCGCTTCCGCTTCGAGAAGCCCAATAGATTCATAATAGAGAAGCGCGGTGCGAGAAAGCCCTGATCTCTTGCATAACTCCCGGATGGTATACATTTCCTCATCTCCATATAATGAGTATAAACTATAAAGTAATAGACATGTCAAGTGCAAAATACGAAACCTGCTTTTTCGGAAGTATTTCAGTACGATACACTTAATCTTTTGAAGCGGTCGCGCTTTTACTGGAACACGCTTTCAACAATATGGGCTTAATTAGTATAGAAGCCTCCACGCAAGACTTGAATATCTCCGCGCAAAAATCTCTTGAACAACTTGGATTTTCACTTGAAGGACGGCAAAGAAGCTCAATTTATTGGGGTGGGAAATATCATGACCGTTTGATGTATGCAATCCTCGCGACAGAATACTGTAATAAACGCTAAATTAAAGGAGCCAGCGAATGAAGCATATAATTACAATCACTGACAAAGAGATAACCGGGTCAAATAAACTGTCCTCCGCAGAACCGCGTATCGCTGTGAACGCGGTTTTATTCGATGTAGGCGGAAACATCGCGCTTTCATATATGGGAAAATATGATTTACATACGCTTCCGGGTGGCGGCGTTGAACCCGGTGAAGATTATCATGTGGCATTAAAACGCGAGATATGGGAAGAAACCGGGTGCGATTGCGAAATAATCGGCGATTTGGGATATATAAATGAAAATCGTTCAGAACACGACCTTACGCAAGAACGACATTACTTCTTTGCGCATGTTGTCGGTAAAAAAGGCGATTTACATTTAACCGATGAAGAAATTGCCGCAAATACAACGGTTATCTGGCATCCGATTGAGCAAGCGTTAAATATCATATCCGAGAAGCAACACGATAATTATCAACGCAGATTTATTCAAAAACGTGATATTGCCGCGCTGACAACGGCTTTGATTTGGGTGAACGCCCACGACGTTCCCGGTTATGATACATTCGTGAAGATTGAACCGATTAACAAAGGCTGGTCAAGCGATAAAAAGTTTTACATAGAAACCACTGATGTTCAGAGATTGTTTTTGCGTATATCAGACATTTCGGCACATGACCGGAAGAAAGCCGATTATATGATGATAGAGCAAATATATAAAATCGGCGTTCCCACAGCACAGCCTTTTGGATTTGGCATATGCGGTAACGGGAGAAATATCTATTCCCTTTCGGGATGGATTGACGGCACGGGAGCCGATACTGCTTTGCCGCTTATGTCCGAAGCGGAGCAATATGCTTTAGGAATGAAAGCCGGCGAAGTTTTGCGAAAAATCCATTCTCTCCCTGCGCCGGACGATGCCGAACCGTGGGGCGTTCGGTTTCGTCGCAAGGTGAAAACTTGGGTTGACGAGTATAAATCAAAAACACAAGTACATTCTGACATTGGCGAACAGCTTGTACGATATTTAGAAAAGCATAACGGTATAATTGATTCTCGCTTACAAACATTTATTCACGGGGATTATAACATAGAAAATATTATCGTCATGCCGAATGGCGATATAAGTGTAATTGATTTAAGCAGTTTTAACACCCCATACGGCGATGCATGGTGGGATTTGAATAATATGGCATGGATGCCCGTTATGTTTCCCTGTTTTTATACCGGGCAAATCAAAAGTTATTTTAACGGAGAACCGCCGCCGAATTTTTGGAATGTCTTTGCCTGTTATTTGGCATACGACGCTTTGGCGGCTTTGACTGACCCATATGAACTGAACGGTATTGAAGACGGCACGGAAATTGTGAAAAACATCCTTGAATGGACGGACAATTTCAAAAATACTGTACCATCATGGTATCTCAAAGACTTTTACATACAGTACATCGACGGCGTACCTTTCAAATTAAGAACTCCGTTTAACTTTACTTTCCTCAGTAAATACGGCAAGGTGTTCAAAGTATTTGATAATCAAGGTTCGGGAAATATCTGTTTCGGCGTTGATAACGGCAAAAGTAAATATTTTGTCAAATTTGCGGGTGCGCCTACCGAGAATTACACCGGCAACCCAAAAGATGCGGTAGATAGATTGAAAATGGCGGTTCCGGCTTACCGTGATTTAGCGCATACTAATCTGATACGCTTGATAACCGACGAAGAAATCGGCGGCGGATATGCGGTTGTTTTTGAATGGGTAGATGCCTTATATATGTACTCCCCTGACGGCAATCAATCTTTTAAGCATTTGCCGTTGGAAACATATTTGATAATCTATGATGAAGTACTGGATTTTCATCGTAACATGGTAGAACATGGTTATTGTGCGCTTGATTTTTACGAAGACCATATTATGTGGGACACTATAAATGAAAAAGCCGTAATTTGTGATATTGATTTTTATTCAAAAGACTGGTATGAAGGAATGTCCGGTATTTGGAATACAGATTGTGAATGGTATTTTCCCGAACAATATGTAGATGGTGCGAAAATTGATGAAATTTCATGTGTTTATATAATGGGAGCAACAGCGTTTGCATTGTTTGGTGATAGTCGGGATAGGTGTAACGAAAAATGGAAATTAAGCAAAGAGTTATTCAATATAGCCAAACAAGCCGTCAGCGATAACCGTAACGAACGGCAACAGTCGATTGTACAGTTGATTGAGGAATGGAGGGCTGCAAAGTGAACGTCCGTATTATTGGAGATATTACTGACTTCATATTCATTTCTGACACACCTTTTTTTGTTGTCTCTCGTCATGCTGAAGTTTGCTTTTTAGCTTGTGGCTGAACCGTAAGTTCTGCCGTCATGTCTTTTGCTAACATCAATCAGATTCATGAAGATAGTCGCCGCCTCTGCTCTGGTTATTTTGCTACTTGGATTGAATGTTCCTTGAGCGTCAACGCCGCCTATAATACCAGCTTCATAGAATAAAATGATGTCCTCACTGAACGCTGTTTCTGCGTTCACGTCCGGGAGTTTTCCGACTGTGTTTCGCTTTGTTATATCTTTGGGTTCCAGTATTTTTGACCACAAGTGAACCATTTGAGCGCGGGTTATGGGGGAATAATAGTAGTCTTCAAATTCATCGCCCCTGATAAGCCCTTCTAGTTGACAATATTCAATCGTACCGAGCAGCCATCCTATTCCACCGACATACGGAAGATTATATAGGTTTAGCAACCTGCTGCCTTCCGCTTCCCCATATTTGTAATACGCATGGATACGAGAAGCGATCGTAAGGGCTTCCCCTCCTGTTAAGTGACCATAAGGGTCAAATTTGTTGCTCCCTTTGCCCTGAATGATCCCATACTCGTAGGCTATCGCCACCGCATCATTATACCAAGCATTTTCCGTTATATCCGAAAATGTTTTGTTTGTTTCATACTCCCTGATTTTAGTGATATTTGATAGAGAGAATTGCTCCACTCCATCATCTGTGGCGTCAAAGTGTATCCATTCGTAAACACCGTCGGGCGACCATTCAACCGGCTTGGGGGCCGGAATGAATGAGGGGATTTTACTGTTAGAAGGGTCGTCAAGACAGATCCATGTTTGCATATCTTGAGTCCATCCATCTGTCCAATATGTATACGTATAACGTATGTTTACATACCCCCATTCCCGCCCTTGCTCATCTATGTAAGCATAGTCGGCGGAAATGTCTTTAATCAAAAAGCTTTCATCGTCGATGACGCGTTTTTCTCTGTCAGAACCAGGCCATTGCCATAAAACGAGTCTTTCGGCTGATAGAACCGTGTCGTAACCGCCGGTATAAGTATAAAACTCATCATGATATTCCTTGTTGAAATCATCACGAATATATACTACCAGAAGATGTTCCATAGGAATCCAACCGGGCCAGGAATAACTATGGCTTGGATACATAACACCCCAGAATTCTCCTTCAAGAATATACATACGCTCCATAAGAAGCTCCGCACCATTTTGGTACTTTGGTAATACCACTTCTAACGAGTCCCCAACCCAAGGACGTTCGAAGGTAAACACCTCTTCTGTGCCGCCTGGTTCCTGCTGTGGAATAACGTATCCATCTGGTCCATTCGCGCAAAATCTGCTTCGATCTAGTTTCTGTGTCTCTTTCTCGTGCTGATACCTAAAATCATTTCCCATGACAACATCGGCATACGCGACAGGGGATGAAGCCAGCAGAAGGATTGCCGCTAAAAGGATGAAGAGTACACGTCTAATCATGTTTTTTTCCTCCCTGTTTGCTCTCGTTCGGCTTCCAGAGCACCCTTATTATAACAACCGTGCCCGAGGCCAGCGCCGCCACCAGGATAATGACGACCGCGAGAAAGGGTGTCTCGGTCTTCCCAATGTCGGTATGCGCAGTTTCCGACACCCATGGCATTGGCTTCGGAGTCGGGTTGAACACGGGTATGTCACGGTTCAGTGGGTCGCTCAGGCAAATCCATATGTTTCTGCTGCCATATAAGTACGTTACAAAACCCCACTCACGGCCCTGCCCGTCTGTGTAGGCATGGGAAACCCAGAAATTTGTTGTATCCAAATCCTCGAATGTCCACAACAGAGTCTCAGAACCCGGCCACGGCCACGCAATGGCCGACGCGTTCTTTTTTATCTCATCGTAGTCTCCGGAGTAAGGATACAACTCTCCCAGATGCTCTTCCTCAAAAGCGACGTAATCATATAAGACCAGAAGTTGATCCATTTGAATCCAACCAGAATGCCCAAACGTGAAACCCCAATAGTCCCCGCCATACAGGCATGAGCATTCGATATAAGTTACCTCGCCGTTTTGAATCGTCCCCATCTCACTTTTTGATCCGGGATCTTTTTTCACAGGTATAAATCCATCCGCACCGTTTGCATAAAAGCTCCGACCCAGGTATACGCATTGACTTCTATGCTGGTTATAAAAATCATTGTCAGGCTCTATCAGTGCGTCGGCGTATGCGGTAAACGGGATCGACAGCAAGACTGCCGTCGTCAGGAGCAGAAGCGTTACGCCCCTCTTTATCATGACCGATCCTCCCTATATAAGACGTTGGAGCAGTGCGCCAATACCACAAGAACCAGCGTTAAGGCAAGGGACAGCGCCAATGCAGAAAACAGACCCCGGCTCATAGTTTCGCCTTTTTTATTCCTGTTAACAAGAGCATGAGCGAAACGGCGGCGGCCAGCGCGAACAGCCATGACGCGCTGACAGAAATACCCAAACGCACCGGGAGAGACGAATACGCCGAGAGCGCCGCTCTTATCTTCACTGATATTCAGGACGTCAAAACCGCCGCCTATATGAAACATACCGTTTCCGATTCCAATGATAACTGCCGCCGCGACAGGAACTTGCCAAAGTCCGTATGCCATGCCAACAACGAGACAACCGATAATCGCAAACAAATAATTTCGGTTCCACTTGTCCGCGAGAATGCCCAACGGCATCTGCAAGGCAAAGGCGCAAAAATTGTATAGCAACACACAAAGGTACCCATCCGAAGTGCCCGCAATATTACGAAATATCAAAAAAGCGCAGGCAAAATCCACTATAAAGTGCATAACTGAGTACAAGGAAACCATATGCCAGCGTCTGTGCGTGTATGTAACCACTTTCATCCTCCGTTAATGACCTGATGCGATTTTTCTATTTGATATTGTACTACAATGTTACGGATTTTCAAACACCTCTGGACAGGTTGTCCAGCACCCCGGAGCAAATCTCTCTTACCTCCCGAAAATATTCGAGCTGTGCGGTTGAAAAACGCTGTTAAGCGGCTGAACAGTCAGTTCCCGGCATAGTAAAAGGTAGAACGTCAGAGCGAATCCAGAAAAGCAAGGGGACGGTTCACTTGCTTGACATAGGAACGCAGAATGTAACTCTGTGCGTGGGGGTGCGTGAATATGCCCAGAGCAGCAAGACAAAAGAGTTCAACAGGAATCTATATCTGGAATCTTTAAAGCAGATGAACCGTCCCCTTGCTTTCAATCGCCTATTCTTACTCAGTATTTTAGTGGTAGTATTGCGCCTGTGCGTTCCATAGCTCGAAGTATTTGCCGTTAACATCCTCGACAAGGACGTCATGGGCGCCGCGCTGGATAAGGCGTCCTTCGTGGAACACGGCGATGTCGCTGCAGAAACGGCAGGATGAGAGGCGGTGAGAAATGAATACCGCGGTTTTTCCTTTGATAATATCGTTGATTTTGCTGTAGACTTCAAACTCGGCAATAGGGTCGAGCGCGGCTGTCGGTTCATCTAGAATAATAAAGGAGGCGTCCCTGTAGAGAGCGCGCGCAAGCGCGATTTTTTGCGCCTCGCCTCCGGAGGGCTCCACACCCTCTTCGTCGAACTCTTTGTAGAGCAAAGTGTCGAGTCCCATCGGCAAAGACGCAAGCCTTTCGCCGAAACCGGCGTCCTCCAGAGCCTCCCGGGCGCGTTTTGCGTCATAGACCGCGCTGACGGCGACATTCTGGCCGAGGGTGAACGGCAGCAGCCCGAAGTCCTGGAAGACGATACTGAAAATCCTGATATACTCTTTGAAACTATACTCCCTGATGTTCACTCCATTAAGCAGTATCTCTCCTTCCGTCGGGTCGTATAGCCTGCAGAGCAGTTTGACGAGCGTAGTTTTTCCGCTGCCGTTTTCCCCGACTATTGCCATACGCTCTCCAATGTTGAATTTCATCGACACGTCGTTCAGAACATACAAGTCCGTTCCGGGATATTTGAAGCTGACATTCCGCAGCTCGATCTCATAGCAGACGTCCGCGCCTTTGCCGACAGACAGATCACCGCAGTGTTCATTATTCGGCAGGTCGAGATAGCGGAACCATTTTTCAAGGAATAGATTATTGTTGACAAGCTGCCCGGCCATGGACAGCACTGCCGATATCCCGCTGCTGAACTGTGTGATAGCGCCGACATAGAGCACTATGCTGCCGACGCCGAACGCTCCCGCGAGAGCTTTAAGCGCGACGTACAGGAAAAGAAGCCCATTGCACAGATATGTAACAGCGACGCCGGCTGCGATATATTTCCCCTCGTACCTGCGATATACGCTCCATGTGCGGTTGTTGCGCCAGTTCTGATCTCCGTCTTCCGCGACCTGCCGCCTTATTATCCGCTTCTGGTCATAAATTCGGATGTCTTTCGCGGCGGCGCTGTCCTCGTGTATATCAAAAAAGTAATGGGCGAAGAAGCGGTTACCGTAGTTTCCGTCGTCCATCAAAGCCGCAAAGATCCGACCTCCGCGCACATTCAGATAAGGAGACAGCAGAACCTGGACCGCAAGTATCGCGATAACAATCGCAATGGCAAGCGGAGAGTTGAGCCAGGAGCTGTAAGGGCCGTTCGGGACCCTGCTTGTAAATAAAGTGATTGATAGGGTCACGGATAACGCGATCTTTATAATACCCTGAATTATTTGCGGCGCCGGTTCCTCGAGCTTCATTAACCCGGCCCCTGTGTTCCATTCGTCCTGCCCGATCTGAAAATACAAGCGCTGTACGTCCGCGTCTTCAAAATCGGAATAAGCCATGCCTATTGCCTTGTCAGTTACTCTCTTATGCCCCGAATCCCATGCGGTAACGCCGCAGTAGGACTTCCACCGCGTCAGCGCTTTTTGCCCCAGGAAACCCGCAAGATTGAGACTGACTGTCAGCGCGGCAAGCAGGACGAGCCGCTGCCTGTCCCGAAGTCCGGCCAGTTCGCTGAGTATTTCTGCTGCAAACCAGATGTTGATGAATGGAACGGCCGCTTCCAGTATCGACGATAAAACGATGGTAAGCATAACCGGTTTACCGGGATCGCCGTAGGTTCTCAGCCCGCGTATTATCATGCCGGCGTGCTGCTTCAGAGTGTACTTTTTCTTTGAATCAGGCATTGTCAGGCTCAGCCTCCTCCCGGTAATATTTGCTTTGAATCTCAAACAACTCTGCGTATTTATTCCCGGCAGCCAACAGTTCGTCATGAGTACCGCTTTCAGCAAGTGTCTTTCCGTCAAGAAGTATCACCCTGTCGCAGAAGCGCGTAGAAGCGAGCCTGTGGGAAATGAAGACAGACGTTTTATCCGCCGAAAGTTCGTTGTACTTGAGATAGAGCCGGCTTTCGGCTATCGGATCGAGCGCTGCTGTCGGTTCGTCCAGTATCAATATAGGCGCGTCCTTATAAAGCGCCCGCGCAAGCATAAGGCGCTGCGTCTCGCCGCCCGATAACTCTACGGCTTCGTTGTTCACTTCCCTGCCCAGCAGAGAATCAACTCTTTCCGGAAGCAAATCTACTTTCCCGGACACTCCCGCAAGATCAAGACAACGCATAACACGCTCCTCATCAAGGTCGCCGCGGTTCTCCTGCGCGACGTTCTCAGCGATAGTCACAGGGAGGATATTGAAATCCTGAAATACTGCCGTGAAAAGTGAATAATACCGGTCACGGTCAAAAACGCGTATATCTCTGCCGTCAATAAGCACTTCCCCTTCGGTCGGATCGTAGAAGCCGCATAATAGTTTGACAAGAGTAGTTTTCCCCGCCCCGTTGAGACCTACGATTGCGAGTTTCTCGCCGGCCCGGATCGTAAGGTTGATACCCTGTAAGGCGTCCTCTTCAACACCCGGATAACGGAAGCTGACATTACGCATCTCAAGTGAGTGTGTTCTACCATGTTCAGGCTCGATATATTCTCCGCCCGCTCGTTCGAATGAGTCGGGGAACTCCAGAAATTCTCGCAGACGGCAGTACTCGAGGCTTCGGCGCTGGAGCGTTGAGAGTTCATCCAGTATGCCCGTTATCCAACCGGAAAACCCGCCTATCGCAGCGAATAGTAGTACAAACTGGTCGACCGGAAGTTCGCGAAACAGAACCATCCATATAAGGTACGCGTAAGCAGCGCCCTCCCGGATGAATGTCGCGGCGCAGTCAACGGCGTCTGCGGCATACTGTTTGGTTTCCTCTTTCCGGTGCAGGCTGTATATCAGATTCATATACTTGTCATATAACTCGTTCAGCCAGCCGGCCATTGCGAACAGCCTTATTTCTTTCGCAAGCTTTTTGTTCTCTCCAATGCGCGAGATATACATGGTTCGTTTGCTGTAGCTCGCTTCTTCTTCGTCGTGGTCGTAGCGCCACTTATTGGCCCGTCGGCGGACAAGGAAGCCGCCTGTAGTTGTGGCTGCTGTAAGAAGCAGTATCAGTGGATCGACCCGCGCCAATAAAACTATGTAGAGAATGAAACCCAGTATGTTTGAGCCGATATTTTCCAGAGAATAGTAAAAAAGCTGCACTGCCCCTGTGGTGCTGCCTGCGACCCGGTGAGCCTTCTCTCTGGCGTCGGTGAACTTCTTTTTCTCAAGATTGGCGTAATCGGTAGTCAGCGTTTTATCGAGCATGTCCTGACAGATACTCAGCCGCAGCGCGTTTCTTTGCGTCCTTCCCACTGTGCCGATGTAACTCTTCGCCGTTTGCAGCAGGACTATTGCGGCAGTGAACAGCAGGACGCAGGAAATGAGCGTGCCGACGCCTGCCCCGCTTAGTATGAGCGCGACCACTGTTGCAGGCAGAAACATCGCGACCGCAGGCGCCGCAGGCGTGATTATTACCAGCGCTATAATGGTTATTACAGCGGCTTTCTTGCGTTCCCACGCCATACGAAGCACATATACTGAGTTGTTCCATGCACTGTAACTCCGCGGATACCGGAAGCTGATGCTGTGAACTATGTGTGACATTTACGCCATTTTACCATTAAATCACGTGTTTTTTACAATTTGGCAATTATTGCAGGTTGACATTATATACAGTTTAAAATAGAATAGATTGCCGGATTCATCCGGAGCAGTCCTGCGTATTAGGCTGAGCAGAGCGCCGGACTGCATTTATACTGTAAACTGTAAACTGTAAACTGTAAACTGTAAACTGCGTGTATGCGTCATATCACTTACAGAAAGGGATGATGTGCGATCATGAATCTGGAAAACCTCTTTTGGCTTGGCGTTGCGGGAGCGCTTATCGCGCTTTTCTTCGCGCTGTTCCAAAGCAGGAAGGTCATGAAGTTCTCGGAAGGTACGCCCGCAATGGTCAAGGTTGCTGACGCGATCAGAAAAGGAGCTAACGCTTTTCTCAGACGCCAGTACAGGACCGTTGCGATTTTCTATATTGCCATGGCTGTTATTCTTGGTGTGCTGGCGCTGCTTGAGTTTGTATCGCCGTTTATGCCGTTTGCGTTTATCACCGGAGGCGTATACTCGGGCCTTGCCGGTTTCATCGGCATGAAGATCGCGACAACTGCAAACGCGCGTACAGCTAACGCTGCCAGCGAGAGCCTCAACAGGGGGCTGAAAGTCGCTTTTTCCTCAGGAGCCGTCATGGGGTTCACAGTGGTAGGCCTCGGGCTTTTCGACATATCCGTCTGGCTGCTTGTTCTGAAGTACGCGTTCGGGCGTGAGTCGGCTGAAATCGCGCGCACAATGGTAATGTTCGGGATGGGCGCGTCGGCCCTTGCGCTGTTTGCCAGGGTCGGGGGCGGGATATTCACGAAAGCCGCGGACGTCGGGGCGGACCTAGTCGGAAAAGTCGAAGCGGGCATACCTGAGGACGACGCCAGAAATCCGGCTGTGATCGCTGACAATGTCGGCGATAATGTCGGCGACGTTGCAGGAATGGGCGCCGACCTTTATGAGAGTTATGTCGGGTCGATCCTCGCGTCGTTCGCTATCGGCAGCGCCGCGGGGTACGGATGGGCCGGCATGCTTCTCCCCATGCTTATTGCCGTAGTTGGGGTCATTTCGTCAGTCATCGGGACATTCTTTATCAGGACCGGGGAAAAAGCAAGCCAGAAGGAACTTCTGCGGACGCTGAGAACAGGAACGTACTCCGCTGCTGTCATTGCTGCTGCGGCCGCCGCTCCGCTCACATATTTTATCAGCCGCGGCACCGCAATGGAAGGAAATAGCTGGGGTATTTATATTTCGATACTCGTCGGCCTTCTTGCCGGATGCCTTATCGGATACTTCACGGAGTATTTCACATCCGACACATATAAACCCACTCAGGAACTGGCCGCCGCGTCGGAGACAGGCCCCGCTACGATAATCATCGGGGGAGTCTCGCTCGGAATGAAATCGACGCTTGCGCCGGTCCTCATTGTTGCAGTTGCTATCATAGTCAGCTTCCTGGCTTCCGGAGGGATCCTGACGACGAGTTCGCCGGATTATGCTTCTCTTTTCTCTAAAGGGCTGTACGGTATTGGGATTTCAGCCGTAGGGATGCTTTCCACACTTGCTATAACGCTTGCCACAGACGCGTACGGGCCGGTCGCGGACAACGCGGGCGGCATCGCGCAGATGTCGGGGATGGGGCCTGAAGTCCGCGAGCGCACGGATGCGCTCGATTCACTCGGCAACACGACGGCCGCTACGGGAAAAGGCTTCGCCATAGGCTCAGCCGCGCTTACGGCTCTCGCGCTTCTTGTTTCATACGTAGACATCGCTCAAGGCAAAATGTCGCACAAGATAGACCTCAGCGTCACAAACCCGGCTGTCCTATCCGGCGTGTTTATAGGAGTCATGCTCGTTTTCGTGTTCTCCTCGCTTGCTATGTATGCGGTTCAAAGAGCGGCGCAGACGATCGTCGTTGAGGTCCGGCGCCAGTTCAGGGAAATACTTGGTATCATGGAAGGCACGGGCGAGCCGGACTACAGGCGCTGCGTAGACCTGTGCGCGAAAGGCGCCCTGCGTGAAATGGTGGTTCCATCGCTGATGGCGGTTATCGTCCCTGTAGTGACAGGGCTTATACTGGGAGTGGAAGGCGTTGTCGGGCTTCTTGTGGGAGTTATGGCGACAGGCTTTGCCGTTGCCGTATACATGGCAAACGCAGGAGGCGCCTGGGATAACGCCAAGAAGTACATTGAAAGCGGAGAACACAAGGGCAAGGGTTCGGAGAACCACAAAGCCGCGGTCATAGGCGATACGGTCGGCGACCCGTTTAAGGACACAGCCGGGCCTTCGCTGAACATCCTTATCAAGCTGGTCTCAACGGTCTCAATCGTTTTTGTCGGCCTGATAGCGCGCTTTTCGATTTTCTGAACAGTTACCTGATTGCTTGAGCTTAGCAGAATATATGGGTGA
>Ga0082212_10001477_pt1 | contig 34670 bp, 26 predicted proteins | sample TergutNt197P3_FD_71548 | JGI IMG/M metagenome (GOLD analysis project Ga0082212, IMG submission 71548) | Neocapritermes taracua P3 segment gut microbial communities from Petit-Saut dam, French Guiana - Nt197 P3 | ecosystem: Host-associated > Arthropoda: Insects > Digestive system > Gut ... | reverse complement strand
GAACCCGCAGTTTGCACAGATAGTACCGCCGACGGACATGGTGGTATTGGTAACACTGGAAACGAAGGTAGGGGATGTGGAAGGGATGATGAACTTCTGCATACCGTATTTGACAATAGAGCCGATAGTAAACAAGCTGTCGGTACAGTTCTGGTATTCATCGGCCCGGCGTACCACAACCACTGAGAACATGGCTGTTTTAAAAGAAAAACTTACCACGGTAGACGTTCCCGTTGCCGCTGAAATAGGACGAATTCATCTTCCAATAAAAGATGTTGTATCACTCCGGATTGGTGATATTATTAGTTTATATAATGTACGGGTTGGAGATCATTATTCGCTCAATGTTGGGAATAAAAAGAAATTTCTCTGTTTGCCTGGTGTAATCGGGAGAAAAATGGCTGTACAAATTACCAAGAAACTGGAAAGTGTAGAACAGGAAGAATTTGAAGAACTGGATTCCGAATCAGAATAAGGGGTATATTATATTGTGAAAAAATCTTTTATTGCAATTCTTATTCTTTTGTTGGTTACCGCGTTGTGCAATCTGGATGCACAGAATTTTTCCCGGGTTATTCAGTTGCAGCGCAGCAGAATGAACGGACCCGATGTTACTAAAGTTCAGCGGCGGCTTTTGTCTTTGGGGTTTAGAAAAACAGGAGCAGCTGACGGTTGGTACGGTCCATTAACCGAAGGTTCGGTAAAAACGGTACAGTACTATATGGGTTTTCCGCAGGATGGCAGGGTAACCAAAACTTTTTGGGATGTGCTTTTTGATTCAAAACAAGACAGCCTTTTAAAAAATATCAGTGTTATTGCAGGTTATGCACCGGGCTCTTTTGTAGTTACCGCTATGCGGAACGGACCGAATAACGATTTTGATGAATTTCAGATCAGTTCCCAAAACGACGAAGTCAGAACCGTTCTCTTTCAGCATATCAACAATGGTCTTATTTTGGTCAGATTTAAAATTTGGTATCTGGCAGATGCAATTTTAATGATCCGGAATATTTACTACGGAGATCATAAAACCTACGTGTATCTTAAAACAACCGAAGGGTTTTTTGAATTAAAAAACGGTATTCAACAACCCGCCGATGTTGCCATGGAAGGAATACTCACCCGGGCAAAAGAGGGGATCGACTCTGTGGGATTAAAACTGGTGCCGCTTGTTCAGGCGCTTGACCCTGTTGTTTCTCCTGCTCCGGCAAATCAAAGCGCTCCCCCGGCGCAGTCTGCTGTAAATACTGAACCAGAGGAAAAGCATGAATAGAGCTTTTTTAAAAAAAATTATCTTTGCCCTGATCTTTCTTATGCTTTGTACCATTTCTTTTGCCCAGAGTATTAAAGTGATCGGGGTAATTCCCAAGGCCGATACAGGAAAAATGTATCAGTTGCAAATCGGCGCTTATCGCCTTGCAGCCAATGTAAACAAAGCTTCCGATGTTTTGAAAAAAAACGGTTTTGTTCCTCAATGTGAAAAGAAGGGTGATCTGGTCCGGGTATTTGTTGTGGTTAAGGCCGCTGAAGTACGTTCCGCCGTTGACAGGCTGGGTAAAGCAGGTTTTAAGGAAGTAGTTATTCGGGAATATGGCGTGCCAACATCAGTCGAAACCAAAGAGAGCGAAGATACTCCTCCTCCTGTTGAAAAAGAATTGGTAGAAGAAGAAATCCTGGAAGAGATCGAAGAGTTGGAAGAAATTGAAGAGATCGAAGAGATCGAAGAGATCGAATTTAAAGATAATGAATTCGAAGAATATGAAGAGCCCGAAGATTTCGAAGAGTTTTATGAAATGCCATTTAGTGACTATGAAGACCCGGAACATGATCTAATGCACTTGTACTAAAAGCAACCGGTTTTTATAAAATCAGTTCTTCAGCGCCCACAGGCCGGATACGAAGCACAGTAACCGAGCCGGCACCGAAAACTCCATCCATTAGGGAACAATAACTTTTCAATTCATGTACAGGGATATAGGCCTGAATAGTTCCGGCAAAACCGCCGCCATGAACCCTGCAAGCGCCGGGTAAAGTCTTGGACCGCAGGAAATTTTTTGTCAGCGCCAGAGCTATAGCAATTCCCTGTTCTTTAACATTCTGTGTTGAATAAACATTTTGCAGCAATTCCCACGATGAATCTCCTGATTCGTTTACCAGTTTAATGTATTGTGTGATTGCTTTCTGTTTTGCAGAAGCATCGGCAAGTTTTTCCAGTGCAATATGCATCTCTGCAGCCCGCTGGTTTTCGTCGAAAAAATGGAACGCTCGCAACAATGCCCGATCTCCCAGCTTCTGCCGAATATCCACGGCGTTTTTTTCCACCATTTCCCTGGTACATTCCCGCAGCACTTCTTTGCCAAAACAAGAAGCTACTGCCTTCATCTCAGCCGGGATAGCAGCATAATCCGGGGTTAGATCTGCATGGCTTCCTTTTGTATTTACTACGCAGAGTGACAGGCCGGCATCAGTTAGATCTACATTAATCTGCTTAACCAGAGGTTTGGCAGGACTTGCAAAATCAATAGCAACTGCTCCTCCGCAGGAACAGGCAGTTTGATCCATTAAACCGCAAGGTTTGCCAAAGTAGATGTTTTCCGCTTTTTGTCCTATCTGCGCAATCTCCAGAGAACTGCATTTGCCTCCGTGGTATAGATCATTAATGATTCGTCCAAAAAGTACTTCAACTGCAGCGGAAGAAGAAAGTCCCGAACCGGGCAGTACCGTAGAATTGGCATTTACGGCAAAACCTTTTACTGCAGCGCCCCTGTTGGTAAACTCCGCCGCAATACCTCTGATAAGGGCTTCGGTTTTTCCTTTTTCATTCTCTTTTGGCTCAAGGTCAGGCTGTCCATTAGTATCTGCAAGATCAACAATAACATCAGGGTAACCGGTTGAACGAAAAAAAACGCGGTTGTCTGTCCGCTTTGCAGCGACGGCAGCCTGGTCCAACTGTATTGCCGCAGCCAGAACCCGTCCCCGGTTATGGTCTGTGTGGTTACCTCCCAATTCTGTACGGCCTGCTGCAGTAAAAAGACGGAGTTCTCCCTTTGTTTCGGAAAAGGAACCATAATGAAAATCTTTTTCACTTAGAAAGGTTTGAATCAATGCGGTATAACGTTTTTTACCCGTTGCTGCTGTTTCCGATCCATAGAGTTTTTCAAAGATCGACAGGGAAGAAGGTTCTTCCAGTTTTTGTATTAGTTCTTTTCCGGTCATAGGTATAATATACATGCATCGTTGAAACTACGCAATAATAGACTTAAATCCCCAATTTACCGCTTACATCCATCGGAAAAACCGTACAAAGTGCTACTATTAAACCGTAAGCTTGGGAGGTTTTTTTCTGAATACTGCAAGAAGGGCTTTAAGCTGCCTGTCTCCGGTAATTGCAAGCAGAACAATGCCAATAACAGCAAATGCCAATCCTTCAATGGCCAAAGGAAAACCATAACGTATAAATCGGCTGCCGGTGATGCCGGTAAAAACAGGGTTTAGTATTGGTGAAAGGAAAAGCACCGGCGCTGCGGCAATGCAGGAAAAAATAATTAATTTAAGCGTATATAAAGCCGCAGGAATCAAAGCCTTTCCAATAGCGATATTGGGATTGCGGTTCAGGAAAATCAGAAGCAATGCCGTGTTTGCTGCACTGGCGATGGTCAGCGCCAAAGCGACCCCGGAACCTTTCATAGGGCCTACCAGTGTCGCTGCCAGAATTATGTTTACCGCAAAAGACAATATCCCCGCCAGAGTCGGGGATCGTGAATCACTTTGGGCATAAAACGCCGGGGCAAGGATCCGGTTCAGCGCTATAAAGAAAAGTCCCGGCATATGGAAGATAAAAGCTCCGTAGGTAAGTTTTACCGACTCTTCATTAAAGCTTCGCGTCTGAAAGAGAAGCCGGATTAAAGCCTCTCCCTGGGTCAGAAAAAAAAACGTAATTGGTATGGAGATTAGGGCAATAATGTCCATGGCCTGAGTAAGGCGTTGGTTGTAATCCAGCCATTTGCCTGTTTTTGCATATTCTGAAAGATCAGGCAGCAGCACCGTACCGATTGAAACTGCAAAAACTCCCAGGATTAATTCCTGAAGCCGCAGAGAATATTGCAGGCTTGATACAACGCCTTCTCCGGCATTTCCTGCCAGGGCAGTTGATACCAAATCGTTTAACTGGTAAGCCGCCATCCCGATTATTGTGGGTCCAATAAGACGCAGTACTTTTTTTGTACCGGGATTTTTTATCGCCTTGCCAATACCGGTAAAAAAGAACCGGAACCCTTTTTTCCAGACAAAGGGGAACTGAATGGCTGCCTCCAGGAATCCTCCGATTACAACTCCTATTGCCATAGCTCTGGCAGGGTTTGCTGTAAAGGGCGAAAGCCCGTATGCACATGCTATTGTTACAATATTAAGGAGGATCGGGGCAAAACCTGACGGTGCAAACACATGGACGCTGTTCAGTATTCCCTGAAACAGCGCGGCAATAGAAATAAATGCCAAAAACGGAAACATGAATCTGGTAAGAAATACGGTTTCATCAAATGCCTTCATGCTGAAAATTGGAATGATTAGGGGAGAAAATAGTATCCCCAGACCAACAGCCAGGCTTACAAAAAAAGTCAGAAAGGTAAAAATACAGGAAATAAATTCCTTTGTTTTTTCCCTGTTGTCTTCCAGGAGGTATTCTTTCAGGGTTGGAATAAAAGCTACTGCTATGGAACCTTCCGCAAAAAGCCGGCGAAAAAGGTTGGGAATCATAAATGCTACGGAAAAAGCATCGGAAAGAGCGGTGGTTCCCAGCAAGGCCGCCTTGGTCATTTCCCTTAACAGTCCCAATATTCGGGATACAAGCGTAAGGGCAGACAGCGCCGTACCCGAACGAAGGAGGGAAGGTTTTGATTTTGCCGAGCTACTCATGCATCAATAGTATAGTGTTTATTGTTTTTTTACTCAAATACCGAATGGGAACTTTCATTCGCAGTGGGGTTTAATACCTTATTAACTTTAGTTTTTAAAAGTTCCCAAATCCTGCGGCCTGTTGGTGATGATCCCTTCGCAGCCTGCATTAATCATTTTTTTTGCCAAAGAAAAATCGTCTACTGTCCAGGGGATGACAGGCCGCTTTTCAAATACAGAAAAACGGAACCGTGAAAAGGTGTTGATCTGTTTGTGAATAGGTTTTACATAATCACAGCTCGAAAGTATACGGCCAAAACCACGGCGGAGTATCCAGGGAACTTCCGGATCGGTACACCAGATTATTGCTGTGGAAATATCTACAGCTTTGCCCGCGGAACTTGTACATTGAGTTTTTTTCCATTCCTGTTTAAAGGTTTTTAAACAAAATGGATTAAAAGAAGATACAGTTACGGCAGTCCTGACCTTTTCTCCAAAGCTTTTTAATGTTTCTGCAAGCAAAACCGGCAGGGGGTCGTCTTTTGTTTTCCGGGATTTAAGTTCAATATCCACATACATATCAGGACAGAATTCTTCCAATACTTCTTCCAGCAATACCGGTTTTTCTGCAGACCACTCCGGGCCAAAAAAAGAACCTACATCAATGTGTTTTATTTCGTCATAACTGAGTTCTTCTGGTTTTTTTCCGTTTCCGTTGTTATCAGGAGGAGCGGTGCGGACAAAATTGTCATCGTGTACCACAACAAGTTTCCCGTCCGCCGTAATGTGAATGTCCAGTTCTATTCCGGGAGCGCCGCATTCTCTGGCTTTTTTAAAAGCTGCCATGGTATTTTCCGGAGCAAGTGATGAACACCCCCGATGGGCAAAAACCAGAGGACGTTTTCTTCCTGGCAGTAAGGGAACACGGCTCAACGTTTTAAAAGTATGGCACGGATAAAATTTTCTGCGGCAAAAACCAGATCCCGGCGGCTCATTTTAATCATGGCCTCAAGGCTTGTCTCTCCGCAGGAAATGGATATTGCAAAATCAAACATATTAAACAGGACAAATGGATCGCCGCCAAGACCGCCTGACAAAAGAGCTGCAGGAACTCCTGCCTTGTGACTTTCACGGGCTACAACAGAACACAGTTTACCTCCGGCGGTTTGGCTGTCGGTCATTCCTTCGCCGGTAATTACCAAATCTACGCCGTTTATTTTTTCGAAGAAGCCGGAATGTTTCATTACCAGCATGGCTCCGGATTCAATTGCTGCACCTAAACAAATCCGTAACGCCGCCCCGGTTCCGCCTGCAGCGCCATCGCCGGGATGTTCAAAATTATCTGTTAGTCCGGCATTAATCCAGCATTGACCCAGTTTAACAAGATTTGCATCAAGTATCTTTACCATTTCGGGATTCGCTCCCTTCTGAGGGCCAAAAACTGCCGATGCGCCTTTTGGCCCGGTAAGCGGATTGGTCACATCGCAAGCTACGGTGATTTTTGTTTCTTTTAGCCGTGGATCAGATGCAGAAGCATCAAATTTTGCGGCATGTACAAGTTCTTCCGCTCCCAAACCAAGGACATTGCCTGACTGATCCAATAAACGAAAACCAAGTGCGGATAACATTCCCATGCCGCCATCATTGGTTGCACTTCCTCCAATACCAATAACCAATTCCCTTGCACCGGCATCCAAAGCTGCAGAGATAAGCTGTCCTGTGCCGAAGGTGGTTGCTTTCATAGGATTAAGTTTTTCCTGCGGAACAAGTTCGATACCGGAGGCTGAAGCAAGATCCAATACGGCAATTTTTCCGTCATTAATAAGGCCGAAAACCGCAGTGATTTGTTCTCCAAAAGGGCCATTAACTGAAGTTTCCATAAAACGGCCGCCCGCCGCTTCGGTTAATGCCTTTGCAGTCCCTTCGCCGCCATCCGCCAGAGGCAGTTTTATTACTTCTGCATTTTTATCTGCCCTGATTATACCTTCTTCAATAGCGGCACAGGCTTCACCGGCTGTCATGTTCCCTTTAAAAGAGTCAGGAGCAACTATTATTTTCATTACTATAATACTGTAAGACGGATTGGTTTTCTTTACAAGAGCAGAATACTCTCTTTTCGGGTGGCAATGAGGCTCTCCGGCTAGAGGCATTAAACCAAATTTTCGAATACAAGGCAGACTAGCGATAGTTCTTTAAAAAAATGAATGCAATCTGCAGTTGATCCAAATTTATTAATTTTGGATCAACAAGGAGGGTTTTGTCTTACTTAGAAAGATACGATTCCTTAATTTCTCCAACTACTTCGCTAAAACGATCATTCAATTCATCAAGGTACGAATGAATGCGTTTTGTTTGCTTACCATCCAGAGGATTGGTAATAAACAGTTGGTAAGGTTCTACTTCCAACACTGCTGCCAACTTTGCTATGGTTTCAGGAGATACCCATTTTTTTCTGTTTTCGATATCGTTTACAAAGTTGTGAGCAAGGCCGGCCTTGTTGGAAAGGGCAAACTGAGAAAGACTTTTTATACCGCGGAAATGTTTTAAATTCCGGCTAAAAATTTCGCGAATGTCCTCGCCGTTAAAATGTTTGGTCATAGTTTGGTTTAAACCTAAAATAGAAATCTTACAAATAACCGACAGACGATTTATACTGCTATTGGCTGTTTTTTTAAATTTTAATGTTTTCTCAACAAATATACCAATTTAAATACTCTTTTTAGGCATATTTTGTTATTTGCAAAATAAAATAATTTTTACTTTATAGATAATAATATACAATTTATATTACTGTATAAATCTTATTCAGCATGAACCAATGCATAAAATTCTTTTTCGTCCAATGTTTCTTTTTCCATAAGAACCGTGGAAATTTTTTTCAACAAAATTATTTTTTGCTCAAGCATTTTTTTTACAAATCCGTAACGCTCTTCTACAATACGTGCAATTTCATTGTCAATGTACTGTTGGGTTGCCTCCGAATATTCTCTCTGAAACATCGGCTCTTGCCGATCGTTGCCGGACATTCCGCTGCGGCTGGTCAGTGCAACATTGCGAAAGCGTTCGCTCATGCCGTAATCAGTAATCATTTTTCGTGCAATATCGGTTGCTTTTGTCAGATCGTTTGCAGCGCCGGTGGAGTATTCTCCCGAAATCATTTCTTCTGCAATGCGTCCGCCGAGCAATATATCGATTTTTCCCAAAAGATCCGATTGCGTCATGGTGTAGCGGTCTTCAACGGGAAGCTGCATTGTATAGCCAAGGGCAAATCCCCTCGGGATAATTGATATTTTCTGAACCGGATCTGAACCCGGCGTAAAAGCTGCCGTTAAGGCATGTCCTGTTTCATGGTAAGCGGTTAGTTTTCGTTCTTCCGGTTTAAGCACCCTTGTTTTTTTCTGGAGACCTGCTACGGTTTTTTCGATCGCTTCGTCAAAGTCACGCTGTTCTACAAATTTTCTGCCTGCACGTACGGCCAGAAGAGCCGCTTCGTTTACAATGTTGGCCAAATCAGCGCCGGAAAAACCGGAAGTAATACGCGCAACAACGGAAAGTTCTGTTCCCGGTGCAAGTCTGACACCTTTGGAATGGATCTTTAGAATTTCTTCCCTGCCTGCAAGATCAGGCCTGTCAACCAATACCTGACGATCAAACCGGCCGGGCCTTAGCAATGCCGGATCCAGAACATCAGGTCTGTTTGTGGCGGCAATTATAATAAGACCGCTGGTACCGTCAAAACCGTCCATTTCCACAAGAAGCTGATTCAGCGTTTGTTCACGTTCATCATTGCCGCCTGCAATATTGTTCATCCTGCTTTTGCCGATTGCATCCAGTTCATCAATAAAGATGATGCAGGGCGCTTTGTCCCTTGCCTGCTTGAATAGATCACGTACACGTGCGGCGCCTACACCTACAAACATTTCAACAAAGTCTGCGCCGCTCATTCTGAAAAAAGACACCCCGGCTTCGCCTGCAACCGCACGGGCAAGGAGCGTTTTACCTGTACCGGGAGGACCTACCAGCAATACACCCTTGGGGATTTTACCGCCAATCTCGGTATATTTTCCGGGACTTTTTAAAAAGTCTACTACCTCTACAAGTTCTTCTTTTGCTTCGTCAACTCCGGCCACGTCTTTAAACCGTGTGGAAATATCTCCTTCTGCGACAATTACCGCTTTGTTTTGACCTACAGAAAGAACATTGCCTCCCAGTCCCGATCGTTTCATTACATAACGCCAAACAATAATTAATATTACTACGGGAATAACATAGCTCAGAATAAGGCTTAGAATTGCTCCTCCCCGCTGCGAAACCGCATTATAGGCGATTTTTTTTTCGTCCATTAATTTAATAAAATCAGGATCGTTTAACGGTATGGTCCTGAATACCTTTTCGGTTTGCTTTTCTTTTTGGGAATTCATAAAAAACGGAAATGTAAAGGAATTTTCATTGTTCTTCTTTTCTGTTGTGTAACCGGTAAAAGCGCCTTCGCTTAACTCAACCCGTCTGATTTCTCCGGAAGCTATCCTGTTTTTAAATTCCGAAAAATCAATAAGTTCAGAAGAGCGGCTTGATAAAAAATGATTTATCGCGCTCATCAGAATAACAATAAGGATAATATATATGATCGGAAATCTCCAGCTTCCCCCTTTTTTGGGAGTTTGTCGTTTTTTCCGGGGTTGTTGATTTTCGTCATGTTTTTCCTGTTCGTTTTCAGGCAATCCCGGAAGATGGTTCATTCATTGCTCCTTTTATTTTTTATATCCGATAATTCCGCAATTGAAATATCGATCTTTTGATAGGGAATTTCAATTCTTTCTGCTTCAAACCGTTTTTTAATATCAATAATTATGGAATTCTTCAGATTCCAGAAATTGCTTTTTTCAAACCATACATTGAACAGTATAACGATCCCGGAATTATCAAGCTTGTCTATTCCAAAGAAAGGCGGAGGATTTTCCAGACAGTGTTGATTTTCCGATGCAAGTTCCAATAATATGTCCCGTACTTTTTCCGGATCCTCTTTATAGGCGATACAAAAGCTTAAGTCCAGCCGGCGGATTGAATAACGGGTTATGTTGGTCACACTGCTTTTGATAATCGTTTCGTTGGGAATCCTGACATAAAGATTGTCAAAGGTACGCAATTTTACCGAAAGAAGATCTACCGCAAGAACCACCCCGGTAATGCTGTCTACTCTGATTGTATCGCCTACGGCAAAAGGTTTTTCCGAAAGCAGAAAAAAACCGGAAATCAGGCTGGATACCGAAGTCTGCGCTGCAAAACCAATAACAATTCCCGCAACACCCGCCGCTCCCAAAATGGCAGTTGTATCAATACCGATACTTTTAAAAATGTAGAGAATCGCCAGGGTAAAACCGGTATATTTTATACCCTTTTTTACCATATAGCGCCGCGGTTCGCCAATTTTTCCTTTAAGGATTTTGCCGATAAAAAATCTGATAATATTGAACGTTACAAAGATAAAAATTACCGTAAGAATCATAATTACGGCTTTTTCTATTAATTGCATGGGATCGGTTTTTGCAATAAAATCTTTAAAACTCCCGGCAATGGTTTCGGTTATCATTTTACAGTCCTGTTATGTTTTTTATTATACGTGTGCCCTGCTGCAGCCCTCCGCCCAGATCGGACAGGGCCGAGGTTCCTCTCCTAATAAGGTTTGGATCATTTTTATTGCCCTGGGTTAGCATCGTGCCGTATTCGGTATCAGCTGTTTCAACTGCCATGCGGAAATTATTTTCCAAAGCATCAATAACCGGCGCCTCGCTTATTAATTTTCGATCTTTTTCGTATACGGAAAGTCCGCCGGCATAAAAAGGTATTGCATTCAGTTCCGCTGCGTTTTTTGTACGGTTACGTATTGTCAAACTGCAATGAATTGCCGGATTGCAGGGAACACCGGTGTTGACCGGCAGTGAGGAACAAAAAAAACCTTCCATGGAATTTTTTCCGTGCCATGTTTCTTTTAAAGTAAACGGAACAAAGTTAAAAATAAATTCGGGGGTATTCCCGTCTTTTTCTGCCATCAGATAAAGCGCCGGAGGTATTTCCAGTTCCAGAGTGATTTTCATACCTGGATACAGTTTTAGTCCGCCAAGGTTTATCAGAAAAGGTTTTTCCGGAAGAAATGGCCTAAGAGATGCTGTTTTTGCATTAAGGACATTTGTTTGCAAGGCTGTCTGAACAGCCGGTTTTTCCTGCAGCGGCCCAGTGCACGAAGCATCTCTTTTTTCCCAACGAAGGCTTTTGCAAAACCCCTGCCATGTTTCTTCTGTGCGGCATACGGCAATTTCCGCCCCCGCAAAACGCCAGAGGTACCATTGGCCTTCCTCGAATGTAAAGGGATTCCACCACATTGTAAAAGTATATAATGTTATTTGAAAAACGAATATGGCAACGAGGCTATTTTAGTTTATGTTTCTAGCTGGCTTTGATTTATATGTCAGCGCCCCGAAAGCGTATTTCCGGGGAAGGCTGATTTATCAAGCTACCAAATAAACGGGATGATGCGGTATTTTACCTTTTTGGTGTATGTGTCCCAAAGTTCCCCGTATTTTGTCTTGCAGATTTTATCATCATCAAGCTGGCGCGTTCCCAAAAGTATTACATAATATAGCGGATACAGCCACACGCCAATAACAACCGGGTACCCCGCGCTGAGTGCAATTGCACATGCCATCGTTATTTCTCCAAGGTAGTTAATGTGCCGGCTGAGACCCCAATAGCCGTTTGCCAGCAGGCTGTAATCCCCGCCGCTAATGGCTTCTGGTTTAATGAAAATGAATTTTTTTTCCGGAGAAATTTTGAAAAAATACTTCTGCATATTCGCGCCGCGTGCTGTTATCCAGCCCATTAAAAAGAGAACTCCAAAGACAATTGTCAGCCATGTTGGATGTCCGGGGTCAGGCAGATTTACCGTGAACCATAATGAAACTGCATAAAAGTAAGGATAAAACGAAAGGCAGCCGAAACCCAGTTTAAAACCAACCCGTTCCGCGATAAAATCATAAGTGTACAAATGAACTTTTTCGAATGTCAGATAATCCCAAACGAACCAGGTTAACATGGCTGCTCCAAGATAAAAGCCGGGATTAATGCCATTATGAATTTGGCAGTGATGCGCCGCAAAAGAAAGAACATGCAGTTGAAGCATAATTGCTCCTATCATATAGAACCACATTTTTGCGTCTATAAAGCCGTTTTTAATTTGCGGGTTTTTCAGTCTGCCAAACCAAAAATCGGCAAGGAATGGTTTTCCGGTTGAAGGACAGCGCAATACAATAATAAATGAAAACAAAAGACCTATAACAACAGCTCCGGCAAGACTTGCCCATCGAACCTGATACAGCCAGTTAAACGGGACCAGATTAAAATACCCCAGGAGAAACCAGATAAGAATACTTGCGGCAAGAACAAGTATTCCGTTAAGCCGGTAATTGAGTATTTCACCGGTTGTTTCATTTTTTACATAACCTTTCATTTTCCGTGCGGGCAGAATAATATGCAGAAGAGTAATAAGTGCATAAGCGGCCCATGGGGTAAGAAATCCTAAAATCAGCATTTTCATGATAAGCCTCCGGTGTTTTTTGACATTATACCGATTGCTGCCTTTTTGGTCAAAAGCCGTGTAAAAACAAAACGGGCAATTTTATTCACACTTCCGGGTACTACAACCGGACCTTTTCCCAGAGCCTTTAATGTCTGCTCTGCAACATCGCAGGCTGCCAGAGTTCCGGGTGCGATTTTGCTTTTTTCCAGAGGGGAACCTTTACTCGCTGTCGCTCGTTCGGTGGAGGTCACTGCCTGCTGATAACCGGGGGTTAGTATTGCGCCGGCACAACAGCCTATTACATCAATGCCATGGGGCTGTAATTCTTTCCATAAACCTTCAGCCAAAACAGTGTTAAATGCTTTTGTTGCCGCGTACGCCGCAAGCTTCGGGCTGCCCTGCACTCCGGCAAGAGATGACATCAGTACAATGCCGCCCTTTGTTGCATTATTAATCATCTGCCCGGACAGCAGTTTGGCAAGCAGCAACGGCGTTTTTACATTAACAGCAGCAGCAAGCGATAAATGTTCTTCGTTTGTGTTTTCAAATAATCCTATAGGTGCAAAAGCGGCATTGTAAACCAGCAGCCCGATTGAAACTGTAAGGCCGGTGATAATGCTTTTCGTTTTTTCATAATCAGCTAAATCCACTGCGAAGGTTATTGCATCAACATGATATTTTTTTTTAATCTCTTTTGCGGACGCTTCCAGCCTTTCTTTTTCACGTGCCAGCAGAACCAGATTTAGTCCCCGCCGGGCCAGCGCTTCTGCAAAAGCCGCGCCCAGTCCGTTTGAACCCCCGGCAACCAGTGCGTAAGGTCCGTATTTTTCCCTGAACTGTAAATTTTTCCTGGTGGTTTTTTTCATTCCTGACCCCTGACTTCCGTTGGCAGTATCCCCTTAAGTTTTTTAAATGCTTTGCTGAAGTAATTTGGATCCTGGTAGCCCACAGCAAAGGCGGCTTCTTTTACTGTTATTGATTTTTCTTTTAGTAGCCGTTCTGCTTCGTTGATTCGCAGGGTAGTAAGATAATCAATAAAATTGGTCTTTAAATGTTCGGAAAAAAGGCGGCTTAGATGCGCCGGGTTTACGCTGGCGGCTTCTGCGGTATTGTTAAGGCGAATGCCCCGGGTATAATTTTCCCTGATAAAGGTAATGGCTTTTACCAGCGGCAGCGGATAATTTCCCTGACGTTCCAGATTTGCCTGAAGCACGACTTTATCAAAGTTAATTTCTGCCCAGCGTTTCCAGGATCCAAGATCGGGCAGTGTCATAATTTCCACCGGATCAAAAGGCAGGGAAGCGCCGGAAAAATTTTTTGACAGGGAATTTCTTACGGATAATGTTCCGTACAGATCATCCAGCAATAAAGTAAAAACGGAAATCATTCTAAGTTTTGCATTGTTAAAATCTTCGGCAAACAAGGGTTCCCATACAGATGCAAAAAGAGCTTTTACCTCTTCCAGCGGCAGCAAGCCGATTTTTTGACGAAGAAAACTTATTTTTTTGCTGACCATGCTCCATGCATCGGTTTCCTGCCGTTTTGCCGTTAGTTCCGCCAATGCTTCGCTGCATGAACGGTACAACAGCGGCCCACGGTACAGTCCGCCAAGTCCAAAACACCAGTTCAGCCCATTAAGAAGATCTTCCAGTATTTTTTCGGTTTTTTGCCTAAATACGTCTGCGTTCAAATCTTCTGAAATCAGGAACAAACCTCTTTTTAATATTATGTCATAACTGCAATGATGTTTGAATGAAAGCTGTTCCGCTATCCGGGTTCCCCAGATTTCCATATTCTGATCCAGCTCTACCATAAAGGCTAGACCAAAGTCTGAAGGAAGAGAGAGTTTTTCCCTGTACCAAAGCCAGCATTGTTCGTCCATGGGTTTCCAAATGTCTCTGCGAAACAGGGCAAGACGGGGTTCAGAGTATTCTGAAATTTCCGGCGGCAAAGAACGGAGCTGGGAAAGGGCATTTTCCAGGGTATCAAAGAATGTTTTCTTGGAAACCGGTTTTACCAGATATGCAAAAACTCCCAAAGGTATTGCGCGCTTGGCAAGATCAAAGCGTTCATAAGCTGTCGAAAGAACGCAAACCATGCGGGGATATTTTTTATAAATATCTTCCAGTACCGAAAGACCGTCTATGCCGGGAATATTGATGTCCATAAAAACAAGATCAGGCTGTTTTTCATGAATCAATTTTAATGCTTCATAACCGGTGCGGGCTTTACCTGCCAGAGTAAAGGGTTTGTCTTTACTTTCGCTATATGCGTTTTCTGAAAGGTTTCTTTCAGAAAAAGTGTTCAGCATAAATTCATAACTGTCAAGGACAGGTTCTTCGTCATCTACAATTAAAACGCCAAACATGGTTCCTGCTCCGTATTTATGCGAATAATTACCGCTGTTCCCTCATGCCCTGATCCTGTTTTGATATCTACAACGTCAGGATCGGAAGGATAAAAAAAGTATAACCTTTGAATTACATTTTGAAGCCCCATTACTCTTGAAAGGGAAGATTCGTCGATAGATTGAGGATGGAGTAATTTTTCCACGGTTTGCCCGTTCATCCCCGTACCATTGTCAGTTACCGATATAAGCAAATAATTATTATCCAATTTTGATTTGACATTGATATTCCGGGAAAAATCTTCGGCAGCATCTTTAAATGCGTGTATAATGCAGTTTTCCACAAGTGGCTGTAAAATGGAAACCGGTACCTTTAAATCCAGAATATCTTCCGAGTACTCCATGGTCAGATTCAGCTTTCTCGGAAAGCGCACCCTTAGTATATAAAAGTAATAATCAAGTCCTTCTATTTCATGCCGGAGCGGAACAATAATGTCCTTGTTCCTTATTATATGCCGGAATAAACGTGCCATGTAATCCATGTATTCACCGGTTCTGTCCGCTCCTTCTACAATTGCAAGCTGCATGCCGGTATTTATTGTATTAAAAAGAAAATGGGGGTTCATTTGGGCCTGCAATGCGTAAATTTCCATGTGCCTGACCAAACCTTCCATTTTCATATTCCGCATCTTTTCCTGCATATACTCCTGTTTTATATTTTCCTGCCAGCGTATTTCTTCTATATACTTACTGATTTCGCTCTTCATATGGTTAAATGCTTCGACAACCTGATCCAGTTCATCTATTGATCCGCGGCTTGTTTCCAAATCCGGAATGTTAAAGTTTCCCGCAGAGATTTCTTTTGTCATTGCGGATAGTTTAATCAGAGGGCTGGTAATGCGGTTTAAAGAAAGAAGAAGGAACAGCATGGAAAAAGCGGACATGGAAATAATAAAAATAAAATTCCACAGTTGAATAATTCCGGATTCGGACAAAAAATGCTCATAAGACCCGAGTTGCGACCGTAAACGTTCGGCATTGACAAAAATTATTTCCTTGTTAATATATTCTTTAAGAGCTGCCATGTCCTCGTAAATTGTTGTATATACCGGAATATTCCTGCCTCGTTTTTCTTCGACTGCTTCTTCCGCCAGATTCAGATAATGAAAGATAAGCGTATAAAGTTCCCGTTCTTTAAGATCAACGGGATTTCCCCTTATTTGCTGATAACTTGGCAATTTCTGGCGCAAAGCCTGAGTGGCAATAAGCATTTGAGCAAGTGCATTGGAAGACCGGGTAGAAAGGTATTCCATTACCAGATTTTCGTATGCAACCAAATCTTCCTGTACAGACATAAGAAAGCGTTCTTCTTCAAAACTTCTTTCCGAAAATTCCTGAATTTTTCTGTTGCTGAAAAGTATATAGGCAGTACTGAGTGCCAAAAGAAAAAACGTTCCCAGTATGCTCAAAAAGATTTGGACGCTAAAAGAACGGTGAAGCTTCTTCATTTATTTCCCGTGATTATTTCAATACCAATATCGATGGATGCGGAAGTATAGCCGGTAGTTCGCAGGGCGGCCAGTGAATAAACCGCTTCATAGCCAATACGTTCGGAATTAATTACAACCGAGGCGCTGATAATTCCCTTTCGCAGGTTTTCTGTTACACCAAGCTCGGAACCAAAACCGATAATCTGTATTTGGCCGACTAAATTCAAGTCAACCAAAGTTTGAGATGCTGCAATGGTATCTTCCGGATCGGTAAAAACGATTGTGTTAATTGTCTGCCCGTTCGTAAAACCAGCCCCACCCGAATTGGCGCCCGGTCTTGTATCTTCGATACGCCGGAAAATATTAACAAGCAGCGCTTCTGCATCCAGAGGGTTAAGGTTGGTCCTGTAGCTCATTATCGGACCTGATAACCTGTCTCCCAGGGTTGCTGAAATACCCATCTCAACCAGTTCCCGTTCCGCATAAATACCCGGCGCCTTGTCGCTGTAAACAACCGCCAATGTAATTTTTTCTGAAGGAACAAGAGCAGCTTGCGCCGCAAACGAAGTTTGCGAGTCTTCCTCCAGAATAAGGCCAATGCGCCGACCCATGTCAAAAGTATTTATGCCAATGAATGGCCATGGCTGTTCGCTGGGCAGATTGTGGTTAATAAGAGCCGCCGGAATTTGGTATTCCCTGAGTTTTTCCAGTTGCCGCCGGGCCAAAGCATCATCCAAATAAGGACAGACAATTACTCCGTCTACTCCTGTAAAGGCGGCTATTTCCAGTTCATTTTTGGCCGGGTCGATAGAATGAACAGATATTGCAGATTCCAGTTCCGCCGCCGCCTGTTCTGCACCGCGGATTATTCCGAGAAAGAATGAATTACGGTTATCGGGAATGTACAGGGAAAAATGGTAAATAAGCGTTGAGCCCGGCTGGGGGGCAAGAATATAAAGCCGAAGCGACCGGTATAAGGATATTAAAAATGCAGTCAGAGATAAAATACCTACAAGTATTAATCCAAGATATAGAAGCCTTTTCATGCACATACCGCCCCCTGGCGGCGAACTATAATAACTTCCTTACAAAAAACATTCAAAAGCGTGTCAAAATGACGCATTTATTCAGCCAAAGTGGGGAATCGGACCCCAGACCTGCGCATTACGAGTGCGCCGCTCTACCAACTGAGCTACTTTGGCACGTTCTTTGAACTATTTACGCACTATAACTAAAAAAAAAATGGAATTCAAGGGAAAAATGGATGACCCGCTTGACAATGTTGGAATAAATAGAATATAATACATATCCAGGTGTGAATCTGTTTATAATTTTTCAGTAAGGAAGGAACATATGGGATCAATTGACCTGCCTAAGAGTCCTAACGTTTTTCATCCGGAGAAACCAAGTGCCGTCGGTTCGCGGAACTCTCTGGCTCAGGAATACAGGGATCAGCAAGCGGAAGTAAATCAGTTATTGGAAGAAGAAACTAATAAAGTTGTCCACCATATCAGCGCCAAATTGCCCAAGGATACTCTTGAGCGGTTGGACATAATGGGCGGCCTTAAAGAAAAAATCTACAATTACTTCAACCAAAATTACCAGAACATGTTTAACCGTTACATGGTAACGAGTGAAGATGAAATGGTCAAAAAAGTCCGGAATTTTGTTGACAAAGAAGAAACAAAAGTCCTTGCGCGGTATACCCCCAAAGAAGTAGCCAATCTACTTGATGAAATTGGCGGTGCAGACAAGTTTAATACCGGTGAAATTGAAAAATCCATGATCAATATGTACGGTCACTTGCAGGGTCATATCCAGCGGGGCGTTAACGATCTGGAAAACCTTACCAACAGTCTTTTGCGGCAAAAAACCGATACTGGCGCTTTTATTCGCGGTGAAAATGCCTATTCAATCGTTAAGTGTGCGTTTAAAGATAACCTCTTAAAGCCCAAAGCAGTTACCGATGTAAAACTTTCGGTTAATATTCTTGATTCCGAGCTTATCAGCCCGATTTTCCACTATCAGGTAACGGTAGAATATTTGATCAAAGAGCTTCTTTCCAAATATATTATCGAAATGATCGACAAAGATATCGAAAAACTCAAAGATGAACGTATCGATCAGGGTCTGGAAGAGCTTACCGACAGTGAAATCATCTTTACCAAAATGAACAGGGTGGAACGTTATACCGAAGATACCGTTGATGATCCCAAATCCAGGCGGTATACCCTGATAGGAAAAGGCATTATGGACAGGCTGTCCGGTTTACGCGCGGAAATCGATCCTGCCGAGTATGATCAGCTTAATATCCGTGAAAATCTCAAGAAAATCGTGGATATCGAAAATATCCGAACCAGGGGTTTCAATACCGCCGTTAACTCGATCACTTCAATTCTTGATACCTCCAAAATGGGATATCAATACATCGAAAACTTCAAAAATGCCCGTGAACTTATTATTCGGGAATATGAAGATACCGATACCGATTGCCTACCCGACGAACGGTACCAGGTAAGGATGCGGTACTATGATTCCGCCCAGTTGATTGAGGAACGGAAATCCTACGATGTCCAGATGAAGAGCTTTGAAAATGAAGTCCAGCATCTTTGGGATGTGCTTCATGTAATTTATGAAAGCTCCAAGCCTTCTTTTGCAGTTACTGATTTTAATGATCTCGCAGGCAAACAGAAGGGAAAAATTCGTAAAACAATCAAGGCCAAAAGCGGCGAGCCATTGTACGAAGACATTGCCAAAGTTTGGGACGAAATTACCTTTATCAAAACCGGCGAAACCGAAGTTGAAAAGATGAACCGTACTTACATCTATGAAAAGAACAAGGTTCACCAGAAAATTATTCAGATGCGGAACAAGATGAGGCAAATGTACGATTATCGCTATCCTGTGGAACGCCGGGTAATGGAAGACAGGCTTGCCGTTCTTGAAAAGGAATTCAACAAGTTTGACTACATGATCAACCCCTACCACATTCAACCTGGTCTTTTGCTTGATGTTGACATTACTTCGCTTAAGCGGAAAAAGGTTACCCTTAACGGTATGGCAAACGTGCTGAATGAATTCCTCCATGGTGTGTCAAAAGGCTTCCAGGATGCAGCCTTTGCTTCCTTTAGCCGCAGACGATCTACCGTTCGCGATGATATTGCCCAGTCCTTTGCCGATACAGGCGGTGCTGCTGCTGCAGCTCCTGCACCTGCTTCTCAGGCGCCCGCTCAGGCATATCTTGATATGCTTAACACCGACGATGAAAGTACAGCATTGGTACCCTCAAGGGCCAGTTCTGCACGCGGCGCAGCCAAGCGCGGCGGTAAAGCTGCTTCAGCCAAACCCAAGAAAAGCAGCGGTGGTGCGAAGAGTCGTTCCGGCCGCGGCGGCATCAGGCAAATCTAGTTTATTAATTTAAGTAAAAGCAAAACCTGACCGCTTAGGTGGTCAGGTTTTTTTTGACAACATGAATTATTGGCCTTGACACTACCCTCTATATGGTGTACCTTAATCTCTACGACACTATATATAGACAGCTCCTCGTTGCCATATATTATGCCAAACTATAAGGATTCATAATGTGATCATACAACGCTTTTTTACGGACCCCAAAACGGGGCCCTATAAAGATATTGTCTGGGAAAAAAGACGGAGCGAAATCCGCAATCCCGACGGCAAGACAATTTTTTGCGAAGAAACGGTAATTGTCCCCGCCTTTTGGAGTCAGATAGCAGGAGACATCCTGGCCCAGAAATACTTCCGCAAGGCAGGGATTCCGGCAGACAAGTGCTATGCCTGGAAAGAATGGACAACCGGCATCGAAGAGGATGATCCGGGTATGGATATTCCAGCAGACGGAGCAGAACACGATGCCCGGCAGGTTTTTCATCGTCTTGCTATTACCTGGTTAAACTGGGGCAGTAACAACAATTTTTTCAGCAGCCAGACAGATGAAAAAGCCTTTTATGACGAAACCTGTTATATGCTTGCCCGCCAAATGGCAGCGCCCAACAGCCCTCAATGGTTTAATACAGGGCTTTATGATGTTTACGGCATAGATGGTCCTGCACAGGGCCACTACTATGCAGACCCGGCAACTGGCAAAGCGGTTAAATCGGACAGCGCTTACAAACGGCCGCAGCCGCATGCGTGCTTTATTCTTTCTATAAATGACGACCTTGTAAATGAGGGCGGTATAATGGATCTTGTCGTGCGTGAAGCGCGGCTTTTTAAATACGGTTCGGGTACGGGAACAAACTTTTCGCGGATCAGGGCAGCGCATGAAAAACTTTCCGGCGGCGGCGTTTCATCGGGTCTGCTGTCATTTCTCAAGATAGGCGACCGTTCCGCTTCCGCAGTAAAAAGCGGCGGCACGACACGGCGTGCTGCAAAGATGGTTACCCTGGATGCGGATCATCCCGATGTGGAAAACTACATCGACTGGAAAGCTCAGGAAGAACACAAAGTTGCTTCGATGGTTACCGGTTCCGTTATCATCAAGAAACACCTGGACGCAATTAACAAAGCGGCCGCTTCATTCCGCGGGCCGGATGAAGATACCTTTAATATAGAAAAAAATCATGAACTTGCTGAAGCACTTCGTTCCGCACTGGCAGAAAAAATCCCCCCCACCTATCTCTACCAGCTTCTTCGCCGAATTGAACAGGGAGACAGCGTAAATACGGCGGTCTTTTCCACTGCATGGGATGACGAAGCGTACAATACCGTGTCCGGCCAGTCTTCCAATAATAGTCTGCGTGTCAGCGATGAATTTATGAAAACTGTCGAAGAAGACAGAACCTGGGAACTCCGTGAGCGGGTTTCGGGAAAAACAGTGAAAACCGTACAGGCGATGGATCTCTGGAACCGCATGGCGCGATCTGCGTGGCAATGCGCCGATCCGGGATTACAGTACCACACGACAATCAACGACTGGCATACATGCCCCGCAGGCGGAGAGATTCGTGCAAGCAATCCCTGTTCGGAATACATGTTCCTGGACGATACGGCCTGTAACCTTGCGTCAATTAACCTGGGTGCATTCTACGACCATAAAAAGAAAACATTTAATACAGAAGGATACCTTCATGCCATAGACATCTGGACCACAATACTGGAAATATCTGTAGCAATGGCACAGTTCCCCGCTCCGCGTATCGCAGAACTTTCCCATGAGTACCGTACCCTTGGGCTGGGTTTTGCCAACCTTGGCAGCTTACTAATGGTGATGGGGCTTCCCTACGATTCAGACGAAGGACGCTCTGTTGCTGCTTCCCTTTCTGCAATACTAACCGGCGAGGCGTATGCCCAGTCTGCTCGTATGGCCGAAGAACTGGGAGCATTTGTTCGTTACGAAGAAAATCGCGAAGCGATGCTCCGGGTAATTCGCAATCATCGCAGGGCGGTGTACAATGCGGCTGCGGAAGAATACGAGCTGCTGAACACAATGCCCCGGGGCATCGTCCCGGAACATTGTCCGGCGGTATTGTTAATGGCGGCGCGGCAGGCATGGGACCGGGCGCTGGAGTTCGGAGAGACCAACGGCTTCCGCAATGCACAGGTTAGCGCCATTGCACCAACGGGAACTATTGGCCTCTTAATGGACTGCGATACCACCGGAGTAGAACCTGACTTTGCCCTGGTAAAATTTAAAAAACTTGCCGGCGGCGGTTACTTTAAGATCATCAATCAATCGGCGCCTCCTGCATTGGAAGTGCTTGGATACAAGAAAGCCGAAATCGAAGCGATCATCGCGTATGCTACCGGGCATAAATCATTTAAGGGGGCGCCGCACCTTAATCACGATTCACTTTCGGCAAAAGGCTTTACCCGCGAAGCGCTTGCTGCGGCGGAAACAGCGGCGGCGAATGCAATTACTCTGGAAAGCGTTTTTAATCCCTGGATACTGGGAAAGGAATTTGTAGAAAAGCATCTTTCCGTTCCTGAATCAACCTGGAGCCTTCCCGGTTTCTCACTGCTGAAACATATCGGATACAGTGGTGAAGAAATTGCCGAAGCGGAACTTTATGTATGCGGCTCAATGGGACTTGAAGGATCGCCGGGACTAAAGGAAAAAGACCTTCCCGTTTTCGATACTGCCACTCCGTCGGGCAAATACGGCAGCCGTTCCATTGCATGGCAGGCTCATGTAGGTATGATGGCGGCAGTGCAGCCTTTTATTACCGGGGCAATCAGCAAGACGATAAACATGCCCAATGCCGCCGGTTACGAGGATGTAAAAGGCGCATACATGCTGGCCTGGAAGAGCGGACTTAAAGCGGTTGCTTTATACCGCGACGGCTCAAAACTTTCCCAGCCATTGTCGGCCTTTGCTCCCGGCGCCGATCCTCTGGCGGACACGATACTCGCCCTACAGAAAGACCTTGATGCCCCTCAGCGCTCCGGCCGTATGGACACGCAGCGTGCCGCCGAAGTGCGGGGAAAGCGGCAGCCCCTGCCCAACCGCCGTTCCGGATATACTCAAAAGGCAAAAATCAGCGGCCATTCGATTTTTATCCGTACCGGCGAATACGACAACGGCAAACTTGGCGAAATTTTTCTGGACATGCACAAGGAAGGCGCCGCGTTCCGAAGCCTCCTGAACAGTTTTGCCATTGCTGTTTCTTTGGGCCTCCAGTACGGCGTGCCGCTGGAAGAATATGTGGATGCCTTTACTTTCAGCCGCTTCGAGCCCAATGGCATGGTTCAGGGCCACGACTATATCAAGATGTCCACCAGCGTTATCGACTATATCTTCCGGGATTTGGCAATTAGTTATCTTAAGCGTACTGATCTGGGCCAGGTAAAGCAGGAAGATCTTCTTGCCACGGCAACCCAAGACAAGTCAATCGATAGATCAAGCGAAAAACCGGATGGAAAAGCAGGCAAAGCGGAAAAAAAAGATACGTCGGAAAAAAAGAGCGAATCAAAAAAAGACACAGCTAAACATGAAACCAAAGATCCCTTGCCTTCCAAAGAAAATCTTTCCAAACATGAAGAAGCCCGGCGTATCGCACGGATTAAAGGCTACGAGGGCGATCCCTGCCCAAGCTGCGGTTCGCTTACGCTGATACGGAGCGGTACCTGTATGAAATGCGACACATGCGGCACAACAACGGGGTGTTCTTAGCGTACTGCTTACGACACCACTTTAAATTTTTTCTCGCAGAGGCGCGGAGATCGCCAAGAAGAATCTCACGCGTTCCTATTGAACCACGGCTATGGCTCTGGTAATAGAATAAGACATGGGCGGGACAGGAAGGTCTGTTGGTATCTCGTCTTTCCAATAGCAGGCTTTATAGATACGGCCGTAATAATGGCCCGCAACATAGACCGATCCGTTTGCTACGTCTATACCTGAAGTACTGGCAGAAGAACCAAGAGAGAAGGTTGTTTGTACGCCGTCTTTCCAATAACAGGCTTTATTGCCAGGTGCACCGCCGCTATAAACACCTGCTACGTAGACTGTACCGTTTACTACGGTTATGCCAGTAGTCCCATCGCTAAAATCGGAAGAGAGAGATATTAGTTTGCCATCTTTGAAATAGCAGGCTTGGGCAAAATGACCCGTTACGTATAGCGCACCGTTTACTACGGTTATATCGGTGGCCGGCCCTGGTATATTTTGAGCATTGGAGGTAAGGCGTGTTAATACGCCGTCTTTCCAATAGCAGGCACTCCCAACAATATTGTCCTTATCTCCGCCAATTGCACCCGCAACGTAAACTATACCGTTTGCTACAGTTATTGCGAAAGCAACGGATTGACCGGAGGAAAGCGTTGTTTGTTCTCCGTCTTTCCAATAACAGGCTTTTTCAATATTTCTTTCTTCATAATAACCCGCAACGTATACTGTTCCATTTACTATGGTCATGTCAGTGGCCGCGGACATGTATCCATTGGATGAAAGGGGTATTAATACTCCGTCTTTCCAATAGCAGGCTTTACCATAATTAGTGCCCGCAATGTAGACCGACCCGTTTACCACGGTTATGCCCGAAGCAATAGATCGCTCGGAAGAGAGAGTTGTTAGTACGCCGTCTTTCCAATAGCAGGCTTTATAGATATGATTCATAACACCGTCGCTATGGCCGCCCACAACGTAAACGGTAGGGCTGGAACTACTGCTGCTTTCACCAGGGATGCTGTGCTGTGCAACAAATAACAGAGAAAGCAAAGCAATAAGGGGAAGTATAAAGTATTTTTTACAGAGGGCTACTGAAAACCGCCTTTTTAAGTTCTGCATGGGTTTTCTCCTTATGTCAAATTTTTTACGGCTTACACAAGCAGCTATTGGCAGTATACCCTGTTTACCGGAAAAGGGTAAGGCAGGAAAAATTAGCCTAACACCGCATTTTTCTTTCGCCAGTATTTTCCATACGATCCCCGGCCCGTAAGGTTGTTCCAGTTGGGAGCAGAAAACTTATCGACAAGAGCCTGTTCCTGCGTACTTGCTTCACGGGACAGCGTTTGCATACCGTTTGCATTGGGAACATCATCATTCATAATCGTTTGTTCCCGTATCAGCCAATTCGCTTCCAGTGTTTTAATCCGTTCCCGTAAGACGGCAGGATTAACAAAACCGGCAATTGCTGCCCTGTTCAGCCGCTCCCGTTGCAGCCAGTAATCCTTGCTTTGTTCAGGAGACGTAAACACCGGGGGAGCGTCGGAGCCAAAAAACACCGGCTTAAAGGCAGAAATACACGGAGTAGAAGCGCCGGTACACCACAATGTTGGCGGCTTATTCTGTCTGAGTACGGCAACAAGGCTCCCTGTCGTATGATCGCCGATAAGTCCGCCTCCATGCATACAAACGCTTTTTACGCTGCCCCTGGTGAATTCCCGCCCGTTTACATTTTGTTCGTGGCTGCGAAGAATGCCGAACAAATCGGCGGTTTTCAAAGACGGAGACAGCCTATCCATTACCTGCTGCCGGCGTTCCCGGGCGGCGGAAAAGAATGAATAAACCGGTTCGGTATAGCGTTTGGAAAAATCAGCTCGCTCTTCTATGCCCGACCGGTGCTGATGTTCCGTGGTTATTGTTAGGCGGTTGGAAATTGCGCATTGGCCCTGAGCGCGGACAACGGCATAGTTTTTACCGGAAGTTTCCATAATGTACACTTCTTTTGGATCAGCAACCATAAAAGAGTTGTCGTAGAAAAAGGGATGATCAAACCCGCAATTACCGCCCTGACCGTGAGTTTCCAGCAGCGTTATCATCGTTTCGACGGCAGCCTGTGCGGTGTCGGCCCGTTCAAGCGCCAGGCGCAGCAGGTCCATACCGGTAAGTGCAGGCCCGCCCCGCTTTGTCCTGGTAAACACCGCCTCATTGCCGATTGCCACCTGGGCATCGTTAACACCCATCTCCGCTCCCCACATCCACGACGGCTTAAGCAGTATTGCTTCATGGGTATTTTCCGCCTGCGGTATGGTTATGTAGGTGCAGGAAACAGTTGAACCCTGCGGGTGATTTTTACGCGGCACATGAATAACCACATGCGGTTCATTGGGACTGCGATCGCTGTTTTTTGCAAAATAGGTAACATTATCTTCATTATAACCAAACGGCAAACTAAACGTATCACACATAACTGCTCCTTAGAACCAACGGTGAACTTTAAAGACAACGATCATGGTAAACGCAATAAATCCCATAATACCCAGTACAATCGGATAAGCCAATGTATATGTTAATTCGGGCATAAACTCAAAATTCATACCATATACCCCTGCAATAAATGTTAATGGAATAAATATGGTTGATATAATTGCCAATACCTTCATTACCTTGTTCATCTGATGCGACAAAACAGATAAATTTACATCCATAATGTTTGAAAGCCATTCACGATAATGTTCTACCGTTACTATTGCATTGTTTAAATTTTCATTTAAGTCCTGTAAAAACGGCTTTAATTCATTGTTGTGAAAAATGTCGTCATGACGTGTAATTACCAGCAAATTATATTTTAACGGTGATATAGCACGTTTTATGTACTGCAGGTATTTTTTCGTATCTTGCAGTTCCTCAATAAAATTATTGTCATTTGTTTTCGTTGCGCGGTTCTCGTAGTCTTCAATATCTTCTTCCAAATGGTTCAATGAAAGAAAGTATTCGTCTACAGCAGCGTCAATAATTGCATAGGCCAGATATTCCGTTCCCATCTTGCGGATTTCCCCCGCTCCTTCCAGTATTCTTTTTCTTACCCTGTCAAATGAATCGCCGGGTATTTCCTGGAAAGTCAGAAGAACATTTTCCATAATAACCATACTAACCTGATCAATAATAAATTCATTTATTGCATAAGCCTGTTCTTTGCTTCTTTTAAAAAACCTGTCTGCATTCTTTTTTCTGTTCTGATTATGATCGAAATTCTTTTCCCGCTGTATGGTTTTAAGTGATAAAAATTTATAATCCGCAAATGTTTCTACCTTGGGCTGCTGTTCGGTATTAAGAATATCTTCTATGCTTAATGGATGAATATCATACAAAGCTCCTAAATATTTAATTGAATCAATATCCTTTAGCCCGCTAACATTAATCCATGTAATTTTTGAATAATCTTGATACTGTAATACTTCATTAACATTCGACAAATGATTCATCTGCGCCGAATCAATATTATAGGAAACAATGGATAAATCCATTGCCAATGCGGTTCTGTCTCCCACATAGACTGGACTTTCCGGCAGGATGTTAATATTCTTTGCTGAAGCCATTTTACCTATCCTGTATACACATTAAAAAAGCGGTTTATTTAAACAGCCCGTAACAATTCCCGCGGACGGGATCCCTGGGCAGGGCCGACAATACCGCGTTGTTCCATTTCTTCCACAAGCCGGGCGGCGCGGTTATAGCCGATTTTAAGACGGCGTTGGATAAAACTGGCGCTGGCTTTGCCCTGGGTTTTTACCACTTCCAAAGCTTTATCGTAAAGAGGATCGTCGCCGTCTGTAAATGATGTTCCTGTTTCCCCTTCTTCTTCGTCAAAGAATATTTCATCATCAATATATTCCGGCTCGCCAAGCGTTTTTACATAGTCAACCACATTCTCCACTTCCTCTTCGGAAATAAATGCGCCCTGCATACGAATGGGGAACGGATCCATTGCTCCGGCATAGAGCATATCGCCCTTGCCCAGAAGTTTTTCTGCACCGACCATATCAATAATAATGCGGCTGTCCATTTTGCTGGCTACCATAAACGCAATGCGGCTGGGTATGTTTGCCTTGATAAGGCCGGTGATAACGTCGATAGACGGCCGCTGAGTTGCCAGAACAAGATGAATTCCCACCGCACGGCTCATGGCGGCAAGCCGGGCTACGGTGGACTCAAGTTCTTTGCCGGTTGTTGCCATAAGGTCTGCAAACTCATCAATAATTACCACAAAATAGGGCATATGTTCTGCGGCGATTTTTCGTTCCTTAATGCGTTTATTGTAACTCTTTATGTCCCGGACACCCATGGAATCTAGACAGGCATAACGGCGTTCCATTTCAAAAATACAGTACTGCAATGCCTGAAATGCCCGCTTTGGTTCGGTAATTACCGGCGTTAAAAGGTGCGGAATATCGTTGTACAATTTCAGTTCTACGATTTTGGGATCAATTAAAATAAGACGGCACTCCGCAGGAGAAAGCTGATAGAGGATCGAAAGGATCATGGAATTAACGCAGACCGATTTTCCCGATCCGGTGGCGCCGGCAATAAGTATATGGGGCATTTGGCAAAGATCTACCGTAACGGCATCTCCGGTTATGCCTTTTCCCAAAACTACGGGAATCTCGTCTTTGGTTTTTTCTTTTTTGTTGGAAAGTTCCCCTTCGATTATTTCCCTGAACGAAACAATGTTCCGTTTTTTGTTTGGAACTTCTATACCTACAGCATGCTTGCCCGGTATGGGCGCAACAATGCGAACGCTGGAAGCGGCAAGACGCAGAGCAATATTGTCCTGAAGGTTAACAATTTTGGACAGCTTTACACCGGGTGCCGGAAGTATTTCAAACATGGTAATTACAGGGCCTTTTCTGATCCCCGTTATTTCCGCCTGAATACCGAATTCACTGAGTGTTTCCTGAAGCACCTGCCCTGCTTTATGTGATTCTTCGTCTACAATCCAGTACTGGCCGTCGGGGTATTCCTTGAGTATGTCGTCTACCGGTACAGAATACGATCCCTTGTGTTTACTTAGTTTTTTTTTTACTGGTTGGGGAATACTGTCCTGTTCCTGTTCTGCACCGGCAACAAGCGATTCGGCTTCTTCCAGAAAAGGATCTACTTCAAACCAATTTTCGTCCGAAGTGGAATCTTCATCGGGCCACTCCAACTGACCGGACTCGGCGGAGTATACTTCGGCTGCCTCTGCATTATCTTCAAACTGAATAAATTGAACCTGTTCCAGTTCATGAAAATCGTTTTCTTCAACAGAATCATCTGTTTCCCCGGCGGAATATTCCGGCAAGTTTTCTGTTTCAGTTTCCCAGTTCATTTCATCTTCAAAAGCAGGTTCCAAAACCAGGTCATCTTCATTGATGTTTTCGTTACTTAGTTGTGAATACGGAGAAAAAACAGAATCGTCCAGAACAAGGATTTCGTCTTCTTCGGCAATTTCAGAAAAGGTGACGTTTTTTTCGTCTTCCTTGATTTCTGTATTAATGTCTTCTTTTTTGGGGCATTCTTCGTTTAATTCCCTGAATGCGGCGGGACTTTTAAGTGGTCCCCAGTCAGGAAGCTTAACTTCTCCGGAAGGTTTGACTTCTCTGTCGGAAGATTTAACTTCTATGTTGGAATGTTTAACATCCCTGTCAGGATGTTTTGCTTCTTTGCCGGAAAACTTTAACGGCTCTTCTGTTTTCCTCAATATTGCTGCGGAAGCAGGAGTAGCTGATACAGCTGCTGTACCAGTTGCCGCTTTATCAACCGTATTTACAATCGTATTGTTTATCGTACTTACCGTCGTATTGGTAACCGTATTAACTGCTGTGTTTTTATTTGAAACAGCGGAAGACACGGGTTTTGCCGTTCCGGGGAAAGCTGCAGGGGTTTCTTTTTTATTATTCTTAAACAGGATTTGATTAAGAACAAGTATACCTGCACATTCCAGAATGGTTGCGGTAATTACTGCCAGGCTGAGTCCGTTTTGGCCAATACTGTCCAATAGAGGCATTTCCAGCCTGTTGGTCTCGAAATTCCGTATCAGAAAAAAACCCAATGCCAGGGTAAGAAAAGGAACAATTGTTGCAGAAAACAGGAAAATTCCGCCTGGTCTCCAGACCGGATCAAAAAGAAGAGCGGCCGCGCAAAAAAGGTATAGCGGTATAATAAAGGCAAGCAATCCGTAAGCGCCTGTTAAGAGGTTTCCAGGACCGCTATTAATAAAAGTCCAACCAAAAAGGGAAGCTCCTATGGACAGGGCAAGCAGTATGCCGGCCAAAATACAGGTAATGGCTCCCAATATAGATGCCAGATGCACCATTAATTTGTTGTTTTCTTGAATAGATACCGATTTATCAGACAAAACTCCCCTCCAAAAGCCTGGTTTCTTCAAAAAAAAGAGTATATGCAGATTATCGGCATTACCGGCTTGTGATTTAAGCCTGTTTTGAGGATACCCCTGTTATTATTTCCCGGTATCCAAAGCATAAACGGTAATTAATGTACCGGTGTTATTAATCGCCCAGTATACCTTTCCATTGTGCCGGTTGTACCGTAAGGTATCGTTCATATTCAGGCGGACTCCTTTAAGTTCCTGAGCTTGCGAAACGGCTTTACCATTTTCATCTATTATCATCATCCAGGTAGAAAGGTATTCTGTTCGGCCGTATGTTATGCTGTTTGCAGACTGGGTGGAAAATTTAAACAATTCCCATAATAAAAGATAATGTCCGGTGTCCAGCGCAACGATTTTTGGATGCCCTGCATGGCCGTCGTTTATTGTGTATTTTGTCAAGTAGATTGGTGCAGAACATTTACTCATGTCTTCGTCAACGGTAAGTACAAGCATATTCCGGGCATTGTTTCTGTCTTTTCCATACGTGCCGGCAAAGATATAACCCGTTGTGGTTTTTGCCAAACCACCCAGTTCGGCAAAGGTGGCGTTTTGTCCGGTTGATCCAGAAAAGCTGAATGCATGGATGCGCCTGGTATTGCTTCCCTTCTGAAACTTGGCAAAGGTAAACGCTCTTGGGTATGCGTCCCCGTGATCCGAAAAGACAAAGCCGTTTTCAACAGGAAGAATAAACTGGTTAAAAGAATGGCTGACGTAGGGCATTTGTGTATTCTCCCCTGTCCTGTTGTCACTGGTTGCCGCCCCTCTGTCAATTCTTTCAAAAGTATCCTTGTCCAGCACAAAACCATACGACGCCTGGTGTCCGTCAAACATCTCTCGTGCAAAATAAACGGCCAGAAGTGAACCTGACAATTCCAGTCTGCATGTTCCCGCGTCGAATGGGACTCTTATTCCGCTAAAACTGTTTGGCGCTCTTGCCTTGAGCTTATATGTTTTGAGTTTTTCCCCGTTTTGGCTGTATTTTACCATTGCCATATTTTCAGCATTTTGATTGGTTGTCCGTGCACCAAAAAAGAAGTAGTAGTTTCCTTCATCGTCCCTTGTGAATGCACCCAGTTGATCAAGTTCATTTTTAAAGCTTAACACTTTTTGTTCTTCAAGATTGGCGTTGAATTCATAAATGTATGTAATCTTCTCTTTTGCATCGGAAGAACAAATTGTTACAGAACCATCGTTGTTAACAAAGGTTAAAACAGAAGGAAGCTGGCTGTCATATCTGATGTACAGATTCCCGGCATTATCGACCGAATCGCGGATAGAGTACTCGACTGCCCTGCTTACTGAAACGGGGTTTTCCTGCGATCCCGCTTTTACCGGCAGCGCCAATAGGGTACATAAAATAATTGCCATGCTGATAAGCTTTTTCATGATTTACTCCTTTGTTGATTCCAGGTTAATTATTTACTATAACGATACCATAAGCACCATTGATAAACCAATGTGCTAAAAGCTAATGGTAACAGTCAGATCAACGCCTCCGCCGCTTTCCGGTCTGGCTGAGGGCCGAATCGGATCCGAGCCTATAGGAACTTCCGGCCAGAGTTCGGCAATGGCGGTTTCTGCCGGAGCGGCAGCACGGCCAGTTATTTCGTCGGCAAAACTGCTTCTGCCTGCATCAATCAGAACGCCGGGGCCGGATGACCCGGTAAATTCCACCGTCCCTTCGATTACCGTAAGGTTATACGTGTCAATCTCAAAAACCGTTCCGCGGACCGAAGCTACAGCCGTAGGTCCCCGGACATAGGCGTTGGTTTTTGTTCCTGCCGGAGGGTTTACATCCACCCGTACCCTGCCTGCCTGAAGGTTCACATTTACCGACTCCGTGCCTGCCGCGGCAATAAGTTCCGAAAGGGTAAGCCGGGTCAGGGGCCGCACAGTGATAACGGTACTTCCTGCCCGAATAAGGGCGGTGCTTCCAAAGCCCGTGGAAACAGCGGTGTCGGCTGTCAGAGCCTGGCCTTTAACGGCAGCCTCCCAGCCGGACGAACCCGGCCGTTTAAGCTCTACCGTTCCTGCAATGTCCTGAATGGTTGCCTGTTGTGCAAAGATCCCCGAAATTGCAAACAACATCATTATTACTGCATAGATAGTACATCCAGTTTTTTTCATTCTTTTCTCCTATATGTTATTTTTCTAAAAAGAAAATATCGCACCAATGCTAAGCGACCAGACAACCGGCGCTCCGCTGCGAAAGGCTTCTCCGGTTTGAGGAAGGAAGATTCCTCCGCTTAAGGAAAACGAAAGATCCGAAAAAGGCACCCACAGTATTGACGTGTCAATTTCGGCTCCAATCAGGTAGGAATCGTCGGTGATATCATCCGGTATATATGAAATCGAATCGGTTCGTATAAAATACCGTACTCCCAATTCTGCCGACAAGCTGGGCAATATCCGTGCTTCGTAATTTGCCCGGAGTACCATAATCCCGGAGAACACCGGCTTTAACGCAATCCCCTGGGCTTCCCTGACAACCGGATAAAACGCCGCCGTGGAAGGGTCTTCGCCCGAAGCATAACGGACACCCAAAGAAAGCCTGTCTTTAATAAAGAACGGTACCTGGGCATGCCAGCCGCCTTCCAGGGCAAATGCATACCCGGCTTTGAATCCGCCTGCTTCGGTGTTTTCAAGTTCCAGCGCGGCTGCGGCGGTAACATCGAAGCGTTTGTATACATGGGTATAGCGTAAAAGAAGGTACTGGGTATGAAAGGCTTCTTCTGCATCGGAAAGATCAAACTGGGCAAGAACGCCTGCATAGAGGTCGCCCCGTTCCAGGACAAGGCTGGGGAACTCCCCGTACAGAGCCGCTATAACACGGCGAGGCGCAAAGTACGTGCCGGCAAAATCGGCATAATCCAATTTTACATAGTAATCAATCGGGTCGGTAGGACTTGCGTTTATTTCCGCCGTTTCTTTGAATAAAAAGCCCGTGTACAATGCCGCTGCTCCTAACCGCCATGATCCAAAATCGTAGAGGATGTCTGCTCCGTCAAAATTCCCTTTGGCGGTAAAGTGCGTAGTATCCAGCCAGGGGATGCGTCCTGCACGTACTGCAAAGGAAGCAGCAGGCCGCCATTCAAACTCCAGCCGGAAAAGCTCGGGAACGTATTGAATCTCTTCTTTGTAGTTTGCGGTTGCGCCGAGCGACACAAAGAAATCCGCATTGTTCATTGGAAGGGAAAGCCAGGGCGCCAGTGTCGCTTTGATGCTGACATCCTCGTTGTTTTCTGCGGTTGCCGAACCGCCCAGAGCCGCTCCAAAATCAACGGCGGCAACCAATGCCGCAGAACCGCAGATCATTACGAACAAGAAAAACTTTTTCAAACGCCCTCCCCCTGTAATCCGGCATTGGCAAACAGATGCGCTCTGTCGATAATGTGCAGCAGCCTTCTGCCGGATACCTTCATTGCCGGATCGCTCTTGCCCTGAATTATTTTCCGGTACACCAATTCGCGGTACGCATAACGGGGGTTTTTGGCCATGGAATACATAATGCCGCCCCGCAGTTCAAAGGCTTTCATAACCAGAAAGGCCGTTTCTTTTAGGGTGATGGAATCCCCGGCGGCAGCTTTAACCCATCCCCTTGCCTGCGCCATGTCGTAAGCTGCCCGTTCCGCAGCTTCTCCGGAAAATCCTTCCGGCAGCAACTGCAAGGAACCCAGCACAAATCGCGCCGCCATTCCTGCGCTTACCGCATTTGTTTCCAGCAGCGCATCCATTTCCGCCGCTGTCTGTGCGGACAGGGAAAGCGTTACCAGAAAAAATAAAATCACCGCCAGATTTCTCGCAAAGGCACAACGGCGCAATGGAAGATTTCTCGCAAAGACGCCAAGCCGCAGAGTTTGTAATAATATTTCACTTCTTCTTCCCTCCGTGCCACCGTGTCTCCGTGTGAGATAATTAGAAAAGACATTCTCTCTATTCACACCGCCGCCTCCTTGTTGTTTGTTTTGTCTGCCGTTATACTTAACCTATCATGGAACTTGATTTTGAACGGATTACCCAAAATCCTTCTGTTATGGGAGGTAAACCCTGTATTCGCGGTATGAGGGTAACGGTTGGCATGATCGTTGGACAGATTGGCGCTGGAGTAAGCGTCGAAGAACTTCTCTCTGAGTATCCCTACCTTGAACGCGAAGACGTTTTTCAAGCCCTCCGTTATGCCGCATATTGAATTGATAACCGCACAGTCACGCCGCATATACTTCCTCTCCACATTATCTCGTTGCCCATTTTTCTTTTTCATGCTATAGTTGCTCCATGAGCGTTACACAAACCGTAGACATACCCGAAAATCACCGGCTGACTATTGACGTGCCTCGTGAAGTACCGGCGGGGCCGGTTATTCTGACCTTTACACCGAAAGAAGAGCAGCCAAAAAAAGAACGAGTGTTCGGCTGTGCCAAAGGGCAATTTAAAATGGCGGATGACTTTGATGCACCTCTTGAGGACTTTAAGGACTATATGTAAATGGCCATTGCGAAATATCCTGTCTCTCATATCTGGTAACTCCAATAATTCCTCACGCAAAGATCGCAAAGGAGTATGCGTAAATCGCAATTCTCTGTATTCCTCCGTGTCACCGTGTCTCCGTGTGAGATAATTAGTAACAACATTCTCTTTGTTCACGTCTGCTTGCAAACGATGCATCCCTTGTTGTTTATTTTGTCTGCCGTTATACTTGGTATATGACCATTGAGGAGATCGTTCTGCTGTGCAAAGAGCAGTCGGTGTGCTGGACAGGACATATACTTGAGCGGATTTTTCGCCGGGAAATAAGCATGGACGATGTGACAACC
>Ga0082212_10001476_pt1 | contig 34676 bp, 28 predicted proteins | sample TergutNt197P3_FD_71548 | JGI IMG/M metagenome (GOLD analysis project Ga0082212, IMG submission 71548) | Neocapritermes taracua P3 segment gut microbial communities from Petit-Saut dam, French Guiana - Nt197 P3 | ecosystem: Host-associated > Arthropoda: Insects > Digestive system > Gut ... | reverse complement strand
AGCCAGGTTTGTGTCCGCGTCACGTTAACCGCACACTGTGCGTGTGACCCGAGGAACATGAGTTGGTGCGGAAGCGCAAGATACTGGAAAAAGTCCAAGCGCCTCGGCGTCTTCTCCGTTATATCGCGCATCGGGCAACCTTCCTGTTTCCGTATTCGGAGCAGGCGAACTTCCTGTTGCCGGGAGCGGTGATAACAGCTATAATATTTTCGACTTTTTAGCGCGAAATCGCAATGATAAGCGTAGTATCCATTTCTGTGTGAAAGACACCCTTTGGGGCGCAGGAAGCTAACCAGTTCACGTATAATCCTATTATAGAGGCGTCACTTACAAACCAATGCGTTTATGTCGTTTTTGTTGATGTATGATAATGTGCATGAAAATACTTGATTGGTAAATAACTATTATAAGGAACATGCGCCATTGAAATTTAGAGAAACTAAAAAGAAACGTCTCTACGAGGATGTGCTGGAGCAAATCAAAGAGTATCTTATAAAAGAAAAAATAGAATCCGGCCAGAAGCTGCCACCTGAGCGAGAATTAGCAAAAATGTTTAACGTAAACCGGGTTTCTATTAGAGAAGCTATGGTTGCTTTAGAAGCTAGCGGGTTAGTGGAACGCAAAAACCGTGGTGGAGCTTTTAGTACGGGTGTGGCAAGTTTTGCGGCGACATCGTTGCTCCAAGTGGTTGCAAAAAACAAATACTTAATAAAGGAGCCAATGCAAGTAAGGCGAGTGATTGAACCACAGCTCGCAAGGTTAGCTGCCTTAAATATAAATGATGATTTGATGAAAGACTTAAAAAAAAATTTACAACAACAAGAAGAACGGATAACGGAAGGTCTTGACATAATTGATTTAGACAGGGAGTTTCATTACTGTATAGCTAAAGCAACCGATAATGCAATATTCATAGGGATGACAGAAGCTCTACACGGTTCTTTAGAAGGCACAAGAGTAAAATCTTTGAGGTTTAAAGAGGGTGGATGGAAATCATTTCGTGGACATAAGGAAATTTACGCCGCCTTGGAGGCTCATGATCCAAATAAAGCGGAAGAAGCGATGGCTGACCATTTGAAACAAGTTGAAGATTTAATACTTGGTTATTTAGCTGAACAACAGGCTCAATCTGAAGAGGGCTCTTCCAGATAAACAGGATATATGTTCGTCCCCGGTGGCTTCGTTGAACGGGAAAACAGGCATTTTGCATGGTATTGCCGGAAGGTTGGCGGAGCGAGGAATCCGAACAGCCTTTGTCGCTTGACCAGATCCCGCATTTCGGTCAGGCCGGATTGCTTGAAGGCCGGAGAGATACGATAAATCGACCTACGGTTGCTGTTTAATGCGACAGATTCAATAGAGGAATGAGGTTCTTGATTGTTTGATAGCGGACGGCATTCCTCTGTCTGTTCGTCGGATTTTGCCTCGTGGCGCGCGCTCGTGATACATTAAAATGTTATCCACAGCAAGGAGGGAATCCATGGCAATCACGCGCGAGGAAGTGCGGCATATAGCCCGCTTGGCTCGCATTGCGCTTTCCGATTCGGAAGTCGATTCTTTCGGGGACCAGATCGGGAAGCTCCTTGATTACACGAAACAGCTTGATCGTCTCGACACCAACGCGGTTGCCCCGACCATTCATTTAGCCGATACCGGCACGCTGCTTAGGGACGATATCGTATGTCCGTTTGAAGACACGGAAGCGATCCTTAAAAGCGCCACCGACCGCGCCGGTGATTTTTTCCGCGTTCCGCGGATTCTGGAATAGGAACATCATGTCGAATACCAATATCCATGAATGGACTCTGCTTGAGGCGGCCCAAAACATCCGGGAAGGGAAAGTTTCGTCCCGCGAGGTGACAAAAGCGATCCTCGACCGTATTTCAGAGCTCGATCCGAAAATAAACTCCTATATCACCGTTTTGCCGGAAGACGCGATGGCGGCGGCGGCGGCGTGTGACGAAGAACAGGCAAAAGGGTCGCCGCTCGGACCGCTGCATGGGGTGCCCATCGGCCTCAAGGATCTTTTCTGCACCAGAGGCATCCGCACTACATGCGGCAGCCGTGCCCTGGCGCAGTTTGTCCCCCCTTACGACGCGGCGGTGGCCGAGAAAGTTCGTTCGTCGGGCGCGGTTCTTCTTGGCAAACACAACATGGACGAATTCGCTATGGGCGCTTCCACGGAGAGTTCCTGGTTTGGTCCCACGCGCAACCCCTGGAAGCTGTCATGCATTCCCGGCGGTTCTTCAGGCGGTACGGCGGCGGCGGTTGCCGCTTCGCTGTGCTTTGCCGGCGTCGGGACAGACACCGGCGGCTCAATCCGCCAGCCGGCTTCTTTCTGCGGCGTCGTGGGAATGAAGCCGACCTACGGGCGCGTCTCCCGGCATGGGATTGTCGCGCTTGCCGCCTCTCTTGATCAGGCTGGCCCGCTTACCCGTTCCGTGGCCGACGCCGCGGCGCTGCTTGAAGTCATCGCGGGTCACGACCGGAGGGATTCCACCAGCGTGAATTTGCCGGTGCCTGATTATCTATCCGCGACAAAGAAGCCGGTCACGGGCATGCGTATCGGTTTGCCGAAAGAATATTTCGAAATCGAGGGGCTGGACTCCGGCGTAAAGGCGGCCATGGAGCGGGTTCTGAAAAGCCTGACCGAGCAGGGCGCTTCCGTGGTGGAGGTGTCGCTTCCTCACACCGGGTACGCTCCTTCGGTGTACTGCCTGATAGCTTCGGCGGAAGCATCCACCAATGTTGCCCGCTACGACGGCGTCCGGTACGGCTTTCGGGCGGAAGGCGACCAGGGTTTTGCCGAGATGATGTCGAAAACACGCGCCGAGTTGTTTGGGGAAGAAGTAAAGCGGCGGATCATGATCGGCACGTATGCCCTTTCCGCCGAGCATTACGATGCGCTTTACGTCAAGGCGCAAAAGGTTCGCACTCTCATCCGGCGTGATTTCGAGGAAGCGTTCCAGAAAGCCGATGTGCTGCTTACCCCCACGACGCCGGTTACGGCGTTTCCGCCGGGTGAAAAAACGAAAGATCCTTTGACAATGTATCTTGTCGAGGCTTTAACCATGCCGTGCAACCTCGCGGGGATTCCGGGAATCTCGGTGCCGTGCGGCTTTTCCGAGGAAGGACTGCCTGTGGGAGCGCAGCTTCTGGCCGGCAGTTTCCGGGAAGAGACGATGTTTGCCGCCGCCGGCGCGATTGAGCGCGCCATACCTTCGCCGCGCGTAATGCCGGCTTTGCGGGTGGACTGATTATGGAATTTGAAGCGGTCATAGGGCTTGAGGTACACGCCCAGGTTTCCACAAAGAGCAAACTTTTCTGTGCCTGCTCCACGAAGTTTGGAGCCGGACCAAACGAGAACACTTGCCCCGGGTGCAGTTGCGTGCCGGGAACGCTGCCCGTCCTCAACCGGAAAGTGGTGGAATATTCGATCCGGACGGCGCTTGCGACTTCGTGTACGGTGCAGCGCAAAAGCGTCTTCGACAGAAAGAACTACTTCTACCCGGACCTGCCGAAGGCGTACCAGATCTCTCAGTACGAGCTGCCGATCGCGCGGAACGGCCATATCGACATCGAGGTTGGCGGGCAGGGAAAACGGATCGGCGTTAACCGGATACACATAGAAGAAGATGCCGGGAAGCTGGTCCACGAGGGGGATCTTTCCGGGGCGCAGGCGTCGCTGGTGGACCTGAACCGGTCCGGCATGCCGCTTATGGAGATTGTGTCCGAGCCAGACATGCGGACGCCGGAGGAAGCTGTCGCCTACCTGCGCAACCTCCGCGACATTCTCCTCTATCTCGATGTTTGCGACGGGAACATGGAGGAAGGATCGTTCCGCTGCGACGCCAATGTCTCCATCCGTCCGAAGGGGCAGGAGAAGCTTGGGACGAAGGCGGAGCTAAAGAACATGAACTCCTTCCGCAACGTGGAGAGAGCGGTGGAGTACGAGATCCGCCGCCAGATAGAACTGGTTGAGGATGGCGGGAAAGTAGTGCAGGAGACGCGGCTTTGGGACGCCGAAGCCGGTGTGACGATGTCGATGCGCCGCAAGGAAGAGGCGCACGACTACCGCTACTTCCCCGATCCGGACCTTTTGCCTCTTATGGTAGAGGACTCGTGGGTCGAGGAACTGCGGGGCACGATCCCCGAATTGCCTGGCCCAAAAATAGAGCGGCTTGCCGGGCAGTACGGCATCCCTAAGTATGACGCCGGCATCCTGGCCTCCTCCCGCAAGCTCGCTGATTTCTTCGAAGCGTCAGTGGCGATTTTCAATGGAGCTCCGAAAACCACCGCCAACGAATGCGTGCATTGGAAAGAAGCGATCCTTTCCGAAAAGCTTTCTCCGGAAACGATTGCCCACGCGGTCGAGGATCGGGAAAACGGGACGATTTCCGCGACAGCTTCCAAAAAACTTGTTACGGCCGTGCTGGAAACCGGAAAGCCGTTCAGGTCTTTGCGTGACGAAAAGGGGCTGACGCAGGTATCCGATACATCCGCGCTTGACGCCATCGTGGACCAGGTCCTTGCTGCGAGCCCGAAAGAAGTCGAAAGCTACCGGGGAGGCAAGACCGGGCTGCTCTCCTTCTTTGTCGGCCAGGTCATGAAAGAGAGCCGGGGGAAGGCGAACCCGAAGATAGTGCAAGAGGTGATAAGGAAGAAACTGGGATGACGAGACAATGAAAAGCGAAACACCCAAAAAGTCGAGTTGATCGTCATCGGCATGCTGAACGGTTTTGTGATTTGGGGTGCGCCCTCTGGAAACGTAATGTCTGCGCCGGCTTTGTTGTTTCACGAACCTGTACGCTTTACGGCTAAACCATAGGTTTGCCGTTACAGATAACGGCGAACGAGCGGCATGCCGCAATAGTTTTTAAGGAAAAGACACTCGCGGGCTTTAAACCCAAATATGTAAAAGGCGCGGGACGCATTGGTAATCCGGCGTCCGTAGAATCCGGCGGTTCGCAGGTGAAGGGAAAACTCATGGCCGAGTCGTTTTACACATTGAAGTGGGAGAAAAAAGCCCTTTTCCTGCTGGATCAGCGGGTTCTGCCGAGAGTGGAAGTTGTGCGGCGTTTAACCGAACCGGTTGGGGTGGCGGACGCGATCATCACCATGGTGGTTCGCGGGGCGCCCGCGATCGGGGTAACCGCGGCGTTTGGTCTTGTGCTGGCTGTTCAGGTCGCCCGCAGGAAAAAGCGGCCGTGGCGCGGCGCTTTCGACGAGGCGGCGACACTGCTTGCGGCAACGCGGCCCACGGCGGTTAACCTTTTCTGGGCCATAGAGCGGATGCGGAATGTTGCGTCCGGACTGCCGGATGATCCGTCCAAAGCGTTGCTGCGGCTGGAACAGGAAGCGGTTGCCATCATGGAGGAGGATGTAGCCGCAAACCGGGCGATGGGAGTACGCGGCGCGAAGCTGCTGCCGAAAGCGGCGTGTGTGCTGACGCACTGTAACGCGGGGGCGCTTGCCACAGCCGGATATGGAACGGCGCTGGGGGTCCTGCGCGCCGCCGTAGCCGCCGGAAAGAAGATCCACGTTTTTGTGGACGAAACCCGCCCATTCCTGCAAGGGGCGAGGCTGACAGCGTGGGAGCTGATGAAAGACCGCATTCCATGCACCCTCATCACGGACAACATGTCGGCGACGCTTTTCGCGGCCGGCAAAATTGACGCGGTTGTAGTTGGCGCGGACCGGATTGCCGCCAACGGGGATGTCGCAAACAAGGTCGGGACATACGGCGTGGCGGTGCTGTGCAAGGAGCACAAGGTGCCGTTCTACGTGGCCGCGCCGCTTTCAACCATCGACCGGAAACTGCGTACCGGCGCCGCGATTCCGATCGAGGAACGCGATTCTTCCGAGGTGACGCACTTGATGGGGAAGCGCGTGGCTCCTGAAGGCGTCGATGTTTATAACCCGGCTTTCGATGTAACGCCGGCCCGGTATATCTCGGCGATCATCACCGAGAAAGGAGTCATACGCCCTCCGTTTTCCGGCTCCATCCGGAAGCTGTTCGGCTGACGGGAGAACTGACGTGACGAACGCGCCGACGATCCTGGAGCGGTTTCGGGCGATCGGCGCGCGCGATACCGGCCGGTGCCTGTCGCTTTTGTCTGAAGTCCTGCGTCCTTTCTCCGAAGAGAACGAAGTTGTCGAAGCGGCGATCCAGGCCGCTTCCATGGCTGCCGATCCGGATCTTTTCTTCCTAAACCTGTCACGCCTTGGCGATTCGGTTTCTATCGGCTTCTTGACCGATTCTTTGCGGGACGCCGAACTGCGGATACTGCTTGGAGCTTTGCTTGGCGGGTCGGAGTTTTTGCCGGAGCGGTTGGCCAACCGCCCGGAAGTTTTCAAAGCATTGTTTCCGGAAAAAGGGGTGCTGCTTCCGCTTGATTCCGCGGCGCTTCACCGGGAAGCGCTTGAAGAAGCAAAGCGCTGCGATTCGGAAGAAGAAATGAAGCGGGCGCTGCGCCGGATGAAGCTTCGGGAGATGTCCCGGATAGCGGCGCGGGATCTGGGCGGTCTTTCCTCGCTGTCACAAGTTACAGAAGAGCTTTCCTCGCTGGCAAGCGCTGCGCTTGACGGCGCGGTCCGGTTTGCCCGCAAGGCTCTCTCCGACAAGTTCGGGGAACCGATGTCGCTTCTTCCCGACGGCACGCGGCAGCCGTGCCGCTTTGTCGTCCTTGGGATGGGCAAGCTGGGAGGTCTGGAGCTGAATTTCAGCTCGGATGTTGACCTGGTTTATCTTTACGAGGCCGATCGGTGGGAAGCGCAAGACGGCAAAAAATCGCTTTCCCCGCATCAGTATTTCGTCCGGGTGGGCGAGGCGGTGACCCGGATCATGCAGGAGCCGACAGACGAGGGGTTTGTCTTCCGCGTGGATCTGCGGCTGCGTCCCGAAGGGACGCGCGGAGAACTGGCAATCTCACAGCGGGCGGCGGAAATTTACTACGAATCATTCGGGCAGACATGGGAGCGCGCCGCCCTGATAAAAGCGCGCCCGGTTGCGGGCGATATTTCCTTGGGAGAGGAGTTCCTGCGAACGCTGGTTCCTTTCGTTTTCCGGAAGTACATGGATTTCACATCCATAGTGGAAATAAAGGAGATGAAAGACCGGATCAACCAGGCGGCGATCCGTGGCTGCAAAGGGGAACGTGATCTCAAGCTTGGCGCGGGCGGAATTCGCGAGATCGAGTTTTTTGTCCAGGCGCACCAGCTTATCTACGGCGGAAAAGAGCCGTCGTTGCGGCTTAGAGGCACACTCGAAGCGCTTGAGGCGCTTTTGCTGCCGCGGCTTGTGACCGAGCGGGAGCGGGAGGAACTTGCGGAAGCCTACGTATTCCTGCGAACGCTTGAACACCGGATTCAGGTGTATCAGGAACGGCAGACTCATGTTCTGCCCCGGTTAGAGGATGACCAGTGGCGTCTTGCCAGGGCCATGAAGCTTGCGGACCCGCAGGCGTTGCTCGAAGCGCTGGATGCTCGAACCGATGCGGTTTGCGGGATATACAGCCGTCTGTTCGGCGCGGGGCGCCAGGAGATTGCCTCCGGAGTTCCTCCGGAGATCCAGGAGCTTTTCCTTCCCGGCCCGATGCCGCTTGACGCTTCGGAGCGGTTGTCGCTGCTGGGATTCAAAGACGCGGAAATTGCGCGAAAGAACCTGGAGATTTTGAGAGACGGCCCGCCGCGTATCCGGATTTCACAGAGGGCGCGGCAATACCTGAACCGGATTGCCCCGAAGATCCTTCACTGCGCTACGAAAAGCCCTGATTCCGATATGGCGCTGGTTCATATGGAGCGTTTCCTTTCCGCCGTTGGGGCGCGCACCATGTTCTACGCCCTGCTGTTCGAGAAACCCAAAGTGATTGAGTCGATCGTGCGGCTCTTTGGCAGCAGCCGGTACTTGTCCGGCATCCTGCTTAGGCATCCGGAGCTTCTCGACACTTTTTTGAGAACTGATCTGGATGTGCCGTTCAAGTCGAAGTCTGATATGCGGACCCGGCTTGCGTCGGATCTTGAGGCGTGTAGCGGCCTGGAGGACGAGCTGGATGTGCTGCGGCGATTCAAGAACCTGGAGACGCTGCGGGTCGGTATTCATGACATGGGAGGGGCGTTGTCCATCGAGGAAGGGATGGTCCAGCTCTCCTCGCTGGCGGATGCGCTGCTGACCCATGCGCTGGCGGTGGCGCGCCGGGAAGTGCGATACCGCTTTGGTGTGCCGATCGACGCGGAGACCGGCCTGGAAGCGTCGTTTGCCGTTATGGGGTTGGGAAAGCTTGGAGCGGAAGAACTTTCGTACCACAGCGACCTCGATATCATTTTCCTTTATTCGGGAGCGGGAGAAAGCGCCCCGGACCCGGACGGACAGCGGGAGTTCCGCAAGATCTCCAACCAAGAATATTTTGCCAAGGTTGCCCAGCGGCTGATTTCCGTCCTCACGACGATGACGCGCGAAGGATACGTCTATCGGTTAGACACCAGGCTGCGTCCATCGGGAAACGCGGGGACGCTGGTAACTTCGCTGGAGGCGTTTCAGCGTTACCACGATGGGGCCGCGCAGTTGTGGGAGCGGCAGGCGCTGCTGCGGTGCCGTTTCGTGACGGGGAATCGGGAATTCGGGAAAAAGGTGGAAGAACTGGCCAAAGATATTATCTTCGGGCGGCCTCTGCCTTCCGATACAGCCGAAGAGATTCACCGCCTGCGAACCCGTATGGAAGTTGAGTTGGGGCGGGAGAGCGAAGACAGGCTTAACCTGAAAGTAGGGCGGGGCGGAGTCGTGGATGTGGAGTTTGCGGTTCAGTACCTTCAACTGCTTTACGGCGCAGTCGAACCTTGCGTCAGGGCGCGTAGCACACTGAAGGCTCTCTACGAACTGCGCCGGTCCGGGATTATTCCGGCGGACCAGTTCAAAGCGCTGGACGACGGGTACCGGTTTCTAAGGTCGCTTGACGCGCGGCTTCGGATTTCCCACGATTCGTCGATTGATCAGTTCGATCCGAACCTGCTTGAGCCGGAAACTGTCGGGCGGTATCGAAAAGAGACTGGGAAAATCCGGAAGGTATATCTGGAATTGCTCGGACTGCCGGAGCCATCGACAAATTCCGATTCCAGATAAACCGCTTTAGTTTTCATTTACAACTGGAATACACGATGTTTTACGCGGCCACGGCAAGGCTGGTCGGTTGCTCTTGCCGAAGCCAGATAAACCCATATTCGCCATAAGGCATTAATTTCTAATGACGGCCATTAAAGCAACCTGTTGATTCGATATGGTTTCAAGCCTGTTTCCGCGGCATTTTTGAAAGGAAGATCTGTGAGTACCGACAATAACTTCGAATGACGCATCAGGGATAAATCAAAATTGCTGGAAGCGGTTTTGGTTTGAAAAAGGAGTAAGCAGGGATCAGCCGATATCGTCGTCAGGGAAATCGAACGCGGGGAGCTGCTTGATCCATTCGGCCACAACGGCCTGGATTGGATTTGAGGAACTTCCCTGGAGATCCACCGATATAAGCGCGTTGCGCAATTCGTTCAGCAGATGGGTGTTGAATCCTCCCACATCCTCCCAGGTGGCGTCCGGATCGCCGTGTTCATCGTAAAAATGGGCCATGCTTCCCTCAAGTTGTATTTACGTAACAGCATTTATAAGACACAAAGGCAATTCCCTGTCATTTCGGGAATAAGACTGTATCGGCGGAAGGGGCGGCTGTCAATAGCATGCCGCGCGGGTCGCGGCTTTCTCCGGCGGATGTAATCCGGATTCCCGCAAGATCGGGAATCGGGCATTTGCTCTCACAGATGCCGCATCCGATGCACAGATCCAGCAATACGACCGGCTCCCGGACCGGCGTTCCGCCCTTCCCTGCACGCTCACGAAAAACTATCGCTTTTTGTGGCGTTGGGCAATGCTCCTCGCAGACGATGCAGGGTGTTCCTTGCGCGAAGGGGATGCAACGCGACGGGTCGATGAATGCCAGCCCGATGACCGTTTTGCGTTTTTCCTCCGGCGTAAGCTTCCGGATAGCGGATGTGGGGCATACCTGGCCGCAAAGGGTACAGTTGAACTCGCAGTGACCGATCTTTGGGACGAGTATGGGCGTCCAGATTCCCTCGATTCCCGCCTCGAACAAGGTTGGCTGCAGCCCTCCGGTGATGCATACCTTCATGCATTCTCCGCATCGTACGCAGCGGGCCAGGAACTCGTTTTCCGCAACCGACCCCGGCGGGCGAACCAGAGATGGAATATTTAAAGCCGATGCGGCGGGTTTTTTCAGAACCCATGCGGTTGAGGCCCCGAAAGAGAGAGCCGCAAGCACTGACCGGCGTCCTGTGTTTATGCGGTCTTTTGTATTGCGGGCGAAAGAAAAATTCCAGGAGAACGCGTTTTCCGGGCAGACCGCCGAGCAGTTGAGACAAGTCAGGCATTCAGACGAGGACCAATTGTCCTGCGCGTGCGGATTGGCTCCGCCCGAACAGACATCACGGCATTTCATGCATCGCGTACAGTTGTCATTCATTGACAGGCGCAAAAACCCCACGCGGGACAACAGTCCAAGAAGCGCTCCCAGCGGACAGACGAAGCGGCAGAAAAAACGGGTTCGCTGCCGGTTCAACCATAAGACGCCGACAAACATCAGAAAGAAGATAAACGCCTGCTGATACCACGACTGGCGAAACGACAGAAAATGAGCCTGCAGAAAGGAATAGATGCCGTCAAACACTTCAGAGACGGATCTCGACGGGAGAGAGTATCCCCAATCGAGGAAGGCGCGCAGCGCCGAATTGATCGCCGGGAGGACCGACAGGGAGAGGGACCGGATCAGGAAGGGGATCGGATCGAGAACACCGGCTATCTGGAGTCCGAAGAAAGCGGCTCCGATGAAAAATAGCAACGCCAGAAATTTCCATCGGCTGCCGGCGGTTTTCACGCCCCGTTCGGGGGAGGCCGGTTTTCCGGCAAAGCTTGTCGCGTGGTGCAGCGTGCCGAAGGGACATATCCAGCCGCAGAAAGCCCGGCCAAAAAGGATTGTGACCGGCACAAAGAGCAGCGCCAGAAAAAGCATGGCGGGGAGTTTGCGCGCTGATAGCAGAGATGTGATAAAGACGAGCAGGTCCGCGTCCAGAAAGATTCTCACCGGGTAGGCAAGCTCGTCGGCGCCGTTGTAATCGGTCTTTATCAACAGGGCGAGAAACAGGGCGAGAAACAACCCTTGGGAAGCCCGGCGCGCGTTTCGCCTGATTTGTGGAGACAAGCGCGTCATGATGTTTTTGTCCAACAGTAATCCGGCTTTGCTTCATACGGAAGAGGGTCCGTCGCGTCTGCCTCGGCAAAAGCGCGCAATCGCAGGGCGCACGAATCACACACGCCGCACGCCTTCTTTCCATCCCGGTAGCATGACCATGTATGTTCGAAAGGAACGCCGTGGGATATTCCCAGCAAAACGAGGTCTTTTTTCTTGAGCTGTAGAAAGGGCGCTTTGACGACGATACCGCTGCCGTCCTTTGTTCCCTGGCGGATGGTTTCGTTCATGGCTTTGTAAAACTCCGGCCGGCAGTCCGGATAGCCTGAAGAGTCCACGGCCATTGCCCCGATATAGATATTTTTTGCGCCGATGGCTTCCGCCCAGGAAACGGCGATTGCCACAAGATGAGCGTTTCGAAAAGGAACATATGTGGCGGGAATATCAGCCCGATTAAAGTCGGCCTTTGGAACCGTGATCGACTTGTCGGTAAGGGCGCTTCCGCCGATGGTTTTCAGATACTCGATGTTTGCGACAAGCCGCCGTGAGGCCGGCACTTCCAGGAAATCCGCGATGGAGAGAAAACAGGCGAGTTCGCGCGCCTGCGTAAGTTGTCCGTAACTGATGTGCAGCAAGGCCAGTTCTGATTCCGTCCGGCAGAAACTTGCCATGACGAGGCTGTCCATTCCGCCGCTGACCAGGGCGATCCCAAGAGGTTTTTTCTCTGTGTCTATCAATTCACACTCCTTTGCGATCCGGTCCCCATACGAGCTTGTGGATCTGGAGCTGGAACCGGACATCCAGAGCGTCTTCCAGGATCCACTCCGCGAGCTGGTCGAAAGGTAGGAGTCCGAACACCGGGGAAAAGAGCGCGCTCCAACGCGTTTCTTTTCGGTATTTTTCCAACACGTCTTTAGCGTACGCGTAGTCCTGCCGCGAGGAGATGACAAATTTTACTTCGTCCTGGCCGGTAAGAAGCCTGAAATTCTCCCAGAGCATATTTTCATGTTCTCCCGAGTCGGGACACTTGACATCCATGATCTTGACCGCTCTCGGGTCAAGGCCGGACAGTGAGATGGCGCCGTTGGTCTCGACAAGCACCTGATGTCCCCGGTCGAGAAGCTCTCGCGCGAGAAGGGGGGTGTTTTCCTGGATCATCGGTTCTCCGCCGGTGATGCAGACGCGGTTTAATCCGAACGCGGTGACGAGAGAAAGTATTTCATTAATGCCAAGCTTCTGGCCGGAGCCATAGGCGTATGTTGTGTCGCAATAGCGGCAGCGCAGGTTGCATCCAGTCAGCCGCGCGAAAACAAACGGAAGGCCGGAGAATGAGGTCTCTCCCTGTATTCCCGCGAATATTTCCGTAACTGTCAGCAATGATTCAAGCGGCGCTGGAATACGCAGCCTCCCGGAAAAAAACTATGTGCTATTCTTGCAATAGCAGGAAATCGTGTCAAATCGCGGTATTTCCCAGTGGGGTTGTTTCGTACCCGGAAAGGCGTCAAGGCAAATCCGTGACCAATGTCCCCGCTATTCCCGTAGGGACGGAAGAAAACCGAAAGCTTCGTATTCGGACCGCCCGCTTCTCGCTGGGAAGCGCGGTTTTCCTCTGCGCGCTGAAGATGGTGGTGGGAATTATCTCCGGATCGATCGGAATCCTTGCCTCGGCCATCGACAACCTTGCGGATATTTTCATGTCCGGCGTCAACCTCGTGTCAATCACCAAGGCGTCGAATCCGGCGGACGAATCTCACCCGTACGGCCACGGAAAGATGGAGACGCTGGGAACGCTGTTCCAGGGGGGAGTAATTGCCCTCACCGGCGTGGGAGTGGCGCTGGAGGCGGCGCGGCGTTTGTGGAAGGGATCTGTACCCGAAGGTCTCGGCCTGGACGCGGGTATTTTTGTGATGATCTTTTCGATGGTGGCGTCCTGGTTCATATCCAGCCGGATTCGCAGGGCGGGGGAGTTAACTGGTTCCACGGCGCTGATTGCGGATTCTGTTCATTTCCGGATGGACGTATATTCCGGATGCGGCATCCTGTTTTCTCTTGTTCTGTTCAGGTTTACGGGCTGGAAGTGGCTGGACCCCGTTATCGCCATGGCGGTGGGAGCGTTCATAATTGTTTCCGCGTGGCCCCTGATTATTGGCGCGTTCCGTGATGTTTTGGACATAAGTCTTCCGCCGGACACGGTTAACGACATCGAACGCCTCATAGAGAGGCACCAGCCGATAGTGAAGAACCTGCACGCTCTACGAACCCGCCGTTCGGGGTCCGATATTCAGGTGGATTTCCATGTTGTGATGTGCCGGGAGCAGTTGCTGGGAGAAGCCCACCGCGTGACGGACCATCTGGAAAACGATATCCGGGAGCTGCTTGGGAATGCCTACGTGGTCAGTCACATCGAGCCATGCGACGAGGTGTGCGAGGGTTCGTTTAAGTGCGAGCACATGAAACGGATGATCAAGGATTTCATATAGAACAAAACGGGCAAAAAACGGAGTAACGATGAAAAAATCATCATTGATTATCCTCGTGGTTCTTTTAGGGCTGATTGCGCTGTTCTCCTTCCAGAATCGGGATAATGTCACCGTGCAGTTTTTCTTGTTCAGGTGGAACACCAGCCAGTTTGTGTTAATTGTGGCGTCTTTCGTGGCGGGGCTTTTAAGCGGTTTGCTGGTCTCGGTTACGGGGTATTTCCGCAAACGCCTTAATCAGGAGGCTGGAGCAAACAAGACAAGCCAGGCGAACCGGAAACCGGAGGCGGATAACGCTGTCAGGGATCTGGAGGCGGAAGTTGCAGACCTCAAGAAAGAAATCGCGCAACTAAAAGATCAATACGAACGCGCCCCCCAGGTTTCCAGATCCGGAGGAAGCTGATTGAAAGGAATTTCCGCGCGTCTGGCTGAGGTCAACCGGCGTCTCGCTTCAAGCTTCGGGACTCCGAAATCCTGCCCGCACGAGATGCCGCCTGTCTGGAACCTTGTCCTGACGATCCTCTCGCAGAACACAACGGATGCCTGCCGTGATCGCGCGTTTGCCGCGCTGCGAAAAAAATACCCCACATTTCCACGGCTGGCCGCCGCGGATGCCGGTGAGCTGGCGGAGACGATCCGTCCCGCCGGACTTTCGCGGACTAAGTCGGCTTCGATCCTGGCCGCGCTTTCGCGGCTGAAACAGGAACGTGGAGGCTATACCCTGGATTTTCTCGAATCGATGCCGCTTCCGGAGGCGCGCGACTATATCACCTCTTTTGGAGGAGTCGGCGTCAAAACCGCCAACATCCTGTTGCTGTTTTCTTTTGGGTTTCCCGCGTTTCCTGTGGATACGCATGTCTTCAGGGTGGTGAAACGGCTTGGGCTGGTCCCGCCGTCGGCTTCTCCCGCGAAGGCGGCGCTTCTGTTGGAGCCGCATATTCCGGAAGGCGCCCATGTGAGCACACACCTTAATATCATCCAGTTGGGCCGCGAGATCTGCCGGCCGCGCAATCCGCTGTGTCCGTCGTGTCCGCTGCTGAAAGTGTGTCCGACCGGAGCGGAGCCGGTTCCGGAAAGGGGTTCCCGGTGACGCTTCGCGGTTGTTTCCAGTGGCTGGCCGTCGGATTGCTGACGTTTTTTATTGGGATACCGGTCATATTGCTTGGTTTGCTGGCTTGCACGCGGGAGAGGAAAGGGAGGCTGTTTCGCCGGGCGTCGAAGCTGTACTCCGGTATTGCCTTGTGGATGCTTGGGGTTACGGTGGAGGGGCGCGGCGTATCCAGGGTGGACCCGGACAAAGGGTACGTTTTTTTATCGGCGCATACAAGCTATCTTGACCCGCCCGTGCTGACGATTGTTTTTCCACAGCCGCTGTTTTGGGTGTTCAAAAAGGAGTTATCAAAGATCCCGGTGTTTGGATGGGCGCTTTTGGCGATGGGGCAGATCATGGTCGACCGATCTGACGCAAAACAGGCCCGTAAATCGATGGGAGATGCCGGCAAGGAACTTACGGGAAACATGTCGGTGCTGGTCTTCCCCGAAGGAACCCGAAGCAAGGACGGAAAACTTCAACCGTTTAAAAAAGGCGGTTTTCACCTTGCGCTGGGAGCGGGGCTTCCGGTCGTGCCGGTGCGGATACATGGAAGCCACGAACTTCTTCCTGCCGACGCTTTGACGGTGCGCTCGGGGCATGTGGTTGTTGAGTTGTTCGATCCCATTCCGACGGAAGGCAAGACTGAGTCCGACATCCCGGAGCTTATGAGCCAGGTGAGGGCCGCGCTTCTTTCCTGAAACGACAAAGTCCGGAAAGAAAAAGCCAGGGAAAAAAGTTTGCCGCGCGAAATCCTTTAGCTTCACACCAGCCCCCTGTTCTAAGAAAATATCGGGATGAGTAGACTGCTGCGAGTAGCCTTGGCGCAAATCAACGCCACGGTGGGCGATATTCCCGGAAATGTCCGCAAGATCCTCGAAACCTCCGCGCGCGCGCGGGAAGCGAAGGCGGACCTGGTCATCTTCCCGGAGCTTTCCATAACCGGGTATCCGCCGGAAGATCTGTTGCTGCGCGCTTCCTTCATCGACAGGAACCTGGCCGCGTGGGAAGAAGTAGCCCGCGAGATCAGCGGGATCACCGCCGTGGTCGGTTTTGTGGACCGGGACGGAAAGGGGCGCACATACAATGCGGCGGGTGTCGCGGCAAACGGCGGGTCCGTAGGGGTCTACCGGAAGATGCATCTGCCTAATTATGGTGTCTTCGACGAAATGCGCTATTTCCAAAAAGGGTCGGAGCCGCTGCTTGTGTCCGTCAATGGTACGCGGGTTGGAATAACTATATGTGAAGATGTGTGGGTTTCCGGCGGGCCGGTGCCGCGTGAAGCGAAAGAAGGCGCCGGGTTGATAATCAACATTTCCTCTTCTCCGTATCATGCGGGGAAGTGGCGGACCCGGCGCGACCTTGTATCTTCTCACGCAAAGAGAAACCGCTTGCCGGTCGCATACTGCAACATGGTGGGCGGCCAGGACGAGCTGGTGTTCGACGGCGGGAGCATGGTGGTCGACTCGTCGGGCGAAGTGATCGCGCGGGCGGCGATGTTTGAGGAGGAACTGCTCGTGTGCGACATATGGGGGCGGGAGCCGCACGGTCCTATCGCGCCCATCCCGCGCGCGGAAGAGGAAGTGTTCCGGGCGCTGGTGACCGGAACGCGTGACTATATCGAGAAAAACCGGTTCCCCGGAGTGGTCATCGGGCTTTCCGGGGGGCTTGATTCGTCAATTGTCGCGGCGGTGGCGGTGGAGGCGCTTTCTTCCGACCGCGTGCTCGGAGTAACGATGTCGTCGCCTTACACCTCGAAAGAGAGCGTACAGGACGCGCATGCTTTGGCGGCCAACCTCGGCATTCGCTGCATAGACCTTTCCATTACCGAAGTGTTCGATATGTTCCGCAGCACGCTTGCGGAGCCTTTCCGAAACCTTGCGTCGGATTCTACCGAGGAGAACCTGCAGGCGCGTATCCGCGGCACGCTTTTGATGGCGATGTCCAACAAGTTCGGGTCCATGGTTCTTGCCACCGGCAACAAGAGCGAGATGAGCGTGGGGTATGCCACGCTTTACGGGGATATGGCGGGAGGATTCGCGGTTATCAAGGATGTTTTCAAGACGATGGTGTACCGCGTTTCGCGCTGGTACAACGAAAGCCACGCGCTGGAGATCATTCCGGAGCGGGTGTTTGCAAAAGCTCCAACCGCGGAGCTTAAGCCAAACCAGAAGGATACGGATACTCTGCCGGAATACGAGGTTCTTGATCCGATCCTCAAACTGTACGTGGAGCAGGACAAGAGTATCCGGGAGATGATTGAAGCGGGGCACGATCCGGACATTGTCCGGCAGGTTGTTTCGATGGTGGATAACAGCGAGTACAAGCGCCGTCAGGCGCCTCCCGGCGTAAAGATCACGCCACGCGCTCTCGGGAGAGACCGCCGTATGCCGATCACAAGACGGGCGGAGACTTAAAAGCCGGGCTTTGTGGATGCTTGCGTTGGCGCGATGTCCGCTTGGGCCCGTTACCGGATTTTGACGTTGTTCTTGTTGCTGCGCTTCGCGTCATACAGAGCAAAATCAGCCCGCTGAATGAACTCGTTTTGATCTTCAGGCGGCAAATAAGCGGTGCAGCCGACGCTGGCGGTAACATGTTTGACCGTTGGGAAATCGTGGCGTTCTATCAGCTTGCGCAAATTTTCCGCCATGCGAAAAACCTGGTCCTGTGTTGTTCTTTTCGCCAGGATGGCAAATTCTTCCCCACCATATCTTGCGGCGATATCTCCGTCACGCAGGTGCGACATCAATATCTTCCCAAAGGCGGCCAGCACCGCGTCGCCGACAAGATGTCCGTGCGTGTCGTTGACCTTCTTGAAATCGTCAATATCCATGATTATGAGCGACAGGCGGGTGCCGGTGTCTTTGGCATTCTGGATTTCCGACTTGAGGATCTCCTTGAAAGCGGCCTGATTAAAGAGAGACGTAAGTTTATCCGTGCGGGAGATAGTTTTGTACAGTTCCAGATTGTGTTTTAGTTCTCTTTTCTCCAGAAGGTTTTCTCTTGCTTTCTGTATAACCCTGACGCGCTCGATGTACTCATCCCGGAAACGGCGTACGGTGATCACCATTCCTTTGGGCGTTATCAGCGCCTGCGCGATAAGCGCCGCGTCTTCGCCAACGCCGTCTTCTTGCCACACGCTGGATGAATACTGACCTTCTTGCTTCTCCGAAAAGAAATGCTCGGCGTCTTCAATGAAAAAGGCCAGCATGTCCGAATGGTTCCATGGCGCGGAGCAGGGCCCGTTTTCGTCATCCGGATACAACTCGCGGTAGAAGCGGGGAACCTCCCCGATCGGGACATATTTTCCAGGCCCAAGCCGCTTCAGCACGGCGATATCAGCGGCGTTGAGTATCGAATAGATGATTTCTTTATCGCCCATTTAGTTTTGTCCCAACATGTCCCGCGCCAAGGTTTCAAAAGCTTCCTGCACAGCCGTTCCCGTTTTGGCGCTGGTACGCAGAATTTTTATGCCTAAAGCTTGAGCTTTTTCCACGTGTTCGTCATCCATTTCCCAATCGGGCAAGTCGCTTTTATTCAGAAGCAGCATGTTGGGTACATCCTTGCCCAGAGCGTCCAGCACCATCTGCCTGATTTTGATCGCCGCGTCAAACGTTTCGGCGCGGGTCAGGTCGGCGACAACGAAAAACCCCATTGCGCCGCGAAGGTATAGCATATTGATCTCGGTATAATCATCTTTGCCTTCCATGTCCCAGAGAACGAGAGACATATCTGTGCCGTCAACATTGATGCTTTTCTTGCTGATTTTTACGCCGATCGTAGAGAGATAATTGTCGGAGAAAATAGATTTTACATACTGTTCGACAAGAGAAGTTTTGCCAACGGCAAGTAAACCCAGCATACATATTTTTTTGCTTATCATTATTGTTAAATATACCTTGAAATTCGGTTCGCTAATACCGATTGATTTTACTGTTATTGTTTGTTCGGTGACACAGTGGTGTTGTTGTCAACATTTCCTTCTTGTTTTTTCAGCGGCAGCAAATAGTCGGCTTCGGCAACTTTGACCAAATGCACTCTCAGGTCGATTTTCCGCCTGTCCGGATTTTCCCTTTCTTCGGTTTTACCGTGAGTCAAATCGGCGCCGATTCCATAAATCGCGGTAGGGATATTAACCTGCCGCGCAAAAAGCCTGGAAGCGATCATTCTTGCCCGCAACTGGCTGATATCATAATTACGTTTGTCAGAGCCTGTTGCGTCCGCCTGCCCATAGATCGTCAGATTGACAGCCAGTCCCATATGGCTGACCATACGTTCCAAGGATACCAAGTCGTTGATCGCTTTGTCCAGCGCAGGCCGGTCAGACGGAATAGGCATGTCGCTGCCTGCCTGGAAACGGATAACCGCCGTCTCGATAGACCGGATCAAGTTTGTCAGTTCGGCCGCGCGCGGATCATGAATTCCGGAAACATCCACGCTGTTTACGCCTGGGGTTGTCAGCGCTATCTGCCGCGCGTCAAGAATCCAGCTCATGTCCGCTATGCCGGATAAAAACAGGGTTCCTTCCGCGAAACTTATTTTGACTTCTTCCGGCGGCATGATTCTTTTGATCGCCCTTTGTTTGACGATCTCCGGCGCGTAGGAAACAAAACGAGTGATTTGAATATTGAAAATATCCGAGTCGTAACCGTTTTCACTAAATACCTGGAAAGGCGGACGCGCCAGTTCATCCTTAAAGCAGATTATTTTCCACGGGCGAAATCCCCAGTATTTGGTCACATTTATCACAAGCCAGCCTGGTTCGTGGAGCAGAATATCCACTGCTTTGTTCGATCTATAGAAATAGTATTGCTGCGCAAAGAAAAGAAGCAGGATAAGAACACCCGCGCCGACGACCATCCGTTTCATCCAGATTGACGTGGGTTTTTGGTCATCCTTGAATTTCTGGACCAGGCAATCGCGCAAGTATTTGTTGGCAGCCTCAAAAGGAGCGGAATCCCCATTGAAGTCATAAAGCAGGCCGCCGCACTCCGCAAGGATCAACTCCAGGTTTTCATGCAGCCTGTCCAGAAAATCGCCTGGCGGCGTACCCTCGACCATGCAGGCAATATAAGCCAGGGGGCTTCGCACGATATAAATCGTATATTCATCCATTTTCAAGGAGTTGAGCGAACTGTTTTCATCCTCATTGTTGAAACAGTCACGCGCAAAATCCTGAATCGCGGTTAACATGCCCGACACCAGATCCACATCTTTGCTCGTCACGCCCTCGTTGACCACATGGGAAAGCACCAGGCCGGTTTCGCTATGGATCAGAAAAATCTGATTGACTCTGTAAACCATGGTATTGAGCAGCACAACTTCACTGAACGACTTGCCGGTGCGAAGCGCCTCAAGACGCCACAGAATGCCGTTTAGCGAGAAAGAGTATTCAAGGCTTTTGCTGAAGCTGTTGAGCATGGAATTGAAAGATTCGGAAATTGAACGGCGAATTGTAGAACCGATCAGAGGAAAGAAAGCGTTTATAAAATCATTTGGATTTTTCTTCAGGGAGGCCTTGAATGAGTGTTCGACAATAGGTTCTAAAGCTCTGTTAAGCACATTATCCTGGCCTGAGCGCATGAGAATGGCTTCGGGCAGGACATCGCTGATCTCTTTCGCCTTTGTCGCAAAATCATTGAGCCTGCGTTCCAGATCGCTGATTTTTTCGATCTCTGACTTGAGCAGTAGCGAACGCAACCGTTGCATTTCTTCTTCGGGCGGAACAACGCCTGCGGTTTCGGACGGCTCGACAGGGGTAGAGCACTGTCGCGTTTCTTCTTCGGGCGGAACGCTGTCCGGGTTCTTCTCAAGCGAAGGAAGAGATGTTTCAGGCATAATAGTTTTTGTTTTTTGGGGCGTGTTTCATACCATTCCCCTTTGTTGGTGCCACCGGCGCCATTTCACGGTTCAATATGATGGAAAAGCGCCGCTTTGCGCAAGAGACAGGAAACGGTAAGCTCTTGCTCCTCATGGTTTTGTGTCAGTTGCGCCGGCATGGAACAATGGCTCTCAGTCCTTGGTCTCGCTGTTTGTATATGGCTGATGTTCATCCTGATTTCCGGAAGCGCCCTTTTGATTTTCCCCAATGGTCACTTCCGTCAAGTCTGCTGACCACTGGTTGCTCAATTTGACCGCCATCGCCGTAAACATTCCTGAGAGCGTAGAGCGGTAGACCATGTCATGGCGAATTTGTGACGCTGTTTCGGAGATCACATTTAAGGCATCGGCGTATTTTTCGTCGATCTTGTTGTTCAAACTGTTTGTTTCAGCTTGCACCAGCTTTCGGATTTCCTGTTCGGCATTGTCAAGCGTATTGGAAAGCGCGGACAGGCGGCGCTCAAATGCTTGTTCGGCGGCGGTGATACTGCCGGCCAGCTTATTGAATGCTTCAATATGTTCCTTTTGCTCTGCTTTAAGCGCGGCGTCGCGTTCGGCCACTTCGGTATTGACGCGATGCAGCAGGGAAGCCGTTTCGCTCCGCATGAAATTCTCAAGCGAGTCCAGGCGCGTTTTCAATGCCTCTTTTGCGTCATTGACTTCACGCTGAAAGCGGGCTTCTTGCCGCTGGAAACGGGCTTCCATGTCTCGTAGCTGTGTGCCGAAAAGCAGGTCACGTACTTGGTTCATGGAAACAACATCTGTGTTGTCGTTGTTATTTATCATTGCAACCTCCCTATGAAATATACAAGTTAAGCAGTTTTCCTGTATGGAAACCGATTGTTAAATATAACAGATTATTCGATTGCAGGATTCTATAACATGGAACCTTTTTTGGCAGAAACAGGAATTGGCCGCAAAACCTGTGGCGTTGTTGATAAAGCTGTCTGGATACGGTTGGTGCCGCTGTAATTAACAAGACAAAAAACTCCTGTTTAAAATGCGGCAAGGTTGCGCTTTAAACGATACGCCCCAAATATTAACGGCCCCTTTTGGGGGGCCGCTAATATTTGGCGGGTATAATTTTTAGAACAGGTATGCTTATTTGGCGCAATGCGTATCGTGAAGTTTGGCTGCCTCTTCATGATTCTGTTCTTTGGCAAGGCGCAAAAACTCGCAGGCTTTCTGTTGATCTTTGGTGACTCCCTTCCCCTCGAAGTACAAAGCGCCTAATTTGAGTTGCGCCGAGGCGCTTCCCTGTTTAGCGGCGTTTTGGAACAACTCCAACGCTTTGGCTTCGTCTTGCGTCACTCCGTGGCCGGCGGCGTACATAACGCCCAAATTGTATTGCGCATCGGCATCTTTGAATTGATCGGCGGCTTTCTGGAACCATTCCAGCGCTTTGGTATAGTCTTTCGGCACACCCTTTCCCTCGTAGTACATGACGCCCAGGTTAAACTGCGCGTCAACATTTCTTTGCTCGGCGGCTTTGGTCCACCATGTTACCGCTTCGGTTTCGTTTTTCGGCACTCCATTGCCGTTTGCGTACATAACGCCCAAACTATACTGAGCGTTGTCTTGCCCCTGTTCGGCGGCTTTGCGATACCACTCTACGGCTTTGACTGCGTCTTGCGGTACTCCGTTGCCGGTTTCGCACGCAAGCCCTAAACGGAATTGCGCGTCAACATCTCCCCGCTCGGCGGCTTTGCGGAACCAGGTAATTGCTTCGGCGTAGTCTTTTGTCACTCCCCGGCCGCTTGTGTACATAAGGCCTAAATTGTAGTACGCCGGGGTATATTCCTGCTCGGCGGCTTTGCGGAACCACTCAACCGCTTCGGCCTCATTTTTTGGCACTCCCCAGCCGTTTGCGTAGATAACGCCTATGCCAAACTGCGCTCCGGCGTATTTCTGCTCGGCGGCTTTGCGATACCATTCAAGCGCTTTACCGTAGTCTTTTGGCATCATAAGACCATTTTCATAGATAGCGCCCATGCTGTACTGCGCTTCGGCGTCTCCCTGCTCGGCAAGTTTTAGCATTTCGGGAATACCTGTGCGGGCTTGCGGCTCAGGATTTTGCTCCTCGACCGGCGCGTTTGGCGCTGCTGCCGGCGTGGCCGGTATGGCTGCTGGCGCGGCCGGTATGGCTGCTGGCGCGGCCGGTATGGCTGCTGGCGCGGCCGGTGTTGCTGCCGGTGCGGCTGGCTCTGCTGCCGGCGCGGCTGGCGTTGCTGCCGGCTCCGCCGCCGAAACATTTGCGGCCGGGATGATTGCCAGGGTCAAAAGAAAAATACAGAAACAAACAGCATACTTACGCATAAATTCCTCCGGAAAAGAGCGGAATCAGGTGGTGACGGAAGATGAAATATTATCACCTTGCCGCGCCGTGCGTCAAAAGATCAGAGGCCATTTTGCCGCGCAAACATCATTTTCTATATTCCGCTTTAACCCGGCTCTGTTATTAGAAATTAATGCCCGATGACGAATCCGGGATAATATGTGGTTCACAAGATGGTTCGCGTTAACGATATCCGTGTTTACGGTTTTGCCTCCCCGGAGGCCGCGCGGGGCGCTGGTTTGGCGGTTTGCGCTTTAACCGCTACAAACTGGTAGCTTGCCGCTGATTTTCTGGTAACATGCGCGGATACAAAACCTGACGGTTGTAGCCGTTTGTCCGTTACGCTTTTTTTGAGCTGAAAGGAGCTGTTTCCGCGTGAGGTTGCTTATGTTGACGATGCGGTGAAAAGTCCGGATTCAGGCGACCGCGACCGCATAAACCATAAAAAGGAGAAGGAGCAAGAGCATGAGAAATTCCAGGGGGCTTAAATGTTTGATCCTGCTTGCGATGGGGATCTTATTACTTAGTTGCGGCAGCGTCGGAGAATTAGGGGAAGACGGTCCTGCCTATATAGAAGGTTCCCCCTTTGCTAATGGTTACAGCACTGCCGTTATAGGAGTTAAGGTAACGTATTTGGACGGCACGCTGGTTGACGATGACACAGAGGTGACTTGGACGGTAGAGTGGGCGGAGAATAATTCTCCTGTTATGCACAACGATTGGAAGGAAATGAGGACCGGCCTGACATGGGGCTCCAGCCCGGCGCCGGTTACCAGCGCTAACTGTGCTGACGAGCTACCGCCGAGTCCCCCGTCCATGACTACCAACGGTGTGGCAATCGTGAGGCTGACGGATATTATAGGTGAGCGCGAGATCTCTGTAAAAGCTACCGCTCCGGGCGGTGTCAAACCCGTGTATCAAATAGTTCGTTTCGGCGATGGCCCGCTTGCCAAATTCTCGAAAATAGACGTTACCGCTACCGCTGAGAGTTGGAAGGAAGCGTACAGGTTTTGTAACGACGGCGATCATTATCCGTTACCCCCGGACGACCCTGAAAGCTGGTCCTCCTTTTTGGACGCCGGGGTGTATAGAGGAGGCAGGTTGCCTGGCAAGGAGGAATTGAAAGCGGTGTCTCGTCATGACCCCGATCACAATCCTATAATTTCGGCCCGCGGCGCGGCTTTGACCGCCGGCTGGCTAGAATTCGGTGATTACTGGTGGTCGGGTGTTGCGTCCAATCTGAACGAAGCATTCGACGTACAAATAACAAGCGGCCGGGATACTGCGTTATCCGTCAGTACTAATCGCTTTAAGGCTTGCCTCCGGTAGGCATAGAAGCATCTTTGTTCATGAGGGGGAGGTCTTTCCTCCCCCTTTCCCTGTTTGCCTTTAGCGTAAAAATCAGCGGCCAATTCGTTGCGCAAACGCTATTTTCCCCTCGCCCTGCTTAAGCGCGGCCAATCCGCGTTGCTGCGTACTCAAAAATCAGCTCCCAATTATTCCCAAAAGAGATTGACAGCGTAGACGGCTTCGCAAAGTCAGGGATAGCTTTGAGCAAGAGACCTGCCCAGATCAGGTGCGGCAGTAAAGCCGCACGGTTTCGTAGCTTGAATTCGCACGCTTGCGGGCGAGCGTTATCGCATAGCGCCTCTCCTGGAAGGGGCATAGACTCCGAAGCGGAGGCAGGGATGCCGGGAGCTAAGGAGTCTGCAGTCGCCGGGAGCCAGGGATGGCGACCAAGACGTCCCTGAAAGGAGATGGCGCTATGCGATAGCAAGCCCGCGTGTCAGCGTGCCCAAAGGAGAGTGTCTTGAGCGTAGAAGCCGCCCATGATAGCCAGTGTTGGATCTGCCAAGCTGGACACCCCATATGCCAAAGCCACAATATATCGGACGATACCGCATGGTGGTTCTCTGGAAGGGGCATAGACTTCGAAGCGGAAGGCAGGGATGCCGGGAGCTAAGGAGTCTGCAGTCGCCGGGAGCCAAGGATGGCGAGCAAGACGTCCCTGAAAGGAGATGGCGCGAAGCGATAGCAAGCCCGCGTGGTAACGTACCCAGATGGAAGGGTATTGAAACGAAAGAAGCCGCTGGGGAACAGAAAAACGGGTTTTCGGTTTTATAGTTTAGCCCTGTAATTCTCTAAATCATTGCATTGCGTCGGCATTCGGAGCCGATTATCACCGCGTGATTTCGAATTCATTCCGGTTAAATTTGATCTGCCCCTCGTCGCGCATTTTACATAGTTCATTTGACATTGCGCTGCGGTCAACGCAAAGGTAGCGAGCTAATTCTTCACGATTAAACGGTATGGTAAACTTTTTTGCCGCTCCTCTTTCCGTATCGAAGTAACACATCAATTTTTCTCTGGTAGTGCGTTTTGAAAGTATTTCTATTTTTTGATTTAACATCAGGTTTTTCAAGGCTACAAGTTTAAGCATATTTTCTATGAACATCGAATGAAAAGGACAAACATTGGTGCATGATGTGATAATTTTTTTGTAGTCGATAAAGAGTATTTCTGAGTCCTCGGCAGCTTGTATGGTAACAGGGCTTTGCGATATGCCCGCGCAGGCAAAAGCCTCCCCAAAAACCTCGGAAACATCAAACTTGGTAAGGATGCTAAAGCGGCCGTCAATATCTTCTTTAATTATTTTGACGCTTCCTGACAGAATTAATCCTACGAAGTTAATGGTGTCTCCGGATAATAAAATCACATCATCTTTTTTATAAAAAACGGTCTTGGCTGACATGCAGCCAAGCATCCGCTCAAAGTCGCTGAAAGAGATCCGTTGAAAAAGGGGGTTGGTTTTTAACGTCTCGAAAATTTTTTTCAAAAAAACTTTCTCCTTTGTTGTTTTTGCAACAGATTTGCTGTTTTTATTTTATTTATTATGTTGTCAGCGAGTCAAGGCGTCGAAAGGAGAAACACTCATGATCAGAAAGATGATCAAAATTGACGAGAGCAAGTGCAGCGGATGCGGGTTGTGCGTATCGGCTTGTCACGGAGGGGCAATCGGACTCGTTGACGGAAAGGCCAGGTTGCTGCGGGAAGACTATTGCGACGGCCTGGGCAACTGCCTTCCGGTGTGCCCGACGAAGGCGATAACCATTGAGGAGCGTGAAGCGGCGGTATTTGATGGAGCCGCCGTCAAAGCTGATGCGGAAAAAGAACAGCCGAAAACAAAACCTTTTGTCTGCCCCGGCACACGTTCAAAGAGTATTGAACGCGATAATGGTTGTGAGTCCGCGCAGGCGCAGACGGCATCTATAAAAACGCGCCTTAACCAATGGCCGGTGCAAATGAAACTTGTGCCGCCTGACGCGCCGTATTTCAAAAACGCGAATCTGCTTTTCGCGGCCGACTGCGCCGCTTATGCTTACGGCAACTTCCACAACGAATACATGAAGAACCGTATAACCTTGATCGGCTGCCCGAAGCTTGATGATTGCGACTACTCCGAAAAGCTGACCGTCATTTTGAAAACGAACGACATAAAATCCGTGATGGTCGCCAGGATGGAGGTTCCATGCTGCGGCGGGATTGAAGACGCGGTTAAAACCGCGCTTCAAAATTGCGGGAAGATGATCCCGTGGCAGACCGTAACAATTTCCATAGACGGAAAAATCATAGAAAACTGAGGAGGACCGCACCGTGTCCATGTTTTGTTTTCAATGCGAAGAGACCGCCAAAGGAACGGGCTGCACGGTAAACGGCGTATGCGGCAAAAAAGCTGATGTCGCCAATCTGCAAGACAAGCTTACCGGGGAGCTTATAGAGCTTGCAAAAGCCTCGGAAGGCAACAAGCCGTCTGAAAGCACACATAAAGCTGTGATAGATGGTTTGTTTGCCACGGTAACCAACGTAAGTTTCAGCGATGAGGCAATCCTTCGGCAGATTGGGATCGTTAAAGAAGAAAAGGCAAAGCTCATGCTGTATTGCGCCGATTGCGCCTCGGATTGTTGTTCAAAAAGCGATTTTTACGATATGGCGCTGTTTTGGGGCGGCAATGAAGACATACGTTCCCTGAAATCGCTTTTGCTGTTCGGGCTACGCGGTATGGCCGCGTATGCTCACCATGCTTATGTTCTTGGTAAAGCCGATGAAACCGTCAATAACTTTTTCTACAAGGGATTGATTGCGCTTGGCAAAGACAGCTCCGCCGACGAATTGCTTTCGCTCATAATGGAGTTTGGCGGCGAAAACCTTAAATGTATGGAGCTGCTCGATGAAGCCAACACTGGCGCATACGGGAATCCCGCGCCCGCGAAGGTAAGCTGCAATGTTGAACCCGGCCCGTTTATCGTCATATCCGGTCACGATTTGCATGACCTCGAACTGCTTTTGAAACAGACGCGGGGAAAAGGCGTCAATGTCTACACCCACTGCGAAATGCTTCCGGCGCACGGCTACCCCGAACTGAAAAAATACCCGCATTTAAAAGGCAATTTCGGCACGGCATGGCAAAATCAGCAGAAAGAATTCGAGAATATTCCCGCGCCTGTTTTGTTCACGACAAACTGTCTTATGCCTGTCAAGCCGGGTTATGCCGACCGGGTGTTTACGACATCGGTGGTGTCGTATCCGGACATAAAGCATATTGGCGACGACAAAGATTTCACGCCTGTCATCAAGAAGGCGCTTTCGCTTGGCGGCTACAAGGAGTTGCGTAAAATGACCGGGATTAACGGCGGCGATACGCTGACCACCGGCTTTGCAAAAGGAACGGTGCTGTCGGTGGCCGATAAAGTGATTGAAGCCGTGAAAGCCGGGGCGATCAGGCATTTCTTCCTTGTTGGCGGCTGTGACGGCGCGAAACCCGGCCGGAATTATTACACGGAGTTTGTGAAAAAGTCACCGAAAGACACTATTATCCTGACGCTTGCCTGCGGCAAATACCGTTTCAACGATCTTGATATAGGCGAGATAGGCGGTTTGCCGCGAATCATGGACATGGGGCAATGCAATGACGCCTACAGCGCGATCAATGTCGCCGTCGCTTTGTCTGAAGCCTTTAACTGTTCCGTCAACGAATTACCGCTGACGCTGGTGTTGTCCTGGTATGAGCAAAAGGCGGTTTGTATCCTGTTAACGCTGCTTTCACTTGGCATCAAGAATATCTACATCGGGCCGAGTTTGCCCGCGTTCATATCGCCGAATATCTTGAATGTGCTTGTGGAAAAGTTCAGCTTGACGCCTGTCTCCACACCGGAAGCTGATTTGAAGAAAATATTGGGATAGGGTGAATTAACTTTGAGCAGGGGCGGCTTCTTTCGCTTCAATACCCTCCCATTGGGTACGCTACCATGCGGGCTTGCTATCGCTTCGCGCCATCTCCTTTCAGGGCCGTCTTGCTCGCCATCCCTGGCTCACTGCGACTGCAGACTCCTCGCTCTCGGCATCCGTGCCTCCGCTTCGGAGTCTACGCCCCTTCCAGGAGAGGCGCTATGCGATAACGCTCGCCTGCTACCCCTGACTTGGCGGCGAAACAAGACCTCTTGCTCAAGGCCGCACATGCATCTACTAAGTTCAAAGTGAAATTGTTCTGATTGTCAAAGAACCGGGGAGCTTTACAGGCTCCCCGGTTTCTTGTTTTTGAAAGGTCTGTTTTAAGTGAATGGTTTACTGCGTTCTTTCGAACTTCCAGCCCTTCCCGTCTTTTTTGACCGTGCCCACGATGTTCGCAAAGGGGAAATGCGCTCCGGCGATTTGCATTTTATTTTTCGCGGCGAGGGCAAAGATGCGCTTGCGGGCGTCGATAGCCTTGGGTGTGGCCATATCGTATGACGCGCATTCGCCGGGCAGGGCAAGCTGCAAAAACAGGCTGTGAACAGTATCGCCGACGATGAGCAGTGATTTGTTGTCGGCGGTCAGTTGATATACGGTGTGGCCCGGCGTGTGTCCGGAAGCGTCAAGCGCTGTTACGCCCGGCAACAGGGTATCGCCGAAAGCGAAAGTTTTAATGTCGGCGCCGTAAGCGGCGGCTACACTTTTGAACATGGCCGCGCTTGCGGCTATGACTCCGTTGGCGCTGGGAGGATCTTTTTTCGCAAGAGCCGCCCACGCGTCGAATTCGGGTTTTGAGATAAGCAGTTTTGCTTTGGGGAAAACGCGCTGGTTTTCCCGCAGCAGCCCGCCGGCGTGATCCATGTGCATGTGGGTGAGCAGGATGAAATCAACGTCTTCCGGCTTGACGCTGAGGCTGGCGAGCGCCGCGGGCATTTTCCCCGGAGACTGAAACGCCAACCCGGCGCCCGTGTCAAACAGCGCGATCTTGCCGCCCGCCCGCAGCAGGAAAACATTTACGCCTGCTTCGGCTTTGCCGTCGGTAAAGTATTTCGATTTTTCTTTTTCGGAAGCCTTGCCGCCTTTGAAAAGGGAAATATACATTTCGCCCGGCAAATCCTGTATGGCCATGACGGACATGTCGTCCGCTTTCCAGATTTCGCGGATTGGGATCGGCGCCTCGGCGGGTTGGGCGAAAACGAAAGAAGGAATGAACGCGCAGATCATGAAAACGGCAACCATGCGTGGCAGGAACATGCGAAGGGAAGACATGGTTAGACTCCTCCAGTGAAAGGCATCAAGCGTGATGCCGGTTTTGGGCTCCAGATAGTCATCGGAGAGTTTCTTCAAAATAGTATCACTTGCGTGGCGCGCAAAATACAGGCTCTTCCGTGTTTGCGCGCGCTTGCTTACAGCAACTCGCCATATCTTCTTATAAAGAGCTTTTTAAAGCCTGTTACCAGCATCATGTATAGCAGGATGGTCGCGGCCAGATACGCGAAGAAAACCGGCGGCAGCGCCGCAAGCCCGATTGCCGAGCCAAGCCTGGTAAACGGAATCACTGTCAGCGCCGCGATCCCTGTCATTGTCAGCAGGATAACCGGCATGGAGGCATAGCTCTGAATAAATGGAATTTTTGGAGTGCGTATCATGTGGATAACAAGTGTCTGGCTCCACATGGATTCCACAAACCACCCCGCCTGGAATACCGCGATGAAATACGCCTGGGTGGCCGGGTCGGTTATCTCGCGGAACATCAATCCTCCGCTGACAAGCGGACAAATAATGAAGTACATCAGCAGATACGTTGTAATGTCGAACACCGAGCTTGTCGGGCCGATCCAAAGCATGAATTTTCCAATGGATGAAGCGTTCCATTTCCTGGGCGCGGCCAGGAACTCTTTATCCACGTTGTCCCAGGGAATAGCCGTGCAGGACAGGTCGTAGATAAGGTTAAGCAGAAGAAGTTGTATAGGCAGCATCGGCAGGAACGGCAAAAACGCGCTTGCCGCAAGCACGGAGAACATGTTGCCGAAGTTGGAACTGGCCGTCATCTTTATATATTTAATGATGTTTGCGTAAATCTTCCGGCCCTCGATGACGCCCTGCTCCAGCACCATGAGGTCTTTTTCCATAAGGATGATATTGGCCGATTCTTTTGCGATATCAACGGCGGTATCGACCGATATGCCGACATCGGCGGCTCTCATGGCGGCGGCGTCATTTATGCCGTCGCCCATATAGCCTACGGTGTGGCCGTTCTCGCGCAGGGTTGTGACGATACGCGCTTTTTGTTTGGGTGAGAGCTTGGCGAAAACAGTTGTTTTTTCGACCGCCGCTTTTAACTGTTCGTCGCCCATGGTTTCGACATCCGAGCCGAGCAGGATATTTCCCGCGTTGAGCCCGACCTGTTTGCAGACACTTTTTGTCACGGCGTCGTTATCGCCTGTAAGCACTTTCACATCGACGCCGTATTCGGACAACGCCGCTATCGCGTCCGCCGCGCTGTCTTTGGGCGGATCAAGGAACGCAAGGTAGCCGATAAGCACCATATCGCTCTCGTCCGTTACGGAGAACGCTTTGGCGTGAGACGGAATTGTTTTTTGCGCGATACCCAGTACCCGCAGGCCGTCCGAATTGTATTTGTTGCAGGCTTCCAGAACCTCGCGTCGCAATTCGTCTGTCATTGGCGTAACCGCGCCGCCGTACTCGACGTAAGCGGAGATGGAGAGCATCTCTTCTATCGCGCCCTTGGTGATCATCTGCGTTTTATCGTGTTTGTCCGTTACAACGACGCTCATGCGCCTGCGCGTGAAGTCGAATGGTATCTCGTCGGTTTTTTGATAACGGTCTTCGTAAGCCGCAACTCCCTCCTCTTTCGCGCGATCAATAATTGATATGTCCATCAGGTTTTTGAGACCTGTCTGGTAATAGCTGTTGAGGAAAGCGTGCCGCAAAACCCGAACGTCGCTATTGCCATGCACATCGAGATGGTATTCCAGGATTATCTTGTCTTGTGTGAGGGTTCCCGTTTTGTCGGTACACAGGATATTCATTGCTCCAAAGTTTTGTATGGAATTCAGCTCTTTTACGATGACCTGCTTTTTCGACATTGAAACCGCGCCTTTGGCCAGGTTGGCGGAAACGATCATCGGCAGCATTTCCGGCGTCAGGCCGACCGCGACGGACAGCGCGAACAAAAACGCTTCGAACCAGTCTCCTTTTGTGAAGCCGTTTACAAATAAAACTATCGGCACCATGACAAGCATGAAGCGTATAAGTACCCACGATACGGAAGAGACACCCTTTTCAAAACTCGTCGGCGGGGTTTTTTCCTGAAGCTGGCTGGCAACGCCGCCCAGTTCCGTGCTGTCGCCGACCGCAATCACAAGCGCCGTTGCGGAACCGGAAATTACGGTGCTGCCCATAAAAGCGAGGTTGTTCAGTTCCAGCGGATTTTTGGGTTTGCCCAGGATCTCTTCGGCAAATTTTTCCACTGGTTCGCTTTCGCCTGTCAGCGACGATTGGCTTATGAAAAGGTCTTTGACGCGCAAAAAACGCACGTCGGCGGGAATGATGTCGCCCGCGGCAAGGTGTATGATGTCGCCGACAACTATTTCATCGAGCGGAATCTCGCGTTTCTCCGAAACATCCGAATCTTCGTCGCGCCGCATAACGGCGGCGGTTGTTTCGACCATCTCGCTGAGCCGTTCGGCGGCGCTGCCGCTGCGCTGTTCCTGCACAAAACGCAGCAAACCGCTGATAAGCACCATCGTCAGCACTATTACTACCGCCGGGATATCGCGGGATAAAAGCGAGATAATCGTCAGGGCAAACAATACGACGGTAAACGGGTTGACAAACGCATCCCACAACCGTTTGAGCAAAGAAACTTTTTTCCGGCGTGTTATATAGTTGACGCCGTACTGGTCGCGCATCTCCTCGACTTTTTCTTCGTCATAGCCGTTGGAAGTGTTGTCGTACTGAATTAGCAGCGTATGCGGGGTCTTGAGCGTTGCATTCAGAAGACGGCGCTTTGCCCTCTCCCTGGTTGTCATTGCCGGCTGGATTTTTTTCGCCATTTCGCACTCTCCGTTTACTTTCCATGTAAGGCGGGGCGCGGAGGCTGGCGATTAACCTATGGTTTTCGGCGCGTTGGCCGGGTGAATCTGAATCAGACCCGTAACCGGAAGCGTCTTTGCCCTATTATGTTGTTACTACTACCGTCAGGGTCCACCTTTCTCTCCTTCGTATTGAATTGATTGCTTCCCGTAATTTTGATTTAGAGGTTTTCGGATGGATCGTGGTTTCTCCAAAAACCTTGGAATTATTACTATTTCAAAACGCGCTATTTTAGCATATGCGGCGTTAATGTCCAGCGATTCATTCTTCCAGCAAAGCGTTGTAAGCTTTATTGCATCCGGCGCACACTCCGGATATAAAAATTTCCTCAAAACAATCTTTCCAGTTGAATATGTTTTGCTTTATTAACTCCTCTTTCCCGCATGAATTATATGCAATGTAAAGATTCAAATTATTTTGATTGCAGTTGTCACAATTAAAATTGCAATATTTACCCGTAAAGTTGTTTTTAGTGTTTTTATGATTTTCTCGGCCATCAATAAAAGAGTCATAGACTAATATCTGATTTTTGCAGGCATTGCACTTTGCCGTAAAAACGATTCTTTTGCCGTCGTCATGTTTTGTTTTAACGATGCTGGAAGAAAGAAAAGGAGTTCCTTTTTTACCAAGGTAGTGCACATTAAAATTTTTGCATCCGCAAGTGCATTTCAAAGATACTTTTACCGCAACATCTCCGCGATCCTCTATAATCTCCGCGAAATTAAATATTCTGCCCGGAATAGGAGAGTCTGGGTTCATTCAGATTGCGCTCCTTATGATTTTGTTGCAACAGTCAGGCTGCAAAAAACTGTTTCGGGTCACGGATTATCCCAGATCTGTCATTAAGAGATGACATGGTTTGTACTCACATCGGACATCGCGCAGGGGCTTCTCCGCCGAGGCCGTCTCCGTTCGCCGTCCTTGGCTCACTTCGACTGCAGGTTTCCTTCGCTCTCGCCATCCATAGCTCCGCTTGGAAACCTATGCCCGCGTCGGAGTACCCCTTCCGCGATTTTTGTCCGCTGTGATTGATGTCACCCAAATCTTCCTCCAGAAATGCTGCGGAAACAGGCTTGAAACCGTAATTAATCATATAAGTGTCGTTATTAGAAATTAATGCCGCCTGATGGCGGATATGGGATAAACAGTATGTTTTCGGCATCAAACTCAAAAAATGGAAGCGCCTGTTTTGTGCTTGATGACGCTTTAATTGAAGTTTTCTGCGGGAGTTCCCAGTAGGTTCCGGTTTGATGGCGTGTTAACGCTTTCGCCAAACCGGAGGTTGCCCTTGTTTTTCAAAGGGCAACTGTCAAATCAAACCGCGACTGCCTCTTCTACGTTAGTTTCGCCGCTGTCAAATTGGGCAGGGTTATCAAGCGCTGAACCATTAGAGTCGTCGGATTTCTCATCTTCAGATAATCTGTCGTGATCTTCAGGTTTTTCTTTAAACAGCCTATGTGCCATAGCTTCGGCATATAGTGTTGGGTCGTGTTTTAATAAATACTGGTGATCTTCTACAGGAACATTATCTCCGCTCATAATACGCAAGGCTATTTTCATGCATATCATGCGGATTTTTGCCGACTCGGCTGCTCCTTGTCCTTGCTCGCTCAATTCATTCAGTTGTTCCATGCTCCCTTTAAGCTTGTTTGCCATTTGCTGCAATTCATCATATACGTTTTTTGCTTTCTGTTTTCCATCAGAGGATATTTGAACGGAATACTCTATATTTCCTGTTTTCTTAAAGATATGGTTATTCAATTGTTTATTTTGTTGGTGTTTGACATGCTTTTGTATGGCATTTTTTATAGATAGTTGTTGCGACGGATTATCATGTGTGAATGCTGATTGGCTGACGTTCATTTTTATGACCTCTTTGTCGGAACAATCCTTAAACCGTTGGGCGGTTTTAGGATATAATCTGTATCATTATAGACAAACGATATTGAATATCAAGTGCTCGAATAAGGGGGATATACATGAAAAAAGCGTATCTGGCTGAAGTTTTCGGAACTTTCTGGCTGGTTTTCGGCGGTTGTGGGGCAGCGATATTTGCCGGTAAATTCATTGGTTTTGCTGGTATTTCCTTGGCCTTCGGGCTGACGGTGCTGACCATGGCCTATGCCGTGGGGCATATTTCCGGAGGGCATTTCAATCCGGCGGTTTCCGTGGGGCTTGCGGTGGCGGGGCGTTTCCCCAAGAAAGATCTTGTGCCATATATCGTGGCGCAGGTGCTGGGAGCC
>Ga0082212_10001475_pt1 | contig 34685 bp, 30 predicted proteins | sample TergutNt197P3_FD_71548 | JGI IMG/M metagenome (GOLD analysis project Ga0082212, IMG submission 71548) | Neocapritermes taracua P3 segment gut microbial communities from Petit-Saut dam, French Guiana - Nt197 P3 | ecosystem: Host-associated > Arthropoda: Insects > Digestive system > Gut ... | reverse complement strand
TGACGGGGAAGCCGCCACAGTTTTCGGTGAGCTTGCAGCTCTCGTCCTTGCTACTGGTCGGCACCCTCGTCCGCGTCGCATGGACCTCATGATCGCCGCAACCGCCGCAGTACGCCGACTCCCGCTCTATACCGCTAACCCTCACGACTTTTCGGGTTTAGAAGCCGTGCTCACTGTCGTACCCGTCCAACCAGCAACCCATCACCCTGCGGAGCGCAGCGACTCGCAGGGTCCAGAAACCATAGTTGAAGGGCTGGGGAGTCTGGATTCTGCGACTTCGCGCACAATGACTGGCACGCAAACACAGAATGACAAAGGCGCTTGACCTAAGGAGAATGATGACTGGCCAAGACTCGACCCATGAAGCCGATGTGATCGTGGTGGGTGCTGGGCCCGGTGGATCATCGACGGCAATCCATCTGGCGAAAGCAGGGTTGGACGTACTGCTACTGGAGAAGACCACTTTTCCGCGCGAGAAAGTGTGTGGGGATGGGTTGACTCCGCGGGCGATCAAAGAACTCGTGAGTTTGGGGGTACGGCCCTCAACTTTGGATTGGAAACGCAACAAGGGGTTGCGGATTCATGTGGGGCGTGCCCATTATCAGATGCAGTGGCCCGAGCTCAGTGACTTTCCCAACTTCGGGATGACAGTACGACGGTCAGTGTTTGATGAATTCCTTGCTCAACGTGCCATGGACGCAGGGGTACGGCTCCTCACCGCAACCAACGTTGCAGCGCCCATCATCCATCGGGGACGCATCACTGGGGTCACCACGAAAGACGGTCGCCAATTCACCGCACCCCTGGTGGTGGCAGCCGATGGCAACTCGGCCCGCTTGGGAGTGGCTATGGGGCGCCATCGCATAGAGAACCGCCCCCTAGGTTTGGCTATCCGCACCTACTTCACCTCACCACGAGCAAACGACGAGTTCATCGACTCCTGGTTGGAGCTGTGGGATGACTCCCCCGTACCTCATCTTCTGCCGGGGTACGCGTGGAGCTTCCCTCTCGATGATGGAACCTGCAATGTTGGGTTGGGGTTGCCCGATGCGAAACGATTCGGTCATGTTGATTTGCGTGATTCGATGAAACGCTGGTTGGGTGGACTTGATCAGCACTGGGGGTTCAACGAGACCACTCAGGTCGGGCCCATCCAGGGGGCAGCCCTTCCCATGGGTTTCAATCGCAAACCCATCTACGCGAAAGGGCTCCTCTTAGTGGGTGATGCTGCGGGCGCCATCAACCCTTTCAATGGTGAGGGGATCTCGTACGCCATGGAATCGGGTCGTTTCGCTGCCGACCATATCATTCAAGCCCACGCACGTGGAGTGAACACTATGGGAGCTGAGCGGGCGCTCATCGGGTACGCCCGCCAGATGCACGAGGAATGGGGTGGATACTTCCAGCTGGGCAATACGTTTAGCCGTATCATTTCCAACCCCAAGATCATGAAAATCGCTGCTCACTACGGCTTGCCGATCCCGGTGGTGCGTACCCTCACCCACCGGATGCTCTCCCACCTCACCGACCGTCCCGGTCGCGACTTCTATGACCTGGTGGTCAACGCACTCACCCGACTAGCACCCAAGGCCTGAGTGCAACCCAGGGGGGTCCCCGCGTGTTACTAGAGTATGACAAACGGGACCGATGTCTGAGCACCGATCCCGTTCATCACTGATTAGTTGTCGTAACCAGCTGTGCTTTCTTGTGCAATCTCCCACCATGCCACTGTGTTTGATTCATCGAAAGAGATTCGAAGGTATGTTTGGCCATCAAAATACTCCACCTGGCGACCAGGCCCACCTGTGGCATTCACTTCTGTGTAGTTGTCGCCGTACTGGTCTATAACCTTGGATTCCGGGTCACCGACACGAACGCCACGATTGGTTTGCATGGCGGTTGAGTACGTGCCAATAACGCCGACTCTGTCCTCAGTTATCCAAATGCTAATCTCGTCTGCTTCGATAAAAGCGCTTGATCCGCCATCCTCATACGCTATGTCGTAGGGCCATTGCAGATCAGCCATGTGCGAGGTGACTTGTTCCTCTGTCATACCTAGCCCAATAATGTTGATGTATCTGTCGAAGGCTTCAACCTGCTCTGTTGGAGTGCCAGGATCTGGAACATCGGTTTCCTCAGGAACAGGCGTGTCCCCACAACCAGACAGCGCCAACGCAGCTCCCGCCAACAGCGCAACAAAAGACAGTCTCAATTTCATAGTATTTCCCTCCGGGTGATTGTCGACATCCGCATTCGAATCATCGTGAGTGAACAATTCTATCAACAAACAACGATGTGCGCGGGCAAGACAAGAATGCACCCGTCTCCCTGCGCGACCTCCCCCGTCTCCCTGCGCGACCTCCCCCGTCTCCCTGCGCGACCTCCCCCCGTCTCCCTGCGCGAAGTCGCAGGGCCCATGAGTAACCACCGAGAACACGAAAGGGCCCGTCCCCACTGTGTTAGATCGACACTGTTGAGATGGGCATAGATGAGTCTGGGGAGATGTCCAGTGGGGAGGGTTGGACTCCGGCTCGTACCAATTGGGAACCCAGGACCGCGATCATGACACCATTGTCTGTGCACAAACCAGGCTTGGGACGACGAAGAGTTATTCCTGCCTCACCACAGCGCGACTCCAGCAGGGAGCGTACTCGCGAATTAGCGGCCACCCCCCCACCGAGTACGAGAGTGTCGACACTGAGATGTTGACAGGCGTCCACAGTTTTGGCACTCAACACATCCCCGACCGCTTCCTGGAAACTGGCCGCCACATCTTCGAGTACGATCACCTCACCGTCACGACGACGGATCTCCACCCACCGGGCAACCGCAGTTTTCAACCCCGAGAATGAGAAATTGAAACGATGCTTCTCCCTATCGTGGGGTGCAGTCAAACCCCGTGGGAAACGAATCGCCTTGGGGTCACCTTCACTGGCTAGTTGATCGATAATCAGACCACCGGGATACCCTAAACCAAGCAGGCGGGCCACCTTGTCGTACGCCTCCCCGGCTGCATCATCAATGGTCGAACCGATTTCCGTGACTCGGGTGGCAATGTCTTCCACGTGCAGAATCGAGGTGTGCCCCCCGGACACCAACAGGGCAGCACACGGCTGAGGTAATGGCCCATGATCGAGGGTGTCCACCCCCACGTGGGCGATCAGGTGGTTCACTCCATAGAGCGGTTTGTTCAACGCGTACGCTAAGGTTTTCGCTGCCGACAAACCCACCACCAGCGCACCAGTGAGACCCGGCCCTGCGGTGACCGCGACCGCGTCAATCTCAGACAAATCGATTCCAGCGGTTTCGACAGCGCGGGCGAGCGTGGGGCCAAATGATTCCAGGTGGGCGCGCGATGCGATTTCGGGTACGACCCCACCGAAACGGGCATGCTCCTCTACTGAGGAGGCAACCTCATTGGCCAGAATCTCGTGTCCACGAACGATACCCACACCTGTCTCATCGCAACTGGATTCGATACCGAGGATCAACGGTTCACTCATGAATCCTCCTGGGTATCATCGATGGGCAGACACATCACCACTCCATCATCGCCTGGCCCGTAGTAATCCCTGCGAACACTCACATCTTGGAATCCTATTTTGCGATAGAGTCCCAGCGCTGCGGTATTACTTGCGGACACTTCAAGGAAAATCTCGGTCGCACCAGAGTTTTCAGCCCACCTGTACGCGTACTCCATCAGGGACCGACCCAACCCTTGTCGACGGTTCTGTGGAAGGACCACCACTCGGCGTACCTCCGCTGTTCCACTGACCAGTCCTAGAGCGATGACCCCCACGATCGGCTGGGTGTCGCTGACCACCACATGGTGTTTGGTGGTTTCCTCCATCCACGAGGACTTCGACCACGTTGGCAGTGGGGCGTACTGCTCCAACTCCATGATCGAAGCCAGGTCATCAGGTTCGACTTCGCGTAAACCGCTCATGGGCTCACCCCCGGTAGAACAGATTTCACACGAGTTGAGGGTACGGCATCCGCATGGCGAAGGTAGAGCGGTGTCGGTCCCACATCAACAAACGAGCGAGCACAAGCCGCCAGGAACCCAGCATCCAGTGTCATCGCGTCACCACTCTCACCACCGTCACCATGAGCACTCCGAAGACCGTCACCCTGCGCACCCTCACCACCGTCACCCTGCGCGAAGTCGCAGGGGCCAGAACCCACATTCGTTGAACTGTGGAGTCTGGATTCTGCGACTGACGCGCAGAAAGACGGGGCTGGGGACGCGCAGAAAGACGGGGTTGGGGACGCGCAGAAAGACGGGGCTGGGGATGCGCAGAAAAACGGGGTTCCGGGGCCGAAACACTCCGCATCAGGCAGATCCTCGGGTTTGGAGACGTGGGGACCATCGACACGGGTGCCCTGCGCATCGTACCGTGCCCAATAAACCTCTTTGCGTCGGGCATCAGTGCAGGTCAGGAAGTCACCACCCGATGCGAAACCTCCGTACTGGCGAGCAAGAATGTCCAGACTGCACACGTGGATGACCCCAATCCCAAGGGTGGAGGCAAGGGTGGTGGCCGCCACGATCCCCACCCGCAGTCCGGTGAAAGGACCAGGCCCCATCCCCACAGCGACGCCAGTCAATTCACGTAGCGGAATCTCACCCATCACCTGCTGGATCACGCCCACCAAGGTCTCCACATGGCTTCGGGTGTCTGTCGTCGAATACGACCGCAGGATCTCACCGTCACGGGCTAGCCCCACACTGACTGTCGTGGAGGTATCGATCCCGAGAATCAGGTCACTCATCGAAACTCCCTTCAGCATCAGCTAGAGCATCACGACCCATATCCTGGTTGATCAGTGCCTCCCAGTCAGCTAGAAGATTCTCCCAACGCGGACCTGTGGCCACAATCTCCACATGCCGGGTGTCGTCCTCCACATCCAACGACCGGTTGATAGTGATATCCAAGTGCGATTCGCTGAGATGCTCCACAAGTCCGCCTCCCCATTCCACCACGATGACTGAGGTGGGCATCTCAGCTTCAAGATCCAGATCATCCACCTCAAAGGAGCTGGTCAATCGATAGCCGTCCATGTGGACCAAATCGGGTCCAACCTCGGATCGATGCACCCGTGACAGTACGAAGGTGGGCGAGATGACCTGGTCGCGTACCTGCAATCCGTGACCGATCCCCTGGGTGAGTGTTGTTTTCCCAGCCCCCAATTCGCCGGTCAAGATCACCAGGTCACCGGGGCGTACGAGGCGCGCCAGATCAGCACCCAAGGAAAACATATCCTCAGGCGTAGCAACCACCAACCGTATCGGACCGATCATCACTCACCTTTCGCCACTATCCTACGTGAGCGTGACAACCGCCGACGTGACAACCGCCGACGGACGGAGGTGTTTTGACACGCTAGTTGCGGTCTTTGGAGTCGTTTTTCATGAGGATAGACAAAATGGTCGGTCCGCGTGATTCTGTGAGTTTTCCACCAAGAAACACCCCTGCGGCCATCAGGATGCCACCCCACACCACGCCCACAGCAAGGACGATCCATGACATCCATCCGCGTGCAACAATTGCCCACAGACAAACAGGTAGGGCCAGTAACCCCGCGATCGTCAAGGATCCGAATTGGGAGAGCATCTGGGCGCCCATCATGCCGGTACGCATTTTAAGTGGGGATTCCCCTGGCAAGGCGACCGGGTAAACAATCCACGCTGAGAAGATCGACGATACCCCCAAACCCGCAGCATAGAGGACGATCATCGCCCCCACCACATTAGGTACGACCGAGCCGGAATAAAGAAACCACGGCACAGCAATACCCACCACGAGAACCAGTGGTCCCATCACGACCACTGAGGCGAGAACACGGCCCAGTCGATCCTGCCACCCTCGTACCCCACTGGTGAGATGAATCCACCAGGCTGTTGAATCATAGGCAAGATCAGCGCTCAAGGTATACCCAGCCATGACGGCGGCAAACCCCAGCCCGAAAGCGATCAATCCCAGTGACAGGTTGGACATGAACCCCATGAGTTCTAGGGGTACCTCGTCTCCACCAGCTTCAACCATGAGCGGCATCGTCAAACCCATGATCGTGAACAAGACAGGCATCATGAGTACGGCAGGGAGCTGACCGAGATAACGTGGATCACGTCTCCAGTAGCGCAAGCATCTGCCCATGATGGCTCCCATACCAGCCAACCTGCCAGACAACCCCGGCCAGGAGCTCACCGCATCAATGATGTTGCCCGATCCCATCACACGTGCAGATGACACCCGGTCAGGGGCAAGCATCGCCCGATCCAACACCACACCGTACCCCCAGATGCCGAGCCCCAGATAACAGCAGGTGAGAACCAGGAAAACCACACTCATCCCCCACTGTCCTTGTCCGGCAGCGCCCAGGATCGCCCATGGTGAACCGAGCGGAGTCCATGCTAAAACGCCAGCGATCTGTTCAACTGTGGCGAGAGTGGCAGCCCCACCACCTGCACGACTTGACCACAAGGAAAGACCCATAGAGACGACGTATCCACCAGTGGATAGCACCAGGATCACAATGAGCGCAATCACCCCGGTCAGATCGCGCATCTTGCGTGACGACAGTGTCCCTGACAAAGCGGTTGTTGCGAGGCGGCACCCCACCTGGGACATGAGGAATCCTAGACTTCCAGCTATCAACCCAACAAAGACAGCACCATGGCCGAGCCACAGTAGCGCTACCCCGAGACACAACACAGCCGTTACTAACCCTGGTAACCCAATGACTCCTGCCAGAACAAGTCCGGGAGCTAACCGAGATCCCCGCAGTGGAAAGGGTCGAAATCGCGCAGGGTCAAGGGTTTGATCTACCCCAAAGAATAGTAGCGGCAGGATCGTCCATCCTGCGATGACCAGGGAACCAACAAAGGTTGTGATCGACGCCACCACGTGTTCGTTCCCGGTACGATACTCAGAAGCCGCACCGAAACCCACTAAGGCTATGAAAACCATCATCAGGCAGTACAGCGCGAAAAAGACAAACAACACCACACGGCCAACCGACCTTTTCATGTCGGCAATAACCAAGTGATATTTCAATCTCAGGAGGGTCGCAACCATGTTAATTCTCCTGCGGAGGAGACCCCGCCCACCATTTCTATGAACCGTGATTCGAGGTCTTGGCCCGCAGCGACTTGTTCAACCGTCCCAGCAGCCAGTAGGTTCCCCCCAGCGATCACGGCCACGTGGTCACAGAGTTTCTCCACTGTTTCCATCACATGGCTGGAGAGGATCACCGTACCCCCATCAGTGGTGAATCCGCGAAGAATCTCGGCTATCACTCGTGCTGACACTGGATCGATGGCTTCGAAGGGTTCATCGAGTACGAGCAGATCTGGCGCATGGATGACCGCACACGCCAAACCGATTTTCTTGGTCATTCCTGCTGAGTAGTCGGCGACAGCTTTGCGGGAATCATCACCCAGTCCCAACGCCATCAGGAGATCAGTTGACCTACTAGCCACTGTCGCTTTATCCATGCCGTACAACAAACCAACGTAGGTGAGTAGTTCTTGGCCGGAGAGCCGATCAAACAGTCGCAACCGATCAGGCAGTACGCCCACTTTGGAGCGGATCGCTGTTGGGTTGGCCCACACGTCCAGTCCTGTCACCCAGGCTTGTCCCATGTCGGGGCGCAACATCCCGGTGAGCATCGATAGGGTGGTGGTTTTTCCTGCGCCATTAGGCCCCACAAACCCGTACATGGATCCTCGGGGAATATCGAGGTTGAGTTGGTTGACCGCACACATTGACCCGAAGTATTTGGTCAGCCCACGCAAACTTGCCACGTTCACATCTATGGGGGTGGAGGTCTGCTTGGATGAAGCACTGTCCATGATAGTTAGTTTACACTGTTTATGTGGCCACCAGCCGAGAGAAGAGTTCGAAGGATCTTCCGATTCTGCGTCAGTGGTTTCGTGATGGGCGCACCCTAGAGAAGACTCTGCATTCTTGTTTGGACGGGATCGAGGCATCGAAGAACGCCGTCCACCTCAGCCACCAAGACTTGGTTGCTCGCAAAACGCGCGCCCGCATGGAATCCATGGATTTATCTATTCTGCGCGACTCCACCCAGGGGAGACTGAGTCTTTCGCCTTTGCGGAATCAGGGTTTCACCACTGTTGGCCAGATCATGTTTCTGCGCGAACAACAGTTGAGGGCGATACCTGGTGTGGGGGCAGCGACCTGCCGGTCTCTCATGGCCGCTTGCGCTACCTTGTGGGATTCTCTTGCCAAGGAAATGAGTGTCCGCATCGACTTTGATCCAACAGATCAGCAGGCAACAAAGCTCCTGCAGTCTTTACAGAGGTACGCCCAAGTTCGTGCCCTCAGCTCGAATTGGTTGAGTCACTTGGGCGATCTGAGCTATCGTCTCACGCTTAACCTGGGGCTTGGGGAACCGATTCGACCAGTACGCTGGTTGGTCACGCGGGGCTCCAAGCGTACCCAGGTGTTGGATTCCCTGTGGCGTATCAGGGATATCCTCGACCAGGATTCCACGAAGGAAGCCCACAGGGTTGCCCACGAGGTGATCGCACTGACCAATTCACCGCACAGCGACCCTTGGCCGAGTTTCGAAACGAGAGCCGCTGATTTTTATTCACTGTTGGCTGAGTTTGTTCCCACAACGACCCCTCTTGATGCCACCCAGGGTTACTTGACCGATGAGATTGTGGCCCAGGTCAACGCACAGGGACTTGACCAGAGCCTTCTCAATGTTAATCTTCGTGGCTATCAGGTGTTTGGGGCGAAGTTTGCCCTGGTTCAGCGCCGAGTGATTCTGGGTGACGAAATGGGTTTGGGGAAAACGATCCAAGCATTGGCTGGGCTGTGTCATCGCCTGGCCCAAGCCCGAGAATCATCCGAGGAGGTTCACCCGAGTTTGGTGATCTGCCCCGCGTCGGTGATGGCTAATTGGGGGCGCGAGATCACGGTACGAACGGCTTTAGAGTATGTGGAGATTCATGGGTACGATCGCCAAGATGAGGTGGATGAATGGTTGGAGAAGAGGTGCATCGGAGTCACTACCTTTGACACGATGAAGGGACTGAGGTTTCCGAGTTCTCTGCGACTGGGTGTTCTCATTGTTGATGAAGCCCACTACGCCAAGAACCCTCGTACTGGGCGTTCACGAATGGTGAAAACCATGTGTGACAAGGCCGACTATGTGTGGTTTTTGACTGGCACTCCGATGGAGAATCGTGTCGAAGAGTTCACCACCTTGGTCCGCTACCTTCAATCCGATGTTCTCCCACCAGGCAAGCTTCCCACCACCGCATTGGCTTTCCGTCAAGCGGTTTCCCCGGTTTACTTGCGCCGCAATGCCGTTGATGTTCTCCAGGAGCTTCCACCGCGCATCGATCAGGACGAGTGGGTGTTTTTCACCCCAGCTGATCTGGTTGCCTACGCTTCAGCAGTACGTTCGGGGAACCTCATGGCGATGCGTCAAGCAGGGTACGAAGCCGATTTTTCAGCGAAGCTCACCAGGTTTATCGAACTGGTGGAGGAGGCCTCAGCCAATGGCCTTAAAGTGGTGGCGTACTCATTTTTCTTGAACACTCTTTCCCGAGCTGAGTTGGCTTCACCGATCAAGGTTTTTGGCCCTTTGACTGGTGAAATCTCCCCCAAGAAGCGTCAGAGTATCCTTGATGATTTCACAACCCATAGTGGCCCAGCGCTTCTTCTTGGCCAAATCAAGGTCGGTGGTGTGGGGCTCAACATCCAGGCGGCTTCGGTGGTGATCCTCCTGGAACCACAGCTCACCCCCACCAGTGAGGATCAAGCTATCGCTCGCTCCCATCGCATGGGACAGGTACGTCCCATTCAGGTATATCGCATCCTCGCAGAGAATTCTATCGATCAATCACTGGTGGAACTCTTGGCTTCGAAAACCAAGGAGTTTGATCAATACGCTCGCCACTCCGAGGTAGCTGCACGCTCAGGTCAAGCGATCGATGTGAGTTTTGAGGGCCTCAACCAACAGTTGGTGTCTATCGAACAGGCGCGCGACCTGGCGTGAGGGGTGAGCTTGAGACCGCTATACTGAGGTTTCCAGCTTTTTGACTTCCATCTCAGACGACAAGGAAGGGGTTCCGCGCGTGACGCCCACCAATTCTCTCTCGCCTGTCTGTGCAGTCTTTTTGAGGTCCAATGGCGTAGGCGAAGTCCTTATCAATCAACATTCCACCGCTGTCTCAGCCGCCGACCTCACCTCAGCGAGAAAAAAGTCGATAGAAATCCTCATCAAAGAGGCGGGGCACTACACCAATCCACTGATGGTGATCTGCTCCGACCCTGATGGGCTTTTCCGGTTGGTTGTTCACGCAGACGGTACGGTCACTGAGGCTCCTCGCGACATGAAACCAACCACCGACACTGGGTCTATTTATGTCACTGAACCACTGCCGCTTCCCCCGTCTTCTCCTCTACTCCACCCTCAGCCTTTCGAATCTCAACCCACCCAATCGGAACCAGCCAGTGCTTCACGGCGAGACTTGTCCCCAGAATTGAGTGAGGTTCCAGCCGAGCAGGGTTGGCGCGGCGCTCTGGCACGCCGTGGGATTCCTCTGCCACCGTCGGATGCTGAAATGGCTGATCGCGCCCATCGCGCTGCGGTGTCACGCCAATGGCCCGAACCGCGTACTATCGCTGTGGTCAACGGCAAAGGCGGGGCCGGCAAAACCCCGACAGTGATCTGTTTAGCCGCCATTTTCGCGCGATTCGGTGGACCGGGGGTTCTCGCCTGGGACAACAACCAAACCCGTGGTACGCTCGGTTGGCGAACCGAGCAGGGCCCTCATCAGGCCACTCTGCTGGATCTTCTTCCCGCTATCCCTCGCTTGCTGGAAGCCGACACCCAAGCCACAGACATTAACCAGTATGTCCACCATCAAAGCCGTGACCTGTTTGATGTTCTTCGCTCCAAATCACAGGTTCTTGCTGATGAGCAGAGGATCACTCCCTATGATGTGGATGCGATTTGGCGAGTGGCCACCAAGTATTATCGTTTGATCATCATGGATTCGGGCAATGACGAATCCGATCCGATGTGGCGTCGCATGATCGATCACTGTGACCAGTTGGTGATCGCCACCACAACCCGCGCTGACCATGCCGAAGCTGGGGCTCTGCTTTTGGAGGCCCTGATGCGACGCAATGAACATAGTTCCTACCTGGTTCAGAACTCTGTCACGGTCATCACCCAGTCCGATCCGAAAGCCTCAGAAGAATCGATTCGCCGGATTCGGGGAGGATATCTCTCCCTATCGCGCAGCGTGGTCCACGTACCCTATGATCCTTCGATGCTGGAGGGCACCTTGTTTTTCGACAACCTGAAACCTGCAACCCAACGGGCCTGGTTAGCTGCTGGCGCAGCTGTCGCCGCGGGAATGTGACCGGGGACTTCATTACTGCTCAGGTAGACTGACTATCATGTCTGACGTGGATGTGGGCGCGCACAACAAGCCCAGGATGTGGATTTCCTTGGTTGCGCGTCTCATCTTGGGTGGAGCACTTCTGATCGCTGGACTTTTGTCGATCACTGATCTTTCCCAGTCGCTGCGCGCTGTGCAGGCGTACCAACTTCCTTTCCCTGATGCGCTGGTGACGGTGATCGGGTACGGTTTGCCGGTGCTAGAGATTCTTGTCGGTGTGGTCATCATCGCTGGACTGTTCACTCGCTGGACTGCCCTACTCGGGGGCCTGATGATGGTGATCTATATTGCTGGAATCACCTCAGCGTGGGTACGTGGGTTGTCAATCGACTGTGGATGTTTCACCCCTGGTGGATTCCTTGAACCCGGAGAATCGACGAAATATCTTCAAGACATTCTGCGGGATCTGGGGTTCGCTCTGTGCGCGATCTGGCTTATTATTTTCCCTCAATCGCGCTTCTCACTAGATTCATGGATAGACTCAGATACCACCATCGCTGATAGCAAAGCCGACTAAGGAAGAACAATGTCAAAGAAGCATAAAAACGCTGAACAGAACTACCGAGCTCGACTACGCTACGAGCAACAAGTGGCAGCTAAGAAAAAGAAACGCAACAAGATTTTCATGGTCATTGTGGGGCTCGTGGTGATTGCTTTAGCCACGATGGGTGTGGTGGCCAGGCAGTGGGGCTCTACCCCACCCGACGACACCCCTGATTTCTCTGATGCTTTTATTCCCCCGGGGGGGACCAGCGAGATGATGTTCATCGAAGTGAAGAACCCGAATGTGAAACCGGACGCCATCATTTTCGATGAGCACCTCGACTATCAGTGTGGCCACTGCCACGAGGCGTACTCTCTCTTTGGTGACACCGTGCATGCCCTCGCCGATCGTGGGGACATCATCTTGAGGGTCCATGTGCGCAGTTTCATGGATGTGAACCTCCACAACACAGCATCAAGGCGAGCCTCGATGGGCTCCACCTGCGCTGACACAGTGGGCAAGTTTGAGAAATACCATCGGCTTGTTTTCGACACTCCCCCCCTTGACGAGAAGGATTTGTGGACCGACGAGCAACTGCGTGAGTCCATTCCTAGTGCAGCCGGGATAACCGGGGATGAGCTGGACAGCTTCCAAGTATGCTACGACACCCAGAAAACACTGAGATATATCGAAGCCATGGAATACTACAATGCGCCATCAGGTGGTACCCCAAACTTTTATGTCAACGGTATTCAGGTCACCCTGGGTGATTTGGTGGGCACCACTGAGATCGATGGTGAACAGTATCTTGTCCCCATCGTTGACGTTGACCCGGATGGATTCCTGGAGTTCCTCACAGGTGTCGTACAGAACCCACCTGAGGCCACCGACGATCAGAGCACAGAACCCGCTCGATAGGTAGCAGCCTCTGGACGCTCGGCTACGAGCCTACTGATTCGCTGGACGATCTGATCAACTTGGTGTGTGGCAGTTCCCGTCAACTCCAGGGGGGTTGCGATGAGTGAGGTGAGTTGCTCGTACGTCAAAGACAACCGGCCGTCGTCTGCGAGATCCTGCAGGAATGTGTTCGGCTGTCCTTCACGCATCGCCAGGGCAGCAGCAACAGCTTTTTCTTTGATGATCTCGTGCGCCTCTTCACGACCCACACCCAACTGGACGCCAGCCATCAGGATTTTCGTCGTCGCCAGGAAAGGAAGATAGCGACCCAGTTCCGCATCGATCACACCGGGGAAGGCGCCAAAACCCTCCAAGACACTCAGCAGGGTTTCACAAAGTCCATCAAGAGCATAGAACCCGTCGGGAAGAGCAACCCGGCGTACCACTGAACAGGAGACATCACCTTCATTCCACTGGTTGCCCGCCAACTCACTGACCATGGATAGGTATCCGCGCAGGATCACTGTCAGACCATTGACACGCTCACAGGAGCGGGCGTTCATCTTGTGGGGCATCGCCGAGCTTCCCACCTGACCTGGGCGGAAACCCTCGGTGACGAGCTCATGACCAGCCATCAACCGGATGGTGGTCGCCAGATTCGAGCAGGGCGCAGCAATCTGCACCAGCAGAGAGATGGTCTCGAAATCGAGGCTTCGCGGATAAACCTGGCCAGTGGAGGTGAACCATCTTTCACCACCGAGACTGCCCACCATCTTTCGTTCAATATCGGTGAGTTTATCTTGGTCACCACCCACCAGGTCCAGCATGTCTTGGGCGGTTCCCATGGGGCCTTTCAAACCCCGAAACGGGTATTGCTCAATGAATTCATCAAGACGAGAGTAGGCCATGAGCAGCTCTTCAGCAACGGTAGCGATCCTCTTCCCCAGGGTGGTGACTTGGGCAGCGACATTGTGGGAGCGCCCAGCCATGGGTTGATCTCGATACTGTTGGGCGAGGTCAGCTAAACGAGCGAGTATGGCTACACCTTTGTCTGCGATCAGTTGAAGGGAGCTGAGGATCTGCCATTGTTCAATGTTCTCGGTCAGGTCACGACTGGTCATTCCCTTGTGGATGTGTTCATACCCCGCGAGTGCATTGAACTCTTCGATGCGTGCTTTCACGTCATGGCGGGTGACCCTCTCACGGGCTTCAATAGACCGAAGATCAATCTGGTCGACCTTCTCGCGATAGGCCGTGATGACCTGACCGGGATCATCATCACCAAAGCTCACCGAATTGTCGCGCTGGGCTTCCATCACGGCGATCCACAGGTTGCGCTCAGCAGTGACCTTGTTCTCCGGTGACCAGATGGTCCGCATCTCATCGGAGGCATACCGTGTGGCCAGAATGTTCGGGGTCGTCATGTTTCTCCTAGAGGGTGGGGGTTGCGATGAGTCCTTGGGCAGCACTCTCGGCTATGTCTGTTCGATAGAACCCGGTCGGATAGTCGATAGTCTCCATCAAACCGTACGCCTGGTTGCGGGCTTGATGAAGGTTCTCCCCTTGGGCAACGATCGCAAGAATGCGCCCACCCTTGGGGATAATCGAGTGGGATGGGCCGAAGGTTGTTCCGCAGTGAATCACCTGGACTGTCTCGCCGGGGTCGGGGATAGCGATCGTGCCGGTGTTGTCGGGGGTTCCGGGGTATCCCTGAGCTGCGTACACCACAACGATCGACACCCCCTCCTGCCAGGTGAGTGCGGTGTCTGCTAGGGATCCGGTGGCTGCTGCGCGCAGTGTCTGCCCTAGTGGAGTAGTGAGCAGGGGAAGAATCGCCTCAGTCTCGGGGTCCCCAAATCGTACGTTAAATTCGACCACTCGTAAACCCTTGCTGGTGAGCGCTAGACCCACGTAGAGCAGACCTTGGAAGGGGGTTCCCCTGTGTTTCATTTCTGCCAAAGTGGGGTTGACCACTTGGTCCATCACCGCCTCGGTGAGCCCCTCGGGTGCCCACGGCAGCGGGCAATAGGCGCCCATTCCCCCAGTGTTGGGCCCTGTGTCACCCTCGCCCACTCTCTTGAAATCTTGGGCGGGAATCAGTGGGAGGGCCTTGTCACCGTCACAGATGGCGAAGAGGGACACCTCGGGTCCATCGAGATATTCCTCAATGACGACCTGCCCGCAGGCCAGCCCATGGGCGAGTGCCTCGTCGCGGTTGTCGGTGACAACGACACCTTTGCCAGCTGCAAGGCCATCGTTCTTGACTACATAGGGGGCGCCCAGCTCATCGAGGGCTTCTTCGATCTGATCCTGAGTGGTGCAATAGTAGGATCGGGCCGTGGGTACGCCCGCAGCATTCATGACTTCTTTGGCGTACTGTTTGGAGCCTTCGAGTTGAGCGGCTTCCTGGGTGGGTCCGAAACAGGTGATCCCCGCCACGCGTACTCCATCGGCGACACCAGCCACCAGCGGTGCCTCTGGACCAATGACCACCAGGTCAATGTCGAGGGTTTGAGCCAGCTCCACCACCGCTACGGCATCCATAGGGTCGAGTGAGCGTATCTTCTCCCCCAGTTCAGTGTGGTGATCAACACCGTACTTGGTATCCATGGCCCATGTCCCCGGATTCCCCGGCGCAACATGGACAGCCTCAACATCATCATCCCGTGCTATCGCTACCGCCAACGCATGCTCACGACCACCAGAGCCAACAACAAGAATTTTCACATCCCAAGTTTACTGCACACCCCACCCCCGTCACTCCGCACACCCCATCCCCGTCATTCTGCACACCCCACCCCCGTCATTCTGCGCGAAGTCGCAGAATCCAGAATCCACACCCAAACTCAAGCGAACCCACACACCCCACCCCGTCATTCTGCGCGAAGTCGCAGAATCCAGAATCCACAGTCTCACCCCAGCGATCATCGTCATGACACTCGTTTTCCCAGTCACCGGACTCTCGAAGCAAATGCCACTGGCGCATGACGTCATAGAGAGCAGTAGCCAGGTGCGTGACACGCTCACTTAACAGTGTCAAACCATCGAGATACTGGTCTTTGCGTATCTCCACCATGATGGATTTCACCCGTGGGTCTTTGCGCCACAACTCCAAGGGAACATATGACCCTGAGTACGGCTCATTTCTCGCCGTTGAAAAGCCGTAGCTGTTGAAGATGCGCTCCACCTCATCGATTCCTGGATCATGGAAATCCTCGTACCCCAAGCAAATATCGGGTCTTCGAGCCTCAGGGTGCCGTTCACAGGCAAGAGGTTCCACGCTGTACGAATGGAGGTCTATGATCAAACACCGGTCATACCTTTCCAAAGCCCACTCAACTTGATCCTCCATCACTGCTGCATACGGTTTATACCACAACTGTTTCCGGCGCTTGATCTGTGCCTCAGTTAGTGGCGTTGAATAGAGTTCACCACCCAAGTGGTCACGCTCGTAGACCACACCCATCCCAACTGCGGACATTTCTTCAGTCTCATCGTCGAGACGCTCCGGATCCATGGCCAACCGGGAAACCAGATTGATCACCAGAGTCGGCCAGCGCATTGCTTGTGGAATCTGCGATTGTGAACCGTTCTCGTTGCTAGTAAAGGACCGGTCAGCTGCTTCATGGACCACTGCTTTTGCGATGCGGTCAACGAAAAGATCTGCCATGACCGTGATCTCTTCAGCGAGGTCTTCTCGCTTGGGCATGGCGATCCCATCCTTGGGCCAGTCCAAGCCCGCATGGGGAACATTGATGATCACTGGGGAGTACGAGGATCGAACATCAATCCCGGCTGTGTTGTGATCCGTTTTGTTCGGTTCAATCCGTACGATACTTGCTCTGCGTCGTGGTACGACACTAGGGGCACGAATCCCCAGATACTCCCGAAGCGTGGCTAGTGTTTTCTTGTTGACAGGCAAACCCTGCTTTTTCAAATAGTGGAGTAAATAGGAGTCAGATTCACGTTCTTGGGTGTGCCACATTGTTTGGAACATTGCCCTGCCCCAGTCAAAATGCTTGCGAATGATGTCGAATTCATTCTGATTGGGGTGGAGGTGGGGGTTAAGGTTTGCTGGATACAGCAATTTCATGGCTTGCGCCTTTCGGTCAGGGACCCTGACCGGATCCCGCGTGACCACGTAGCGATTACTCGTGGCCAGGTTTTCCCAGGAAGGCACCAGCGCGGGGCCGGTTGCCGAACGACCTACTCCTGAGGGTTCACGGTCGTGTCTCTGAACCTATGAACACTTTAACACAGACCACCGACATGGTGTCGCAGGTGGGGTCTGCTCAATCAAGCACCACAACGACCACCCAAACATGGGTTTAGTGGCAAGTTATTCGTCATGATGACTAATAAGTTGCCACTGAACGCCTTCTACACGGTTATTGAGCATCGAGAAGAGAGACCATGGTGGCGTACTTCTCTGTCAACCTCTCCCTGGTGGGTTCATCAAGCAGAGCGAGACGATTCGGGTCCATGTTGTCTGCAAGATCAGCTCGTTTGACCTTGAGACCCATCTCGCAGGACTTCACACGCAAAGCGTAATCCTGTTTGGATTCGTCAGGACGCTTGGTGACCGACTCAACTGCCTCGATCACTGCCTCAGGTATTCCCAGCGCACGAAAATCCTCTGTTGTGATGGGGGTGTCCTCAAGAACATCATGCAACCAACCAGCAGCCACCACCTCAGCGGTCTCCCCTTGATCCTCCAAGCGCCCAGCCACTCGACGAGGGTGATCAATGTACGGTCTCCCAGCTCGATCCTTCTGCTCCCCATGCGCCTGAGTTGCCAACCGGCGCGCCACCTCAACTAAACTCTCATTCATACTGTCAACCTATCGCTTCTTGGCATATTTTAGTTCTCCTGGGTTGAGCGGTGATTATCCGTCATGCGAAATGAATCACCACTAGGGACTTGGAACAAGAAGGAACTCCTCAACATTGCCCCTATGGATGACCCTGAGTTGACTTCCTGGGTACGTTTCAAGGAACAGTTTGTGCTTCTTGGTTTTCGCTGAAGGATTCCACTTATATTCATAGGCTGCGAGGTGCCCATCAACTTCCTCAATGAGGTCGATCTCAGATTGTTGGGTTGTTCTCCAGAACCAGGTATTAGCCCAAATGTCATGGTAGTGCACAGCTTTTCTGCGCTCAGACATCAGATAATTCTCCCACAGCGCTCCGAAGTCCGCGCGTGATTCAAACTGGGCGAAATTCGCGATCAGTGAATTGCGGATACCGTTGTCGACGAAATAGATCTTTCTGCTTTTCTTCAGTTCGTTGCGCAGATTCCTGCTAAAAGAGCTCAAGCGGAAAACTATGTGCGCCTGTTCAAGCAAGGTGACATATTTATCAACGGTTTTGTAGTCCAAACCACAGAGGTTCCCGATTTCAGGATAGGACACTTGCGAACCGACCTGGTATGCGAGAGCTTGAAGGAGTTTGACCAGTGAGTCAGTTTTTTTCACTATCCCCCAATTGAGGAGATCCTTGAAGAGATAACTATCAGACAGTTCCCGAAGAATCACTTTCTCGGAGCCAGGGTGCGTGACCACATCGGGATAGTATCCAAACACTAGTCGATGAGTGAGCAGTCTGTTTTCTTCGAGAAGACCATGATGATTCACCATTTCCTCGTACGACAAAGGGAACATCTGATGGGTAAATTTCCTACCGGTCAGGGGCTCATTGTCTTTGTTGGCCAACTCGAATGAGGAACTTCCCGTGGCTATTACCTGAATCTCGGGAATCTGGTCAGTAATGATCTTGAGCTTGATCCCAATATCTTCGATGCGTTGTGCTTCATCGAGGACAAGAGTGTGATGTTGCCCGATGACCGTTTTCAATCGAGTAGAGGTGGCTTGGTCGAAAAGGGAACGAACATCCAGGTCATCCCCACTGAGCCACAGCACCCCTGGTGTTCCATCAAGCAGTTTATGCAGTACGGTGGTTTTCCCCACTTGGCGTGCCCCCATCAAGATGACGGCTTTCCCTCGCCCGAGATCATTTCTGAGCTTCAATCCTGCATTTCACCGGTGGCAGGTCATGAGCCACCTGTTTGCTACGACTGGTGATGACTTAACCCTCATAATGGGGGTTAAGTCATCACCAGTCGAAAAAGTTGCTGAATAATGAGCACGGTCACCACTATTGGTGGTTGGGAGCTGGTTGACTCACCTATCCCAGCAGATCGTGGATCATCACGGTTTGTTCGCGACCAGGGCCAACCCCAATACCGGAGATGCGCACGCCGACTAGTTCCTCCAGGCGTTTCACGTACGCCTGAGCTGTCTTCGGCAGATCGGTGAAACTGCGGGCTGTGGAGATATCCTCACTCCAGCCATCCATGTATTCGTAAATCGGCTTTGCATGGTGGAAATCAGATTGGGACATGGGCATCATGTCGTGGCGTACCCCCAACACATCGTAAGCAACCACGATCGGGATCTGCTCCCAGCCAGTCAATACATCCAACTTGGTCAAGAACAGATCAGTGAGCGCATTCACCCGAGTCGCCTGGTTCACCACCAACGCATCAAACCAACCACAACGGCGCGGGCGACCCGTGGTCGTACCAAACTCTCCCCCATCGTTGCGTAATTTCTCACCCACCTCGTCGAGCAGCTCACCAGGGAAAGGCCCCTCTCCTACGCGGGTGGTGTACGCTTTGGCGATCCCGATAACCCGGTCAATGCGAGTGGGCCCCACACCCGAACCGATGCACGCCCCAGCCGCGATCGGCGACGAGGATGTCACATAGGGGTACGTACCGAAATCCACATCCAGGTGGTGGGCTTGAGCCCCCTCGAAAAGAACAACCTTGCCTGCGTCCAGTGCATCATTGAGAACCCGTGAAGTGTCCGCCATCAAAGGACGCAAGCGTTCAACATAACTCAACAACTCGTCGCTGACCTCCACCGGTGAGATCGCCGGACGATTGTAGACCCGATGCAGCAGGGCATTCTTCTGCTCCAAGGAAGCCTCCACCTTCTTGCGGAGAATCGACTCATCGAACAGATCCTGAACCCTGATCCCCACACGATTCACCTTGTCGGCGTACGCAGGGCCCACCCCGCGCCCGGTCGTACCAATCTTCCTCTTACCCAAAAACTTCTCCGTCACCTTGTCGATCACCCGATGATAAGGAGTAATAATATGGGCATTGCTGGAAACCAGGACATGATCAGCTGGTATCCCACGAGCCATCAGCCCATCGATTTCCTCAAAGAGTACGCTCAGATCAACCACGACACCATTGCCAATCACAGGGATGACATTCTTGTTAAGGACAGCTGAGGGAAGCAGATGCAGAGCATAGGTTTCCCCATCGACAACGATCGTGTGACCGGCGTTGTTCCCCCCCGAATAGCGCACCACATAGTCCACGGATTCACCGAGTTGATCGGTTGCCTTGCCCTTACCTTCGTCTCCCCATTGAGTACCGATGATAACGATTCCTGCCATTACTGACCCTTCTTTGGTGCCGGAAAATCCAGGCAACGTCCCATTGTACAAGAGCCAGCTCTGTCGTGGGTCGTGGGCCAGTGGGGACGGTACTAGCTGTCACGTGAACTGAGGCGGCAACGCACTACCAGCAGGTTGATTCATCCAACTGCGACGAATGACCAGCCACGTGATCAGCGGGTTGAGTGCCGATATGAAGACGGTCACCACCACCACATCAACGACAGTCAGATTGATAAAGAAATTGGCTGGGGGCACGGTTTCCGGGTTAAAGGATGACCCGAATTTGTCCATGAAATGCCATGACGGATCGAACATACCGAATAAGCGGTGCAACAGTCCTACAACAGCCGCGACCAGACCAGACACCAGCAATCGGCGGGGGTGATTCTTGAGCGCGATGCTAACAGCGAAACCCACCATGATGATAATTACCGCGTAGATTACCCTGTTTGCGAGCATCGCCCACTGCTTGCCTAACTCCCAGTGAGCATCTTCGTGAAAGACTGTTGGAACCAGTGAGACAAAAATCGCCGAGACAACAATAACGATGCCAGCTCCACCCCACAAACTTTTCTGCGGTTTCTGAGAGCAATATAATCCACACCCGACAAGGAAGCTAAAGGTCACATTCCGCACAACAGACAGCCTGTGTCCGAGTTCCGACCAGGCACCCATGTTGCTGAATGTCGGCAATTGGCACAGGAACAAGGACAGGATCGCCATGACTACGAGGAAACCCAGCAAGGCCACCATCAGCAACAGTGCTCGCTCTGGGTTTTCTGGAAGTCTCGGTTCCCCAGAGGAAAATGGTTGACCCGCCTGTGACAGTGGTGCCTGTCCCCCTGTCGTGTAGCCACCCGCATAGGTCTGTGGGACTCCGCTTGGTGCCACCATGGTGTAACCAGGAGCCGAGGCAGTGAACACAGTCCCCACTAAGCCACCTATCGTTCAACATGTTTGAGGGAGCGGACCGCGTGTTCGACATGCCAATCGAGGAAGGCCCTCACCAAACCAGAACCCTCAGTGATACGCGACTCGGGGATCTCGGCAGTTGCTTGCCAGTCGCCAGTGAGTAGCGCGATGAGATATCGGCGGGTGTCCTCACCAAGAGCAGGTGACCCTGCCGGACGGCATCGGGCACACACCGTACCGCCAGCGACAGGGGAGAAAAAACTATGGGCACCCTGTGCCCCACACGAGGCACACGACTCCAGCTGTGGCGCGTACCCCGCCACACCAGCAGCACGCAGGATGTACGAATCAAGGATCATCGCTGGTGGGCGTACGCCATGGGTTGTTCCCTCCCCCAAAACCCGCAGTGCACCCACCAACAACAAGTAGTGTTGCAAGGCTGGAGTACGCTCCTCGGGGATCAACTTGTCGGCGATCTCCACCATGACCTCAGCTGCGGTAAACCGAGGAAAATCATCCAGAAAAGGTTTCCCCAGCAGGTTCTTGGAGACCACCGAGGTGAAGATGTCGAGACTGCGCCCCTCCCGGATCTGCAGGTCTACTTGGGAGAATGGTTCCAGTCGAGCGCCGAATTTCGATGAGGTACGCCGCACACCCTTGGCCACCCCGCGTAACTTCCCATGGCGACGAGTCAACAAGGTGATGATCCGGTCAGCCTCCCCAAGTCGATGAGTACGCAAAACGACGGCTTCGTCATTGAACGTACCCATGTGCTCTCCGCCAACTCACCAGACCCCACCTCACGCTAGGATCATCACTATGGTCCAAGGATATATCCACCCCGAGAAACGACCCCCCACACCACACCCGTCGGGAGCCACCCCACCCATAGGAATTGATGTACCAGACCATGTCGCGATCGTCATGGATGGTAACGGGCGTTGGGCCAAACAACGCGGACTCCCGCGAACCGACGGCCACGAACGCGGTGAAGGAGCCCTCTTCGATGTGATCGAGGGTGCCATCGAAATCGGGGTGAAAACCTTGACCGTCTATGCGTTTTCCACCGAAAACTGGAAACGCTCACCGGCGGAAGTACGTTGGTTGATGGGGTTCAACCGTGACACGATTCACCGTCGCCGTGAAGACCTCGATGCCCTCGACGTACGCATCCGGTGGGCAGGACGCCGACCCAAACTGTGGGCCTCGGTGATCAAGGAACTCGAAATCGCCCAAGAGATTACCAAAAACAATTCCACCCTCACCCTGCAATTCTGTGTCAACTATGGGGGACGCGCCGAAGTAACCGACGCGGCCCGCCAGATCGCTCTCGATGCCCAAGCAGGCAAACTCGACCCCAGTCGCCTCACGGAATCCCGCTTCGCCCAGTACCTCTATTGCCCTGACATCCCAGACGTGGATCTGTTCATCCGTTCCTCCGGTGAGCAACGTACCTCCAATTTTCTCATCTGGCAGGCCGCCTACTCCGAGATGGTGTTCCTGGATGTCCTGTGGCCCGACTTTGATCGACGCGACCTGTGGAGAGCTATCGAACTCTATGGAGACCGCGAACGCCGTTTCGGAACCGCATGAGCCAGGTGACTATTGGGGACGACAAGTCGCACCCAACCCCCGAACTCGAAACGCTCCGCGGACCGTAGGGGTGACAATCGGAGGCGACAAGTCGCACCCAACCCCGTCATTCTGCGCACCCAACCCCGTCATTCTGCGCACCCAACCCAGTCATTCTGCGCAAAGTCGCAGAATCCAGACTGGACAGTTGTTCCACTATGATTTCTGGCCCCTGCGAGTCGCTGCGCTCCGCAGGGTGACGGGGTCTGAGATGATGGAACCATGAGCAGAGTCATCATCGATGTCCGTACCCCCGAAGAACACGCTATGCGTCACATTGAGGGCTCAGTCAACATCGACTTCCACAATCCAGAATTCCTCTCACGGGTCAGCCAATACGACCAAGACACCGAACTAATTGTCTACTGCAATGGTGGAGGGCGAGCCGGTCGAGCTAAAACCCGGCTCAAAGCCCAAGGATTCACCGATGTCTCCAGTTACGGAATCATGGGCGCCTGCGTTGCCACCGGCGCACAGGTTCTCTACCAAGACGCCCAAGGGGACTAATGATGGGTGACATGCCCAAGGTCGTGATGTACCAGGTGGCGACCGCTGATGGGAGGGTCGCGCTATCACCGGAGGTCCTAGTGATGGACGACGACCGGTGGCCCAGGTACGACGAGGGCGGATACTCGTGGGTCACCGCCCGACACCAACCCCAGGTTTTTCTGGAAGGCTCGGGAACCTTCGTTCTGCCTGACAGTGAACCGCTCGGGGTCAACATTGCTCAAGGGATGGAACCCGTCACAGACCTCACCGAGCATTTTCTTCCCCCCGAGGTTCTCGCCAGTACGAGGCGGTGGCTGGCGATCATCAACTCCCGCGGACGTGTCGAATGGGAGTACACCACCTTCCCCGGAGAGCAGTGGGAGGGGGTTCATCTCTTGGTCGTGGTCAGTCGTACCACCCCACCACACTATCTCGCATTTCTGCGCTCCAAAGACATCCCGTACCTCGTCGTTGGACAAGAGCAGGTCGAGTTGGATCTCATGCTTTCCACCATGGCTGACACCTTGGGTGTGACAACTGTCGCTGCCACCTGTGGAGCCCAACTCGGGGGCGCCCTTCTACGAGCTGGTCTCGTTGATGAGCTGGATATTGAGGTCATGCCCATCCTCGCGGGCGGTGAAGGCCGTACCTCCATGATGGTCTCACCCGACCTGGGTAGCATGGACCCGCCAACCAAACTCACCCTGCTGGAAGCCGCCAGTTACGATGATGGGCGGGTGCTCCTGAGGTACGACGTTGAATAAACACATCGACCAGAACAAACCCAACCCTGACCCTCCTCCACTGATAGCTCCTGCTAAGCTAACTGCTCGGAGTATCCATGGACAACACCCAAACAGCGAAACAAGTTCCTCGTAGCACCACCCGCACTGATATTCAATGGATGCGTGCCCTAGCAGTAGGACTGGTTCTCTTCTACCATCTGTGGCCTCATCGGCTCTCTGGTGGTTTTATCGGAGTTGACATCTTCTTTGTCATTTCTGGGTTTCTGATTACCACAAATCTGCTTCGAAAACCGCCCCAATCTTGGCGCGATATCCTTGACTTCTGGGGTAGAAGGGTGCGGCGTCTCCTCCCTGTTGCTTTTACGGTCATCCTGGTGACATTGGCACTCGTAAGGTTTATTGCACCACCAACCCAATGGATCTCCCATGGGCGCGGAGCTATTACCTCGGCTCTGTATGTCCAAAATTGGGAACTCGTCAGCACCTCCGTAGACTATCTCGCTGCCCAGAACCCACCCACCGCCTACCAACACTATTGGTCGCTGTCAGTGGAAGAGCAGTTCTATCTCATCTGGCCACTACTCATTGTTCTGACCGGTGTCCTCGCACGTCACCTTGGATTGAAATTCCGTCTCATTGCGGGTTGGGGCATCCTCGGTGTCACTGTTGGCTCTTTCATCAGTTCCATCGTGGTCACGTATACGAACCCAGCCATCGCATATTTCACAACATATACACGAATGTGGGAACTCGGGGCTGGTGGCACATTGGCTGTGGTATATCCGATTGTGCAGACCCGCCTAAGCGCCCACCCACATGTGAAAGAGGCAGGTGTTGTCATTGGTGTCGTTGCCATGGTCGCCTCCAGTTTCCTCCTCACAGGCGCTCATTTCCCTGGATGGATCGCTGCTGTTCCCATTCTTGGAGCCGTCCTTGTGATCGCATGTGGGCCCACCACATCTCGGTTATCTCTTGATCGAATACTCGGGCTTCGCCCCTTCCAATTTTTAGGTGACATCTCTTACTCAATATATCTGTGGCATTGGCCTATCATCATCGCTGGCGCCTGGTTCTTGGGGCATTCCTTAACCTGGTCACACAAATTGGCAGCAATCGCGCTTGTTATTCTCCTGGCATGGGGATCAAAAACTTGGATTGAAGATCGTTTCCGCGGACTTCATCCCTTAGGCGAACCTCTTCGTCGAACATGGATTTTCCTCATCATAGGAATGTTGTTCACCTCCAGCTGTGGGGTGGGTTTGCTCGCCTATACCTCCCAAGCCACACAGAAGCCTGCGTTCCCTTCGACAGCAACCTGCGTTGGTGCAGATGCTCGTCTCGATCCGCAGTGTACGGGTGATGACCCTCATGGCAGTGAACTCTACATCTCACCCATCCACGCTATGGAGGACAAAAGTATTGCCTACGCAGACAAGTGCTGGTGGCTGGCTCAAGAACCCGATCGATACCCCACCTGCCGATATGGGGCTTTGTCTTCGAAAGCTCCCAAGATTGCCATCTTTGGAAATTCTCATGCTGGACCCTACGTCGAACCGCTCGTCACAATTTCACACCGCCACGGTTGGGGATTGCGCACCTATCTGGCTAGCAGATGTCAGCCCTCACTTCTTCCACTCTACATTCCCGAGTTTCCTCGGCCACACATCACTGAGAGTTGCCTGGACTTCACCACGTCTGCCATTGAGGACATGAAACTCAACAATGTCCAAGTCGTCGTTATGTCTGTTTTCTCGCAATCGGTTGGATTGAAGGATGTTCCTCAGGAAAATGACCTGGAAATGAAGTACGACATGAACCGTGATCTTCTCCAGATTTTCCTTGAGAACGACATTCAGGTTGTCGTCATCAAAGATGTGCCTTACCTTTCTCACAACATTGCTGACTGTGTTTCGACGAATCTCTCGGACTTGAGCCGGTGTGACGATTCACGGTCTTTGACCCTGCTGCCTGATCCACTTTACGATGCAGCTCTTGACATGAAAGACACACGCATCACAGCTCTCGACTTCTCCGACACTTTCTGCGATGAGTCCTCATGCTTCTCTGTTGTGGGAGGGGTAATTATTTACTTTGACCAAGGTCACATGACAACAACATTTGCCAACACACTGACCCCCTATCTCGAACCAGTCCTGGTGGAGAAACTCGGCTAGCCTCACTAATCTCTCACTCTGCGACTCTCGTGCACTCAATCCGTGACACAATAACGTAAACCGGTGAGACACCTGAACAAAGAAGTTGACTCTCACACTGTGTCAGAGGCTGAAATGGATTCATGAGTAACACTGAACAGTATTTTCTGGGGATCGGGGACTTTTCCCGATTCACTTTGTTGTCGGTACGGATGCTGCGCCATTATGACGAACGTGGCCTGCTCGTACCCGACTATGTGGACCCTGCCAACGGCTACCGGTTCTATTCCCCCGGGCAACTCAAGGTTGCTGGTCGGATTAGGGTACTGCGGGATGTCGGTTGTGGGATCACCCAGATCACTGAGTTGTTGCCGTTGTTTTTCGATGCGGACGCCGTACGCGCCAAACTCGAAGAACACGGCCACTCCTTAGAGGTCGCGGCCCAGAAGATCGCTGATCAGCAAGCTCTGCTTTCAACCATCCTCAACCAGATTAAGGAGTCTGACATGTCTATCACCGTTGAAACCCGTACCCTGCCCGCCCTGACCATGGTTGCCCTGCGCGAAACCGTTGCTGACTATCACAGCGAAGGTGAGCTGTGGGCGCAGTTCTCTGAGCAACTGAAAACCCCAGGTTCCCAGTGGATGAGCCACCTTGGTCCACGTTTCGGCGCCACCTTCTATGACTCCGACTATCGCGAGTCCGACATCGACATGGCTGTGTGGGCCGAGTACTCAGGCGACCAAACCCCACCCGCTCCAGTAACACTCGTCACCGCCCAGGAACAACAGGTCGCCTACGCCACACTCTACGGCTCTTACGAGGGTACGGCCGCGGTCTGCGAAGCAATCGGTACGTGGATCGCTGCCCAAGGACTCACCCCCACCGGCCCCATGTTCAACCTCTACATCATCGGCCCCTCCCAGGACCCCAACCCCGACAACTGGGTCACCGAAATCAACTACCCCGTCGCCTAGAATGCCCAAACCAACCCATGTCCACAGCCCGTGGTAATGAAACCCCGTTCGTGTCCACAGTTAACGGTCATGATGACCGTTAACTGTGGACGCGAGTTGAGTTTCAGGGGTCAGGGGCCTCCATTACTGCGGACACTGGGGACAACGGCGGGGTTGGCCTAACCACCCACCACGTGCCAAAGCTTGAGCCACTGTCTGCGCAGTCTTGCACGGGTGATGCACCACATGGGACCACGCAAAACGAAGAGTCGCGATTCCATGCATCATGTGAACATTGTCCCGGTCCATGTCGAGGGTTGATGCCAAACCACGGTGTGTTGCCTTGCCATCGACCTCAACAATGAGCTTATACGGCGCGTACCAATTATCAACTCGATATGGTCCCACAGGAAAAGCTTGGCGTTTCGGTTGTGGGAGCCCATGGGCAGCCTCCACCCCACGGCGATAGTGGCGTTCTAAGACTGAATGGACACCATCAGAGGCCTCATGAATCAACTCAACCATGAGTCGGCGTTGGCGATGATAGGTACGCGATTCGAGTTCGGTGAGTAGCTCTAACTTGGTGACTAACCTCAATGAGATTGCACTACCCAAGAGGTGTACGAGATGATCGATTGTCCATTTTTCACCAACATCAATCACCGCCTGTGCCACAGGAGTTCGGGGAGGATCACCCACCTGCAAGCGTTCTGATTGGATAAACCTCCAACAGAGGCGATCAACCAGGAAAGTCTGTTCACCAACAAACACTGTGATCTGACGGGGTTCAGTGGAGAGTTTCCACAAACACAAAGCAGCCTCAGCCCCAATAGTTGACCGTGGCCCGCCCATGATCACCCCAGCCCATACTCTCTGCATAAACGAATCAGGAGTCACCGCAAAGATCCCACGTCGAATCCTTCGCCACGTACCTTCATCAATGAGCCGGCGACGAGTGGTTTCACTCACTCCCACAGAATTCGCTTGAGCTGCAGTGAGCACCCCACCTCGTTTCAATGCGAGTGCCTGAGCTCTTTCAAGAGCCTGCCTATCAACTCTCATACCAAGACAATGGTGAATCCGGACCCGACAATGTCACAGAATTCGGTTTCTGTGGATAACTTTTCTTCCTATCCACAGTTAACGGTCATGATGACCGTTAACTGTGGACGCGAGTTGAGTTTCAGGGGTCAGGGGTGGTGAGCTGGGCCACCGGTGGTGAACCGGGCCGCGTGTGGTGAGCCAGGTCAACGCGAAGGAGTCAGTGGTAGAAGTGGCGTACGCCGGTGAAATAGAGGGCTACACCGGCAACCTCGCAAGCATCAATGACCTCCTGGTCGCGGATCGAGCCGCCGGGTTGAACAATGGCAACCACACCAGCGTCAATGAGCAACTGGGGACCATCGGCGAAGGGGAAGAAAGCATCCGAGGCTGCCACAGAACCCTTCACCCGATCACCGGCACGCTCAATGGCGAGCTTGCAGGAATCCACACGATTGACCTGGCCCATACCAACACCCACCGAAGCACCATCCGAAGCGAGAAGGATTGCATTCGATTTCACCGCGCGTACTGCCCTCCAAGCAAACGCGAGATCCGCCAAAGCATCTGCAGAAACCGCTTGACCGGCTTTCAACTCCCAGGTGGAAGGATCATCACCAGCGGCATCAATATAGTCGGGTTCCTGGACGAGCATTCCCCCCGAAATGGGGCGCAACTCCTGGCGGGCACGAGGATAGGGCTCAGCCTGGACGATACGCAGGTTCTTCTTCTTTTTCAGTACGACCAAAGCATCAGCAGCAAACCCTGGAGCGATGATCACCTCAGTGAAAATCTCCGCAAGGTTCGAAGCCAACTCACCATCCACCTCGAGGTTGGCAGCCACCACCCCCCCATAGGCGGACACAGGGTCACACTCGTGGGCTTTCAGATGCGCTTGCGCAATAGTCTCCCCCACAGCAATCCCACACGGGTTGGCGTGTTTGATGATCGCGACCGCCGGCTGCTCATGGTCATAACAAGCACGATAGGCAGCCTCAGTGTCCACATAGTTGTTGTAGCTCATCTCTTTGCCCCCCAACAGCTCTGCTTGGGCCAATGCAGAACCGGCCCCCACATAGAGGGCTGCTTCCTGGTGGGAGTTCTCCCCATAACGCAGGAGCTGGGATTGAGTGAAGGTACGCCCCACCCAACTGGGTGCCACCCCACCAGTGAAAGTCTCGGTCATCCATGTGGCCACCGCAATGTCATAATCCGCCGTGTGAATAAAAGCCTGCTTGGCTAACAGCTGGCGTTCAGCCAGGGTGAATCCCCCTGCAACCACCGCCTGGGCCACCGACTCGTACTGCCCTGGGGAGGTCACCACCGCCACTGTTGGGTGATTCTTAGCGGCCGCACGCACCATCGTCGGCCCACCGATATCGATCTGCTCGATGCACTCATCGGGTGCGGCCCCCGACGCAACCGTGGCACTGAAGGGATAGAGATTCACCACCACCAGATCAAAGGCTGCGACCCCCAAGTCGGCCAACTGAGCTACATGGGAGTCCAGGCGAGAATCAGCGAGGATCCCAGCATGGATCTTGGGGTGGAGGGTCTTCACCCGCCCATCGAGACACTCCGGGAATCCGGTCACCTCTTCTACCGCGGTCACTGCCACACCAGCGTTCCGCAGGGTTGAAGCCGTGGACCCGGTGGAGACGATTTCCACGCCAGCCTCGACCAACACCTGACCGAGTTCCACCAGCCCAGTCTTGTCATAGACGCTCACCAGGGCTCGAGTAATTTTCCGTTGATCAGTCATTCTTCCTCCAGTTTTTCACGACGTCCACGAGCAGTCGTCGCTCGACGGTTTTGATTCGTTCATGCAGGGTTTCCTCATCATCACCAGGCAGTACGGCCACGGCCTCCTGAGCGATGATCGGTCCCGTGTCGATCCCCTCGTCCACGGCAAACACCGTACACCCGGTGACTTTGACTCCAGCGGCGAGAGCATCACGGACAGCATGGGCCCCAGGGAAACTAGGGAGCAAGGCGGGATGGGTGTTGATGAAACGGCCACCAAATTCTGCGAGGAAAGCTTGACCCACTAATTTCATGAACCCTGCCGAGATCACCAGATCGGGTTTGAATTCGGCCACTGCATCCTTGAGGTGTTCGTCCCATCGAGCTCGGTCATCGCCCTTGTTGAGAGGTACGACAAAGGTAGGTATCCCGCTCACAGTTGCCCGCATCAGTCCCTCAGCTTGACGATCAGATCCCACACCCACCACTTCACCATCCAGGTTTCCTCCTGAGATCGCGTCCAGCAACCCTTGAAGCAGGGTACCCGCCCCTGAGATCAGGACAACGAGGCGGAGTTTTTCAGGCACGGTAGTTACTCTACCTGGTTGCCATGGAAATCCAAGGGTAGTTGTTCACCAGTGATCTCTTCAATGCGTTGGGGAGGTTCCGGCGGTGACGCGTGCGGGTCGGAATCAGTGGATGTTTTCTTCGATTTCTGGAAGACAGGTGTCAACCAACCCATGCGAACCCTGCCAGACTCCTCCCGTACAGTGTCCGTATCCTGATGAACATCCTGGAGGTTGACAGTCTCGTTAAGGTCACCCTGATCGATTGGTGATGCCGGTACGTGATCCTGGCGACCCCATCTCGTCCACCATCGATGATCAGTCTTGACCGCAGGGCGTCTCAACAACCCAACAATCAAGCCAGTGAGCATCGCTGACAACCCCATGACCCCAGGTGCGATCAAAAGCAGGGGGGGCAGGAAAGGTCCCAGATCTGTCATACGATCCACCCCCAAGTGACCCCGGGTGAGACCAGCCAAACCTGTCAACACGAGTCCTGTGATGACACCAACAAGGCCGCCAACCAACCCGGTCTCATCTGCGCGAGCCCGTGGACGGTGAGCAAGAATCACCACTGCTGAACCAACCCCGGCCACAGCGGGAATAGCCAGCCAGATCAGCGAGTTGGCACCAGGGCTGACAGGTAACGCCGAAGTGATCGGGAATCCGGGCAGTAACCCCACATGGGAGCCCATCAGCGAAACAATCGATTCATCCCCCACACTGAAACCAGGCCCGAGAGACCAGGTCAAAGCCCACAGCGCAAAATTCGGGATATAGAAGAATTGGATCAGTGCTAGACCAATAGCCCCTGACCATCCTGGGTGGAGTTGTTCTGTGAGGAAAACAAACTGGTCACGGTGGGTGAGCAAGGCAGAGATCACCAGTGCGAGCCCCCCCAGGAAACCTAGGCCCACCCCGACAAGAACAGCCCGCGGTATGGCACGAATCCAGGAAGGATAAGGCTGTGAATTGCCAGCCCACACCCCACGTCGTGCACCGAGCCCACCCATTGTGATCGTCAAGACCACAGCCCCAAAACCTGCTCGAAGATGGGGCCCTGCCACATCCAAGATCAGTGCTGCACTGACCACAAGTACGGTGTAGGTGGCCATCATCACACCAATGACCTTCGCCACCGCTTGGGTTGACGTCTGGCCTCCTGCCAGGTCCGCTTGTTTACCAGCGTAGGCGCCCACAGCATAAAGCAGTACGGCAATGATCCCGGTGAACCCCAGCGGGATCATGGTGATTTCAAGCCCGCTTGCTTGAAAGACTCCACCATGGGTGAGAAGCCACAACCCGGTAGCCAAACGTACTGTCAGATCGGTGTCAATTTGCTGGTGCGGCAACATTGCCGAAGCGATGATCCCTGCTACGAGTGCCCAGCCCACCGCAGCACACACCACTGCGCCACCGAGGGCCGCCACCCACCAGGGCATGGTAGGGGTGACCCGATCTTCGTCAAGGTCTAGGGTTTCTACCTTCACCGGGCACCTCCTACAGTTTCTCTAGTGGTGAGTGTTTCACCGAGAGGATCTTCACCCCCGCCGACCCGAAGGATACTCTCACTCGGGTGTCATCCTCACCGTCGATCACTTCTTCTACTGTGCCGAGTCCGAAGGTGGAATGCAAGACGCGGTCCCCCTCAGCAAGAACGAGTTGGGTTTTGGGTCGAGCCGAGGTGGAGAACCTGCCTGAGGTGGGCGATGGCGTCACATGGCTGGACACTGTTGAACGCGAGGCAACCTGCCATGATGCCACTTTTTCTTCCCGGACCCATTCCATAAGGTGGGCTGGGATCTCTGCCAAGAAACGACTCGCTGGGTTGTACGAGGGGGTTCCCCACAGGGTACGCACCTGCGCTCTGGACACATATAATCTTTTCCGGGCCCGCGTGAGACCCACGTACGCTAGGCGGCGTTCCTCTTCCAAATCGGCACGTGATTCGCTGGCTCGTTCATGAGGAAACAGGCCCTCCTCACAACCAGTGACAAAGACAGTATCGAATTCGAGTCCTTTCGCTGTATGCAAGGTCATAAGGGTCACCATTCCTTGGCCACCATCGGGTATCTCATCAGAATCGGCCACCAGCGCAATCCTCTCCAAGAAGGCAGCCAAAGAGTCATCGGGTTCTGGTGACCCGATCAACCCACCAGGAATCTCACTGCCCACATCGGCACCACCCAGCCAGTCTCCCGCATCCCCCGCTAGGGGATCATCATCGCGAGTACCGCCCACCTCGACCACATCCACCTCATGGGCAGCACCAACAAATTCTGTGGCGACCGCAATGAGTTCGGCAAGGTTTTCCAAGCGGGTCTCATCTTGAGGGTCCACCGAGTTTTTCAGAGTGTCCAAGTACCCTGAGCTAGCCAGTATGGAGCGCAGAATCTCATCGGCAGGAACCCCTTCCACCACCATGGCCCGATGGCTGGCCATCATCTCAGCAAAAGCCACGATCCCTTTCACTGCCCGCGCACTGAGTCCAGGAATCTGATCAGCCCCCTCCATTGCTTGGGTGATGGTGATCGAGTTGTTGCGCGCCTGCGAGCGAAGAATCTCTTGGGTGGTGTCCCCGAGTCCGCGCCTGGGAACGTTGATGATTCTCTCGATCGACACCTCGTCAGCGGGGTTGGCGATGGCACGCAGATAGGCGATAGCATCGCGTACCTCTTTGCGCTCATAGAATTTCACCCCACCCACCACGCGATAGGGCACACCCATCTGGACAAAAACACTCTCTACAGCTCGGGATTGAGCGTTGGTACGGTAGAACACTGCAGCTTGACCATAATACGACTCCCCTTGGGCCGAGAGGGCTAGAATCTGCTCAGCAATGAAACGGGCTTCATCATGCTCAGTATCGGCAACATAACCTGTCACCATGGCCCCATCTCCAGCGTCCGTCCACAGGTTTTTCTCTACTCGAGCCTGATTGTGTCGAATCAACGAGTTGGCAGCGGACAGGATTGTCTGGGTGGACCGATAATTCTGCTCCAACGCGATGGTTTGAGCCCCCGGGAAATCCTGTTCGAAGTTCAAAATATTTTGGATCGATGCACCACGGAAAGCATAGATTGATTGGTCTGAGTCACCGACAACCATCAATTCGGGTGGCTCTATTTTGTCGAGACCCAGTTCTGGACCGCAGAGCAGATGAATCAGGACATACTGGGCATGGTTGGTGTCCTGGTATTCATCGACGAGTACGTGGCGGAATCGACGACGATATTTCTCCCGAATGTCGTCATGGTCTCGCAGGAGTTGGACTGTTTTCATCAGCAGGTCATCGAAATCCAAAGCATCGGCAGCTGCGAGGCGCTGGTTGTATTCACCGTAAACTTCGGCGTAGATGTTGTGGGGAAATTGCTGATAGTCGACCGCAGCCTGGGTGGGGGTGACCAGTCCATTCTTCTGCTCAGAGATCCAGGACCGTACCACCCGTGCAGGAAACTTCTTGGCGTCAAGATTCTTTTCTTTGAGAATCAGTGAGATGAGACGCTTTGAGTCGGTGGCGTCATAGATCGAAAAAGTCTTGCTCACCTGCAGACGGTCGATGTCTTTGCGCAGGATTCGTACGCATGCGCTGTGGAAGGTCGCCACCCACATGAACCGGGAGCGATTCCCCACCAATTCACCCACTCTCTCACGCATCTCCCCGGCAGCCTTATTGGTGAAGGTGATTGCCAAGATAGCCCCCGGATGCACATCCGCTTCTTTGATGAGGTACGCAATGCGCCGAGTCAGAACCCGTGTTTTTCCTGACCCGGCACCAGCAACCACCAACAGTGGTGAGCCTCGATGAAGCACAGCCTCACGCTGAGGTGGATTGAGATCGTCCACGAGTGTGAGCATGGGGACAGGTGCCGGTGTCACATCACCATCCTGCGGAGGTGAAAACAGTGATTCCACATCCGAGGAGGACATATTGTCGAAGATGTCAGCCATGAGAGGACCAACTCTACGACCCCCATCTGACACAACCGAGGATTACCCCTCAGGTGTCGCAGATTAGACCCAAGGGGACGACCCAAGGGGACGGGGCGTTTGACACGAGGGGACGTGGCGTTTGACACATAGCGCGTGTCAAACGCCCCGGCCCCTATTGCTTAGCGCGTGTCAAACGCCCCGTCCCCTT
>Ga0082212_10001474_pt1 | contig 34687 bp, 23 predicted proteins | sample TergutNt197P3_FD_71548 | JGI IMG/M metagenome (GOLD analysis project Ga0082212, IMG submission 71548) | Neocapritermes taracua P3 segment gut microbial communities from Petit-Saut dam, French Guiana - Nt197 P3 | ecosystem: Host-associated > Arthropoda: Insects > Digestive system > Gut ... | reverse complement strand
CGCGTTGCGCCGGATGCGGAGTGCTACCGGCTCAAAATAGTAGCAAGCGAACTGGAAGCCGTTGTCTTGAAGCAAATACGAGAACATGCAAAGTCTATCCTTCATAACGCGGACGATCCAGCGTTGCAGACCAAACCAAAAACTGATGTGGACGGGCAGATAGCACGGATAGAGGACGCGAAACTCGCCCTCTACGAAAAATATGTTGTCCGGGCGATCACCGCCGAGGAATACCAGTCCGAAAAGACTGTGCTTGATACCGACCTTGGACATGCAAAGAACGCTCAAGCTGTTCTTATTAAGGAAGCCGCGCATAAGGCATCCGTCGCCGGCTTGCGGCAAATTGCCGAGGACGCGCTCAAAGCGAAGAAGCTATCCAAGCAGGTGTTGGACGCGCTGGTTGAGAGGATTAGCATCTATCCCGGCAATCGGATAGAAATTGCTTGGAACGGATTAACAGGGGAATCAACAATAATTGAGTTGAAGCATTAACGGACAAGTAATCAGCCGCCGTTTAGCACGGCGGCTGATGCAACCAAGTCCAACTAAAAATATCCTAAAATATTTTTAACTTGGACTTGACTTATTGGTGGCGGAGAGAATGGGATTCGAACCCATGATACAGCTTGACACCGTATAATCGCTTAGCAGGCGACCGCCTTCAGCCAACTCGGCCATCTCTCCACGTCGTCGCGGACTGTACAGTACTCGTTTCCGCGCTCACCCATTTTACTCAATACAAGGTGACAAGTCAATGGGGCGTTGAAAAGTTTACCTTCCACCTTCCAGTCGAAAGTTTGGGCGAAAGGTTTACCCGGCAGCCGGCTCTACGGCCAACTCCGACGTACAGGCCGGGCAGCGGGTGGCCTCGTCGTGGATCTCCGTCAGGCAGTACGGGCAGACGCGTTTGGGCGGCTCTTCCTCCGCCGCGGCTTCCCGGGGCTTCTCAGAGAGGGCGACAAGCTTGTTCATCATCTTTACGAGGAGGAAAACCACAAAAGCCATGATCACAAAATTGATCACACTGGTGATGAAAGCGCCGTACCTCAGGCTTACGCCCAGAAACTCCAGCTCCAGCCCGTCGAAGTTTTGCCCGGTAAACAAGCCGATGATCGGTGAAATGATATTGTCCGTGAGGGAGGCGACCACCGCCCCGAAAGCCGCCCCGATGATCACCCCAATGGCAAGATTCATTACGTTGCCTTTGAGCGCGAATGTTTTAAACTCATTAAAAAAGTTCTTCATTATCGTACCCCCGTATGATAACATTAGCTATGTCGGTTTATCTTAGCACATTCGGAGAGAAGCGGCAAGGGGGATGAGCCACCGATGTTTGAAGACGCCATGATCCAACTGAAGGATGAGATGATCCGCGCTCTATGCACCAATCTGCGGATCCAAAGCGACGCCCAGCCGCCGGAAGAAGGGAAGCCAAACGGGCCCGGCGCCGCAAGGGCGCTGGAGCACGCCTTGCGCACCGCGGAGCAGATGGGCTTCGCGGTCAAGGACGTAGACGGCCAGGCGGGGTGGGCGGAGTACGGCGACGGAGACGAAATGATCGCCGTGCTTGGCCATCTGGACGTGGTGCCGGCGGGAGAAGGGTGGGTAAATCCGCCTTATGCCGGCATGATCGAAGACGGGAAAATCTTCGGCCGCGGAGCCATCGACAACAAAGGACCGATATTTGCCGCGCTGTATGGCCTGAAAGCCATCAAAGACAGCGGTCTCTCCCTGGGCCGGCGCATACGGATCATATTTGGAACCTGCGAGGAGCAGGGAGCTTTTGCCGATATGGCGTATTATGCTACGAAAGAAGAGCTTCCTGTGGCGGGCTTCACGCCGGACGCGGATTTCCCCGTGATATACGCGGAGAAAGGCATCCTCCATGTGAGGTTTTCACGGGAGTTCACAGCGGAGGAGCTGGCCGGGGCCGCGAATCAGGCGGGCGATCCTTATACAGATATATCCCTGGAGAGCCTGAAGGCGGGTAACGCTATCAATATGGTGCCGGATAAAGCCGAAGCCGTGCTGAACGTAAGCGGCAGGCAGGTCAAGCTGGAAACCGCGGGGCGATCAGCCCACGGCAGCACGCCTCAGCACGGGCAGAACGCCTGCTTCCCCCTGCTGGAGCTCCTGTCCCGCCAGGATTTGCCCCTGGCTATGCAGGACGCCTTTTCTTTCCTGACCCACATCCTGACAAAGGAGACCGCAGGAGAAAACCTCGCCGTCGCCGTCTCCGACGAGCCGTCCGGGGCGCTAAGTGTGAACCTGGGCTTGCTTGAGGGGGATGGCAGCTGCGTACGGGGCGGGCTGGATATCCGTTACCCGGTGACCGTGTCCAAGGACGGCATACTCTCCGCATTGGAAAGCAGCTTCGCGCAAGGCGGGTTCAACATCGATTCGTTTAGCCATCAGCCGCCCCTCTATGTGCCGAAGGACGGTTATCTGGTGGAGACTCTGATGCGCGTATTTCGGGAGAAAACAGGGCTGGAGTATGAGCCGGTATCCACAGGCGGAGGGACCTACGCCAGGTCTATGCCGAATATACTTGCTTACGGGCCCCTTTTTCCCGGGGACGTCTATCCATTCCACCAGCCAAACGAATTCATCGACGTCGACCGGTTGGTGCTCCTGGGGCAGATCTATGCCCAGGCCATGTACGAGCTGGCGCAACTATAATTATAGGAAAGGACGTATCAATTCATTCATGGCAGAGACGCGATTTACCGATTTCAACATATCCGAAGAGATAATCAGAGCCATATCCGACATGGGCATCACGGAGCCGACGGAGATACAGGTGAAGACGATACCCGTCATGATGGAGGGGCGGGACGTCATCGGCAAAGCCCCTACAGGCACAGGTAAGACCTTCGCCTTCGGCATACCCATCATCCAGCGGCTGGATATCGACAGCACCCAGCTTCAGGCCCTGATCCTGTCCCCCACCAGGGAGCTGTGCACCCAGATCTGCGACGATCTCAGGGACCTGACAAAGTATCTGCCGGGGATACGCGTCGTGGCGGCGTATGGCGGGCAGCCCATCAATAAGCAGATCAACGCGTTGAATAAGAAACCGCAAATCGTGGTAGCTACGCCGGGGAGGCTGCTGGACCACCTGAACCGTAAGACCATCCGACTGAATAATATCAAGGTCGGAATACTGGACGAGGCAGACGAGATGCTGGATATGGGCTTCTACAAAGACGTCCGGAAGATACTTGACCGGCTGCCGAAAGGGATCCAGCTATCCATGTTTTCCGCCACGATGTCCCGGGAGGTCATGGACATATCCTGGCTCTACCAGCGGGACGAGGTGGAGCTTTCCGTGGAAGCCGTGGAAGACAACCAGCCGAAGATCACCCAGTTCTGCATCCAGAGCCAGGGCACCCAGAAGGTAGCGGACATAGCGGATCTGATACGGCAGAAGGGCTATAAGCGGGTCATGGTTTTCTGCAATACCAAGTACGCCACGGAAGCCCTGGCGTACCAGTTGGGCAAGCGCGGCATGCAGGTCGCCTGCCTGAACGGGGACATGCCCCAACGTGAACGGGAGCGGATCATGTCCGGCTTTAAGGCGGGCAAGCTGAGGACTTTGATCTCCACAAACGTGGCGTCCAGGGGGATAGACGTGGACGACGTGAGCGCCGTCATCAACTGCGATATGCCGGAGGACAATAACGACTATCTGCACCGTATAGGGCGGACAGGCCGGGCCAGGAAAGTGGGGGTCTCCTACTTATTCTACGATTCGGACGCGAAAGAAAGGCTGGACAACCTCATCAAGCTGACCAAGTCCGTCATCCAGCCCATGTACTTCGACGAGCAGCGCCGCCTCACGGAGGTGCCGGAGGAAGAAGCCGGCGACGCATAAGGCAAGGCAGGGCAATATAAAGCAAGGAGCGAAATCCTGTGGTGGGCTGCGCCTATGACCCAAAGGCGCCGAAGCCTGAGCGATCAATGAAAGTACTTGACGCCGTTGGCGAAGAGCCTTTGGTCGTAGTTCCCCGGTACATTGCGGTAGAGCCCCGGGTTTGACCGCTCATTGTGGCCCATCTTACCCAGCACCCTGCCGTCGGGGCTGGTCAAGCCTTCGATGGCGCAGGCGGAACCGTTGGGATTAAAGCGAATATCCATAGAGGGCGCGCCGCCCCCATCTACATATTGGGTCGCCACCTGACCGCGGGCAAACAGCAGAGCCAGTTCAGCCGGACTGGCTTTTATGCGCCCCTCTCCGTGGGATATGGGTATATGGTGGATCTCCCCCGGCTCCATCCCTGCCAGCCAGGGGGAGGCCACGCTGGTCACCCTGGTCATAGCGATGACGTTTTGGTGCCGCCCGATGGCGTTTGCCATCAAAGTGGGGCTGTCGTCGGCCATCTCCCGGATCTCGCCGTAGGGTACCAGGCCCAGCTTGATCAGCGCCTGGAAACCGTTACACACGCCGAGCATAAGGCCTCCCCGCCGGTGGAGCAGGTCCTCTGTTTGCTCCCTGACCCAGGGGCTACGGAAAGCCGCCGCGATGAGCTTGCCGCTACCGTCAGGCTCGTCTCCGGCTGAGAAGCCGCCGGGTAGCATGACGATCTGGGCTTTGGCTATAGCTGAAGCAAGCCTCCTCATGCTTTCTTCCACATCCGCCGGACTAAGGTTCCGCAGGACGACGATATCCGCGTCCGCGCCTGCCCGCTCAAATACGGCGGCGGAATCATACTCGCAGTTGGTGCCGGGAAATACCGGTATCACTACCCGGGGCTTGGCTAAACCGCCGGCCGGGCGATCCGGGCCTCGGGCGGCGCTCAGGGGTACGGCTTCAGCGCGCAGGGGCATGGCTTCGGCGCTGAGGGACATGCTTTCTTGCGCGGCAGCGCTGGTGGGAAACACCGGCTCCAGGGCTTGGCTCCAAGGTCGGCGAAGGGCGTCCACGCTCACAGATACGGAATTACGCTTAGACGTAGTGTCATAATAATCAAGGCGGATAAGAGGCTCGCGGGAAGTCTTACCGGCGACGTAGCCGCCCGCTTCCTTGATCAATGCCTCAGGGAAATCCGCATCCAGCTCCAGCATGACGGCGCCGTAAGCCGGCTCGAAGAGCTGGGAAGCCGACAGAGGCAAGCTAAGCACGGCGCCCAGGTCATTGCCAAAGGAGGCTTTGGCGATGGCGGCGGCGAGCCCCCCCGCGCCCAGGGCGTAGGCGGAGCGGATGTGCTTGCGGCGCTCCCGAAGGAAGCGGAAGTTCCCCATGATCCGGCCGGTATCCGGAAGCAGCATCTCATCAGCGCCGGCGGGGAGCACGGCAAGCAGGCTACCCGGCTCCTTCCACTCGGGGGAGAGGACGGCGTCATCGGCGCCGACGGAGAGGGCGAAGGCGCACAAGGTAGGCGGGACTTCCAACTCGCCGAAGGAGCCGGACATGCTGTCCTTGCCGCCGATGGCCGGCACGCCGAAAGCTGACATAGCTGTCTGGGCGCCAAGCAAAGCCGCCATAGGCAGGCCCCACATCGCCGGGTCGGCGCCCAGGCTGGGGAAGTACTCCTGGAAGGACATCCGGGCGCCGAAGGGGTCGCCGCCGGCGCAGGCCAGCTTTGTCAGCGCATCCACTACCGCGTACAAGCCGCCATGGAAGGGGCTCCAGGCGGATAATGCCGGATCCAGCCCATAGCTCATCCAAGAGCAGGTATCCATCCTGCCCTCCGGCGCCGGCAGCCTTGCCGCCATGGCCTGGGCGGGGGTCTCCTGCCTGCTTCCGCCCAGGGGGAAGAGCAGGCTCCCTCCGCCGATGGTGCTGTCGAAGCGCTGGATGAGCCCCTTCTTGCTGCAATGATCCAGCTCCCCCATGCACTTCTGCCAAGCCTCTTCGAAGCCGGGCGCCCCGCCGCTTAGCCGTCGGCCTTCATCTTCGATGAAGCTGCCCTCCCCCGGCTGGGGGATGACTGCGGTAGTCTTGCGGCCAACGCCGGCGCTGTCCAGGAAAACCCTGGGTAAATCTACGATTTCCCTGCTTCGCCAGGTCATCTTCATGCGGCCGTGAGCGGCTACCACGGCTACGACGGTGGCTTCCAGGTTTTCACCGGCGGCAAGGGCCAATACCTTGTCCAATGAATCAGGGTCGATGACGACGGCCATCCTCTCCTGGGACTCGGATATGGCAAGCTCAGTCCCGTCCAACCCTTCGTACTTCTTCGGGATCTTATCCAGATCGATATCCAGGCCGGGGGCAAGTTCGCCGATGGCGACGCTCACGCCGCCGGCGCCGAAATCGTTGCAGCGTTTGATCAGCCGGGTGAATTCCGGATCGCGGTAGAGCCTTTGCAGCTTCCGCTCCGTGGGCGCGTTACCTTTCTGCACCTCGGCGCCGGAGAGCTCCAGGCTTTGCTCGTCGTGAACCTTGCTGGAGCCGGTAGCCCCGCCGATGCCGTCCCGGCCGGTACGCCCGCCCAGGAGCAGGATAAGATCCCCTTGCGCCGGCGTTGCCCGCCGGACATAGACCTCGGGAGCAGCCCCTACTACGGCGCCGATCTCCAGGCGTTTCGCCTTGTATCCGGGATGGTACACCTCGTCCACGAGGCCGGTAGCCAGGCCGATCTGGTTGCCGTAGCTGCTGTAGCCCGCCGCCGCCTGCCTGGTGATGGTGCGCTGGGGGAGCTTGCCGGGTAAGGTATCCGCCACCGCTTCCCTGGGGTCGGCGGAGCCGGTCACCCGCATAGCCTGGTAGACGTAAGCCCTGCCGGAGAGGGGATCGCGTATGGCGCCCCCGATGCATGTGGCGGCGCCGCCAAATGGCTCGATCTCCGTAGGGTGATTGTGGGTCTCGTTCTTAAACATCACTAACCAGGGTTCCGAACCCCGATCCGTTTCCGCCAGTACCCTGATGCTGCAGGCGTTGACTTCCTCGGAGGCGTCGAGGTCATCCAGCAGCCCCGCCTTGCGCATGGCGCGGGCGTTCACCGTAGCCATATCCATCAGGGAGAAGGGCTTATCTTCCCCACCCGCTTCTTTACGCAGCGCCAGATAACGGGTAAGAGCGTCCTCGAAGACCTTTTTGTAGCGGGATTCCTCCACCACGCAGCTTTCGATGACCGTGTGGAAAGTCGTGTGCCGGCAGTGGTCGGACCAATACGTATCGACTACTCTGAGCTCGGTGAGGCTGGGATCCCTGCCTTCGCCGCAGAAGTATTCCCGGCAATACGCCAGATCCTCGACAGACATGGACAGGGCGTATCGGCGGCGAAAGTCCTCAAGTACCTCCCCCTCCAGCTTCCTGAACCCGGCGAGTACAGGCACGTCCGGCGGCGGCGGCAGTTCCTGCCGAAGCGTAGCGGGCTTGGCAGCGGAAGCGATACGCGAATCCACCGGATTGATGCAGTACTTGCAGAAAGCCTCCACCTCCGCAGGCTCAAGACTGCCTTTCAAGACATAGACCCTGGCGGTCCGCACAGCGGGCTGCTCCTTCAATGTCAGTAGTTGGACGCATTGGGCCGCGCTGTCCGCCCTTTGATCGTACTGCCCGGGCAGATACTCCACGGCTACCGCCTGCTCCCGGTCGCCCAGGGGCAGGTCTTCCCTGTACAGCAGATCGACGGGCTTCTCACAGAAGACCTGCCGGCAGGCGAGGTCGAACTCCGCTTCCGACAGGCCTTCCACATCGTAGCGGGCTGCTATACGCAGTCCGTCGATATTCTTCAGCCCAAGGTTTTCATGGACGTCCCTCAGCAGCGCGCCGGCTTCCACGTCGTCTCCGGGTTTCTTCTCTACATAAGCGCGTCTGACGATATCGGCATTTTCCATCATAGCGATAAGCTCCATCCTGGCGCCCTTTCACCGGCCGCCTTTTGATTTGATATGTGGTTATTATACCACATGGAGCAGCGGCTGCTTTGCGTCCTTTTTTTGCACGCAGCGCTTTTATCTTTTCCCTATTGGTGATAGAATTAACGAGGAAAATTCTTCGTTCTTTTCAACATCACTAAATAGGAGGATCAAATATGCTTCGCAAAACGCGCATCATCTGTACACTTGGCCCGGCTACAGACCCGCCCGAGGTGATACGGGGCCTGCTGCGGTCGGGAATGAACGCCGCCCGGCTCAACTTCTCCCACGGTACCCATGAGGAGCACGCGGATCGTATCGCGCGGCTCAGGGAAGCGGAGAAGGAGACGGGCATAGACGTCGCCCTGATCCTGGATACCGCCGGCCCGGAGATCCGCACCGGCCCGGTGAAGGACGGCAAGATCGAGTTGGCGGAGGGGCAGGAGTTCACGCTGACCACGAAAGCGGTGGAAGGCGACGACACGAAAGTGTCCGTCACCTACGAGCTGCTGCCAACCTGCGTAGAGCCCGGGCAGAGCATACTTCTGGACGACGGCCTGATACGCCTGGAGACCCTCTCGGTCGACGGGACCGATATCCGCTGCCGGGTCATGAACGGCGGGAAGCTCACCAACCGTAGGGGCGTCAACGTCCCCGGCGCGGATATGCCCTTTCCCGTGCTGACGGACAAGGACAAAGACGACCTCCGCTTCGGCGTGGAGCAGGGGGTGGACATCGTAGCCGCCAGCTTCGTGCGTTATGCCGACGACGTGAGAACCATACGCTCCTGGCTTGATGAGCTGGGCGGGCGCCAGTTCATCGTGGCGAAAATCGAAACGCAGCAGGGCGTGGACAATCTGGACGAGATACTGCAGCTCGTAGACGGCATCATGGTGGCCAGGGGCGACCTGGGCGTGGAGGTCCCGGCCGAGGAGCTCCCCATCATCCAGAAGGAAATGATCCGCGCCTGCAATCAGGCCGGCAAGCCGGTGATCACCGCGACCCAGATGCTGGAATCCATGATCCAAAATCCCCGGCCCACCAGGGCGGAGACCAGCGACGTGGCAAACGCCATACTGGACGGGACCGATACCATCATGCTCTCCGGGGAGACCGCGGCGGGCAAGCATCCCCTGGAAGCCGTGGGTACCATGGCAAGGATCGCCGAGCAGATGGAGTCCTCCCTGATCTGGCGGCAGCAGTTCGACCATCATTTCAATCAGATGGACAATCAAAACGACCCCATCAGCGACTCCGTAGCCAGGGCGGCCTGCTTGCTGGCGGATAAGATACAGGCGAAGGCTATCCTGACCTCCACCCAGGGGGGATTCACCGGCCGCCAGATATCCCGCTTCCGCCCCCGGGCGCCAATCATCGCTACCACCCCGGTGGAGACCGTGCGGCGGCAGCTGATGCTGAGCTGGGGCGTCATCCCCGTACTGGTGCCTCAGGAAGACAACACGGACGAGGTGATCGCTATCGCCATCGAGACAGCCGTCAAGGAAGGGCATGTGTCAAGCGGCGACCTTGTGGTCATCACGGCGGGCGTGCCTGTAGGCAGATCCGGGACCACAAATCTGATCAAGGTCCACAAGATCGGCGACCCCATCCGCTGAAGCGTTATGTCTATTCAGCGAAGGGCGGGCTTGGGACGTCGCACCCACGGATTCGCCGTGCATGCGATTACTTATCTGGCAGTTGAAGCTGTTCAATCCATCGCATGTAAATAGCCACGCCCCAAGCCCGCCCTCTACGGAGCGGACACCTCTCAGTTACGGAGCGCTAAAGCGTCCGGATGGATGACGAAGCGGTCCCGGCCCTGCTCCTTTGCCATGTACAAGGCGGCGTCCGCCTTCTCGATGAACTCGCTTAGGCTGAGCTCTCCCGGCTCGTCGGGGCGGCGGATCATGCACCCTATGCTCAACGTGACGTAAGGCGCCACGGAGTCGCCGTGGGGGATATTCAGCCCGCGCATAGCCTCCAGCATGTGGCGCCCCACCCGCTCCGCCATCCCGGCATTGTCGCCCGTCATCGTGACCACGAACTCCTCCCCGCCGTACCGGGCGGCGAAGTCATTTTTCCTCACTGAGGCGGATATAGCGTCCGCCACGGAGCTGAGACATCTGTCCCCCTCCACATGGCCGTACAGGTCATTATAATTCTTAAAGCTATCCACGTCGATGAAGAACAGAATCAGGTACAACTTCTCATTGGCGGCCCGCCGCCATTCCTGCTCGATATACACGTCGAAGCTCCTGCGGTTGTGGAGCCTTGTCAGGGAGTCCGACGTGGCGAGGAGCTCAAGCCTCTTCGTGGAGATGAACTGGTTCTTCCGTGAATCCCAATACAGAAACGCGGCGAATGAAGCGACGACAAAAGAGCAAATCATATTGATCAGGCTGGGATAGAAGTTGGAGATATCCTGCTTCTCAGTAAAGAGCAAGGCGACCACCGCCGATACGTAGAATGCCACAAGCCCTAAGGTAACGCCAATCCGGAAGCGCAGGAAAAAACCAACCGCGAAAATCGCGATGATCAGGACGTTGATATTCTTGATCCCGGTGACCGGTATCTCCACATGGGAGCTGATCAGGAAAAGGATCATGATGATGGCGATCTGGACTACCGACACAAGTTCGGATAAGAAGCAGCGCTGTATGTGCTTCTTTCGGACGACGAGCATCATGAAAAAAATAGCCAGCGACAGGGCGATGCAGGCTACATGGTAGGGCAAGACGAGCCAGAACTCCTCCACGCCCTCCGCGCCGCTTGTGTAGGAGATATATCCCACCGTCATGGATGCACTGAGCAGGGAAGCGGATACCGCCGACAGAAATATCGTTACCCTGCTGTTGTACTCTGTATTTATTCGGTCGAATTCCGCCTGGTCTTCCCGCGAAAGCTTGCTCCTGCCTTCGAAGAATCTCTTAGCGCCCATAAATTGCAGCCCTTTCCAAATGAGATACGCCCCCGATAGAAAAGAGGCGTTGCCATAGACGGATATTTTATAGTGTATAATAATTATACCACTTAGGAAATAGAATGTCCCCGTTGATTTTCGTAAAATTTCAGAAAACCAACGGGGACTGTTTGCTTAGGTGTAACGGGGTACGATGTGGCGATCAGGCTACTCGGTCATACCGGATATACGTAGGAATACAAGCTGCGGCCGCCTTTGAAGGGCCCTTTCATCAGATCGTCCATGAGCTTGGGCTCGGCGTCGGACAGCTCCGTCATCTCCATGGGCAGCTTGCCCGCGGGATAGGCTTCAAGGATCTCGTCGTGGATCTTGCAGATGAAGTCGATGAGGACGTCCAAACCTTCCTCCGCCTTCTTGGGGTCGGCTTTGGTGGGATAACCCACGACGCCTTCGGGGTACTGCTTGACTTCCAGGGGTCCTAAGCCTGCCGTGCAGTGGCCGGGGAGGGGCCACTGATAGACGTCGCCGCCCAGGTCTATGGTCTTGGGGGACAGGACGTGCTTCTTCGGCCAGTTCTTCGTGTCCTCCATCTGCTCCTTATGGTTCAGCTCGCCGAACAGGGCCATGGCGTAGGACGTCTCTACCTCGTCTGCGTGGCGGAATGCCGTGTCAAACTGGGTGTCGTTGACGTCGAACTCCTTCGCCCGGAGATACTTGGCTATGACAGTGGGCCAGTTGACGAAAGCGAACATGCAGGGGACCCGCGTCGCTTTCTGGAACATATGGATGGCGTTGGGGATGACGTACTCCTGGCCGTGCCCGTTGAGCAGGATCATTTTGCGGAAGCCCGCGTTCCAGTACCCGGCGAAGATGGCGCGCAGATAAGCGTTGAACGTATCCTCAGGGACGACGATGGTGCCGGGCATACCCATCTGATTCCAGGAGTGGGCGCCGAACCAGACGGGCTGGGAAATGGTGCAGCCCTTCTCCTTCGCCACGATCTCCGCCATACGGGTCACCAGGAAGGTATCCTCGCCGTAAGGCTGGCCCATGCCGTGGTACTCGGTGCTGCCGATGGGGATGAGGATGATGTCGTTCTTCTTCAGGCGCTCCTGGACCGCGGTGCCGGTCATGTTTTGGAAATAGAGATTCTCAGGGCTGTCCATATACCCTTTGGACATTTGATACTTCATGAAATCCGCCTCCTATTTATTTAGTGTGATAATAAATCGCTGTTTGTAATCATAATATGGAACAGTATGAGTGTCAATGAAAATACTCTTTGCCCAGGGCGGCGATCTCCGCTGTCAGGGCGTCGTACACCCCGGGGTAGATGGATTCGGGGCCGCCCATAGTCAGGCCCGGGATGAGGTACTTCGTGCCGGACTTCTCCACCAGGGCCCGCAGGTCGCGCCTCAGGGCTTCCACAGACCAGTCCTCCTTGTCGTGCTTGCCGTTGTCCAGGCCGCCGTGGAAAGTGATCTTGCCGCCGTAGTTCCGGATGAGCTCCGGGATGTCGTTTTCCGATACCGCGCCCTGGAACACGTCTATCCCCATCTCGATCATGTAGGGGACGAGGTTGGCGGCGTAGGAGTCGCTGTGGTGCACGATGAGCTCCACGCCGTGCTGCTTCCAGAAGCTGTATACCCGCTTATACGCGGGGAACAGGAACTTCTCGAAGTCCGCGGGGGACAAAAACGACCTGGTCTGGGTACCCCAGTCGTCGTGGTGAAATATGGCGTCGGGATGCTGGCGCTCCACGATGATCTTCGCCGCCTCGATCTCCCAGTCCGCCAGGCGCTGGATGAGTTCCAACATAGCTTCAGGCTCCTCGTGGAAATTCGCCAGGCAGTCCACCATGCCCATCAGGGAGTGCATGCGCTCAAATATCCCCGGGGCGATCATCGCCGCCGCGAATACTTCAGTCCTGTCCACGGCTTCCATTGCCTTCACATGGTCTTCCGTCCATAGATCGTCGTAGGAAGCGGGCTCGGGAATGGTCAGGACCTCCTTCCACTTCGTGACGTCCTTGAGGGCGATGAATTCCGGCGTGTGCAGAGGAAAGGGGGTGACCACGTGCTCCGGCCATGAAGAGGTCACGCCCCAGTCGTTTACGATGGTGCCGCCCCTGGGGCAAGCCCCCGCCCGGCCCCTGACGATGGGGTTCCCCACCAGCTTCATGTACTCATACTGGTTTACGAATCGGTCGGGGCTGCCGCCCCGCAAGGTTTCTAAAAAGTTTTGCCTGATCGTCAGCATAATGCATACCTCCCGCGAGCTTTTTTATTTGTTATTATACCATATGAAGCGCGGCTAAATATGATATAATAACCAAAAAAGAAGGGGGAAAGCCCGTGAAAAAGAGAACCTTGACTATCCTGATACTGGCGGCTTTTCTGCTTGGCGCTACGGCTCCGGCAGCGCTTTCGGCGAATACCGCCGTGACGAATCTCGCGGTCAGGCCGGATATTAATACAGTCGGCGAGTACAGCCGCTACCAAATCAACTTCACCACCAACGTGGAGCTGACCGGCGGCATCGATACGGTCCAGATCAGGTTTCCGTCCGAGTACCGGTCGAACAATATCAACTGGCAGTCGGGCGGCGCGGAGGTCAACGGCGTATTGTCCGGCGGCATGGACTATACCAACGGCTTACTGACCATACTGATCCCCAGAAATATGACGATCCGGGCAGGGGATACGGTGGTCGTCGGCCTATCCCCCGGCGTGGTGAGGAATCCCTCAGCGGTAGGGGAGTACAGCTTATCCGTAAGCACTTCCAAGGAGACCGTGCCCGTGGATTCGCCGAGATTCTCCATATCCGAATATGTGAACGCCGACGGCGTCTCGCGGCCTCATGTGACGCTGACCCCGGTGAGGGGCTACCAGGCGGAGGAGATAGCGGTGAAGTTTACCACCAACCGCTCCGGGCAGCTCATCGGCAGCGTGGACCAGATCATACTGGAATTCCCCTCCGGCTTCCGGCTGCCGCAAGTCATAGACGAACGTCACATCACGATCAACGGGATACAGATGCACGGGCTGAGCCCCGCCGTCACGGGGCAGAGGTTGATCCTGCCTTTGTCGCCTACGATGAATTTCACCGAGATGCACCTCATCGAGATCGTCATCGCGCCAAACTCCGGCGTGACCATAGACAGAAACGTCTCCGACGCCAGGATGTGGGCGAGCACTACGAGAAATACCGCTACCGTGGAGTCCTTCCCTTTCAACATGAGCAGGACGCCGGATCAGATATACATCCCGGCCGACGACAAGGATCCGGGGGTAACCGTAGCGCCAAACGGCGCGGGCGCCCTGGGGCAGTGGACCTTCACCTTCCCGAGAAACACGATACTGCTGACTCAGGGAAACATCGTGATGGGCTTCACCATCGTGTTCCCCAACGGCGTCGTGCTGCCCGGCTCCATCGCCGCCCAGCACATCACTGTAAATGGCCAGCAGAGCGCGGGAGTGCTGGTGACCCCCAACCGCAGGGAAGTGATATTCAATCTGCCCGTGGGCTTTTCCACGGATTTCGACATCACCGTAGCCATCTCTTCCGGGGCGGGCATACAGAACCCTCCCGCCGCCGTGTACCATATGGAGATCGGCGCTTTCGGCGGGATCAAGACCTTCACCACGAAGGCCTTCGAGATCAAGACGGTTTCCGACGCCGTGACCGATCCCCAGAGCCCTCAAGGCCAGCAGCCTCCGCCTTTCTACAACGACAAGGTTGTGAAGCTGACATTAAATGACCCCATCGCCGTCAGCGACGGCAGCGCGGTGATCCTGGACGTGGCCCCTCAGCTCATCGACGGCTTCACCATGGTCCCCCTGCGCTTTGTGACCGAGGGGCTGGGGGCGGTGGTGGACTACGACGCTACGCAAAACACCGTGACTCTGAATCTGGGCAACCGCTCCATTGTGCTTTGGCCCGGCTCGACCCTGGCGAAGGTGGACAATGTGGTGGTCACCCTGGCTAAGGCCCCGATCATCCGGGAGGACCGGACGATGGTGCCTGTCCGCTTTGTCTCGGAGTGCTTCGGCGCTATGGTGGACTACATCAGCCCTACCGATCCCATCACCATCACCATGACCCCCGACGCCTTGACGAAGATGCCCGCGGTAGCCGATATCCAGGCGGGGCAAGCGGCGGCTGCGGGTGGCGCGGGCAGCGGCGGCGCCGGCTCGGGCGCGGGAAGCGGCTCAGGCTCAGGGAGCGGCTCGAGCTCAGGGAGCGGCTCGGGCACGGGCAGCCCCGGCGAGCCGGGCGGGGGCGGCGGGGCGGCCGTGGGCAAGACCATCGCCCTGAAGTCCGGCAGCCTGAGGGCCAACCTGCGCAGCGGCCCCGGTACCAGCTATGACATGGTGGGCTACATCCTGCCCACGGAGACGGCAAAGATCCTCGAAATCAAGAAGGACGGGGAAAACTACGACTGGTACCACGTAGAGTTCAACTACAACTTCAAGGCCTGGGTCCGCAGCGACCTGGTCGACGTGATGTGATCTATCCCCTTTGGAGGCATGATGAACAAAGTCAAAACGATCAAAGACGACATCCGGCGGGAGGTATTGGCGGCCGTATCCAGGGCAGTGAGTGAGGGGCGGCTGCCGGACATACCCGCGCCGGCGTTTACCGTAGACGCGCCCCGTGACAAAAACCACGGGGATTTTGCCGTCAACATAGCGATGATCATGAGCAAGCCGGCGGCCATGCCGCCCCGGGCCATCGCTCAGGTTATAGCGGGCTATATGGACCCCAGCCCGGACTGGCTGGACAAGGTGGAGATCGCCGGACCCGGTTTCCTGAACTTCCATCTGGCTTCCGACTACTTCCATCCTATACTGGAAGCCATCCTGGCGGAAGACCGGGCTTACGGGCGCAGCGACTACGGCGGCGGGCGCAGGGTGCAGATCGAATTTGTCAGCGCCAACCCTACCGGGCTGCTTCATATGGGCAATGCCCGGGGCGCCGCCCTGGGGGACAGCTTGGCGAACGTGATGAGCGCGGCAGGCTTCCAAGTCAGCAAAGAGTACTACATCAACGACGCCGGCAACCAGATCGAAAACTTCGGCAAGTCCCTGGAAGCCAGATATCTGGAGCTCCTTGGCGAGGAAGTGGAGTTCCCCGAGGACGGCTACCGGGGCGACGACATCACCGCTACAGCCAGGCGGATACTGGACCGGGAGGGGGACAGGTTCCTCCGGGCGGATACGGAAAGCCGGCGGGGATATATGATCGGGGAAGGGCTCCGGGAGAAGCTGGAGGACATCCGGCGGAGCCTGGAGGGCTTCGGCGTCGGCTTCGACGTCTGGTTCAGCGAGCTGAGCCTGCATGAAGGCGGCAAGATACAGGAGACCATCAGCCTCCTGAGGGAAAAAGGGCTCCTGTACGAAAAGGACGGCGCGTTGTGGTTCCGGGCTACGGCCTTCGGGGACGAGAAGGACGAGGTCATGCTCCGGGCCAACGGCGTACCTACGTATTTCGCCAGTGACGTCGCGTATCACCGGGACAAGTTCGAACGGGGCTTCGAGACGGTCATCAATATATGGGGCGCCGACCACCACGGCCACGTGGCGCGGATGAAGGGGGCGATGGGCGCCTTCGGGTACCGGCCGGAGGACTTGGAAGTGGTTCTGATGCAGCTTGTGCGGCTCATGCAGGGCCGGGAGACCGTAAGGATGTCCAAGCGGAGCGGTCAATACGTCACCCTGGACGAACTGGTGGAAGAGGTGGGCAGGGACGCCGCGCGTTTCTTCTTCGTCATGCGCGCCGCCGAAAGCCAGATGGACTTCGACCTTGACCTGGCGAAATCCCAGTCCTCGGAGAACCCGGTCTACTATGTGCAGTACGCCCATGCCAGGATACACAGCCTGCTGAAGATGGCCCAGGCCTCGCGGCAGGAGAAGGCGGAGGCCCGGACGGGGGCCGACCTGAGCCTGCTGGCCCACCCGGCGGAGAGGGAACTCATCCGAAAGCTGGCGGAGCTGCCCGAGGAAGTCGCCCAGGCCGCGGCTGACCGGGAGCCCCATCGGCTGCCCAGGTACGCCATGGATCTGGCCGCCTTATACCATAGTTTTTATACCGAATGCCGCTGCCTGGTGGACGATGCGGCTCTCAGGCAGGCGCGTTTGCAGCTGTGCGACGCCACAAGGGTCGTACTTCGCAATGTATTGGAGATCATCGGCGTAAGCGCGCCGGAGAGAATGTAGGGAGGAAGGTAGTATGGCGCAGGCTAGATATGTGTTTATCACCGGAGGGGTGGTATCTTCCCTGGGGAAGGGGATCACGGCGGCTTCACTGGGGCGTTTGCTGATCAACAGGGGCCTCAAAGTGGTCAATCAGAAGTTTGACCCGTACATCAATGTGGACCCGACCAATATGAGCCCTACCCAGCACGGCGAGGTCTTCGTCACCGACGACGGCGCCGAGACCGATCTTGACCTGGGCCACTATGAGCGTTTCACGGACTGCGTCCTTCCCAGCTGCTGCAGCGTGACGATGGGTTCCGTCTACGACAATGTCATCCGCAACGAACGCGAAGGCAAGTACCTGGGCGGAACGGTTCAGGTCATCCCCCACATCACCAATGAGATAAAAAACGCCATACGGGCGGTATCCGACAGGCTCTATCCCGACGTGGTCATCACCGAAGTGGGCGGCACGGTAGGCGATATCGAGTCGCTGCCTATCCTTGAGGCGATACGCCAGCTCAAGCGGGAGCTGGGGAGCGAAAACGTGATGTACATCCACGTGACCCTGGTGCCTTTCCTCTCCGCTTCATCCGAGGCGAAGACAAAGCCTACCCAGCATAGCGTGAAGGAGTTGCGGAGCATCGGCATACAGCCCAACGCTATCGTCTGCCGCTCCGAGCAGAAGCTGTCAAAGGAGACGGAAGATAAGATCGCCCTCTTCTGCGACATCGACGTAGAAGCGGTGATCCAGACCCCCGACGTGGACAACCTGGACGAGATACCCCTGCTTCTGCGGTCTCAAGGCTTCGACGATATCGTGGTGGATTACTTCCGGCTGGAGTGCGACCCGGCTAAGATGGACGAGTGGGAGGCATTGGTACGCCGGGCGGAGAATCCAAAGCACAGAGTAAGGATAGCCGTGGTGGGCAAGTATACCGAGCTGCCGGACGCCTACCTCAGCATAGGCGAGGCCCTGCGCCACGCCGGCATCCATCATGAGACCGATGTGCAGTATACGCTGATCTTCTCCGGCAGTATCACCGGCCCGGAGAAAGCGGAAGAGATACTGGAAGGCTACGACGGCATACTGGTCCCCAGCGGCTTTGGCACCCGGGGCATAGAGGGCGCGATCCTGGCTATACAGTACGCCCGGGAGAAGGGCGTGCCGTACTTCGGCATAGGCCTGGGCATGCAGCTTGCCCTGGTGGAGTTCGGGCGAAACGTACTGGGGCTCAACGCCGGCTCCGAGGAAGCCCATCCCGACTGCGCGGACAAGGTGGTGCATTACGCCCGCAAAAACGACCAATCCGATCCGTCCAGCTTCGGCAGAAACGGCGCCCTGCGCATCGGCAGCTACGGTTGCAGGCTGCAGGGGGGCTCCATCGCCTCGGGGGCTTACGGCGCCAACGACATACGGGAGCGGCACCGTCACAGGCTGGAGATGAATAACGCGTACCGCCGGGCCTTCAGCGACGGCGGTATGTGGATCACCGGTCTCTCCGAGGACGAGGAGATGGTGGAGATCGTGGAGATCAAGGACCATCCCTGGTTTTTGGCCTGCTCATTTCAGCCGGAATTCAAATCCCGGCCAAACCGCGTCCATCCGCTTTTCCGCGAATTCATCGGCGCGATACTGCGGCGGAAAGAGTAGGATTAGGCAGCGTGTGTCTCGCCGCGCCAACGCAGGCTGGGAAGCGACGACGAATGGAGTGAGCGTTGATCTATGCCGAAGTATGTGATCGCCCTTGATCAGGGCACCACGAGCAGCAGGGCCGTCCTGTTTGACCATGAGCAGAATATCGTGGGGATCGCCCAGCGGGAATTCACGCAGCTCTACCCCAATGAGGGCTGGGTGGAGCATGACCCCATGGAGATATACTCGTCCCAATACGGCGTGATGACGGAAGCCATCGCCCGGAGCGGGATCGCCATAACCGACCTGGCTGCCATCGGTATCGCCAACCAGCGGGAAACCACGGTGATGTGGGATAAATCCACGGGCAGGCCGATTTACAACGCCATTGTCTGGCAGTGCCGCCGCACTGCGCCCATCATCGACGAACTGGTCGCCGCCGGGCTGGAGGGGCATATCCGCGGCGTCACGGGGCTGGTGCCGGACGCGTATTTCTCCGGCACGAAGATCAAATGGATACTGGACCATGTGGAAGGCGCCAGGGCAAAGGCGGAGCGCGGAGAAGTGCTTTTTGGCACAGTGGACTCCTGGCTGGTGTGGAGGCTTACCGGCGGGGCCGCCCATGTGACCGACTATACCAACGCCTCCCGGACCATGATCTACGATATCCACCGGCTGCAGTGGGACGGGAAGCTGCTGGAAGCCCTGGATATACCACCCGCCTGCCTGCCGAAGGTATGCGGGAGCAGCGAGATATACGGCCATGTCAACATACAGGGCTTCAACATCCCCATCGCGGGCATGGCGGGGGATCAGCAGGCAGCCCTTTTCGGCCAGTGCTGCTTCGAGGCGGGGGACAGCAAAAACACATACGGCACCGGCTGCTTCCTCCTGATGAATACCGGCGACAAAGCTGTGGCGAGCCAAAACGGGCTGGTCACCACCATCGCCTGCGGCGCGGAAGGCGCGATACAGTACGCCCTCGAGGGCAGCGTATTTACGGCGGGGGCGGTGATCCAGTGGCTAAGGGACGAGCTGCGCTTCCTGGGGGAAAGCCGGGACGCGGAGTACTACGCGCAAAAGGTGGAGGATACGGGGGGCGTATATCTGGTTCCCGCTTTCACCGGCTTGGGCGCGCCCTACTGGGATATGTACGCCAGGGGCTGCCTGGTAGGCCTGACCCGGGGGACGGGGAGGGAGCACATCATAAGAGCCGCTCAGGAGAGCATCGCCTACCAGAGCTTCGATCTGGTGGACGCCATGGAGAAGGATACGGGCATCCCCATGACGCTGCTGAAAGCGGACGGGGGCGCCAGCCGGGACGGCTTCCTGATGCAGTTCCAGGCAGACATCCTCAACTGCCGTGTCGTAAGGCCGGAGACGAGCGAGTCTACCGCGCTGGGGGCGGCGTATCTCGCCGGTTTAGCCGCGGGGGTATGGAGCGGCAGGGAAGAGCTTAAGAAGCACTGGCGTTCCGACGTGGTCTTTCAACCTTCGATGGCGGCTGAGAAGCGGCAGGAGCTGCTGGACGGCTGGCACAGGGCGGTAGGGCGCAGCTTGGGGTGAACCGGCGTTGTATACTGCTGTGGTTTCGCGGACGTTGTACAGGATAGGATCAAACGCAAGGATACGGGGAGTAAAGAATGGCGGAAATCACAAAGGGCACGGAAAAAGAAAAAAAGCATTACGCATGGGTCATACTGGTCGCCTGCTGCGTGTTTTGTTTCGGATTTGGAATGACGGCGAATAGCATGGGCCAGTTTTTTGTGCCCGTCACGAGAGAGCTGGGGCTTGGCATGGGTCAGTTTACCATGTACATGACCTTTAGCGGGCTGATCCAGGTGGCTTCGATGACGATGTTAAATAAGATGCTGGATAAGGTCAAGCTCCGGGTATTGTTGACCTGCTGCTTTGTCGTCCGCTTATCATGCACGGCCCTGATGGGGACGTTTCATCATTTGTGGCAATGGTACGCCGTGGGCGTCGTCATGGGCGTCGTAGGGCCTCCGGTCCATCTGGTCATGCCCCCCATCATCCTGAGCAACTGGTTTGTGAAGAAGAGGGGGTTCGCCATCGGGATCGCTATGATGTTTTCAGGGCTTGGGGGCGCGGTCATGAACCCGGGCCTTGCGTGGATCATCGAGAACTTCGGTTGGCGGACCGCTTATGTAGCGAACTCCCTGATCGCCGGAGCGGTGGTGCTGCCGTTTTTCATGTTCGTCATCCTACTGAAGCCTTCGGACAAAGGGCTGAAGCCGTATGGCTACGAAGAAGCCGCCGCTGCCGCCCCGGAAAGTCAAGGCAAGCCGGAGGGTGCGGAGGACGCGAAGGATGCGAAGAGCGCGGCGACGGGCGCCCCGCAGGAGAGAGGAGTCCCCTGGAATACGGCTGTACGCTCGGTTTCTTTCATCCTTATGGTGGTTATATTCGCGGTAAGCGGATTTTTTGGCGGATATACGCAAGTATTGTCGGCTTACGGGGTATCCATCGGGTTGTCCATCACCGCCGCGGCGGTTTTACCTTCGTTGTGTATGGTGGGTAATGCCTTGACCAAGCTTACCATGGGAGCGGTGAACGACAGATATGGCGGGAAGGTGATGATGTACAGCGGGCTTGGGGTGGTGCTCATCGCCATGCTCTTGCTGCTCAATGGCGCCAATCCCCCTGCCGGTTTATATATCGGCGCGTTTCTGGCGGGGATATTCCTCACGGTGATGTCGGTATCTTCGCCCCTTATGGTCCATACCGTATACGGCGCCCGGGACTATACGCGGATATTCGTGACGCTTTCCCTGGCGCAAAACCTTCTCGTCGCCATGGGGGCTTCCATCATCGGGTTCATGTTTGACTTCACCGGCGACTATACCTTGTCCTTCATCACAGGCGCCGCCGTCACCGTCGTGACTGCCGCCCTCACTTACTTCGCTTTCCGGACAAGCAAGAAGCTGGCGTGGGAATAAGCGTATGAAGTATTACGCCATGGAGAAGGACGCCGTGCTGGCGGAGGTGGGCAGTACCCCCGCTGGGCTGGGGCAAGCCGAAGCGGCGGAGCGTCTGGAGAAATACGGCAAGAATAAATTAACAGAGCCGGAAAAAGAAGGGCTCTTCCGAAAGTTTCTAAACGCGCTTATGGATCCAATGATTTTCCTGCTCCTGGGCGCGGCGGTGATATCCACAGCGACTACGGTCTACCAAAACATCGTCCAAGGCGCCCATGAAAGCTACGCGGATCTGTTTATCATCCTTTTTGTGCTGATCATCAATACCGCGCTGAGCATGGTGCAGGAATCCAAAGCCGAGCAGGCCATCGAAGCGTTGATGGAGATGACGGCGGCTACCAGCCGGGTACTCAGGGACGGCGAGGTCACTGTCGTCAAGAGCGAGGATCTGGCGGTGGGGGACGTGATCATCCTGGAAGCCGGCGACGCGGTCCCTGCGGACTGCCGGATACTGGAAAGCCACTCGATGAAGGTGGAGGAGGCAGCCCTCACCGGCGAGAGCCTCCCTGTGGGTAAGATCATCGATCTGCTCATGCTCAGGGAAGGCGCCGGAGACATACCCCTGGGCGACCGGGTCAATATGGCTTACTCCGGCAGCGTCGTCGTATACGGCCGGGGGCGGGGGGTAGTCACCGCCGTTGGTATGGATACGGAGCTCGGCAAGATCGCCGAAGCCCTGACCCAGGCAGAGGCGGAAGAGACGCCGCTGCAGAAAAAGCTCGGGGAGCTGTCCGTGACGCTGACCAAGCTGTGCCTCGCCGTCTGCGCTTTTGTCTTTGTCTTCGGCGTCGCCCGGGACGTCTTCTTGATCCCAACCAGCGAATCGGTCTTCAGCGTTGCCCTGGATACTTTTATCATCGCGGTTGCCCTGGCTGTGGCCGCCATACCCGAGGGCCTGCCGGCTGTGACCACGATCATCCTGTCCATCGGCGTATCTTCCATGTCAAAACGCAACGCCCTTATCCGCAAGCTCACCGCTGTAGAGACCTTAGGCTGCACCCAGGTGATTTGCTCCGACAAGACGGGCACCCTCACGCAAAATAAAATGACGGTGGTAGACGCGTATACCGATGATACGGCGCTGCTCGCGAAAGCCATGGCTTTATGCAGCGACGCGAAACGGGACAATGCCATGCCCGGGGCGGAGGGGGAGCCCACCGAGTGCGCCCTGGTGAACTATGCCTGGGAGCTGGAGCAACACCGGGATGAGCTGGAAGCGATATACCCCCGGACGGGAGAGGCGCCTTTTGACTCCGGGCGCAAGATGATGAGCACCCTCCATCAGGAAGACGGGCATGTGATCCAGTATACAAAGGGCGCGTGTGAGATACTGCTTGAGCATTGTACCGCTTACCTTGATCGGGGTAAAGCGGCGCCCATCACCCGGGCGTATCGCGAGGAGATCCTCAGCCGGGCGGAGGAGTTCGCGGGCAGGGCCCTGCGGGTGCTGGCGGCGGCTTACCGGATCCATAAGACACAGCCGCAAAGCAACGAGGCGGATGAATTAGAGCAGGATATGGTTTTCATCGGCGTCGTGGGGATGATCGACCCGTGCAGGCCGGAGGTCTACGACGCCATCAACGAATGCCGCATGGCCGGAATCCGCCCGGTCATGATCACCGGCGACCATAAAGATACAGCGATAGCCATCGCCAGGGATCTGGGGATCATCACCGACGCCTCCCAGGCTATAGAGGGGGCGGCTCTGGAGACCTTGAGCGATGAAGAGCTGATCGACGCCGTCGAGAGATACAGCGTTTACGCCAGAGTGCAGCCGGAACACAAGACCCGGATCGTAAGGGCATGGAAAGCCAGAAATATGGTCACCGCCATGACCGGAGACGGAGTGAACGACGCCCCTTCCATCAAAGCCGCGGATATCGGCATAGGTATGGGTATCACCGGCACAGCCGTGACGAAGAGCGTGAGCGACATGGTGCTGGCCGACGACAACTTCGCTACCATTGTCCACGCGGTGGAAGAGGGCAGAAAGGTCTACGACAATATCCGTAAAGTCATCCAATTCCAGCTGACGACGAACCTGGCGGAGATCGTGGCGGTCTTCCTGGCGTCTATGCTGGGCTTCCGCATCCTGAGGGCGGCGCATCTGCTGTGGATCAACCTCGTCACCGACTCCGCCCCTGGCCTGGCCCTGGGCATGGAGAAGGCGGAAGGGGACGTCATGCGACGCAGGCCACGCCCGCCGGACGAAGGTTTGCTATCCGGCGGCGCGGCGTATTCCATGATACTTCAGGGCGTATTTATGGGGTTATTGATCGTCTTTTCCTACTTTTTCGGCGAATATCTGGAAAACGGTTCCTGGAGCTTCAAGCAGAGCGCCGACGGGATGACGATGGCCTTTCTCACTACCAACTTCGTGGAAATGTTCCGGGCTTTCGGCTGCCGGTCCCTGACCAGCCCGATCCTTAGCATGAAAACGAGGAATCTATGGCTTTGGGGGGCGCTGGCCTGGACTTTTATCCTCACCGTCGGGGTGATTTACATCCCGGCTTTCCGTGACCTCTTTGGCTTCACCAGGATCGATGTGGCGGAATTCTTCATCGCTCTGGGGCTGGCTTTCTCCATCATCCCGGTGATGGAAGCCATCAAATGCCTGCAGCGTTACCGCAGGCGGCCCCTTCAACTGTAGTGATGGTTGTATGCCTGTCGCAGCGCTGGTTTTCCTTGCATTTGTGCTTTCCGTGACGCCGTGATATACTTTCATTAACGATACACTTGAAGAAATCAATGAAAAAGGAGCCAAGGGGGGCGGCTTGATGATAATCGCGATGGACAAGCTATGCGTGGTGTTCGCAAAGGCTTTCGACATCATCGAAAAAGAGCAGTTGGGCGCCAGCGAGAACCACAGCCTACGGGTCGCCGCTTTATGCGTAGCGATGGGTGAGCATCTGGGATATGACGACGATACCATCGCCGCAGTCACGGTATGCGGTATGTTTCACGACAGCGCGCTGACCGAGTATCATCTTTCTCAGAAAGAAGGCGAATTCCAGGAACGCAACATGATCCTGCACTGCGAAAAAGGCCAGGACAATGTATCGTGGCTGCCTTTTCAAACGGATATCGACAAGTTGATCCTGTACCATCACGAGCGGGGCGACGGCAAGGGCCCCTTCGGCAAGAAGGAGGACGAGATCCCTATGCAGGCGGCTATCATCGCCGCGGCGGACGCGGTAGACGCCGTCCATCATCTTCAGACGATAAGCGCTGCCGACTTGCCTTCTTTGCGCGAAAGGATCGCCTCCCGGGCGGAGATGTACTCCACCCGCGCCGCCATCGACGCTTTGCTGGCGGTACTGGATGAGAGCATGCTGGAGAAGCTGCGGGACGATGTGATCATGCAAACCATAGAGTGCGAGCTTCCGTACTGGGAAGTGGATATGAGCGATCCCAGAGTGGTACGCATCGGGGAATTCATCGCCAGGGTTATCGACTATAAGTCCGTTTTCACCCACAAGCATACGAGCCAGATCGCCAACCGCTCATGGGTGATGTCCGGGTACTATGGCTACGGGGCGGACGAGCGCAACGCCCTTTTTCTCGCGGCGTCGCTCCACGATATCGGCAAGATCGGAACCCCCACCGCGATCCTGGAGAAACCAGGGAAGCTGGACGACGAGGAGTTCGCGATCATCAAGCAACATGTAAAAAACACCCTTGATTGGTTGAGTGAAATACCCCATTTCGAGCTTATCCGGAACTGGGCTGCCGACCACCATGAGAAACTCAACGGTACCGGGTATTCGCGGGGCAAACCGGGGAAGGATATTGACTTCAATGCCCGGCTGATGGCCTGTATCGATATCTACCAGGCTGTCTGCGAACCACGCCCCTACCACGAAGCCAGAACTCATGAAGACACGATGGTCATTCTGCATGACATGTCGTCCAAAGGTTTTATCGACGCCGATATCGTCAGGGATATGGATAAGGTGATGGCGGCTTACTCCATGCGGGAAGTCCCCGCGCCGGACGAGGGGTGAGCGCTGCCTGAGCAGATACGATATGAGGCAAAATCTGCGGTGAAAGACAAAAACGCGGGCGCTTTCGAGGAAAGAAAGCGCCCGCGTCAGTTTGGCAAGTACTTGGCTGTCCGCGTACAGCGGATCAGAAGACGATCAGGCATCCAGCGTCCTGAGGAGCTCTTCGTGGGATTCCTTCGTCAGCGTGTAGCCCATGAAGCAGAGGGCGCCGAGGCAGGTGATGATCGCCGGGATGAAAGACATGCAGCTGCGCCATAAGACGATCAGGGACTGAGGCTGGCTGGCGCCGGGGACATAACCCATGGCGCTCATGATCCAGCCCATGACGCCCTGGCCAAAGGATATGCCGAATTTGAACATAAAGTTGATGCAGGCGAAAATGAAGCCGCTGGCCCGCAGATTGTACTTCGCCATGGTGTACTCGGTCACGTCGGGTACCATGGAGAAGAGGCAGACAAAGCCCACATTGTTGACCAGGCCGCGGACAAAGGAAATGATATTAAAGAGCATACGGCCTGAGGAAGTGTCTACCGGTATCCAGAACATGAAGATGGCGATGAAAGCGGAGACGAACCAGGAAATCATGGCGATGTTTCGTTTGTTTGAGTATTTCTTGACCAGCACGCCCATCAGCACGGCGGCGATGATGCTGCCGAAGGACATAAATGTGGCGTTCACGGCGGAGTAGATAATGTCGCCTGCCACATAAGTCCAGAAGTACATACCGGAAGCGATGCCAGTGGCGGCGTTTAAGCCATGGCAGAGATGGGCAGCCATGAGCATGATTACCGGCTTATTGCCCTTCAGTGCCTTATACGATTCAGAGAAGGGAACCTTGACCTCGTTCACCGGCGGGATGACCCGTTCCTTGCTGCCGAAGTAGCAGATGAAGTAGAAGGGGGTCGAGATCGTGATGTAGATGAGAACCGCCCAGAAGTAGCCGGCGGCGCGGTCGTTGGGGACGAGATAAATCGTCATGGGGATGAAGGTGGCGTTCATGACGGTCATGACGACTTGGGCGCTCGTCTGACGCCAGGAAGCCAGAAGGCCGCGCTGGGTATAATCCGTGGTAATGGTAGACATCATGGAGATATGAGGTATCTCAAGGGCCGTAAACGCCGCGACGAAGATAAAGTACGCCGCGAAGTAGTACACGATCTGGCCGGTCTCGCTAAGAGCCGGGATGCGGAGAAATACGAGCAGGCAAGTGAGGTTGGAGATGATGCCCGACGGTATCATCCAGGGGCGGTATCTGCCGCGCTTCGTCGTGGTTCGGTCGGCTATGCCTCCGATGATGGGGTCGTTGATGGCGTCCCAAAGCTTTCCTACCATCAGGACGGTACCCACGATGCCGATGGGGATCATCGCCACGTCGGTCCAGAAGAAGGTCAGAAAGCCCAGGGGCAGGGTGAAAGGCACCATCATGCCGATGACGCCGGCGGCATAATTGAATCTTTCTTTGTTCTTTAGTTCTACGCTCGCCGATTCCAGTGTGCTGTGTGTGGTTTCTGCCATTGATTCTTCACCTCATTCGTATAAAAATTTATCGTTGTTATCTTATTCTTATCATGCGGTGATTTAAGTGTCAATGGTACAATTTTTGGCGGGCACATGTCGATGCAACGGGCGTACCCTAATCGTCTTCGCTGCCGGCGAAGGACTTCCGCTGCCGCCGGAAAAGGAAATAAAACACCACGCCCACCGCCGCGAGCATGACGGCTACGATCCCAAACAGGTTTCGAATGCCGTAGACGTCGGCGATGGCGCCGCCCATAGCGGAGCCTATCATGGGCGCTACGCCGGACATCATGATGCTCCAGGCGGCCTGGCCGGTGGCGCGCATCTCCATGGGCACGATACTATTGATGTAAGGCGTCAGATGGGTCCATAGTGGGGCGAAAAGCATAGCCTGGCTGAGAGCCAGCAGATACATGACGTAGATGTTTGGCGACGCGTAGATGATGAGGGCGCGGGAAAAAGCGGCTATGCTGACGATGGTGAAGACGTTGTAGATGTTCATTCTTTGCAGGTATCGGTTCGCGAAAGCCATAGTGAAGGCCTCGACGCCGATGCAGACGGCAAAGAACAAGCCGTACATGCCGAGCCCCGCGTTTAAACCCGCTTCGGTGGCGAAGTAGACGCCCATGAAAAGATTACACATGGATACACCGATGAAGGTCAGCAGCAAAAACATCAGCAGCAGAAGCATCCGGGGGTTTTGCAGGATGACCCGGTAAGAGGTTTTGTTTTTCTCTCCTTTTGCCTTGTAGGCGTGTCCCTTCGTAGCCGGAAGGAAGGACGCCGGTACTAACGCGGTCACACCCACGATGATGGCGATGATGAATACATTTGTGGAGCTCAATGTGATCCTCAGGCTGATCAGGTAAAGCAAAAACGCGCCGATGGCCGCGCCGATGGAAGCGAATACCCGCACTTTACCGAAGGACGCGCCCAGGCTTTCAATGTTTTCTACATTGATGGTATCGATCAACATACCGGGGATCGTGTTAAAGAAAAAGAGAAAAAAGTAGCAAGGAAGCAGCGTTAGCAGACCTTGATGCTTCGGCGTAATCAGTAAGAACAACCCGATCAGTAAGCCGGCTATAGTCGTGAGCAGGATGCTGTTTTTCGTTCGGGCGTGGTCGGCGACATAGCCCCATATAAACTGGGAAATAGTAGCCACCAGGGAACCGCCGGACATGATGACGCCCACCATGAAATCCGTGGTGAAGGAAAGATCCCGCAGGAAAATGGTCATATACTGGCCGGTGATAAAGACAGCCGCCCAAAAGAGCAGATACAGGGATTTCATCGCGAAGACGGTCTTCGCGGGGCTGAGGGGTTTTATATTCATTTGCTGATACACAGGCTTTCTGAATTCATTTCGCTTCAATCTAAAATAATGTTTTTCCATTATAACATATGGATACAACATATGATATGATATTTGCGAAAGGGGATGAGGGGAATGATCCAACCCATTGCCAGCATGAAAAACGCCTTTGATCTCACAGGCTACAACGTCATCGTGACCGGCGGAAACGGAGGTATCGGCTTGAGTATAGCCGACGCTATGGCCCAGGCGGGGGCAAATATCGCCATACTCTGCCGGGATATGGGGAAAGCGGATAAAGCGCTTGCGCAGCTTCAGGCTTATGGGGGGAAATACGAGAGCTTTTCCTGCGATGTGGCGGATTTACCGGGCGTGAGGAAAGCCGTGGCGGAAGCCTATGCTTTCTTCGGGGAAATCAACGTCCTGGTGAATAACGCCGGCGTGACCACCAACAAAGCGTTTCTGGATATGGATGAAGACTTGAGCCAGTGGTACCGCGTGATCAATACGGATTTAAACGGCGTGGCCCATGTGACTTACGAGGTGGGAAAACGCATGAGGGACGGGGGCAAGGGCGGCTCCATGATCAACATCACTTCCGTGTCGGGGGTCATCGTCCACCGGGACAATCCCCGAAGCCCGTATAATGCTTCGAAGGCGGGGGTCAACCACTTTACCCATGCCATGGCGGTAGAGCTCGGCAGGTACAATATCCGGGTCAACGCCATCGCGCCGGGGTATATACGCACGGGCTTCACGGCAAACCCCACGCCAGAGTTCGAGGCATTCGTGAAATCCCAGCAGCCTCTGGATCGCCTGGGCGAAGGCATTGAGATCGGCGCCATGGCTGTGTTTCTTTCGTCTCCCGCCGCAGCCCATCTCACGGGCACGATACAGCTCATCGACGGCGGCTTTACGCTGTCGTAGACAGATACTTGATAACAGTGAGATCAAAAGTAAATGATTTGGCAGCTGAGACACAGTGAGATCAGAAGTAAATGATTGAGCAGCTGAGACACAGCGGGATCAGAAGTAAATGATTGGGCAACTGAGATACAGCGGGATCAAAAGTAAATGATTGAGCTTACGAGGAGAATGTCTATGAATAAAAATGTATTGCAGATACTCAGCGGGGCGGATGTAGAAGGGATCGTGGCTTTGATCGCTAAGCTGGAGCAGTCGCCTTTTGACTATCTCAAGCTGGAAGGGGACGGCGTCAAGATCGTCATCGGCAAAAATGGCGTGACCGAGACCACGGAGCCGTCCGCGGCGGCGGCGGGCAAGGCGGCTGCCGCTCATGGACCCGCATCGGCAACGCTCGGGTTAGACGGCAGTGTGGCGCAAGCCGGTATAATGGGAGAGACGGCTACAGCCGCGGCGGAGACAGTTGCCCCGCCCGGAGCCGGTTTCACAGCTTCGGTGGAAGAGCGGCCAGGGGTATTTGTGATCAAGTCCCCGTCGTACGGCTTATTTTACGCCCAGCCTGAGCCGGGAGCCCCGCCTTATATAAAGATCGGGGACACAGTGAGAAAAGGCGATACGATCGGGCTGCTGGAGATCATGAAGACTTTCAATGCCGTGACCTCCGAGGTAGACGGCGAAGTGACGGCTATCCACGCGAAAAATGAGCAACTACTGGAGCCGGATATGCCGCTGGTTTCAATAAAGCTACGGTGACTGAGATGGGTAAAGGAGCAAAAGCGTATGTTTGAAATAGAGTCGCTGCGCGCGGATAAAACCGCCGTGATCGTCGTGGACATGCAGAACGCTTTCGTCGCGGAGGGGGCGCCATTCTACTCGGAGATGGGCAACCGGATACTGGCTCCGATGGCAGCTTTTCTGGACCAATGCCGGGGAAGGGGCTTCCGCGTCATCTATACGGAGGACTGCAAGCTCCCCGGGAAAAGCAACGTTCTGCAAGAAGGCTTACCCGGCCTGGAGATACATCCTATGGTTCGGCCAAAGGATCATGAATCTGTCGTCAGAAAGTATAACTACAGCGGTTTTTTTGGAACGAATATGGATATTCTGCTGCGCGCGGGAGGGATCGACACGGTAGCGGTCACAGGCGTATGTACGGACGTCTGCTGCCTGTCTACCGCCAGGGACGCGATGTTTCTCGGCTACCGGGTGGCCTTCCTGTCCGATATGACCGGGACTTTCGCCTTTCCCGATAAAGGATACGGGCCGGGGGACGCCTTGGCGCAGCATCAGATGGCGCTGCGAAACGTGGCTTTTTCCACCGGGCTCGTACTGACCTCCGCGGAGTTCCTGGCTCTGCCCACGGAAGGAAAGGAGTAAGCCGTTAATATGAGTGAAACTGTTCATTTTATCGACACCACTACCCGGGACGGCTCCCAAAGCAACTGGGCGGCGGGTATGCCCGTGGGTATGATGGACGCCGTCATGGAAGACCTGGATAAGGTAGGCTACCGCGCCCTGGATATCCCGTACATGCCCCTTCAGTTTAAAAAAATCGTCCGGGATCTGAAGGAAGACCCCTGGGAAATGATCAAGATGATCGGGAAGAAGGCGCCGAATACAGTCAAGGGCAGTATGCTTGGGCCCGGGCTCCGGGTGTTTGATACAGGAGGAAACAACCGGGAGGCGACGACCTTATTCCTCAAGCTTCTGGCGGAGTACGGCGTGCTGCAAAGAGTGCAGCTGATGAGCAATATCAATAATGCCAGCCCGACGTGGAAGTGGTTCATCGACCTGACCAGAAAGCTGGGCGCCGAGATCGTCTATGGGGTATGCTACTATATCGGGACCACAAGGCACACCGACGAGTTATACGCAAGGAAAACAAGAGAAGCGGTGGAGCTTGGGGCGGACGTCATCTATCTGAAAGACGCCGGAGGCCTGCTGGATGTGGAGAGCGTCAGGCGGGTCATGGGGATCATGAGGGAAAACGCCAATGGCATCCCACTGGAGATACACAGCCACTGCACAGCCGGCATGGCGGACGCGGTATACGCGGAAGCGGTCAAGCAGGGCTGCAGAGGTTTCCACACAGGCATCCCGCCCCTGGCGGAGGGCACGGCTCAGCCGACGATCGCCAACACCGCGGAAAACATGAGAGCTCTGGGCTTTGATATAGGGGGCGTCGATATCGAACGGGCGGAAAGTATATCGAAACGCATGTACCGTATGGCGAAGGAAGAAGGGCTGCCTACGGACTTCGGGCCTACGCGCTACCAGGTCGCCCAGTACATCCACAGGATACCCGGGGGCGTAGCGTCAAATATGAGGCATCAGCTCAAGGAGCTCCACCTGGAGGATCGGGTTGACGAAGTAACGGAAGAGTGCGTCCGGATCTGCGCGGAGATGGGCGAACCCCATATGATCACCCCGTACTCCCAGTATGTATGTACCCAGGCGGCGATCAACGTAGCGCTGGGGGAGAGATACAAGGTAGTCATCGACGACTTTATCAAGTACGCTCTCGGTTTTTCCGGCCCGGAATCAGGAAGCGCGGATATGGATCCCAATCTCAGGGACAGGTTTTGCGGCCTTCCCCGGGCGGAGCAGCTGAAAGAGATCGCCCGGAACAGTTCCATTGAGTTAAATAAACCCCTGAAAGATCTGAGAAATGAATACGGCGCCGCGAACCTGTCCGACGAGGAATTCCTACTGCGGTATATGATGAAGGGAACCGAAGAGATCGACGCCATGCGCGCCGTGACAAAAGAGTACCCTTTCCACCGGTACACCGGCGTGGACTCGCCCATCATCGACCTGATCGACGAGTTGAGCAGGCAGCCGAAGATCACCCAGCTGCAGGTTCAGTTTCAGGATAAAACCCTTACCCTGGCTAAGGAGAGCTTATGAGTCTTTCCAGAGTACTCATCGCCAACCGGGGTGAGATCGCGGTGCGGGTCATCCGCAGCTGTCGGGTCATGGGGATCGAGACGGTACTTGCCGCTTCCGAGGCGGACAGGGACAGCTTGGGCGCGAGGTTGGCAGACCGGACGGTGATCATCGGCCCGCCTTATGCCTCTACCTACTTAAATATTGCAAATATCGTACAAGCGGCTTTGGTTACCGGCGCCGACGCCGTCCATCCCGGCTACGGTTTCCTGGCGGAGAACGCGGAGTTTGCCGGGGCTTGCCGGGATCAAGGCCTGGTCTTCATCGGGCCCCGGGCGGAGCATATCCGGCTGATGGGGAATAAGCTCGCGGCTCGCGCCCTGGCCCGGGAGTGCGGCGTCCCGGTATTGGCGGGCTCCGAAAAGACAGGTTCCTATGAGGAGGCGCTGGGAGCGGTAGGGGAGATCGGCTTCCCCGTCATGCTGAAAGCCGCCGCGGGCGGCGGCGGGCGGGGTATGAAGATCATCACGGAAGCGGATAAAGACAGGCTTCAGAGTATCTTTCAGGAAGCCTCGGCGGAGGCGTCCGCTGCTTTTGGCGACGGCACGTTATATATGGAGAGATACATCACCCGCGCCCGCCACATCGAAGTACAGGTATTAGGCGACCGGTTTGGGAACGCGGTACATCTGGGGGAGAGGGATTGTTCGACGCAGCGGCGTCATCAGAAGCTCATCGAGGAAGCCGGCGCACCGTCCATATCGGAAGAGCTTCGCCAGGGCTTGTACGAGAGCGCCGTGAGGCTGGTGAAGAATATCTCCTACGAAAACGCGGGGACGGTGGAGTTTGTCGTGGATCAGGACGAGGGTAAATACTACTTTCTGGAGATGAATACCAGGATACAAGTAGAGCATCCGGTGACGGAGATGATCACCGGGATCGATCTGGTGCGGGAGCAGATAAGCGTGGCGAAGGGGGAAAAGCTGCCCTTCGCACAGGAGGACGTCGCCTTCAGCGGCCATGCCATAGAATGCAGGATCAACGCGGAGCAGCCGGAAGCAGGATTCCGCCCTACCCCCGGGACGATTACCCGCTGGGAAGCGCCCGGCGGGCCTGGGATACGGCTGGATACCCATTGCTTTCCCGGCTATCAGGCGCCGGTATTCTATGATTCCCTTATCGCGAAGCTCATCGCCCATGGCCCGGATCGGGATCAGGCGCTGAAGCGAATGCTGGGGGCGCTGGACGAGTTCGTCGTCGAGGGTTTGTCCACGACGATACCTTTCCTGAGAAAGCTGCTGCAGAGCCGGGATTTTGCCGAAGGGCTCGTCCATACCCGCCTCGTCGAATTGACACAGTAAGGAATCAGTGATACGATAAATCCGTTGTTGAAAAAATAGAGATCAATAAGGAATGAGGGAATCGATAAGATGAGTGACAAGGGGAACACAGGCGGGCTGACCGTCTCTTTTTCAGGCAGCAGGGATTATATCGTGACGGATGAACTCAAAAACGCGGTAAATATCGCCATCGCCCTGCAAAAGCCGCTGCTGATCAAAGGCGAGCCCGGCACAGGAAAGACGATGCTTGCCAGTTCGCTGGCGGAGTCCATGGGCAAGGAGCTCATCATCTGGAGCATCAAATCCACCACCACCGCCCAGAGCGGGCTTTATAATTACGATACGGTGCAAAGGCTCTATGATTCCCAGTTCGGAGAGGGCAACGTAGCCGATATCAAGCAGTACATCAAGCTGGGCAATCTTGGCCTTGCTCTTGACGCCGAAGTGCAGCCCGTGCTGCTCATCGACGAGATCGACAAAGCCGATCTGGAGTTCCCCAACGACTTGCTGTGGGAGTTGGACAGGATGCAGTTCTTCATCCCGGAGACCAGAGAGACCATCACCGCGAAGTCGCGCCCCATCGTGATCATCACGTCCAATGCCGAAAAGGAGCTTCCCGACGCTTTCCTGAGACGGTGCATCTTCCACTACATCGCTTTCCCGGAGCCGGAGCAGATGGAGCGCATCGTATATGCCCATTATCCCAACCTGGATAAAGACCTCGTGAGCCGGGCCATGAAGAAGTTCTACGAGCTTCGCGATGTGGACGACATCCAAAAGAAGCCCAGCACCAGCGAACTGCTGGACTGGCTGACGGCGCTGACCATCACCGGCGTTCCCCTGCAGGAGGAAGACAAGGAGTTGCCATATCTGGGCGTGCTCCTGAAGAAGAACGAAGACATCGATACATTGAATGAATTCAATGAGAAAGGGCCGAAGGCCGTATACAAGCGGAGGTAACCTTATGTTCATCCCGTTTTTTTACCTGCTGCGCGCCAGGGGCCTGAAGCCCTCCATCGTGCAGTGGATGGCCCTGATGGAAGCGCTGGATCTGGATCTGGCCGGCTCTAGCTTCTCGGGCTTTTATCATCTATGTCGGTGCACATTGCTTACCACGGAAGCGGATTTTGATAAATTCGACG
>Ga0082212_10001473_pt1 | contig 34690 bp, 29 predicted proteins | sample TergutNt197P3_FD_71548 | JGI IMG/M metagenome (GOLD analysis project Ga0082212, IMG submission 71548) | Neocapritermes taracua P3 segment gut microbial communities from Petit-Saut dam, French Guiana - Nt197 P3 | ecosystem: Host-associated > Arthropoda: Insects > Digestive system > Gut ... | reverse complement strand
GGTACTGATATTTAAGAAATAGGGTTTGTTGTCTTCAATGATACAGCAATTCGGCGAAATGCTTGTTTCACAGTCTGAAAAAGCATAGAGCGCATCAATTGTCTTATCGGATGAAACGCCTGCCGCCAAGTGCACCAAAATTTCAACATCTTTGGCTGTGTTGTCATCGACTTTACGGATTTTGATTTTACCCTTGTCGTTGGCTTTTAAAATGGACTCAATGATGGTTGAAGTTGTTTTTGCAAAGGGTATTTCGCTAATGACGAGGGTTTTGTTATCCGGTGATTTACTGATTTTCGCCCTGACTTTCACTGCGCCGCCACGTTCGCCGTCGTTATACCTTGACACATCTATATAGCCGCCGGTTTGAAAATCGGGATAGAGTGCGAATGTTTCGCCCTTCAGATAAGCGATTGAAGCGTCTATCAGTTCGTTGAAATTATGAGGCAATATTTTTGATGAAAGACCAACGGCAATACCTTCAACGCCTTGCGCCAAAAGAAGCGGGAATTTTACAGGCAGGCAGACAGGCTCCTTGTTACGCCCGTCATAAGACAGTTTCCATGCGGTCGTTTTCGAATTGAATACGGTTTCGAGTGCAAACTTCGATAGACGAGCCTCAATATATCGTGGCGCTGCTGCGCGATCGCCGGTTAATACGTTTCCCCAGTTTCCCTGACAATCTATCAATAAATCTTTTTGCCCCAACTGCACGAGTGCATCGCCGATAGATGCATCGCCGTGCGGGTGGAACTGCATGGTATGCCCGATGATATTCGCTACCTTATTATACCGACCATCATCCAATCGCTTCATTGAATGGAGTATACGACGCTGAACAGGTTTCAGGCCGTCGTTAATGTGCGGCACAGCCCGTTCCAGAATGACATAAGAAGCATAATCTAAAAACCAGGTCTGGTACATACCTGACAAGTGATGCAGGGCGTCGTTTCCAACTGCCGGAACTTTATATCCTGAAAGGGAAAATGTTTCTTCAGTCTCCGTGCCCGGCGCCTGATTTCCTGTCATATCACCTATAATTTCATCATTATCTTCCTGTTCTTTCGTATATTCCGGTTTCATAAATCAATGCGTTCCTTTTTATGTGGTGCAAAAGTACAAATTCTAATTGAGACTTTACAATAGTGTTAAAAATTAATGTTTGGCTTTCCGAAGGGAAGCAATTGAGAATTGAGAATTTTGAACATTGTTACAAAATCAAAATATATTGCTTTTCTTTGTGGACAAAAAATGACTTTATCGAATAATAATGATGTTCAAAAAATAGCATAGTATGATAAAAAGGGTTACGTTTTTTTCTTTTGTTGCTCTATTGTTGTTTTTGTCGGGATGTACTCAGTCGTTCGAAAAAAAGGAGAAATCTTCGGGTTCGAATGTGGATGTCGGCCTTATTATTGAAACGAAAAAGACAATGACTGCCGAAGATATAGAAAAACAAATACAAAGGGTGGATCATGAATCATGGATAAAAGAAAATGCAGATAAGGCTTTTTTGACAGGTAAGGTTAAACGGCATGATAACCATCTGTTTATTAAGGTAGATGAAGAACATACGGAACGGGATATATACTTGATTCGTCCTGTATATGAAGCCTATAAGGAAATGTATAAAGCAGCGTTGGCCGATGGCGTAAAATTGATTATCACATCCGGTCATCGTACTTATATTGAGCAGGTTGTCGAATGGGAATTGCGATGGAACAATCCCGGGACTGAGACAACATTCGCTAATGACGTCGAAAAAGCAAAATATTTGTTACAATACCGTGCCATGCCTTGCACTTCGCGCCATCACTGGGGAACGGATATTGATTTGAATAGTTTCGAATCAGCTTATTATGAATCAGATGAAGGTAAAAAGGTTTATCATTGGCTCAAAGAACATGCCGGATATTACGGTTTCTATCAACCTTATACTGCGTATGATGAAAAACGACCGGTCGGGTATATGGAGGAGAAATGGCATTGGAGTTTTCAACCGCTGTCGCAATTGATGCTCACGAAATATCTTCAATTAGTCACAATGGATGATATTGTTGGATTCAAAGGCGATCCGGCTGCCAAAAAATTACCGATTATTACTGATTGGGTATGTGGTATTAATCCTGAACTGAAAGATGAAGACTTCTAATATATTATTATCATTACTTATACTTCACATGGCAAGCTGCACAGGTGAAGTCGGCAAAAACGCTACAAATTCAGCTATCTATGAAGAAGTTGATTCATTGCCCGATAGCGTCCGTTTGGTTTTTGTCGGCGATGTGATGGGGCACACCACACAAACAAGAGGCGCCCGGCGTGATGGCGGAGACAGTTGTTACAATTTTGCGCCTACTTTTCAGTGGGTAAAAGAAACAATATCCTTGGCCGACCTTGCAATTGCCAATCTTGAGGTAACGCTTGCAGGTGAACCATATACGGGCTATCCGAGATTTTCAAGTCCTGTTGAGCTGGCAGATGCTTTAAAGGATGCCGGATTCGATATATTAATGACGGCCAATAATCATGTGTTGGACTATGGCACAAAAGGATTGCAACTTACCCTTGACGCATTGGACAGCCTTTGTATTGCGCATACAGGATCGTATAAAGACTCGACCGGTTGGCAAAATAATCATCCGTTGATCATACAAAAAAACGGGTTCAACCTTGCGTTTCTTAATTATACATATAGCACAAATGGATTATCCGTACCACCGCCCGGTATTGTCAATTATATGGATACCTTCAGGATAGCCGACGACTTGGCACGGTGTCATGCGATGAATGTCGACTTTATTATTGCCTGTGTACATTGGGGCGAAGAATATCAGAACAAAGAAAACGCGGCCCAGCGTCAATTTGCCGATTTTCTTGCACGTGCCGGCTGTAATCTTATTGTAGGTTCTCATCCGCATGTCGTGCAACCCATCAGTAAAATAGCTGTTGAGATGGCCGACTCTGTGCTTGTTGCATGGTCGTTGGGGAATTTTGTTTCGAATCAACGATGGAGATACAGCGATGGCGGCATAATGTTTGAAGTGATTTTGACAAAAAGCGGCGCTACGGTCGAACTTCAATCATACCGGTACGAACCCGTTTGGGTGCATCGTTATGCGGATAGAAATGCACAGGTTTACAGGTTGATTCCTGTGAACGATTATCTGTCAAACCCCGAACCCTATCCGAATGTCACTGCCGAAGATGAAAAAAAGTTATTACAATTCGATTCGGATACGAGGGGGATAATTGAACCTCCCCCTGCCCCCTCCAGGGGATATTGAAGCCTCCCCCTGCCCCCTCCAAAGGGGGATAAGATAAAAAGTTACATTTTGACTTTTTTGTCGAATTTGCCTTCCTCGGTGTAGTATTTCCATGTGCCTTTGGGTTGGCCTTTGGCGTATTTGCCGCGAACTTTCAAGGCGCCGTTTTCGTGGTATTCGTGGTATTTTCCGTGACGGCGTCCGTCCTTTATTTCAGATTTGCTTTTGAGAGCGCCATCCTGATAGTATTCACGATAGCTATTGCCTTGAAATTTTTCAACATAAAATCGCTGAAGTTCTTCCAATATTTCTTTTTCGGTTGTTGCGACGTCTTCATCGTCTGCGTCCTCAATAACAGGCGCTTCCGTAAAAGGTTGATAATTCAATACAAGGTGCATGGGGATACGACGCTGGTCGCCGATAATCTGAAGTCCCATGGTGGGAAACGATAGGGCAACTTCTTTGTTTGCGTTAAGGTCTGTCCATGATTTTGTATTCAAAACAGGTCTCAGCAAGGGGAAAAACTTTGGCGTGTTAACAAACAGAAAATAAGTGGATTTTTTTTCGACTTGCTCCAGAACATGCTTGAAATCAGGGTCATTGTTTAGAATATAGCCTTGTTCGTAGTCTTCAATAAAAGAGAGTATGGTGGAGGGTTTGTTGCTGAATACCACATAATCATCGATATAGGTATAATAAGGCTTCTCAAATTTATCAAACATTTTCCCAAAAAAGAGTGCAAAGAACCCTTTCAATTCGACGTAATTAATATCAAAGTCTTTGTACGTTACTTTTTTAACATTAACCGGCGTACGCCGTTTGACATTCCTCTCGATCGAGGCCATTTTTTCCTTCGCCTGATTGATATTTTTAGCTTGTATACATAAAACGATTTCGGTGTCGTAGCCCAACAAACCGGGTTCGAGTTCGATTAAGGCAAATTCGCCCGACATCCAACTCAGAAATTCGTCTTCGAGCGAAACGCCGAAGGTGGATTCGATTTTCCGGTACGATGTTTGATAGGTATCATACAAATCCGGGCTATTGACCAAAAGCGCTTTCTCGAGTTCTTTCAGGAAAACAGCCGGAGCGTCAAAACTGATATTTGTGTAAAATGCAGTCCTTGCCGGCAGGATTTGATGCGCCTTCATTTCCTTTTTCCCTGAACGAAACAGGGCCGAAATGTAAGGATCGACCGTATCATTCAAAAGCGTATATCCTTTTAAATCAAATCTATCGTTGGTGGCATTGAATCTCAATCCGGCGTATGACGTCGAGCGACAAAGCGCCGACATGTATTCATTTTCTTTACGATTATATTTTTCTAAAAATAGCGGCAGGCAGCTATATTGAATATAGATGCGGAACAAGCCGTTATCACCTGTCAACCTGTCGATTTCCATAAAAAGTGGATCGAGACCGATGGCGGGATCGTTTCGTTCATTGATGGAGGCTTCGATTAATTTAGATGAATAAGAGGCAATAAAGTGATTCTCAACGAAGGCTGTATAAAGTATTTCCCTTGTTTTAGGGTCTCTCAGTTCAATGATATCTATATGCTGGTATTTCCGGTAGGTAACCCTGTAGTCCATCAACGAAAAGACAGTAGCTATCTGGTTTTTCAAGGATTCCATTTCCGAAACTTTTTGAAGGTCAACCACAAACAGATAATCCCAAACACCACTGCGCACTTTATGCGCCGAAATCATCAAGTCTCTTTTCCCGACGAGTGAAAACAATTTCCTGTTTGCATGAAGGATGGAGTCCAATACGCCTGCGCTCCGGTCTATTTCGGCAAACGATGGACTTCCTTTCAGGTTTTGCCACGGAGCGCTAACGCTGAATTTTTCCCATTCATCTACCGGACTGCTCGAATGAATGATTAAAATGGCGTCTTTGGGTATCAGATAAATCTGTTGGATAGCCCTGCCGGGCGTCACGTAAAAAGTGACTGCCCGATAGGCTCCATAAAGCACAGGAACTAATAGCAAAAGCCAAAGCCATCGCATCTTTCGTTTTTTTGCAACAGGAGTAGGCGTATCCTGCTCAGCAGAGGTAAATCCCGACTTTTCTTGTTCCATTCTTCTGAAAACTGAAAACTAATACATGAAAACCGCTCTTTTTGTTTAGGTGCGTAAAGATAGGCTATTTTCGGAAAATAATCATTACTTTTGTACATGGAAAAATCAAAAACGACGCAAAAATACATTTTGGATGTACCCGGACAGGCTACCCGCATACTGTTACATTCCTGCTGTGCACCTTGTTCCGGCGCCGTTGTTGAATGTATGTTGGCAAATGGGTTGAAGCCGACAGTGTTTTATTACAACCCGAATATTTATCCGCAGACGGAATACGAACGAAGGAAAGCGGAAAATGTCCGCTATCTCGAATCGTTGCACCTGCCTTTTGTCGATGGCGATTACGACCATAACGGATGGAACGCAATGGTCAATGGGCTTGAGAACGAACCGGAACGCGGGCGTCGCTGTTTGGTTTGCTTCAAAATGCGTATGAAGGCAACGGCACAGTATGCTGCAAAACATGAATTTACCGTATTTGCTACCACTTTAGCCGCTTCACGGTGGAAAGACCTGGAACAAATTGCCGAAGCCGGACACTATGCCGCCTCCCTGTATCCCAACCTCACTTTTTGGGCGCACAATTGGCGCAAAGGCGGGTTAAGCAACAGACGTAAGGAGTTAATCAATCAGTATGGATTTTATAATCAGACGTGGTGCGGATGTGAGTATTCAATTAAAAATTAAAAATTAAAAATTAAAAATGAGGAATTGAACGTAGGGGCGTACCCTTGAGGTCGCCCAAATAAGAGTTTAGTTAGTAGTTTTTAGCAATTCATAATTATTTTATTCAGTTATTCAATCATTCAGTTATTCAATTATTCAATTACTCATCAATGAATCCCCTCGAAATCATACAAAAATATTATCCGATTGAGTCGGAAGCCTATAATGTATTGGTAAAACATAGTCGCGATGTGGCTGACAAGGCAGTCAGTATTGGTCGATTGCATCCGGAGATAGTGTTGGATTTACGATTTGTTGAAGAAGCAGCCATGCTGCACGATATCGGCGCTTTTCTCTGTTATGCTCCCGAAATAGGCTGTCATGGTCGATCTGCATATATCTGTCATGGGTATTTAGGGGCTGACCTACTGCGCAAAGAAGGCTATCCGCGCCATGCGTTGGTATGCGAACGGCATACAGGTACCGGACTTTCGTTGGAAATGATTAAGCGGTTTAACCTGCCTGTGCCGCACCGCGATATGAGTCCTCATACTTTGGAAGAGCAACTGATCTGTTATGCCGATAAGTTTTATAGTAAAACCAACTTATACAGAGAAAAACCGGTTGAAAAAATATTGAAAAGCATGGCCAAATATGGCAAGGAAGCTGTTCAACGATTTGAAAAATGGCATAAGTTATTTGGACTTAAAGTTTCTTAATAAAGTACAAAAACTGTGTACTGTACGCGACTAACACGATGAGTTAAAAAAAAACTTTTACTTTTGTACCTGAATATCTACGGCAAAAGGCATGTGCGGTAAGCAGAGAGGTTGGTTGATCCTGTTCTTTTGTATGTTTGCAGGAATAGAATCTATTCGGGCGCAGGAGCAAATCCTGATTCCGGACACGTTGGCATTACCTGTAATAAACGTGGCTCCGGACACTACACAATATATATTTCCGGACAAAATTAATATGCACATACAGGATTTGTCCGACCCCCCCCCTGTCGATTCACTGATGCTATCCGATTCAATCCCAAATGATTCGCAGTCTTTATTAAGCGACAGTATTCCTCCCAAACCCGGCATGTTGGAAGCGCCTGTGACCTATCAGGCATCGGACTCAATTGTATTAACGGCAGGTAATATGGCCTATCTATTCGGGAAGGGAGAAGTGAAATACCAGCAAATCCAACTGCAAGCCGACAGGATTGAAATGAATATGGACGACAATGTGGTTTATGCCACTTATGTTGTTGATTCCACCGGAGTTGAAACCGGTTATCCGCTATATATTGATGGTCAGGAACAGGTAGAATCGAAAAGCATGAAGTATAATTTTAAAACTAAAAAAGCGTTCGCAAAATCCGTTTTGACCCAGCAGGGTGAAGGATACCTGACGGCCGATGTTACCAAAAAAATGGAAGATAATACCATGAATATGCTTGGAGGTAGATATACTACTTGCGACGAACATGACCATCCACATTTTTATATCCAATTGACGAAAGCCAAAACACGACCGGGGAGGGATATTGTATCCGGCCCGCTCTATTTGGTTATCGAAGATGTACCCCTTCCTCTCGGACTTCCTTTTGCTTTTTTCCCATTTACAGATACCTATTCGTCGGGAATCATCATGCCTTCTTACGGAGAAGATGCTACAAGAGGTTTTTTCTTACAAAACGGCGGATATTATTTTGCCCTTAGCGATTATGTGGATCTGGCGTTGACAGGCGATATATATACAAAAGGTTCGTGGCAAATGGACGCCCGCTCAAACTATCGGAAACGCTACAAATATTCAGGAAATTTCAGCGCAGGCTACCACCTTTCTACTTTTGGCGATAAAGGGTATGATGATTATAGCGTATCAAAAGCGTTTAAGTTAAACTGGCAACATTCGCAGGACGCCAAAGCAAATCCTTTCCGTACATTCTCAGCAAGTATAAACTTTATGACCAACCAGTTCGACCGGAATGAGATCAAAGGACAAGCTTTGCCAAAGACAACAGATAATACCAAAGCATCCAGTATCAGTATCAATCAACGTTTTCCGAACAGCCCATGGAGCATCTCGGCTACCATGAATATCAGTCAGAATACGCGAGACTCTACGCTTAATGTTACGTTGCCTACATTGCTGATTAACATGAGTATGACCGCTCCATTTAAACGCAAGAACGCCATCGGCCCGGAGCGATGGTATGAAAAAATCAAAATGAGTTATTCGGGTAATTTACAAAACAGCGTCAGCAGCAAAGAAAATGTTTTTTTTCAGCAAAACCTGCTCAGGGATTGGAAAAACAGCATGACGCACCAGATTCCGGTAAGTGCGAGCTTTTCCTTACTCAATTATATAAATATCACACCATCATTTAATTATAACGAACGATGGCTCACAAAAAAGACGCTCATGGAGTATGATACAATACAAAACAGGTTAGTCAATGACACGACACTGTATGGCTTCTATCGAGTGTATAATTATAATGCATCCATTTCGGCAGGCACAACGCTTTATGGAATGTATAAACCGTGGGCTATCTTCGGAGGTTTTATTGATATGATCCGTCATCGAATGGAACCGTCTATATCTTATTCCTTCGTACCGGGTTTAGGCAATTTCTATAATGCGTATACTTATGAAAGGAATGGAGTGGATATGGTTGACTATTATTCGCCATACGAAAGCGCTCCCAGCAGGAAAAAGCAGGGAAATATCTCATTTTCAGTCAACAATAATATCGAAGCCAAAATACGCTCGAAAAGCGATTCGACCGGAATAAAGAAAATCAGTCTGATCGACAACCTGTCGTATGGCATTTCTTATAACTTAGCGGCTGACTCGTTGAATTGGAATAATTCAAGAGTCGGCTTACGGATGAAATTTTCCAAAAGTTATACCTTAAACCTGAATGGCGAATTTGATACATATATCTATGGCTATAATGAAACCACAAAGACAGGTTATCCGATCAATACGCCTCGCTGGAAAGTGGGAAAGGGGATCGGACGGTTGCGCTCTACCGGTACTACTTTTTCCTATACATTTGATAATAATTTTATTAACACGGTAAAAGGATGGTTCGGGAAAACAGAAGATACTGACAATAAGCCTTCAACACCCAATCAAACAAATAATGAAGATTGGGATGATGATGATACGCTGTCGCCTGTAAATGCCGACACTCCTGCCTCCGGCACGCGCTTAAGGTCAACGAAAAAAACACAAACAGGAGAATATGACGACGAGGGCTATTTCAATGCCAATGTGCAGTGGAGCTTCAATATCAGCTACAGTATGTCGTTAAGATACGGAAAATTCAATCCGGACAAAATGGAATATGATTATATGCTTCAGCACAACCTGAGCTTTAGTGGAAACCTGCAACCCACCTCAAAATGGAGGCTTTCATTCAATGGCAGTTATGATTTCGATCAAAAGAAAATACCCTACATGTCGCTTAGTTTAACCCGCGATCTGCACTGCTTCCAGATGTCGGCCAGCGTTGTTCCTGTAGGCGCCCGCAAATCATATATGTTTTCGATATCAGCCAGTTCATCCCTGCTGAAAGACTTAAAATATGACCAGCGAAGCAATTATTGGAATGGACAGACGTGGTACTGAAACTAATTGACAATTGACAATTGACAATGAATATGAACAATATGATGTAGAGAAATTCCTAATTCCTAATTTTTAATTCCTAATTCCTAATTGAATATCACCATTCTACCGGCATTTGCCCCGACGCAATCAGATAATCGTTGGTTTTGCTGAAATGTTTGTTACCGAAAAAACCTCTGTATGCAGAAAGAGGGGAGGGGTGGGCTGATTTCAATACTAAATTGCGCGACGAATTGATAAAACTGCCTTTCTGCTGGGCATACGATCCCCACAATAAATAAACAATATGATTCCTGTCGCTATTTAACCTGTCAATCACTGCATCCGTAAACGTTTCCCAACCTTTATGCTGATGTGAACCGGCTGCATGTGCCCTGACGGTCAATGTAGCATTGAGCAGTAAAACGCCCTGGTCAGCCCAACGGGTCAGATCGCCGCTTTTGGGCGTGGGCTTTCCCAAGTCCGATGCTATCTCTTTAAAAATATTAATCAATGAAGGCGGAAAAGGGATTCCGTCCTGAACCGAAAAGCAAAGGCCATGCGCCTGACGCGGTTCATGATATGGATCCTGCCCTAACAATACCACTTTTACCTTATCGAAAGGACAATGCTCGAAAGCATTGAAAATATGATTACCGCGTGGATAAACCGTTGTTTTTTGATATTCTTGCCTGACAAAATCCGTCAACTGCAAAAAATATTCCTTCCGAAACTCACCGGCAAGACATGCCTTCCAACTTTGTTCGATTTTTACGTCCACCATATTAATTAAAAATTAAAAATTAAGAATTAAGAATTAGGAATTCCTTTGTTCAGCGTAGTGTTCTCGCTATGCTAATCATTATAAAATACAATCTGCATACAATATTAACTGTATCATTCATATAAATTCCCCCTTAAATTTTTGCAAAGTTAATCTATCCTCAAATAAAAGCAAAATTGAATAACTCATTAATTTGAAATTCCTGTTCGGGCGAATTTGCAATTCTGCAACCCTACTTAGGGATATGCAGACAGAAGCGTACAAAGGTAAGGCAAAAATTTTAAATACAGCATATTAACGAATATTTGGGTGCATTTGGCTAAGGCCGATTTTCAATTCAATTTGTCGCACAAATTAAGGCTGAAAACCTTTTAATCAATAGCGTAGGACATCGTCTCATTGCCATAAGGTTAAGGCTGAAAGCCTGATAGTCAATAGCGTAGGGCAAAGCCCTACGGATTGTATGACCTCTCCAGGATAAGCCCTGTAAGGGCGAAATCGGGATATCACCCTTTCAGGGCTAAAATGGGAGGTACGCCTGAATAATAGGGCGATGCCCTATCCTGATGCTGTTGCCCTTTCAGGGCAATCCATTAATGAGAAAGTGTAATGCGACAAATTGAATTGAAAATCGGCCTTAGCCAAATGCACCCGATAGACAATATAATTTTGCAATTTAAAAAATGAGTTGACCCATTGATATGTACCCGATTATTCCTACCTTTGCGTCAGTTAATTATCAATTCAAATATAAAATGGAAATTACAGTCAGAAAGCCAACCGAAATAGAGGTTGCCGAAATGAAGTCCAAACCGGTTTGGCAGTGTGAAGTATCGGAATTTGACTGGTACTATGACAGTGAAGAAACGTGCCTTATCATTGAGGGCGATGTAACCGTCAAATACGACACGGAAAGCGTATCCTTTACAGCAGGCGATTATGTTATTTTCCCGAAAGGCCTGTCATGCGTATGGCAGGTCAAAAATCCGGTAAAAAAGTATTATGTATTCAAATAGTACGGTAGACAAAGACAGGAAAATTATTTTTCGTGACTAAATTTTATAATTGACGCCTGCTTTTCGAGCCTGCGAAACGTTCCTGATTTTCGACGGTGCAGCAAACGGTAACATGTTCGTAGCCGTCGCCCCAGTCGCCGGGCAATGATGCCTGCAGACGGTCAATGCGTTTGGTAATCATCAGAAAGGTCAGGTCATCACGATGCCGTATCATATCCCATGCCTCAGCACGCCACGGATCGGCGTCTTCCACAAAGAAAATGGACAAAATTATAAATAGGGTGTAAGCCTTACGCCCCTACATACAATTCCTAACTCTTAGTTCTTAACTCTTAACTCAAATAAACCGCTCCCCCGCAACAATCCCCCCTTGCGCCTGTCACGGCAGAAAGGCAATTCGCTTCGCCACGCATCCTGAGTACGCCCAAAAAAGCAAAAATAATCGCTTCCTTAAAATCAATCGTTTGCTCGTCGGGTATCACGATTTCTTTGGTACCGATTGCGCGTAACCGCTCAATTAAAAACACGTTACGTGCACCCCCTCCGGTTACCAACATGGTTTCGCCTTTGTTTCCTGCGGAAGACTGCGCCAACTGAAAAGCGATATGCTCTGTCAGGGTACGCAGTTTATCTGCCACCGACAGTTTTGATTTGTCCAAACAAGGCTTGAAAATCGAATCAAACCATTCCTTCCCAAGCGACTTGGCGCCTTGTATCCTGTAAAAATCCAAATTGTTTAATTGCTCAAGAAGCGCTTGATCCATCGTGCCGCTACGGGCTGTCTTGCCATCCTTATCGTAATCCATCCCCAACCGGTTTGCCAAGTAATTCAACGCCATATTGCAGGGCGAAACATCAAATGCAACCCGCTTTCCCCCCTGCCGGAACGAGATATTGGAAAAACCGCCCAGATTCAGGCAGGCGTCATAATGACCGAACAACAGTTCATCGCCAATTGGTACAAGAGGCGCACCCTGTCCGCCGAGCGCAACATCGCTGGTGCGAAAATCGCAAACAGTAGTAATCCCCGTATGCGATGCAATCACGGCGCCGCTACCGATTTGAGCAGTAAGGCCGATGGCCGGTTGATGGAACGTCGTATGCCCGTGTGAAGCAATAAAATCGGGCTTTACAGGTTGGCCGGACAAAAACGTATGAATCGTGTCGGCCATAACAGTACCTAATTCCACGTCCAATTTAACAAATTCATAAGCCGACAGTTCGATGGCTTTCGATAGTCGCAACCGCAACACATCGCGATACGGATAGGTCTGTGCAGCAATCACATCATATTCCCACCGTTCCGGCGTCTTTTCAAAGTGACACAACGCCAGATCCATTCCGTCAAGCGACGAACCCGACATCAGCCCAAGCACATAATAATGAGTCTTCATAGATAAAAGTCTTACACGCGGCTAAGATAACACTTATTTATTACATAAACCAAATTTCATTTGAACAAGGTGCATTTCAATTTGTCGCATTACACTTTCTCATTATTGGATTGCCCTGAAAGGGCAAAATCATCAGGATAGGGCATCGCCCTATTATTCAGGTGTGTCAAGTCAATTAGCCCTGAAAGGGCGAAATCAGGATTTCACCCTTTCAGGGCTTTTTCGGGAGGAGTCATTCAATCCGTAGGGCTTCACCCTACGCTATTGATTACAAGGCTTTCAGCCTTAATTTGTGTGACAAATTGAAATGCACCCTTTTTTTCTTAACTGTTTTATGGAATTTCTGCTACATTTGCATCTATTAAGTAAAATATAAATCGAAATTTAAAAAATAAAAGATTATGAAACGATTAAATTTACTTTACATCAGTATGTTAGCAGTATTAATGACATCTCAGGCAGTTGCACAAATGCCCGTAATGAAAGTGCAGAACGAGAGAAACGAGACGACGCCGTCTGTTACGCTCAAAAAGATGGATATCGAAGTCGAAATTTTTGGCAACGTAGCCATCACCACCATGAAAATGGTATTTTACAACAACAGTTCGCGAATACTCGAAGGCGAACTGACCTTTCCGATGCCTGACGGCGTGACCGTAAGCCGCTATGCACTTGATATCAACGGAAAGCTACGCGACGCCGTACCGGTCGCAAAGGCCAAAGCAACCGAGGTGTTCGAAAGCATCGAGCACCGCAGGGTGGATCCCGGACTGCTGGAGCGCGTCGAGGGTAATAATTTCCGTACGCGTGTCTACCCTTTGCCGGTAAGAGGCGAACGAACCATCTTGGTCGCCTACGAAGAAGCGCTTACATTTCAAAACGGCAACGCCTTACAATACCGTTTGCCGTTGGATTATCCGACTGCCATTCAGGATTTTTCACTCCGTGCCAAAGTATATCGGACAGCACAAAGGCCGCAACTTGTTGAGCAGCCCGACGGCGGCTTTTCTTTTACCGAGCACAACCAAATCTACGAGGCCTCCCTGCAACGGTCTGATTTCAAACCGACAAAAGCGCTGACAATCAATCTCCCCAAAGAAACCAACGTCCCAGAAATTGCCATGCAGCGGAATACCGACGGCTCCTATTATTTTCTGATCAATGCCTATCCGAAAAACGAAGAACGCACCAAAACATGGAGCAACCGCATCGGTATTATATGGGATAATTCATTGAGCGGACTGTCACGCGATCACAACAAAGAAATGGAATTGCTGGATAAAATCATCCGTCAGAAACAAAACCTGACTATCGAGCTGGGACTGTTGAATATCTCCTTCAAGAAAGTCAGAAGTTTTACCATTAAAAATGGCGACTGGTCGGAATTGAGAACGTATTTGCAAGAAATGACTTACGACGGTGGGACGGACTTTAGCCGGATAAACGAACGTATCTTGAATGTCGACGAATACCTGCTGTTTTCCGACGGCCTGTCCACATTCGGGCCTAACACCATCCTGATCAACAAACCTGTATATAGCATCTGTTCGTCGTTGAAAGCCGATTTCAGCACGCTAAAGGCTGTCAGTAACCGGACAGGCGGAAGATATGTGAACCTTGCTGCCGTTTCGGCCGACAATGCATTGAAGCAAATCAGCCGCAACAACCTGCAATTTCTGGGTATTGAGGAGAAATCGCTTGTGTCGGAAGTTTATCCTGCCGCACCGACCGAAACGACCGGACATATTGCCGTAGCCGGTATTATCAGGTCTTCGTCGGGCGAACTCACATTGCTTTTCGGACGTAACGGAAAGGTAGAGAGCAGACAAAAAGTAAGACTGCGTGCCGAAAGTACCGATATTAAGGTCAATCGTGTCTGGGCACAGATGAAAATTGCCGAAATGGACGTCCAATATGAACAAAATAAAGAAGATATTGAATTGTTGGGAAAACAATTCGGCATTGTTACCCGTAATACAAGTCTGTTGGTGTTGGAAGATATTACCGATTATGTACGTTACGAAATAACGCCTCCGGCCGAACTGCTGAGTGAATTTAACAGGCTTCAAAAAAACCTGCAGGTACAAAAGGAGCGGCGTGTGAACAACCTGCTCGAACGTGCTATCGCCACAGTAAAAGAACTAACGGCATGGTGGAACACCGACTTTGCCGCACAAAAGAAATTTCCGGTTCCGGTAGAGGATGATATTATTGATGAAATAGTGATGGCTGATGACAATGCAGTCGTCCTGCGGGAGAGAACCGAAAGTGAAAGCGTCGTCATGCGTACCGCTGCAAGAGCCGATGCAGACGTATCTGCGCCTCCTCCTCCATCTCAGAAAAGCGCCGCCGGTGCAGGCTCCACATTATCCGGAGGCTCTCAACCTAATCAGGTTGCATATATTAATATCCCTCAAATCAAAAGCGATAAGGATTATATCAAACGCATCAAATCGGCTGCAAACCCATATTCGGAGTATCTGAAGTTGCGCGAATCCTATATGGGAACCCCCGGTTTCTTTTTCGATGTATCCGACTTCTTTTATGAGAAGAAACAGCAGGAAACAGGCTTGTTGGTGTTAAGTTGCTTGGCAGACCTTGACCTCGAAAATGCCGAACTGTTCAAGACATTGGCCTATAAACTGAAAGAAAGAGGCCGGTATGAGTCCGAATTATTTATTACCGGAAAAATCAGGGAATGGCGACCAATGGATGCACAAAGCCACCGCGATTATGCACTCGCATTGCAGGATAACGGACGGTATCAGGAAGCGCTCGAATGTCTGTACAGCGTGCTCAACGCCTCTTATTCGCCCGAAGCGGCTTCTCGCGATAGCGGTATCGAAGAAGTGATTGTGTGTGAAATCAACAACCTGATTTCAAGGCATAAAAACAAATTAAACCTGTCTGACATCAATCCGAAAATCATTGCCGACCTGCCGGTAAATATCCGCGTGGTCATCAACTGGAATAAGAACGATACAGATATCGACTTGTGGGTAACCGACCCGAACGGCGAGAAATGTTATTACAGTCATAAGCGCACATCTTTGGGCGGCCGTATCAGCAAAGATATTACCCGTGGATTTGGCCCGGAGCAATTTATGCTGAAAAAAGCCATCAACGGAACATATAAAGTGGAAACCAACTTCTTCGGCGAACGGCAAGTCACGCTTTCCGGCCCAACCACCATCATGGCCGAAATCTACCTGTATTACAGCGATGGCCGACAGGAACGGCAAGTCATCACGTTCCAAAACGGCGAAAACGGAAAGGAAAAAGAAGGCGTTTTGATTGGCGAATTTATATTTTCCGATCAAATTTCAACGACTAAACAGCTAAAAAACTTGAAATAGAAAATGTTCGAAATAGTTATAATTCGCCACAAAGGGATAAAATAAATAGGATATGGCGAAATATATTTTAAATATTTCATACCGAAAAACACATTTTTTTTCAAAAATACGTATCTAATACCGTTCATATTTTTAAATATTTCGCATCAAAAATCATGTTTATTTATGTTTTTTTTCGTTTCACACACTTGGAATTCCTGAATTTTTCATTTACCTTTGCCCGTGGAAATTTTGTCATGCTAATCTTTTAAATCATTAGTAGATAAATTGAAATTAAGCATAATAAAACAACAAATTGATGACCATAGACATTATAAAAGACAACGAAAGAAGAAATAAAATCAGGTTTATTACGTTTATTATTCCCGAATTTGCCCGTTCATACAAGATGAATAAGCAAGCCGCATACCTTTATTTGAAAAAGTATGGAGGGCTTGATTTTCTTTTTGAGAATTGGTGGACTTTGCATACGGATAATCCTTTTTGGGCTGTACGAGACTTATATGAAATTTGCTATCAAAATGGAGGTAAAAAATGAAAGTTTATCATGGCAGTTATGTCGAAATTTCTGAAATCGACTTGTCTAAAAGTGTAATCAATCGTGATTTTGGCAGCGGTTTTTATGTTACGAAATTACGGGAGCAAGCAGAATATTGGGCAATACGAAAAGGCAGACATTATAAAACATCAGGAATTGTAACAGAATTTCTATTTCCGGATGTTGCTTTTACAAGTTATGGAATGAATGTATTACGTTTTACGGACTATACAGAAGAATGGCTTGATTTTGTTGTGATGAACAGAACTACCGAATCACCTGATAATTTGCATGACTATGATATTATAGAAGGACCTGTCGCAAATGATGATATATCAACGAGAATTACTTTTTATTTAGAAGGCGGAATAACAAAATCCGAATTTCTTGAAGAATTAAAATTCAAACATACCACCTCGCATCAAATTGCTTTATGTACGCAAAAATCCTTGCAGATGATTAAAAAAGCATTCAATAAAATTGATTTAAATGAGATGACCATTGACGACGCAATTGTCCAATCACTGATTGAAGACTTTCATGTAAATGATGACCAGGCAATCGATTCCTACTTCAATTCAAAAACCTACTTGCTTCTGATAGATGAAAGCACAAAACTTCACGAAAAACCCTGGCAAGAAATATATGGGATGCTAAAACAGGAATTAGGTTATCGGCCGAACTGCCTGTAAAATGGTATACGCATTGCCAATGCGTTGTCTCTTATTTATTTGAAGGTGATAACTTTCCTAAACTTGACAGAAGAAAGAAAAACCAATTCGGCAGCGCCCTACATCATCATCAGGATACATAGAGACGATGTTTTTAAATAATAACTCATCGAAGTTCTTAGCATTTTTAATCTCTTTATTTTCCATTTTCTTTGTCTTTGTATTTTCATGCCGCAAAGTTATCTAAAAAGTTACTAAAAAGCAATTTAGAAATTTAGGTATTCTTCTTCTTCTTCTTCTTCTTCTTCTTCTTCTTCTACTACGAAAACCAAATATTGTCCAAACTCACATACAGCGCTGATGAATCTTTGGGCATATTCCTCTTCATATATTGCAAAAGCAAAGTAGTTTTGCCAACACCGCGAGCGCCGCGAATGCACGTCAAACGCATATCCCAGTTAATATCGCCCATAATGCTCCTGACAAAATCAAGCGATACGCTTGCCATTTTCCTGTACGATTTTTCAAATAAAGTATCCATATTTCTACATTATGATTATTTCATTGTGCAAAAATAAGTACTTTATGCTTACTGCGATAAACAATTTGATCTTTTCAGGAATAATAAAGCGTTTTTGAAGAATAGACAGGTGCGGTACGGCCGTTATCTCGACCGCAACCAACTCTATACGATCACCGTTGGCAAGGTTGGTTCCTGTTTTCGACGGTAAAACTATCTGTAAATATGAAGAAAAGTATGAACGATTTTATCGGTATGATAGCATTATCATTTCCCAATCAGTCATTACAAGAAAGCTTACACCGCTCAATGATGAGATACTTGGGTGTCTGGATATAATGAAAGAAATATTCGAACTGATGTAACGAGGCTCATTCTACAATAGAGAAGTAAAAGTTATTTTGGAGATACGCCATCATTTCCGCCAAATTCAGTTGAGTAAATTTGGCGGAATCCAAAGTTTTTCGATCAAATTCAGATTTGGGCTGTATAATGATAAATACTTCAATTCGATTTCCAATTCAACCACTTTGTTTATAAACGGATTACAATTTTGACTCGTTTTTTAAACGTTTTTTTGTCTATGTGAGTCATTATTAGCCTTTATTTTCATTACTTCATTCTGCAAATAGTTTGTGCTAAATAATTAAACATTGATTGAAAGCGATGTTCAAAACTTATATTTCCCTTTCCTTTAATACCATTGATATTTAGGCGACAAACAACATTATTTGTTTTTAAATCAATGATATCAATTGTACCTATCATAAGCGCCCCTCCTGCTTTTCCGGAGATATGAAAAGGGTTCACCCATCCGGCAATGGTGCCACTGAATGAATCGCCCGTATTGAAGTCATTCACATTAATTACAAACTTGTATGAAGCATCAACTGCCTCTGTCGTCAATTGCATTCCTTTTTTATTTGTGCTATTGAAAAACTTTGGTAAAGAAATTTTTGTTGATGCCACAATTGCTTTCCATTCCCTAATAAATACTTTTCCGCGTCTTGCCTTGTATTCATCCAATGTTTCGTTTCCAACTTTCGTGTCTGAAAAATTAAATTCAAGTTGTGCAATTGAGGTTTTTTTAATGACTGAAATATCGCCTGATTGTACGGTCACCGGTTTTGCTGCGAACAAAGCTACTACATAAAACAAACACAGCAGAATACACAACATCGGTTTACGGATAAAACTTATTCTTGTTTTTAAAAAATATTTTTTCATTTTATTGATTTTTAATAGATATGAATAATAATTTACTTCAGATTACTGGAAATCATTTTGCCGAAATTCGTGCCTGCATAACTAAATGCTTTGCAAATTCTATTTATATGATGAGCATAATAATTAGACTGGAATCCCCAAATTTTCTTATATTCAATGGTTGCAAACGAAGTGGGCTGACCTGTTTTAATAAAACTGATATGTAAACTTATATTTGAATTTCCCCACTGAGAGTAACCCGGTGAAATGTTAATTACCTTTACTTGAATGGTATATTCGGCGTTTGGAAAATTGCCTGCTGTAATTCCTCTTTTAGCTATTTCTTCGTTTAAATAGTGAACGAACTGTTCATAAGTTTCTTCAGGCATCTCTTCGTTCCATTCTTGAAGCCAATCTGCCTTATCTTCATCGTTTTTATCTTTGGTATTTAAGGTAATGTATGCCTCTTCCGGTTGGTTTTTTACCAAAGTTTCCGAAAAATCGATTACTACATTTACCTCTTTCTGGCCTTTAAGCGAAGAGATGCTGCCCGAAAGTTTTTGGGCAGAAATACTTATTGTTGCTGCTGTAAGCGCTAATGTGAATATAATTATTCTTTTCATATTGGATTGTTTTTAAAATTTTTTTACAAATCGTCCCGCTGCATTTTATTCAATCTTTATTATCTGATTATTATTTCAGTACAAATACTTTTTATTTACTGCAGTCGAATTGCAAATGCGACAGGACGAGGTTCAACAAAACTTATTTTATCAGAATAATTCAAAAAAATAAGTTGCAGTTAACGCTACGCCAAAGTTTCTTGCATTGCCGCCATTTAAAATGCTGAGAGCGCTTATTTTAGCATTCAAAGATGCTTGAATAGGTCCAAAATGATAACCAAATCCGGCTCCAATACCGTAATCCATATCTTTTAATCCGTATTCTTTAAAACTTCCAGATTCAGAATACTTTATTCCACCTTCCTTTTCTGTTTCTATTATACGAAGCCCGAAAGCAATATAGAGTCCTGCCTGTACGAAAAAGTCCTCAAACCGGAATTTTGCGTTATAAGGAATTTCAAAATAGTTTAAAGTCAAGCTATACGTATCACCATCTTCTTTTGCTTGTGCACCCATCTGAGAGAATAGGAAACCCGCTTCAAGTGAGAACACATTGTTCCTGGCGCCATTAAGTACAGCGCCAACTTGAAATCCGGGCTTAAATGTTGCCATATCTCTATCTCCGATCAAATTGGTAAAATTTAACCCTGCGCGTGCGCCAATACTTACTTGCGCATGCGCATAACCTGCCGTCAATACAGCAATCAACAAAAATAATACCTTTTTACTCATTGTTTAAAAATTTAAAATTGTTATTAAAATATATATAAATTAAAATTATTTATTGAAAACTCATTTATTTCTACCGACTTACTCCATTATTTATTATAAAAAAATCGACCACTTTCCTTTCATTAAGTGTGATATAGTTCGCTTGATCTACAATTATTCCATCTTCTACAAACAAAAACACAGGGATACGCCCATTTGTAATGGACAAAAATGTGTCTACAGTAAATGTGATGTATTCTGGAGTCGACAGGTTTTGTTCTGCAAAGAACTCATATATGGAATTTTCGGAAGTGTCAGACCAAAATATTGCTTTGACATTGTCATCATAAAGGTTGTTATTTTTCAACATAAGGCTTAATTTTAAAGCAGACTTCCTGCAAAATTTACAGAATACCGAATACATACAAATTATCTGTTTTCCGTCTGTAAATTCTTTCTGTTTGCCACTGTTTATCAAGGCAGCATCAAACATTGAATCGTCGATATGTATTTTTTCTCTATGTATTTTCGTATAAAGATATTGAGGAGCATTTGCTACTATGACGGTTACGAAAATTGCGACACATAATACGGTTGTCAGTTGGAATTCCCATTTTCTACGGGTATAATACCGGGGTGAAACTAACAGAAAGCAAAGCATAAGCATACCATTCTTTATGATAGATTGTGTACGTGTAAGAACGATTGTATCGCCGAAACAATGACAATTCGTAATATTTACATCAAAAAGAACAGGTAACAAAACTAAATACAAGGTAAAGCCCGCTAAGAAAAACCAAACAGCATAATAAACAGGACGTGCGTAAAGATTTATTATAAGCATGACGCCTAATACTGCTTCTGCCGAAACAAGTAGTCGGGTCAATGTTTCGGTTACCGATATGGAAAACAGATTATGCTCATATACATATAAATCAAAGACGTCGATCGATTTGTATTTTAATATAGCCGAAGCAATAAAAACTAAACCGACGAAAATTCGCAAAATATTAGATATCTGCCTAATAGGTATTTTCATATTAATATAACGTTTGGGTCTGATTTAAAGAAATAAATTAAAGTGTGGAACGGTTTGAAAGAGCCGTTCCACAAATTCATTACCTGAATACGCACTTAACTGTGGCTAATCCGCCTCCAGCTTCATTACCCGCTTTTTCAGCTTCCTTACATTCACTCTTTGTCGTATCTTCATACGTTTGTGTTGTTACGACTGTGCCCATAGCTGAAAAGGTACATTCACATTCACCATTTACAGTACATGATGCGAATCCCAGCATAAATGCTACAACAATTGCTGCTACAAATAACTTTTTCATAGATATAATTGTATTTTAGTTTCCCCTACTCGTGTGGCTTTTCAGACTCGCCTCGTTTTTTAAAATGGTATCTGCTTCCATTATTCTGTTTGAATTAATATATCGTAACATGATGAAATCCCTTATTCGTTTCAAGCGCAACTACTTAATTATGCATTTTTTTAATGTAGGGGCAAGGCATGCCTTGCCCCTACGGTATTGTTATTTTCTGATTACTTTATGAATCAGTCCATTTCAACATTTGTATTGGAACCCATTTGCACTCTTTCCAGATTGAAAACATTGTCGAGTTTTTGATGCAGGGCTTGGGTTTCTGCTTCCATTTCTTTTCTTAACCGTCTTCCGGCTGCTTCGAGAGCCAATGAAGAATTGTAAGCTACGCGCGTAATAACCAGCACATTTTTGTTTGGCAGTTCACGGTAAATTTCCAACACTTTCAGCACTTGCCCGAGATCGGCCACGATGAGTTCTTTGGATGCCTGGAGATGTTTGTTAAGCGTTTGCGCTTCGACTGTGGTTATTTCATTGTTGCCAACGCTACTTTCAATCAACGCTGCAATCATGGAGGATGTAAGGCTTGCAATTTCTACTTTTGCGGCATGAAGGGCTTGCGATTTGGCTGCTGTCGAATTGCCTGCCGTCACCTGTGCATGACCCACGATATTTTCAGGGTATCCCTTATCGTTCAGGTCTATGGCTTTCATCCATGCGTTTTCGATCTGTTTATCCATCGGCATGTCACCCAAGAAAACCCTATAGCCCTCTTTTTTGTAATTTTTAGCCTCTTTCTGAGCTGTCTTTAAGGCTTTCCTTTTCAGTTCGCTCGCTAATACTGTTCGCCGGTCGCGGTTGATTTCCATACCGGTTTTCGTACTGCTTTCCTTACTTGCTCCGCATGATGCGAGCGTAATCAATAATCCAATCAGAAAAAAATGTAAAACTTTCATGTAATGTTTATTTTTAGTTGTTATTAAAATTTTGATATTTAAAATTCGTCTTTCTAAAACAACATATCTCTCTTTTCGCATTTGTGACAAATTTTATTTATTTTTTTTATTTCGTAATAACGATTGCATGATAATCCAAATAGCGTTCGTTGGAAGGTATTCGGGTGATCCATTGTTGGATACTTTCAAAGGTACACGCCCCGGTAAATGGAATATTTTTCTTGGTAAACACGAATACTACCGAAATGCTTTCCGTCAATTCCTTGTTTTCTTTTCTGACTTTGTAACTTTGTGTACGCGGAAATGAATAGGTTTTAAGCCGTTCAAGTAATTCTGCAGGCTCTTCAACATTCGGATAGACGCAAGCGCCTTCGCCTTCTTCATCAAACCAAAACATATATGCATAACAATCCTTGTATGGCTTGACGTCGAAAGAAAACTGTTCGCCATCCTGATAGGGAATGCTCTTGATACCTTCCACCGCAGCCACAAATTCAAGGTCGCGTTTTACCTTACCCGTTTTGACCTTTGCGCTGATTTCCACCATATAGAAGTATCTGTTTCCATCGGTTTGAACCGACTGGTTCAGGATGTCGTACGATACGATCTCGCCTTGCAGCTCGGAATTACTGTGACTGACAAAATGGGAAAACTTGTCGGATACAAGTCCGGTATTCACGACAATAAATTCTTCCGGAATGCCGGCCTTGCGCAACGCTTCTTCTTTGGCGTTATCGATGGCGTTCTGTCTTGCTTTTTCTAATGTTATATTGGCTAAATCCCACTGTCCGGTTGTTTTCACATTCTTTGTCTGAGCAAACGTTTTTTCTGTGGAGAAAAAAAGAAAGAGCGAAAACAGAAGCGTTATTCCGGGATATAATATGCGTGGTAAATTCATCCTTCAATAATTTTTATTTCAAGGCGATAATACGGGCATTGACGTTCCTGTACTTTGCCATTGCACGCCCCATAGGCGCGCCGATATAAGCAGGGTCGCACACGATATACCGTTCGTTGTTTACAATCACGCAATCTCCCTCCACCGGTTTGCGAAGTTTTACGCCCGTAGCCACATGATCGGGATAGTCGAGCAATACAACATCCAAGCCTATGAAACGTCTGACTAACTGGGAAAACAATACCGATCTGTCCTCACAATCCGAATAGGGATAATGGAACAGCTCTTCGGAAAAGAAATATTTTTCATAACCGAACTGTTCCATATCGGTCTTGTAGGCAAAGGCCTGTTGTACGAATGTAAGCAGGAATGACAGCGCTTCTTCTTCAGTGACATCCTTCAAGTACGGTAGCAGTTCCTTTTCCAAACTCTTTAGTGTAACAGACGAAAGGGGAGTATTGGCATACACAGACAAAACCGTTTGAGGATAGGTGTCATATAAATTTATCAGATTGGCATTGTATTCTATCATGTATGTTTTGTCTCCTAACGACAGGTTCGATATGCCCGGCAACATATCGAGACGAAAAGGTTTCGTTATGGCCAAATCCAAATCGGCTATTGCCGTGTAATAGTTCAAACGATACGAATAGACCACCTCTGAGGCAGGAAACTTATCGGAGTTGATAACGAAATAATTACCGTCGGAGAAAGCAATGTAGGGCGTATTGTAAACATCTGTGTGAAAGGCAATCAGCGGAAATAGCCGTTGTCCCTGACGGCCTGTCTTTACGCGGTAACCGGCCTGGTTAAGCATAAAAACAGAAAAAAGCGCCTTTTCGTTGATTTGTGCAGGTCGGAAATAGACGTCGCCTGCATGCGCAAGCAGTTGGTAGAAACCCCAATCATTCAGACTTAGCTCGTCCTTCAACAACTGTAGCTCGCGAAGGAAGGGCTGCCATGGTTGCCGGGAAAGCTGAAGCCAGCAGTCGGACACATTGCGCTCACTTATAGACGATAGGCGGATGGCGCTAAATTCATCAAAACGACTCGTCTCGACAAGCGTGCCAAAAAAGCGGAATTGCAGACTTCGATGTCCGGGCTGTGTCTTTATTTCCGGCGCTTCGGGGGTATAGGTTTCCGTATTCTGCCATGATGGAGCGGAGAGCGTGTCAACCGGTAAGACTACCGGGGTGCCGTCCTCGTCGGGAACGTAGCGGAGGTCTTCGAGCGGTAGCGGTTTACGGGGCACAGGTATTGGCGCTTGTGTCTCGAAGGCTTCCCAACTTTGTGCAAGATATTCCGCATACACGCGATTAACCGAATCACGAAACGCCACAAACTGTGTGCTGACGCTCTCGCGGAAACTGTCGAACTGCTTGGCGAAATCGTCAAAGTTTTGTCCGGCAGCACGATGAAGGAAGGTGCAACACAGGAAAATAAACAGGCAGCTTTTTTTCATTTTTTTATTTTATAAGTTTCCATCCATGCCATACGTTTGTGATATCGTACGAACCACGCACCTTGGGTGTTTGGAGTTGTTTATTGATATCAAAAGAATACGACTTGACATTATTGATAATAAATTCGGCCATGTCGCTATAGGTTACATCGCCCTTATTTGTCTGTAACATCTTGAGCAGAAAATAAGTGAACATGCCGTGTTGTTGTGCTTCGTAGGGATAGGCTATCTCGGTGTCGGTTGTGGCGCTGAAAACAACTAAGTTGCCATAAAGCGAGGCTTCGCGGGGCGTTACGTCTATACCTCTGCCATCTACTAAGGCGACTAAAGCGCCTTCGCTGCTTTTGCCGCTGAAGCAGGCGTCGAGAAAGACTGTGGCTGAAAGGGTTTTCATATCCGACAGTTCCTTGTAGAGTGTTTCGGCTTTCAGCGCTGCCTGCAATATCTTAGAACTGCAATCAACGGGAAGAAGGTACATGTCATTATTCTGAAGGTCGGACATTCCATGTCCCGAAAAATAGAAAAGAACACGAATGTTACCGTTCTTGGCTGTTGCGGCATTACTTAGGAATTGGATCGCGTTCAACATATCGCCATAAGTGGCGTCTTTGCGCAATAGCAGATTGGAAGGAGGAATGCCCAGCGTGCGAACGCAATATTCGTAGAATATGGCGGCATCATTATTCGAAAACCTGGTGTCCATCTCATAGAAGTAATGTTCGTTGCCAATGATAACGCCATACACGTCGTCGTTTATGCGGTTTATCAATGGAATATCGGAATCTACATTCACTACGTTATTCGCAATCACAGGCGATGTCGGGCGAACAGACGGTTCCGTCGTAAAATCAAAACGAGTTCCGGAAATTGCAATGCTCTCTATATCATTATGCGAAAGTTGGGTGTGGCTGTCGTAGGCAATTCTCATTCCACCGTCGGGGAACTCAAAGTTAACACTACTCAGTGTCACTGTATTGTCTCCCCAAAAAACAAAATCGGGATCAACGACCTGTATCCGGTCGAACAGCCTCACAAATTCGCGGGCGGTTTCACCTCTCGGTATATGCACTGCAAAGTTGCCAAACAGTTCTGACCCTATAAGCACTGTCTCGTTTTCAGAGTCGTAGTTCCCTACCAAACTAAACTTGTTCCAGCTGACAGTCTCCATATACTTGTGTTTATAAATACTGTCGGCTTTTGCTTTCAATTCTTCGTATTTTCTTTTCGTGTTTTCTTCCGACATTCTCTCTTCATATTGAGTGGGCGATTCCTCAAATCTGTCCCATTTAGTCCAGCTCTCTATACGTGGATTAATGTAGCTGCGCAAATAATCTTCATAAGACATGCGGAAATTGAGCGGCTTGCTCACCGCATCGCTCTGCGCCTGGAGGCACAAGTGTGCGATGCTTGAAAAAAGTACGGTTAAGTATATTATTCTATTCATATTTTTTAATTAATCTTAATTTTTCTTTGTCGCACTATCGTTTTGTGTGGCCTAATGGGCAGGGCTTAATAGGAATGCCACCGCCGATTTGGTTGTCTGTATTGGCTGCTTCGCCATTTACTGAACCTCGATTTGTACAGCAGGAGTAGATACCGGAATCTTGGTTATAGCCAACTAAACCGCCATAGCTCGATCTACCTGATATATTGCCGGTATTTAGGCTGGTATGTATTTCTCCTCCATTTCTTCCGGCAATACCTCCAACAAATAATGTCCCTGAAACAACCGCATCATTTGTGCAATCATTGATTTTCCCAATTGCATTTAATCCAGTTATTCCACCAACTTCAGCATCATTTCCATGCCCTGTTACATTTCCATAAGCAGAAACTGTACAATTAGTTATCTCTGCAACATTATATCCAACAATTCCACCTGTAAAAGATTGATCTCCACTTCCGGTAATTGTGGCATTGTTTATGCAATTTGCGATTTTTGTTTCTGACCAATTTCCTGCTTCTCCTGCAATACCACCTATTCTTGTCTCAGAAGTTGCTTGACCATTTACAGTAGCAGAATTTAATAATATGCAATTTGTAATAAAACCTCTTCCAATCGATCCGACTATTCCGCCGGTAATTGAACTAAACCTTGCATATCCTCCATCGCCAATATATCCGGAAACATTGCAATTTTGAATTGTAAGAAAATTACCTTGACCTTGACCCACTATGCCTCCTGTACAGGAAAATTCTGAAATGCCTCCTTTTATCATTCCGGTTACATTACAATTATCGATAATAATATTCCCATTGTTTGTGCCAAAACTCATTCCTGCAATGGCTCCGGTTCTTGAACTATAAAATCTGTTCATGTTATTCATTTCATTTCTTACTGTTGCAGCAATTATTAAATTGGAAATTTGGGCAGATCCATCAAGACCTCCAAAAAAGCCAAATGCTTCATTTTTATCTGATTGAAGTAATCCGCTAATTGCATGGCCATTTCCATTAAAAATGCCTGAAAAAAACGCAAAAGAAAAAGAAATATCGTTGTTGCGAATGATGCGTCCTATAGGAATCCACTCATTGGCAGTTACATGAATATCTGTCATTAATTTAAAATAGGTATCTTCATAGGAATTCCAGTTATTAACATCATCCACTAACTTCTTTAAATGCATTGCATTATGAATTAGATATGGTGATCCTTGCGAACCGTTGCCTCCTCCGAAACTGAGAGACGGTGTGATCCCGTTTCCGAACTCATTTGTTCCTTTATAGTCCTGTTCAACCATTACCTGTCGGGATAATTTGCCTGCGGTAATGGTTAATATTGCGGTACGTGGTGATCCTGATGTGTTTTCAGTTACATTTATGGTTATATTATCATTCCCTGTACCGTATGCGGGTTGAACGGAGCACCAGTCTTGATTGGAGGAAATTGACCATGCTGCGTTTGAGAAGATATTAAAATAAAGCAGTTCAGAGATGTGTGGAGCATTTATTGAAGAAACAGATACATTTAACGTAGTATTTTCAATCCCTTGTTCAACCGTTACTTGTCGGGATTGATTGCCTGCGGTAATGGTTAATGTGGCGGTGCGTAGCGTTCCGGTATTGTTTTCCGATACGGATACGGTAATATCTCTGTTGCCGTTGCCGGATAAAGGTTGAACGGTGCACCAGTTTTGATCAGATACAATTGTCCATTCGACGTTAGAATTAATTGTAAATGAATGTTGTTCGGCCATATAAGATGCCTCAATTAATGATACAGATGTATTGAATGTCAGAGGTTGTGTTCTAAATATACCGGTACGTGAATAAATCAATACATTTTTTATATCTGAGATAAAAGCCTTGTAATAATACCAAGTTTCTGCCTTTAATGAAGACAGAGTAAGAGAAATATTTCCGTCGGCAATTTCTGTTGTAGAGATTTTTGACGTATCTGACAGAAGGGACTCGTCTATTCCGAATATTACGCCTGCAAGTTGCGTAGCGCCAACAGGCACTACTGAAAAGGTGCAATTGGCTGTGAATGGGGTAATATTAGTTATTGATAGATTGGATATGCCAGGCAACTGTTGTATATGATTTTCTTCATCCTCACAACTCCAGCAAACCATTGCGCAAATACTTAATAATAATAGTTTTTTCATATCGATTTTAGCTATAAGATAAAACCTAATGAAACGTTTGCTTCTATGGCGGTCATTGTATTTCCAAACAGCATGCTTGCTCCTATGCCAATCAGAAACTTGCCGGTTTTAAACACCAAACCCACTTCCGGATCCATTCCGTGAAAGCCCTTCTCGCCGAGAGATGGCATCTGGTCGGCTATCGTTTTCCATTGTTCATACTTTGAACCGTATCCTATGCCGACATAAATAAGCAGGATTTCTGCGACCTGACTGTTTATGCCTGCTGAAACAGAGTATCGTATCGTTTTAGAGAAATCGTCTGCATAGTAATACTTGGAAGATTGGCTAAATAGATCGGCTGTTTTTGTGACGAAGTTAGATTTTACTTTAGCATAACCGCCCCATTTCCCCGATAAGAAACCTAAAGTGAGCGTACCTGAGAGCGTATTGCCCACAGCTATGCCGGGCATAAGCAGGAAATGTGTTTTATTTTTTTTCTCACTAACAGGGCTGTTCGCCGGAATAACCACCTGTTGTTTGGAAGGAAGACAGGTGATTTTGAAGATGAAATTGCCCATGATGATTCCGTCTGTACCACTGTCCCAAACAATTTTTTTCATACCGCTTGACTGGTTTGTCAAGTCACCGCTTACCGCCCAACAGGGATAGAATGATGCTCCGTCGTTGTCAGACCAATGCAGAGACAAATCAACAAGTGACGTGGTTTGTAACATACAACTCACCTGTATTTTGCCATCAACAAATACAGCTTCGATTTGATCTATTTTTTGAGCATGTGCTGCCTGCAAACAATAGGCAAAGAGAACGGATAGTATGATTGTTTTTGCAATTTTCATCATATTATTTTTGAATATATAGTCTGCCTTTTAGTTCTTTACCCTGCAGGACAAGTGTCCAGTCCAACTGTTCGTAAAGAATAATCTGCAATGAATCAATCTTACACGTCATTCCCGTGCCGGTAATGGTTACTACAGTCTTTCCGTCTGATTCCAATTGTATCCGGTAATCGCTTTCAATATTCCAGCGGAAGACGATTTCCTCTCTGGCCGGGTGGACAGTGCATATAGGTTGTATGGGGAAAAATAGTGAAATCGAGTCGGCATATTCGACAGTTGCTCTATTTTGGTGCATGATATGTGTGCTGTGCGGTATTCCCGGCTCACGAAAGAACCTGTTAAATATTATTACGCATACCGGAATCAAACATGCTGCCAACATAACCCAGCGCATGGAAACAGGCAAGTGAATTGCCGCCGACAACTTTTTTATCGGAGTAATAACCTTCGATTTAGGAATTTTCGGTATATTGACTGCCATATCCGGCATTTCATCTTTACATATCCCGGCTACATTTCGGATAATGTCTAAATAATCTCTGCAATCGTTGCATGTATCTAAGTGATTCTGAAACAGTGTTTCTTCGTCAGGCGTCATCTTGTTGAGCAAATAGCGCTCTACTGATGTACGGGAACAGATTGTATTGTCAAAATTGTTACTCATAATGTTTGCATCTTTTTTTAATACATCTGCTTATGTTGTCGGATGTGACATTTTTTTCTTTTTTCTATTAGTTCGATCAACCGTCCCGCGAGCGTTTTGCGGATGCGTTCATAGTCTTTCCTCGCCTTTGCAACAGCGCGCCGGAACGCGTCATCATCCGTACGGTTTTCACATGACACAGCTACTATCTCTTGATAGCTCATGTTATTTACCGCCTTGTTAATGAGCAGTTCTATTTTGTCTTCTATGCCTTGCACAAGAGGTTGATGCAGCGTGTGCTCTTTGTTGAGGAGGATTATCGAAACGGCATAAGCTACTTCGTAAGTATTTTCGGTATCAATTTCCAATTCTTTCACTTCGTTTTCGAAGCGTTCAAATTCGACAGAGGCTTCCGGATCAAAAGGCAAACTGTATTCCTGCCCGGTTATTTCTCCTTCCTCATCATATTGTATATCCGTAAGCAGGTCGTCAAGTACGCTCTCTTTTTTTGCATACTTTTTATGGAGATTTTCGGCTAAGTAACGACAGGTCTTAATCATGTAGTTGCGGAAATCTTTGCCGGTTTGGAATGACGGCACATTGCCTTCCTTTTCGACGATTCGCTTTCTCAATACATCGTAGGCTTTACTCCATGTTTCATCACAAATAATATCATGATAACCAATATCGCTGTATGTTCCCGAATATTGGCTGACCACATAGTATGACAACTGCTGTAAATAGCGGCAGGTAACCTCCCAAAGCGAGCTGTCGTCTTGTTCAATCAGCTCAACAAAGTCATGGATGTATAATGGATAACGTTGTTTTAACTCTCCCAAAAAGAACGAACAGGTTTCGTCCGGATTTTCAAACCTTTGTGATGACAGGCAAAAAGATGAATAGATCGATTCATAGATGACGTCTGAAATATGGAAAGCGACAGTAAGTTTTGAATTGATTTTCAATTCTTTGTCTAAAAGTGCCGCTTCATTTTTTCGAAAAGCCTGAAGCAGGTCGGATGATTTCCTGAACATCGTCCTTTTTAGCTTTAAATTTGTAGCTTTTTCGCAAGCAATGAAAGAAGCATATTTTATAACATTATTGTAAAAAAAACGCAAAATGTCGTTTTTAGTCCAATCGTTCAATTCGGAAAATGGACACCCTGCTTCCAGTATGTCTATGGCATCCTGCAATCTATCAATCACTCCCAATCGGATTAACTGATGCCTTTCATCTTCTTTTTGTATAATTTCACTTACATTCATGTCACAGAACCTACCATTCACATTTATGGTATAGAATCAACAGTTCTTTTTAGATGTGGTACGTTTTTTAAAATGGTATCTGCCTCCATTTTCTTTTTGTGGTCAAAAGATTGCAACATAGTTGGTTATTTAATCATTAATTTTTTTTCTATTCAAATCAGCACAAAAAAAAATAGCGTGGAAACAACCTGTCTGGAACCCAGGTTTCCACGCCTATCCTATCCGACAAGCTGCTCCACGCCGAATACACGGCGTTTCGCTAACTTACTCTTGATAGGATAACCCGATGTGGGTTGCATTTTGTGGAAAATGGGGTTCCAAGAATATAGCAGCAATTCGCTATTTTATATGTCTTTATCTTTGCTTACTGTGTTATGTCATAAGCGATTATTTTTTTAATTTTTAATGCCTCCAAAATTACAAAAAAAATTTTATTCACGAACCAAAAAAACGCAGCAAATTTTAAATATTTTTTACATTTTTTTGCAATTGTGTTGATTAACAATTGGTTTTGTTTTTGTTTTGTATTCAGTTAGGCATACGAAACTCGCCCAAAATATTTGAAAATGCAATTTCGTTGTACAATGATTGATGAATTATTTGGTCAACAAACGGATTGCTAATTTTTCAAATTTTTTTTTCAAGAATTTTTTTTTCGTGAAATTATCATTATCTTTGCACCGTTATCATCTATATGGATAATAGTGCAAAAATATTCGATAATAATTGAAAATAAATATGATAGTGTCAGTTTTGGGCGTTCAAATAGAGCTTGTTTCGATACAACGGAGCAAGTTGAAGGGACTAAATGCGGATTTGTTAGTAAGGTTCGACTATTATTATACTGTCTTTAACCGGAAAGAGTTATGCGTAATTCAATGTAAGAATAATGAATCGATCAGTCCGTTGAAATACCAGAAAATTACAGAACTAATCGAAAAGATCATCGGTATGCCTGTTGCTGTTCTGATGAAATCACTGTTATATTATGAACGGGAACGCTTCATCAGTCAGGGCGTATATTTCATTGTTTCAGATAAATATGCATTTCTTCCTTCCCTGATAGCCAATGTCAGGGTAAAAGATGAAGGAAGACAACACATGAAACTAATCCCTGCTGCCCAATATTTTCTGCTTTACTATCTCTTGGAAAATAAAGACTGCGGGAAATTTACGATCCGGGAATTGGAACAAATCCTGCCTTACAATTATTTAGCCATATCACGGGCTATCATCAATCTCGAAAATTTGCAGTTATGCAAGGTAACAAAAAACGGAGCAGGAACGAAGCATATTATCTTTGAAGAAACAAAGCGCGAACTTTGGGAAAAATCCCGGAAGTTCCTGTTTTCGCCAGTAAAAAAAGTACTTTATTCGGATAAAATCTGGGAGGGAACATACAGCGTTAGTGGACTAAATGCCTTATCGCATTACTCCAGACTGAATCCGGAACCATACAATACAATAGCAGTATGGGACAGGATGTTTTCCGAATTGTCGATGCAATACAATGAAATAGAAGGGATTTGTAAAATTGAGGTATGGAAATATCCGACTTTTATGCCTTATCAGCCGGACAATAAAATCGTTGATAGACTTTCGCTGTACCTCTCAATGAAAGATGATCCGGATGCCCGCGTGGAAAACGAATTGGAGAGTTTAATTGAAAATATGCCATGGTAAAAGGATTGGAAAAGTTCAAGGAGCATTTTGCCGGTTTTGAGGATTACATTACAAGACAGTTTACACTGCACGAATGATGAGATACGCGGGTATCTGGATATAATGAAAGAAATATTCGAACTGATGTAATGTGGCTCATTCTACAATACATCCTGAGAAAATGGAATTTTAACAGAAGATTTTCGGAGCAAAATTCTCAATGCTTACATTATGATTAGTTCATTGTGCAAAAATAAGTATTTTATGCTTACTGCGATAAGCAATTTGATCTTTTCAGGAATAAAACACTATATTTTTTTCTTCTGCTTGGCTAATCTACAACAAAAATTGCATTAGCTCTTGCACTTTCAAAATTTGATTGGCTGACAATATCAGACAGAAGTTGTTTAACTCCATTTTTCAAAAGGATCGGTACATTGATAAAACTTTCTCTTTTACTATCATAAGATACCGAAATTCCGGCCACAAATATGTCGTTTCCGGCCACAAACATAGAATTAGTTCGGAACAACTCGGCATTTTGCATTACTCCATTTATCCAAAGTACAGCTAAATCGGATATGTCATCTTCATCTTGCGCTTCAACTTTCTTGTATCCTGCCACATACACATCGTTTCCGGATACATAAAAGTAGTTGGGCGTGCCAGTCCATTGATTCTGTTTTACGCCGTTTTTCCATAGTACGAAAACACTTTCTTCAAAAACTTTGAATTCGGTTTCAACCACATATACATCGTTTTCCGATACAAAGAAATATCCTGCCGGATATGCTGACCCGTCGGCAAGTTTTTGTGCTACGCCGTTTTTCCAAATTGTAGCAACGACGTTTCCTTGTACATTCCGAACACTCCCCGCCACATATACATCGCTGCCTGATACGCAAATAGAATTAGCCTCTGCCCATGAAGTTCCTTCAGAAAGATTTTGAGCAATGCCGTTTTTCCAAAGAATGGCCATAGAATGTACTCCGGGTTCGCTGGCATAACTCCCTGCTACATATACATCGCTACCTGATACGAAAACGGAGTTAGCCTCTCCTGCTCCAAGTTTTTGCATAATACCGTTTTTCCAAAGTGTGGCGACATAACCGCCCATATCGTATTGAATATTACCAACCACATATACATCGCCTTTTTGAGGTGGCGCCGGCTTATTCAAAACTTCTTGCTGCTGTCGTTGCTGTTCGACTTCATTTCTTATGTTTTGCGCCCCGCAAAACATGATATGAATACATATCAATAACGTTGTGATTCCTGTTTTTCCCATTTTTATTCCCTTTTTCTTGTCTGAGTCAATTAAAAATATTTATCAATGAAAATTTTAACGCCTTACTCTATTTCCTGCTTTGTCATAGTACTGAACGTTTGCATTGCGGTTGACTTTTGTTTCAATAAAGTCGCCGCTAATCGAAACACTATAGTAATCGGCAGGTGAGATAACTTCTTTACCGCTTTTGTTTACAACCCCCTTAAGGGTCACAATATCTGTATTATTCCTGTTATTTGCGACTCTATTTTCATTTCTTTTCGTGTATACTATTGCCAGATCTCCAATAAAAGTATT
>Ga0082212_10001472_pt1 | contig 34693 bp, 26 predicted proteins | sample TergutNt197P3_FD_71548 | JGI IMG/M metagenome (GOLD analysis project Ga0082212, IMG submission 71548) | Neocapritermes taracua P3 segment gut microbial communities from Petit-Saut dam, French Guiana - Nt197 P3 | ecosystem: Host-associated > Arthropoda: Insects > Digestive system > Gut ... | reverse complement strand
AAAAAACAGGCTTGGAAAATATCCGTCTTTATGAGGATCAACTCCTCCGTTATGCGACTGAAAAATTGCTGCAAATCGAGGGCTTACGGATTTTTGGAAATGCCCAACATAAAAGTCCGGTCATTTCCTTCCTCGTGGGGGAAATTCACCCGTATGATATAGGTATGTTGCTCGACCGCTTGGGGATTGCTGTCCGCACGGGACATCATTGTGCCCAACCGCTGATGAATGAACTCGGAATTGAAGGCACTTTGCGGGCTTCTTTCGCTTTCTACAATACCGAAGCGGAAATCGACACCTTGGTTGCGGGGATCGAGAGAGTCAAGGGAATGCTTGTCTAATAGGGGGGGCGTAAGATGAAAAGATTAGCAAGATTATAGTTGAGAATATATTCATAGGAAATCAATAATAAATAACTCATATAATTACACTGATTAAAACGATTACTTTATCAATCATTTTTACGCTTACCTCGATAATTTGTCAAGAACAAAATAATGAAAATAGTGAGACAAAAGACTCTCTTCAATATCATTTTCCATTAGATTTTTGGGAATTGGAAACTTTTGAGAAAAATTCTTGGGTTGGCGATGAAGGAATGATAAATGTTTCAGTTTAACTGGATGACACTCAATGGGCTAAATGTTTCAGTTTAACTGGATGACACTCAATGGGCTTTGTCGCCGACCTACTCAATATTTCAACACATGAATCCCGGAATAATTGATAAACTGAAAGTTTTGGCGGACATTGGCTGATTCCCTCTATCAGCGACCAGGTATTGAAGGCGTTACGAAAAAAAATCTCTCCGGAAGCGCTTGATATGCTTTTCATTTCTTTCTTATCCGAATTGGAAGGCAATGAAATTCGTCTTTTCCGGTATATTAAAAAAGCCTTACTCGCCGAGAAAAGTATTGAACCGAATTTTGCCGATCCCGATGTATTGGAATTGTCAAAAATCTACAGAAAAGTCAGCTGCATTGGTCGCATATACATTTCGCCTTGAAAATTATCGCCTTTCAAGATGATGGTATGTTCTCCGGAATCAAGTGAAACAGAGCTTACAAAAAGTGTTTCCCATTCAATATTACGTTGATTGGCTATATAAGTCGCCTTGTAAGGCTTTCCGTCTATTTCTACAATGATTGTTCCCGAATCGGTCATCCTCTCTTTATTGTATTCCAAATTAATACGGTATGTGGCGGGTTGCAACAGACGTACATTCCATGTCATAGACTGTTCTGCTTGAGTCCAGTTATATACATAGTTGCGGTATTGTTTGCCATCACCGGTGGATAATCCTTCGCTAAGCAGCGCATCGAATGTCAGCAGAATGTTTTTTTCTCCGGGAATGAGCAGTCGTTTATCATCTGTTTTATAGTTGTTGCTGTTTAGTTGTAATGCCACCACTGTGTTCACGGTATCCGGACAAACAGCAGGCAGTCGTATCAGCATATCCTTTTCTCCCAATTTTTCACAGCTTAATTCACTGTTGTTTGCCAAAAAATATGTCTTGGCAACATCGGCAGACAAACCTCCGACAATTAATTTACCATCTTTGGGAAAGTTAAATATATGCAAATACAGGCGGTTGTCTTTACGTGTAGTTACTCCCCAATTTTGCACCGGTAATCCGGTTTTAACATTTCCATAAATGGCTTCACCATTCTCTTTAAGCCAATCTCCAACACCGCGAAATATTTCTACATCCTTTTCGTCCCACTTTCCGTTTCCCATTGGGCCAACGTTCATCAGGATATTGCCACCTTTTGCCGTAGCGCTTGCAAGCAATTGTATAAAATGTGATGACGGTTTGTGCGACAAATCAAATTTGCTGTATCCGTATGATTCGTTGGTAGTAGGTATGGCTTCCCAATACTTGTCCTTTACGGGGAAAAAATAAGCAGCCCTGTCTCCGGTGTTCGTATAATCCCCAAGATTGCCGCCTGAGAAACGCGCCAATCTACCATTGACAACAATTGCATCGGGAGAGAGTTCACGGATGGCTTTTAGGATACGGACATTTTCATACAACGGTAGTTTATGTGGAGTGTCAAACCACATAATATCCGGTTGATAGTTACGGATAAGTTCCTGTATCTGAGGGATGGATTTTTCATTGACGTATTTTTCGGCACGAGGCAAGAATTGCGGATAGTTGAGCCACCAATCTCTGCCATGCAGGAGTTTGTCACCACCCGGGTTATCGTAATCCCAATCGTTTCCGGGTGCATCGGGATGTTCCCAATCGAAAGCATGCGAATAGTAAAAGCCAAATTTAATGTCATACTTTTTTGCAGCATCGCGCAATTCCTTCATGGGATCACGATTGTATTTAGTCATCCGCATATCATAAGGGTAAGCTTCTGAAAAATACATAGCAAAACCGTCGTGATGTTTGGCTGTAACAATAAAATAGCGCATACCTGCATCGCGGGCATGGCGCATCCATTCGTCGGCATCAAACGCTACCGGATCGAAAGGTTTCACCAAGCGTTCTTTGTATTCTACCAACGGTATGGTTTGACTGCGCATCACGTGTTCGGCGTATCCACGCACAATTTTATCGTTCCATTCGCCTCCGGCCAACGAATACACACCCCAATGGATAAAACAGCCGAATTTGGCCTCGCTGTACCAATCCATACGGTTTTCGAGTGTTTTATTTGATTCGGTCCACCATCCGTCTTTAGCCTCGTATAGCGCAATACTGTCCTGTTTCAGTTGTAGTATTCCTATTTCGAGTCCCTGTTCATCACCCTTCTTGAAATTGTTTTGTGCTTTTCCGATAACAACAAACAAAATACCGATTAAAGCACTGAGAAAAAATTTTTTCATGTCAAACCGTTGTTAATTATTTAGTTTAATAAAACTTGGTGCAAAGTTACATTATTTTACGAATATTCCGGTTTTTGATTTTTCAAAATAATGTAATATCTTTGCGCACAGATATAATTCAGTATTTATGCGACAATTGACTCAATTATTTGCTTTTTTATTCGTGGCATTTCCGGTTTTTATGTCTTGTACTTCGTTAAGTCATAAACCCATTCAAGGAAACTATCAGTTAGTTAATCAACGTTTTGATATTGATAATTACGATAAAGTTGTTCTTAATATTCAAGCGGAAGTGTTTTATCAGCAATTTTCCGATTCTGCACCTTACTTACAGATTCATACCGATGAAAACATCCTTAAAGTATTGGATATCAGAGTGCAAAATGATCAATTAATTATTGATGTAAAAAAAGACAGTATTATCAAGCCAACAAAGTTAACCATTTACACTTGTTCTCACAATCTCGATCAAGTGAAAGTTACCGGTTCTGGCGAGATACGTCTGAAAGGTGAGGTGAATGCCAAAGATTTTAATTTAAACATTACCGGTTCGGGGAGTCTGTATGCCGACAGTCTGCTCTGTAATGATATGACAGCGAGTATTTCCGGATCGGGAAAGGTGCAATTAACCGGTGCAAGCAATCGTTCTTCGTTTGCGATTACCGGCTCCGGAAATGTTCATGCTTTTGACTATTTGGTTCAGGAATTAAAATGCCGGATAACCGGATCAGGGAATATAGAAGCGGTAGTTACCGATAAATTGGATGTTAGCATCACCGGATCGGGGAATCTATCTTACAGGGGAAATCCACAGTCGATCCATAAGTCGATTACCGGCTCGGGAAATGTGAAATCGGTTAATTGATAATGAAGAGAATTACTTACCTTTTGTTCATATCCGTTTTCAGCCTTTATTCCACAAAAGCGTTCGCTGATAATGATGCGAAAAAATCGACTGTCCATGGATGGCAAATAGGCGGAATGTATCATCGAGGAGAGATACAAAACCACTCCTCATACATCACTCCAATCATTGAGCGTCCTTCCGTAGGCGGTGAATTTTTCATATCCAAACAAACATATGGAGCGCATCGTTGGAATGCTTTTTACAACTATCCTGAATACGGTATTTGTTATACATTTCTTGATGTAGGCAGTCCTACTTATGTAGGAAATACTCACTGCTTATTCCCATATCTGAAGTTTCATTTGTTCAACAACCATAACCGTATGAATATTCATTTAAGAACTGGAATAGGATTGGGATATGCAGAAAAAATATACCAAGAAAAAAGAATCAATGAATGGTGGAATTTTGCTGTGAGTACACATTTTAACGCCGTGCTTAGCGGACAGTTGCAAGCTTCATGCAAGATAAGCAACAGTTGGACATTTCTTGCCGGCGGAGGAATCACACATTTTTCGAACGGCGCTTATAAAATACCCAATATGGGTATGAATGTTCTCGACTTATTTACAGGGATTAGCCACTCATTCGGAAAAGAAAACAGGTTTATAGTTTCTGAAAATAAAATCAACAAAAAAAATAAAAATTGGGATTGTTCCATTTTTTTCATGGCTGGAGCAAAGGAACGTTATACCAGTACATTGAGTATTGACCACGAACATACTAAATATTTTGCCGGCGATCTCAATATTGAATTAACCAAAAGACACCTTCAATATACCCGTTTTGGACTTAGTTTAGACGCTACTCACGATGCATCCGAATACGACGACGAAGTAGTTTTCCAATCTTTATCGACTTCCGATAAACTGCGAGCTACAAAGGTTGGTGTTTCCGGAGGATATGTATGTCTGTTCGGCAATTTGTCCTTGGATTTATATTTCGGCACCTACCTGCATGACGAAAGCGGACGAGGCGAAAAAATTTACCAACGCACAAGTTTACGTTATCCTTTATCTGACCGAGTGAAGATGTCGATATCTCTGCGAAATCACAAAGGAAGAGCCGATTTCATCGGGTTAGGATTTGGAGTCAGGCTTACTAAATAATAAAACCAACATCTCAGTTTTATATTCCGAAAAATACACAGGTTTACATATAGAACTGATATGATTTCATGATCAATTTATACCTCCCCTCACCGTCCCTTTCACAAATCTACTCACGCTGAAAATAAAAAATACCAATAAAACAGCTACGACTGCCCAAATCCCGATGCTTACGTTGCCAAAGCCCATACTGACGCCCAACAATGAGCCCAAAGCGCCTATGGATATGGCATAAAGGGGAATAATGATGTTCTCTTTGTAGAGCAGTTTGATTATTTGATTGTTGTCGAAGCCCAATGAACGATAGAGGTTTATTTCTTTCGTTCGAGCAACGATGTTTTTGCGGACAACGATGATGAAACTGAAAATGCCGAGCAATAATCCCAATCCACCCAAAGTCAAGAAGATAGTCAAGTAAGTGTCGGTAACGCTGTAGAACAGTTTCATTCTTTCATTAGTGGTCATCACGCGAACGCCGTAGTTATTCAATGCTTGCGAAATAAGCATTTTTGTATCGGCGATTGCTGCATCGGGCGCTTTTATCAGCATAATTTCACTGCCCGAAATTTCGCTCCATATCTCCGTAAACAAGGTTTTGTCAATCAGTATAGAACCTTGAAAAATAGAGTTTTGAAGTGTCCCCGCTAATTGTATGGATATTGTATCGCCTTTTTCGCCCAAATATACAATCGTATCGCCCAAACTTTTCCCCAAACTCCACAACAACACAGTTTCATCGACCAATGCGGGATATACGGCGTTTTCGGCTTTCTTCAGTCTTTCAAAAATATTGACATCGCTGCCGAAAATGGTTTTGGTGATTTTGAAATCGCTTGCTCTCAAGTCGTTCATATCTATCCCCAACACATTCGGCGTAACGACTTTATTCAGATTGAGGCAACTCGCATCGTCGGCGCTGTATTTCAAAAGTTGAATTGCCTGAACTTCTTCGGATAAATCCTTCAATGCTAACTTGGTGCGTCCTTCTTCGGTTTGGATATTGTGATAAACCGGCACACTTGTTTCACTCCAAAGCGAAAAGCCTCCTGTTGCCGTTTGAATTTGGGAACTGTCGGCAAATCCCTGCCGGTTAAGTCCAACCGAAAACACAATGAATACGCCCGATGCCAGCGTCATAAACGACAGCATTGCCTGCTTTTTGGTATGAAATAAGGAAGACCAAGTCAATTTGGAGGAGTTAAACGGCATTTTTGTACTCGCTCTCTTGTTGATTAAATAGTCAATCCAAGTCCAGCCGGCAAATAAAAATACGATTCCGCAACAGACGAAAAGAATAGGGGATTTTATGAAAAATAAATTGATAATCAATAGTAAAATAAAAAGGATAGTGCCTGTCATCCCGCGCTTGACGCGGGATCCCCCCTCGTTATCAGGGGATTGCGGGTCAAGCCCGCAATGACATTTGTTTTCGCGAAGCGTAGGACGACAACTATTTCTCAAAGTACGAGCGATACGAACATATAATAACAGTAATGACAATACAATACCCGAAAGCATACCGACAACAATGGTTATTGCGTGGGGATATACCCTAAAACCTTCGGTATGGGTCGCTCCTTTCCAGACTGTACCCAGCAGGAATAAAACCAAATAAGTATATAACAGTCCGACAACTACACCCAATAGAGCGGAGAAGAATACTACCGGCATCGATTCACGCCAAAGCAGCCGCAGAATACGTTTGTTGGAAAATCCTGTCGCTTTCAGCAGATTCAACTCGTCGCGCCGGCGAAAGAGCATTTCCGACAGCGGAACCAGCATCAGCATAGCGGCAGAAACGATGATGAAACAGCCGAGCGATAGAAATAAACTCGAAAAATCGACACCCGATTTGGCAGCAGTAATGCCCGCCTCACGCGGATGTATCACTTGAATGTCGAACATCTCGTGTGATAAGTTGTTTAGACGGTTGGGGTCGTTGATTTGTAATGCGGTAGCGCTTCCGTAAGCATTTTCCCAACGGGGCGCCAAGACGGAGTAGGGAACAATGGCTTTGGGAGTGTTTTTATATTTTGTCCAATAGTCTTCATCTTCGTCCGTTATCAAATTCATATTGATGGGTAAATCGCTGTTCCAATCCGTACATCGTTCCACATTGGACAGACCGGGAAATTCGGCAACTAAAGTTTTATCTGCCTGCAAATCTTTGAGCGGTACGATTTTGCTTACTCTGAGAAATAAAGAGTCCTCTATCAGTGTTTTGAACTGTCGCGAAACAAAATAACTGATGGAAACGGTGTCGTTCAATCGGATATTCAATCTCTCGGCTGCATAGTCCGAAAGGATAATCTCATCGGGATTTAATGCCCGTCCATTGTAATAATCAACGGCTGTGATGAAAGAATAGGGAATGCTGTTTTCATCTTTACGGATAGAATTGGCTAAATAGGAATAAATACGGTTGACTAATGAGTCATTTTTAGAAAGTGTTTCAACTACTTGACTTTGAATGAAGATTCGGTCGGACGTTATGTTCGTCATTGTGGGAAAGGCTTCCCCCCTCTCTTGCGGAGAGGGAACGGGGGAGAGGTCAACATTCAATCCCGAATGGGTATAATTCCACGCGGAAGCAAAATCATCTCTTGTGATAATACCGTCTGATAAAATGACATTGATTTTCCCCTGTGTATCCATCGTTTCTGCCAATTCTTCCCGATTGACAAAAATATTGAAAGGAATGGTCTGCTCATTTTTCAAGTTGATGTTTCCGCCTTGTTCTACGGAAACAACAGCCCCCAACGCTAACCTCAGACTTGTCGTATAGGTATCGGTTACATACATAGAACCTAAGGGAACCATTCCGGCAGCGGGCAGACGCAAGACGATTTCATTTACCTGTGAGGATTTTATTTCATTGAAAAGTGCAGGGTTGATTTTTGCCTGTCCTTTTTGTATATCCATATTGTCCGTTCCCCAAACCATTACAGGAACGAGTTTGCCCGATACGGATACAAAACCGTTGGTTAGCAATATGCCTCGTGAATTTTCTTTCAGTAAGGAATTTGAAAGAATCCTATCATCCAAGAAAGAATAACGGGCAAAAATGATGGTTTCAGTCTTTCCCAAACGTTCTTCTACTCTCTTAACCAAGGTACTGCGTACCGAATCGCCCACAGCAAGACTTCCTACGATGACTGCTACTGCCACCGTTACCGCTACGGCAATCAAGCGGTAGAAAGGTTTATACAACGAAATACTTTTGACAATGAAATTTTTAATATTCATCATAAATCTATACGAATCAATTCCGGCAAAGATAGCATTAAATCACTACATTCCCCACAAACGGATAAAAATTGTTTAAGCATAGGGACTGTAATTGGTTTAATAATAAAATCTAATCCCGTAAATGAGGAAAATACGCCTCTAATATTTCCCCAAGTTTTTCTTTTTCTTCCGGTGTAAGTTTTTTGGAATAAAAACCTTTGCGAATATTAGTCGGATCTTTCATTTGAGGAAAAGCGCCCAAGTCAAAGTATAATTTCAATTCCTTGTATTGAAAAGCGGGCAAAGGCGTACCATAGTTATGATAATAATAGGAAATATTAAAATCAAGATTTCCGATATTTTGTTCGGCATATTTTTTAATCTTGTAATTCCCCGGAAATAGAAGCGTCTTTTTGTTGAAACCGTTCATCCATTGGGTCAATTTAAAACTTGGAATCGTTTGTTTCAGGAATGGAGGATAACTGATTGCCGTCAGTATCAACAAAGATGAAGCCAAACAGGCAACAAAAATACTTGTTTTACCGATTCTTTTAACAGAATAAAACAGGATAAATATCAAAGGTAAAACACTGTCGAGTATAAACCGGAATTGTCCGGAAAAATTGAAAACAAGAATGGTTTTTATGACAACCGTAATCCACAACAATTGATACAGGATATTTTTTTTGAAAAAAGAAAAAATGCCAAATGCTAAAAGTGCTATTAGTATGAAATAATTGATGATTGTCTGTAACTCTTTTATAGACAACCAAAAGTAAATTTTATTCCAAAAAGTCATTGCCTCTATTTCTTCATTCGTAAAATTGTTGTAGAATGTTAATGAGGACGCTAATTGATCGGATATTTCTAAAATTCTTAAATCCGGCAGCCAATAAGTATTCAATTTTGTCAACGAAACAGGATACAATAAGGTGGAGGATGCAATCACGTTCTTCACCATAAAAATAACAAGCAATAGCGTTGGGATTAAATAAATACGATAATCTTTCAAGGCTTGCCTGTTGAGAAAAAAACCGGCAATAAAAACCCAAAGCGGCAACCAAAAAGCAACAGGCTTGATTATAAAAAGAAAGCAGGCAATAAAAAATAATACTTTGTAATTATCAAGCCTGTGATGAAAGCATATTTCGTTGACGACAACCAAAGAAAGAAAAACAATAATTACATCCGGAGAAGGCGCTTGGATAAATAAGAAATAGAATGGGATAGCAAACAGTAACAGGTAGGTTTTTCTCTCAAATATATAGACTAAAAACAAAATCGTAATAAAAACGGCCAATCGTTGATATGGATCAATCGTCTGATCTAAACCGGCTTGCATGATATGAAAGACAGACATCTGTCCGAGATTCCAATCGATATTAGCTATGCCTGTTATCAATCCGTATTGATTAAGCCAGTTTAATGACGGATTATAATAATCGAAATAATCCGGTCGAAAAGGGTAAAAACTGCCTGCAAAAATAATCACTGTTAAAAAAACATAAAACCAAACCGAACGAAAAATTTCTTTTGGAAACTTACCCATATAAATACGCAACTTCTTTGAGAAAAAAGGAATCAGGGAAATAACCAACAATACCAATTCAACAGTTAAAGATAATGGCGTAAAAAATGATAACAAACTTGTCCAAATACTGAATAAAACAAGTCCCATGATGATTGTCAAAGAAAATAATTCTGTTTTATTACCTGTCATTAATTTAAACCAAGCTCCCCAACCGGCAAATGTTACGAATAAAAGAGGTATGAGAAAAAACTCAACAATCATACGGATAACGATAAAGTCTCGCAAATATACATTAAAATAATATAAAAGCTCCTAAAAATTTTAAAAAATGTTATTCGATTTCAAAAAAACACTACCTTTGTCCCAGGTATGGGAAGAATTGTTGCTCTTGATTATGGGAAAAAACGGACGGGCATAGCTGTGTCCGACCCTTTGAGATTAATTGCAGGAGGATTGACAACTTTGCCAAGTAAAGACACAATTGTTTTTTTGAAGCAGTATCTTGCTGAAAATACGGTTGATTTATTTATATTGGGCGATCCTCGTCAGATGAATTATGAGCCTTCGGAAAACAGGGAGCGTGTGTTGAAATTTAAAGAAAATTTAAATCGCTCTTTTCCGGAAATAGAAATTCGAATGGTCGACGAGCGATTTACCTCTCTTTTGGCGCATCAGGCAATGATTCAAGGCGGACTGAAGAAAAAAGACCGTAGAGACAAAGCGCTGATCGACGAATTGAGCGCGACAATTTTATTACAGTCTTTTTTAGAAACAAACAAGGTATGATTTTGCCGATATATATATACGGACAGCCTGTCCTTAGAAAAGTGACTAAGGATATTTCACAGGACTACCCGAATTTGAAAACGCTGTTGGACAATATGTTTGAAACAATGTACAACGCCGAAGGAGTTGGATTGGCGGCCCCTCAAATCGGATTGGAAGACCGAATTCTAATCATCGATCTTGGTCCCTATGCCGATGATGATCCTTCATTCAAGGATTTCAAGAAAGTATTTATCAATGCACATATTATTGAGCGGGATGGAGAAGAAGCCGATGTAGAAGAAGGTTGCCTGTCCATTCCGAAAATTCATGAAAAAGTGCCAAGAAATAACAGAATCCGTATTCAGTACCTTGATGAAGATTTTCATCCGCACGATGAAATATTTGAGGGATTTAAAGCCCGTGTCATCCAACACGAATACGACCATTTGGAAGGAGTGATGTTTGTAGATCGTATATCCGGCATCCGCAAACAAATGATTCGGTCTAAATTAAATAAAATGTTAAAAGGAAGTGTCAACTGTGCGTATAAAGTAAAAACAGTATCATCGAAATAAAGAAAAGAACGCAGTAAATGATTGAATGGAAGAAAATAATGTGTGTTTTAATGCTGATTTGCAGTAGTGTTATTTCGCTGCAGGCACAGATTAATACCGACAGGGTACTTACTATCGGCAAAAACGCTCTGTACTTTGAAGATTACGTATTATCCATTCAATATTTCAATCAGGTGATTCGTGCCAAACCTCATTTAGCCGAACCCTATCTGTATCGCGCTATGGCTAAGTTAAACTTAGATGATTACCGAGGTGCGGAAGAAGATTTAAACCGTTGCATTGAAATCAATCCGTTTTTGGTATATCCATATTTATACAGGGGGCTCGCCCGTCAGTATCAAGGAAATAACAGAGGTGCGGTTGAAGACTACTCCAAAGGATTAGAGCACCGTCCCGAAGACAAGCAAATTTTGCTAAATATGGCCATTGCTCAGGCACAGGACAAAGATTATGATTCGGCAATTGCGACTTTAGATATCTTAATTAAGTACCAACCCAAATATGCACAGGCTTATATTTCCCGAGGATCAATTTTAGCCGAAAAAGGCGATACAATAAGGGCATTGGACGATATGAATACCTCGCTTGAGTTGGATAAGTATTTTGCGCCTGCTTATGCTCAACGAGGTATGCTTTATTATCAATTAGAAGATTTTCAGAATGCGCATGCCGACTACAACGAAGCTATTAAGTTAGATCCCAAACACATAGGCTACTATATAAACCGAGGGTTGATTCGTTACCATTTGAACGATTTTCGCGGTTCGATGGCAGATTATGATGCGGTTGTTATTTTAGATTCAAAAAACACAATTGGCCGATTTAATCGAGGACTTCTCAGGGCGCAAGTGGGCGATGTTGTTCGCGCTGTTGAAGATTTCAATATTGTCATTGAAAATGACCCCGACAACTTTATGGCAATCTATAACCGAGCGATTTTGCATGAAGAATTGCGTAACTACCGGAATGCAGTAGCCGATTTGAACTTAGTACTGGACGAATATCCCTTTTTTGTACCCGGTTATTATTTCCGTTCGGAAGTAAAACGGGCTATGAACGACCAAAAAGGCGCTGATACGGACTATTGGTATGCCCATGATTTGGAGCAGCAATTAAAACAAGACAAATCGCAAGGAAAAATCGTCACGGGAAAAGGTGTTTTTGATTCAACCGACTTGATGAAAAACGAAAAAGATGATGAAGAAAAAAATACGCGGGAACAATCCGACAAAAGTATTGAAAAATTCAGCCGCTTGGTGATGTACGACAGGGAGGAGGATACCAGATCGCCGTACAGCAATGAAATAAGGGGAAGGGTTCAAGACCGGCAAATCAAAGTAGATTTGGCGCCTCAATTTGTAATTACGTATTATGAAAAACCGGATCAAATTGATAAGTCGATCATTCATTTCGACAGAACAATCTCGGATTATAACGCACAAATGATTCTTAACCTGCAGTTGAAACCCATCAACAGAGAAGCTGCAATATCGGATCAGCAGGTGGAATTTCATTTCCAATCCATTAATGACTATTCTTTGGCCATAGAAAATAATCCAAACAATGCAGACGCTTATTTTGGCAGAGCGATGGATTTTATGGTATTACAGGATTTATCGGAAGCAATAAACGACTTTACCAAAGTAATAGAATTGCGCCCTAATTTTATTATGGCTTTATTTAACCGTGCTGTAGTTCGTTACAAGAGAATGCAAATTGAAGGCTATGGAGACAACGCTTCCGATAACAGTATCCAAAATCTCAGTTTCAATATTCAACCCAAAACCGGTCGATCTTTGCAAACGGCAACCATTTCCTACACCCAGCCAAACACAGAACCGAATGCTATACCTGTTGATGAACACCGCAGTGGATTTGAGTATGAGCTAATTATTCAGGACTATAGCAAAATTATTCAGTTAAATCCGGATTTTGTATTTGCCTACTTCAATCGTGCCAACATCCGCTGTTTTCTGAAAGATTTTCGCCAGGCATTGGTCGATTACAACGAAGCCATCGAACGGAATCCCAATTTTGCAGAGGCTTACTACAATCGGGGAATTACCCGTTTATTCATGGGTGATATTTCAAGAGGTATTGACGATTTGAGCAAAGCCGGCGAACTGGGAATCGTCGAATCGTATAGCATTATCAAGAAAATGACAGGGGATTGATAGAATTATTTGCCCCATTGAAAAAAAAGCAGTATCTTTACAAAAAATTAATAATCAACGTATCAGTTGGTCGAAAATATGATAAAAATAACTTTTCCCGACGGTTCCGTGAGGGAATATTCAAAAGGAACTAACGCCCTGCAAATAGCGGAAAGCATCAGCCCGCGTTTAGCTCAAGATGTTCTGGCTGCAGGAATAAATGGCGAAACATGGGATTTGTCGCGTCCTATCGAGGAAGATGCCGCCCTGAAATTGTATAAATGGGATGATGAAGAAGGAAAACATACATTCTGGCATTCTTCCGCCCATCTCTTGGCTGAAGCCCTGCAGGAACTGTATCCGGATATTCAATTCGGCATCGGTCCTGCTATTGAAAACGGTTTCTATTACGATGTGGATCCCGGAAAAGAAACGACCATCAAGGATGCGGATTTATTGTTGATTGAAAAGAAAATGCAAGAGTTGGCTGCTAAAAAAGAACCGCTCTTGCGTCAAGATATTACGAAAGATAATGCTTTGAAATTCTTCGGCGACCGGAATGAAACCTATAAAACAGAGTTAATTGCCGAATTAGCCGACGGAACCATTACTACTTACACGCAGGGAACATTCACCGACCTTTGTCGTGGACCGCACTTGCCCGATACTTCCTCTGTCAAAGCGATAAAATTGATGTCGGTTGCCGGCGCCTATTGGCGAGGCGACGAAAAACGACCGCAATTGACCCGTATCTACGGCATTACTTTCCCGAAAAAGAAAATGTTGGACGAGTATCTTGTGTTGTTGGAAGAGGCAAAAAAGCGCGACCACCGGAAAATCGGCAAAGAGATGGAATTGTTTACTTTCTCGCAAAATGTCGGGCAGGGACTGCCACTTTGGTTGCCGAAAGGTACACAATTGCGTTTGAAGTTGGAAGAATTTCTCAAACAGATTCAACGGGAATATGGTTATCAACAGGTGATGACTCCGCATATAGGAAGTAAAATGTTATACGTAACCTCCGGACATTATGCAAAATACGGACAAGATTCTTTTCAACCGATTCATACGCCGGAAGAAGGCGAGGAGTTTTTGCTGAAACCGATGAATTGTCCGCACCACTGCGAGATATACAAGGCTTTTCCGCGTTCATACAAAGACTTGCCGCTCCGGTTAGCAGAATTTGGAACGGTTTACCGCTACGAACAAAGCGGTGAACTTCATGGATTGACCCGCGTGAGAGGCTTTACACAAGACGATGCCCACATTTTTTGTTCGCCCGATCAGGTCAAAGCGGAGTTTATCAAGGTGATGGAGATTATCCATATCATTTTCCGTGCCTTGAATTTTACCGATTACGAAGCTCAAATATCCTTGCGTGATCCCGAAAACAAAGAAAAATACATTGGATCGGACGAGAATTGGCAACAAGCTGAGCAGTCAATCATCGAAGTATGCGAAGAAAAAGGTATCAAAGCGAAAATAGAATTGGGTGAAGCCGCTTTTTACGGTCCTAAATTGGATTTCATGGTGAAAGATGCTTTGGGTCGCCGTTGGCAATTGGGTACCATTCAAGTAGACTATAACCTGCCGGAACGTTTTGAGTTAGAATATGTCGGATCAGACAACCAAAAACACCGTCCGGTGATGATCCACCGTGCGCCTTTCGGTTCGTTGGAACGCTTTGTCGCCGTCTTGATCGAACATACAGCCGGCAAATTTCCGTTGTGGTTGGTTCCCGATCAGGCAGTCATCCTTCCCATCAGTGAAAGGTTTAACGACTATGCGGAAAAGGTGGCAAAAGAATTGAAGAAAAATGATGTTCGGGTGATTATTGACGACCGGAACGAAAAAATAGGACGTAAAATCAGGGACAATGAACTGAAAAAAATCCCCTATTTATTAATCATTGGGGATAAAGAAATAGAAAAAAATGAAATTTCTGTAAGAAAACAGGGCGAAGGTGATGTTGGTTCAATGAAAATTACTAACTTTGCCGCACTTTTGAATGCAGAAGTAGAGAAACAGATGAATCAATGGCAATAATCATTTAAAAATTAAATAAATATAAAAACAGACAGACATTTTGAATGAAGAAAGACAATCTTAAGGATCAGTACCGGATTAATGAAAGAATCCGTACACGTGAGGTTCGTTTAGTAGGAGATAACGTAGAACAGGGTGTTTATCCGATTGTCGAAGCTCTTAGAATTGCCGGAGAGTTGAATCTGGATTTGATTGAAATATCACCGAATGCGGAACCGCCTGTTTGTAGAATTTTGGATTATCAGAAGTTCATCTATCAACAAAAGAAACGCCAAAAGGAACAAAAGGCAAAATCGGTGAAAATTGTCGTCAAGGAAATTCGATTCGGCCCGCAAACCGACGACCATGATTACAATTTCAAGTTGAAACATGCCAAAAGTTTTTTGGCAGAGGGAGCGAAAGTAAAAGCATACGTGTTTTTTAAAGGTCGTTCTATTTTATTTAAGGAGCAAGGAGAAGTGTTACTGCTTCGATTTGCCAATGATTTGGAGGATTATGCCAAAGTGGAACAACTGCCGGCATTGGAAGGTAAAAAGATGATTATTATGTTTGCCCCCAAAAAGGTGAGCAATGTAGTGCAAAAGAAGCCTGACAAGCCTGTAAGTACAAATGAGCAAACAACGGGTAATGAACAATTGATAATTGATAATTGATAATTGTTTTTTCCTAATTATAAACAATAAATAAATTAATTTAAGTAAAAAGATGCCGAAAATGAAGACTAATTCCGGTGCCAAAAAAAGATTCGCTCTTACCGGAACAGGAAAAATCAAGAGAAAACATGCTTACAAAAGTCACATTCTCACGAAGAAGACTAAAAAACAAAAGCGAAGATTAACGCATTTCTCAATCCTTGACCCGTCCAATGTGACCAGCGTGAAGGAAATGCTGGGAATAAAATAATCGGTTTTTTTCTCAAAAAGAGTGTTATTTAAGTAATTTTCAAAAGATTTATTAACAGAGATTTAGCAAAAAAGACCGTCAAAAGGCGGCGCTACTTTTCACAAACATTTTAATTATTATGCCAAGGTCGGTAAATCATGTAGCTTCAAGAGCTAAAAGAAAAAGAATCCTCAAACTGACGAGAGGATATTATGGCGCACGAAAAAACGTATGGACAGTCGCCAAAAACACATGGGAAAAAGGTCTAACCTATGCTTTCCGTGACCGTAGAAATAAGAAACGTACATTTCGCGCATTGTGGATACAGCGTATCAATGCAGCAGCCCGTTTGGAAGGTTTTTCCTATTCGCGCTTGATGGGCGCATTACACAAAAATGGAATAGAAATCAACCGGAAAGTACTCGCTGATTTGGCGATGAACCACCCGGAAGCGTTCAAAGCCATTGTAGACAAAGTAAAATAAACTACTATTATTATTAAACCCTTGCTCGCACCTTACAGTGAGAGATAAAAAGCCGTTCCGGTGTCCGGATACGGCTTTTTTTGTTAAACAGATTTACATGGCAAGAACCAATTTTCTATATCTGAAAGGAAATAAGTAGATAAATCACAATAATAAACAATGTGAAAATATTCCCGATACCGTTGCATTTAAGTATAAACCATAGATAATTTATAAAAAAGTCGTATTTTTGCATTTTCAAATCTCAAGAACGCAACGGAATTTTAATGGAAAAAATAATTGGTAAGATAGAAGTACTATCCACGATATATATTCATAAAAAGGAGAAGTATGCAGAATGATATTGTCAGTTCACGCTTCATTAGCCTGTTTGAGAAACAGAGGAAAATGAGCAGTATATACGAAGTGATGATGGGTGATTTTCTTGATTCTGCCGCCAGTCAATGGCTTGATGAATCAGGAAATATTGTTTCAATGTCATTTCGAGTATTTGATGAAAATGTAAATAACACGGCTGCCTTTCTGTCAAAAAAGTTAGGAAAGGAGCAACAAGGTTGTTTTGTCGGCATTTCATTGGAAAACAGCCATTTGTGGCAGGTTTGTTTCTGGGCATTGCTCATGGCAGGCTGTAAACCGGTGCTTATTGATGTGAACCATAAAGAAGAAATGGTTGACTATATTATCGAAAGCGCAGGAGTGCAGGCAATTTTGGGCCAGGATACACTCGAACTGAAAAACAAGATTTTGCAAATTTCCATAGAAGAATTAAAAGAAAATTTAAAAACGGAAAACAAAAAAGAGGAATTTACGCCGCAGTGGGCAGATAATCTTGCCTTATGCACATCCGGTACAACTGCAACAGCAAAAGTTCTTGTTTTTAACGGCGCTGCTATTATAAATCAGCTTGAGGGCTTTTATAAGACCTATATCAGGTGTCCGCGTATTGCTTCTGCACCGACACCTGTAAAGTCGTTGGCATTCTTACCGATGCATCATGTATTGGGTTTTATAACATTATGTATTGCTTATCCTTTTCTAAATACAACCATTGTTTTTTTGAAAGACCGATCGCCGGCATCCATACAAGGCGCGTGCCAGAAGCTTGGCGTAACCCACATGGTGTCGGTTCCATTACTTATAAACAATCTGAAAAACGGGGTATTCCGAAAAATACGCAATGAAGAGCCTCAAAAGGAAAAAATGTTCAACTTCCTGCTGAAAACGAGCCTCTTTATTCAAAAAATTGCACCCCAAACAGGGGATATTTTTGTCAGGAAATATGTTACAAAGTCAATTGTTAAAAAACTGTTTGGCAATACATTTTCGTGGATTTGTGTCGGAGGAACGCATGTCCCTGTTGATTCGCTCAAGTTTATAAATAGCTTGGGTCATGTAGCCACTATTGGCTATGGAATGACGGAATGTGGTATTATTGCCTTTGAATCGGGTAAGGTTTTTAAACGGCGGATTGACGGCACAACCGGACCGCTCATGCATGGTTTTAGTAGCAAAATTATTGATGCTGCCGGTAATGAAACAAATATAGGAGAACTTCTTTTAAGAGGTCCGTCAATGCATATTGGCCGTATGCAGAACGGAGAGCTGATTTCTGCCGATGTTGACAAGGACGGCTGGCTGCATACCGGCGACATAGCGCGTTTTGAAAAAGGTTCGCTCACTATTGAAGGTCGACTGAAAGAAGTAATACTAAATGAATCGGGAGAAAATATCTATCCCGATGAGCTTGAAGATGATTTTGACGACCTCTTAAACATTGTTAACAGATATTGTATACTCGGATTGGACAATAATGGCAATGATGAGATAGCACTTGTTGTTGAAATTCAGGAAGATATCTGCGATGTAGAAAAGTTGATGGAAATTTCACGTAAAGTGAACGTTGTTAACGCACAACTTCCGGTTATGAAACGAATCAAACGGGTGTATGCGGCAAATGAACCTATGCCACTCGCCAATGGCATAAAAGTACGTCGTCAAAAACTGAAGGAACTGCTTGAAAACAAAACATTCCCCGCAACCGAACTTCAAATAACCGCAAGTTCGATAGATACAAGTTCAGGTACAGCGATTAAGAACGATATTGTCAGTGTTAAACCCAATGAAACCGGACTTGACAACCAGCTTTTACAGATAAGGGAACAGGTAACACAGTGTTTTGCAGAAGTTTTAGATACAACTCCTGACAAAATAGGTGCCGACATGCGCTTTATAGAAGATCTCGGAGGCGACAGTCTTGACAGTCTTGGTTTGCTTTCGATGGCAGAAACGCGATTCGGCGTGATGATTGATGAGGAAGACTATTATAAATGTATGACAGTCAATGATGTTAGCCGTTTGTTATATGAAAAACTCATGGGTATTCTACCGGAAAAAAGAACTACAGCACACACATTGAATGTAATACCTGTAAAAAGATTTGAAGATACGCTTGAGTATAAAATTTTTATGGATCGCTTTGCAACCTTGGATGAATCAAAAAATCCGTATTTTGTTCCTCACGACAGCATCCTCCATGATATGTCAATAATTAATGGAAAAGAAGTCCTTAATTTTGGCTCCTATAATTATTTGGGACTGAGCGGTCATCCTCGGGTATCTCAGGCTGCAATTGAAGCCATACAAAAACTTGGTACTTCAGCCAGTGGAAGTCGCTTACTTGCAGGCGAAAAGACCTTGCATAAAGAACTTGAAAATGAGCTCGCGGAATGGAAACACACGGAAGCTGCCCTTGTGCTCGTAGGTGGTCATTCCACGAATGTTACATTTGTGGGTAATTTTTGTAATGAAAAAGATCTTATTTTATATGATGTTTTGTCACACAACTCCATTGCTCAGGGAATTAAATTAAGCCGTGCCACAAGCCGGCTGTTCCCACACAATGATTACAAAACAGCCAAGGCAATACTGACGGCAATGCGTGATAAATTTGAAAAAGTCCTGCTCATCATCGAAGGAGTTTACAGTATGGATGGAGATATAGCACCTGTACCCGAATTTGTTAAACTAAAAAAGGAATTCGGATTGTTTCTTATGGTGGATGAAGCGCACTCAAGCGGTGTCATTGGGAAAAATGGCGGAGGTGTTGATGATTATTTCAATCTCGATTCCGATGATATTGACATACGGATGGGAACGCTTTCAAAAGGTCTTGGAACATGTGGAGGCTATCTTGCAGGGAAAAAATCTCTCATTGAATACCTAAAATATACATTGCCGGGATTTATCTTTTCCGTTGGACTCAGTCCCGCTCTTACTGCAGCAACGCTTGAATCAATACGGATTATTAGGAAAGACAATTCGCCGGTACAGCAGTTGCAGGAGAATATCCGCTATTTCGTTTCTAAGTCCAAAGAAAAAGGCTTCAACCTTTGCGAAGCCGGAGAGAGTGCGATCGTTCCCATTCTTGTTGGCAAAGATTCCGACGCTTTTGAACTTTCGGCAGCCCTCCTTGAGCAAGGCATTTTTGTTCCTCCGGCTGTTTATCCTGCCGTTCCGATAAACATGGCACGACTGCGTTTCTGCCTGACAAGTTGCCATAGTAGTAATCAGATCGATCACGCCTTAGATGTATTACAAGAACTTGCCGATAAAATGAATATTGTTTTACCAACTTAGACATTATTGTAATGCAGAAACAATAGATGAGATGTTTGTCAAATAAATGAAAACACCATGAAAACTTTTATCTTTTCTTTTTTTCTTATACTTGTTGTTCAGCTAACATTTTCTCAACAAACAGAAACAATCTACTTGTCAGGAACAGGATCGAACAATACCGTTCTGTGGGATTTTTATTGTACGGCAGGCCGAAACAGTGGTCAATGGACACAAATACCAGTACCGTCAAACTGGGAATTTCATGGTTTTGGAGAATATAACTACGGACACGATACGGAGCGTACCAATGAAAGCGGTATGTATCGTTACCGTTTCAACGTTCCGCTTGAATGGAAAAACAAAAAAGTGAATATTGTTTTTGACGGCAGTATGACCGATACAGAGGTGAGTATCAACGGTAAAAAAGCAGGTGAAATTCATCAGGGAGCGTTTTATCGTTTCCGCTATGATATAAGTAAATTGGTCAATTATGGAAAAGAAAATTTGCTGGAAGTAACAGTGCATAAATCTTCGTCAAATACGTCTGTTGAAGCGGCTGAACGGAAAGCCGATTTTTGGGTGTATGGAGGTATCTTCCGTCCTGTGTGGTTAGAGGCTTTACCGGATGACCACATCGAAAGGGTTGCCATTGATGCACAATGCAGCGGTCGGTTTTCAATGGATGTCTTTCTTGGCAAAGCGGTCTCAAACGGTGAAGTTGTCGCACAGATAAAAACTGCCGACGGAAAAGCATACGGTAAAGAAATTCGAGTCGCAGTCGATAAAAAAACGACCATCAACCTTACTGCTGACTTTCTCGATCCGGCGCTGTGGTCATCGGAATTTCCAAACAGGTATCAAATTGATATTTCATTATTTAAAAACGGAATTTTACAGCATAAGATTAACGAAAATTTCGGATTTCGCACAGCCGAATTACGTCCGGGCGACGGTTTCTATGTGAATGGTGTGAAGATAAAATTCAAAGGAGTAAACCGGCACGTCAACTGGCCTACGACAGGCAGAACCGTAAACTATGACATTAGTCTCAACGATGCACTGCTGATAAAAGAAATGAATATGAATGCCGTCCGTATGTCGCATTATCCTCCGGATCATTATTTCCTTGATATATGCGATTCTTTGGGTTTGTATGTGATTGATGAGTTGACCGCATGGCAGTATCCTCCCTACGAAACGGTAGTAGGCAAAGAAAGGGTCATGGAAATGATTACGCGTGACGTAAACCATCCTTGTGTTGTTATGTGGGCAAATGGCAATGAAGGCGGCTTCAATTTCGAATTATTGCCTGAATATGAACGATATGACATACAAAAGCGTTTGGTCATACATCCCTGGTTGGAAGAGAAAGATGTAAATACGTTCCATTATATGTCGTATGGAGTCGGAACTAATTTTTATTTTGAAGGTGACAAGGTATTTTTCCCTACCGAGTTTCTGCACGGATTATATGACGGCGGACATGGTGCAGGTTTAGACGATTACTGGAATTTAATGCAGGCAAATCCACTCTCGGCAGGCGGTTTCCTATGGGATTTTGTCGATCAGGGCGTTGTGAGAGATGATAAGGACGGTTTTATGGATACGGCAGGCAATTACGGAGCTGACGGCATCGTAGGACCTTACCGCGAAAAAGAAGGCAGTTTTTTTACCATAAAAGAAATATGGTCGCCCGTTTTTCTCGAAGGAACAACTTTTATTCCGGCCTCTTTCGATGGTAAAATAAAAGTTCAAAACCGGTATCATTTCACCAATCTCAATCAATGCACTTTCTCGGCTGAATGGGTACGCTTTGATTATCCGGCAGGGAAACCCATTTCAAAAATCACCGGTATAAAATCACCGGATATAGCTCCTTCATTAACGGGTTATCTAACTGTCGAAACTCCAGATAACTTCATGGAATACGATGCTTTATATATCAAAGCCGTTGATCCGTCGAACAGAGAAATCTATACGTGGGGTCGCAACATCTCAAAAGCATCCGGATTTGTAACCCGACTGATTGAAGATACAATCCCTATGTCAACAATAACGGAAATTGGCGATGAAATTATATTATCATCCGGTAATACGAAAGTCACTTTAGATAAAACAAAAGGAACCATTAAAAAATTTAATGTGAATGGAAAAGAATTACCGTTGACGAATGGCCCGCGATTTACAAACGACATCTTTGAACAACCTGAAGTAAAGATACATCCAAATGCTGTCGAATTTCAATTCAAAAGAAAGAACGAAAACCGCTTAAGAAGAAACAACGTCAGGATAAGTTTACTTTCATCGGAATGGGTTTGCATAGACTATTCATTTGATGTGGGTGGGATGTATGACCATATCGGGGTTACATTCGATTTTCCGGATAAAGAAGTAAAGAGCCTCAAATGGCTCGGTAACGGCCCTTACAGGGTGTATAAAAACAGATTAAAAGGCGTGAAATTTGACTTATGGGAAAAAGAATACAATAACACCATTACCGGTGAATCATGGATTTATCCCGAATTTAAAGGTTTTCATTCAAATCTTTTTGCAGCAGATTTGTGTATGAGTTATGGAACCTTGAAGATTGCAGCTGCCTCGGATAACTTGTTTCTACACCTGTTTACTCCGGAAAGTCCGGTCAGGAGAAACAATGATAACACGCTCGCTATTTATCCTAATGGTCAGATTTCCATTCTTAACGCGATCAGCCCTGTCGGTACCAAGTTTAAAAGAGCGTCTGATTTAGGCCCGCAAAGCAGGCAAAATAATTTTGTCGGTGCCGGTTACTCATACCCGCTTACCGGAAAGTTTTACATCAAATTTGAACCGGAAAATTAAATATTATGGAAATTGGTAAATATAAATGGGGTATAGGCGATCGCTTTATTCATCAGGCGGAAGCCCAATTGAAAACCTTGATTTTGGCTAAAGATGCCGGTATCGACATTGTTCAGGGTTGGCTATTGTCGAGATAGGGCGACTCGAACGCCCGGCCTCCACGTCCCGAACGTGGCGCGCTACCAACTGCGCTATATCTCGTTTTTCGCTGCAAAGGTATAAAAAAAATATGAATTATGAATTATGAATTTAAAAATTAAAATCAAAATGGATATATATCCCCTTCGTTTTGAGGAGCAACTCCCTTTCCCTTTGATTTGGATTTTTCCTCCGGTATCAAATTTACCTGACTACTTACCCTGGATTGATAATCGACAAAATCTTTGTCATCGTTCAGATTTTGAAAGCGGGCATATTCTTTCTTAAATTCGAGCCAAACATCTCCGGTTGAACCGTTTCGATGTTTGGCAACGATAACTTCCGCCTTTCCGGTTAAATCGTTTCCTTTTTCATCTTGATAAATTTTGTAATATTCCGGTCGATGGATAAAGCAGACAATATCGGCATCCTGTTCGATGGCTCCCGATTCGCGCAAGTCGGACAGTTGAGGTCGACGCTTGGCATCAAACCCTCCGTCACTTTTTGGATTTCTCATTTCAATGCCACGATTCAACTGAGAGAGCGCAATCACAGGAATACTTAATTCTTTGGCTAAGCCTTTTAAAGAGTTAGAAATTACACTGACTTCCCGCTCTCTGACACTGTAATCTTTTCCGGCACTCATCAATTGCAAGTAGTCTATCATGATACATTTTACTCCATATTCCTTGACTAATCGCCGAGCTTTGGTACGTAGTTCGGATACGGAAAGACTGGGGGTGTCGTCGATGTAAATTGGTGCAGCATAAAGACTTCCAAGACTCTTATCCAAGTGGTTCCACTCATCTGGAGACAATTGACCGTTTTTAAGTTTATCTCCGGGCAATTCGGTTACATTCATAATGAGCCTGTTAACTAATTGTATATTCGACATTTCTAATGAAAAGAAAGCAACAGGTATTTTGTGATTAACTGCCATATTTTTTGCCATAGAAAGGACAAAAGCGGTTTTTCCCATGGACGGACGGGCGGCAATAATTATCAGATCCGAATTTTGCCATCCCGAAGTAATCTTATCCAATTCATTAAATCCTGATTCTACGCCATTAAAATCGCCGGTTTGACTCGATGCTTTACGGATGAGATTTACGGATTCTCTAATAATTGGAGTGATATGCACCACGTCTTTTTTGACATTTCGTTGCGATATCTCAAACAGCTTGCTTTCGGCTTGCTGCATCAAATCGTCTACGTCGTTAGTTTCATCAAATGCTTGATTCGTTACTATCGATGAAAATGTAATCAACTCGCGTGCAAGGTATTTCTGAGCTATGATCCGGGAATGATATTCAATATGGGCGCTTGAAACCACTTTTTGCGATAATTGGGCAATATAAGATGTTCCGCCAATGGCTTCAAGTATTCCGCTCTTGCGTAATTGCTCAACAACAGTAAGTATGTCGACCGGTTTTCCCTTGATTGCCAAATCTTGAATGACGGCAAAAATCAACTTATGGTTTTCATCATAAAAACATTCCGGTGTAAGTATTTCACTGACTGTAGAATATGCTTCTGTCTCAAGCATTAGCGCACCCAAAACTGCTTCTTCAAAGTCGCGCGCCTGAGGTTGTAAACGTCCTGATTCTTCCGTTTTTACATCTGTTTTTCTGGATTTTGCTGTTGTTGTTGTAAAGAAATCTTTTTTTTGCTCTTTCATTTGTTTGTAGTATTTATCGTTTACAAAGATAAATGGAATCGTTCTTTTTTTATGAAAAGAGAATGATATAATTATGAACTTTTTATCAACAAACCTGTAAAAATTTTGTACTTTGTCTATGAGTTTATGCAAGCATATTGCCGCCATCTCGCATTTAATCATTCTGCCCATTGCTCTTTTTATTCAATCCTTCGGATTGCTGTGCATGTGTATGCTCTAAACTCCAAACATGATTTTTAAATTGTTGTTATTCAAAAATTTAAAAATAATATCCATACAAAACAGTACTTTTTTTGCAAAATGATAATTTTTTTGTTACTTTTGTGTGTTGTGCAACAAAAATGAGTGGAAAAGAAATGATACAAAATTGACATATTTTAGACATTGGGGCAAGACCTGCAAAGCCGTTAGAGCAGGGGAAAAATAATTAATTTAAAATGGTTTATAACAAAAGTAAAAGAAAATTTACAATCGAAAAAGTTTGTACATTATTGATAGTTGCCATATTATCATTGAGCGATCTGTATGCGCAAACAAAAGTCATTGCCCATCGCGGTTATTGGAATTGCGAAGGTTCAGCACAAAATTCAATCGCCTCATTGCAAAAAGCGCAAGGATTGCGCATCTACGGTTCAGAATTTGATGTGTGGATGACCTCCGACGGTGTATTAGTTATCAATCACGATGAAACCATCGGAGGATTGAAAATTGAAGATACCGACTACGCGCAATTGAAAGACATACTTTTGAAAAATGGGGAAAAATTACCGTTGCTGGAAGACTATCTGCAGCAAGGTAAAAAAGACAGGAAAACCATGCTGATTCTCGAACTGAAACCTCACAGCAGCAAAGAAAGAGAGGATAAAGCTGTCGCCGCTGTTGTCAAATTGGTGGATAAGTACAAAATGAAAAAGCAAACTGAATATATCTCATTTAGTCTGAATATATGTAAAGAATTTGTACGCCTCAATCCGAAAGCAAAAGTGGCATATCTCAACGGAAATCTCGCTCCAAAAGAATTGAAAGCGCTCAATATAAATGGCATAGATTACAATTACACCGTCCTGCAAAAGAACAAGGAATGGATTGATGAAGCCCACAAATTGAAAATGACAGTAAATGTATGGACAGTGAACAGCGAAGCGATAATGCAGGAAATGATTGCAGCGGCAGTTGATTTCATCACAACGGATGATCCGGTACTTTGCAAGGAGTTGATTAAAAAATAGTTCATGAAAATCCTCCTCATCATCCCCGGATCCGGCGACTCGTTTTATTGCGGAAACTGCTTTCGTGACAACTTGTATGCACAGGCTTTGCGCAATGCCGGACAGGATGTGGTTGTCATGCCGCTCTATCTTCCTTTGACCGATCAATCGTTTCGTGCAGATACGCCCCTGTTTTTTCCGGCAACATCTTATTACGTTTCGCAAAAGTTTTTCGGGAAAAGTAAAATGCCTCGCTTTGTTGAAAAGTTACTTGATTCACCATCTCTTTTACGTTTGGCATCCTCTTTTTCGGGGGCAACCTCCGCCAAAGGAATGGAGCAGTTGACCCTTTCCATGATAAAGGGTGACGATAAGCATTTTGCTGAACAAACCGAAAAACTCATTGACTGGATCATACATCACGATCGCCCCGATATTATCCACCTTTCAAGTTCGATGCTGATTGGAATTGCAAAAGCAATCAAAAACCGCATCAATATCCCTATTGTTTGTTCGTTGCAGGATGAAGAGATATGGTTAGACAGTCTCGATAGCCATTATGCACGGGAAGCCTGGGATTCCATTCGGGACAATGTGAGCTATATTGACCGTTTTATTGCATCGAGTGAATTTTATAAATCTGCGGCTTTAAATAAAATTCCGGAACTCGGCGAAATAGACCTTGTTTATACCGGCGTAAATATTGAAAAATATGCCTCGCCAAATTATCCTACAGCGCCCACTATCGGATTTTTTTACCGGTTGAATTATGAAAACGGATTGGATATTTTGGCTCAGTCGTTTGTGAAATTGAAAACTGAAAACGCAATTCCCTGCTTAAAACTGAAAATAGGAGGTGGCTATACCCGTGAAAACAAGCGTTTTGTAAACCGTATCCGAAATATTCTACAACCCTATATAAATGATGTAATTTGGTCGGACAGCTACAATTTGGATGAACATGCCGGTTTTTATAAGGATATTTCCCTGATTTGCGCTCCATTGCGATTCAATGAAGCAGCCGGATTGTATTTGTGCGAAGCTTTTGCAGCCGGCCGACCCGCTGTTGTTCCAAACACAGGTTCCTTTGGAGAAATCACAGGAAATGCCGGTTTGTTGTACGCACCCAACGACAGCGAACACCTGACGGAAGCGCTGCGAAAAATACTACTTGATACTGCTTTATATGAAGAATGTAAAAAAAACGCTTTGAAACTGTCCCTTGAAAAATATAACGACAACATAACCGCTAAAAATTTATTGGATATTTATCAAAAATATCTTCCAAAATAAAAGAGGATGCCTCAAAATTTCTCGAAACATCCTCTTTATTATATATTAAAACTTACTATTTCGTAGCTTCAATCATAGCCCGAAAATAACCAATGGATTCGCCGATACCGGTAAACGGATCTTTCATGTTGCGCTCATGCTCCAGACTAACCATACCGGAGTAGCCTGTTGCACGTAATGCATGGATAAATCCCGGAATATCAAGCAATCCGCGACCAACTTCCACCGAAAATCCGGCTTTCGTTGAATCGGTGACGTCTTTCAAATGCACATCATATACGCGAGAAATGTATTTTCTCAAATCAGCAACCGGATCTTTCCCGTTTCTATAGTTATGACCAATATCAAGACACATACCAATTCTTGGATCCAAATCTTTTGTACGTTCCCATACTTCATCGGCATCTTGGTAGGTACTCTGATCAGGTCCGTGCAAGTGAATTGCAAAATTGAATCCATATTCTTTCACTTTTTTATCTACATAAGGAAGTAATTCTACATTGGGTACTCCAACGACTAATCGCACTCCTACTCGCTTGGCATACGCAAAAGCCTTATCAATTTCCGCTTCGCTCCTCATGTAAATAGGACCTACCGCATAACCGGTTACACCTTTCGAAGCCAATTTAGCATGGAAATCCGCAATTTCTTTGTCCGTAGCGGTTAAAGGCAAATGGAAATCTTTGATACAAAGGTAATGCATATCCATTTTTTCCATCACATCCAAGGTTTTATCCAAATCAAAATTGGCAAAGGTATAACCTGCCATTCCCAACTTGAATTTTTCCCCGGTTTCAGGAGGTAATAATGTGCCTTTTATTTCTTTGATTTTTATGTTCTTAAAAAATACTTCATCGCCGTGATCCTGTAAAAGAATATGTCCTTCGGCATGATTCCCGAAATTCGGCCAATTGATATATTTACTGTAAGCAACCAACGCATTAAATGCGGGTGTATTTCTTACGTATTCAACGATTTTAACTCCATTCAAATAATGTTGCACGCGGTTCCCATTTACAATAATAGTAGCCGTATTAAACCCCGTTTCATCGAAGCGATAGTTCGGGTCTGACCGGTCTGCAGGAATCAAGTCATAAAGCGCTCCCAATTTACGGTTTCCTTTTACTCCCAGCTCGGCATCCGGATGATTTTTGTCGTCAAGTATCTGAAATTCACAACCAATGGCAGAACCATCACCTTTATTTAACTCCGCATCAACAAAATATTTGATTCCGCTATTTGCACCTTTGGTAATCTTAAAATCGACTTTTAGAATAAAATTTCTATACTTATTCACCGTTATTATGTCGCCTCCATTGGCAGACTCTGCGCCACCAGATGGAACAACGCGCCATACTCCGTTTTGAATCTCCCATCCTTTCGTCGGAAAAGTGGCAATCTTAGCACCGCGCCATCCTTCGGTCGTTTTACCGTCCCACAGCAATACCCATCCTTCTTCTTTTTCCTTATTTGTCAATGTATTATCCTGACTAAAAACCATCTGTACTGACAGCAGAAAAGAAAACAAACAAACAAATCCTGTAACAAATTTCTTCATAATTCTTAACTCTTAATTCTTAATTCATAACTTATAAAACTCTTCCCATCCCAAACGCGGAGGCGTTTGCGTCAACATCGCATTTGCAAATGCATTATTGGTAATCTGCTTGGTATTCCTGTCAAAAAGAATTTTTGTATTCAAGCGTTGAGCAATCACACCCAGTGAGAATATCTGGCTCAAAGACCCGTGTATTTCAAAAGGCGACCGTGTTTTTTCCAAACCTTGGCACGCCAGAAGGAAGTTGGCGAAATGGTTGGAGGGACTTTTGGGAACCGGCGGTAGTTTGGATTCCATTTCTTTCGCTTTTTTCTCAGGAATAATCGAAAGTGTGCTTCCATGTGAACCACCTTTAAAAATTAAATCCTTACCATAGATAATTTTACCCGGATTCAATCTGGCCGGTTGTATTCTGCCTCCGGCTACCGATGGAATATTAGGGTCAAGAGCAGATGTTCCATATCCTTCCGGTACTGCGGGCAGATTATTCATGCCTTCATACCAGGTAATATCAAGCGGCGGCATCTTTCCACGCTTGGGAAAACGGAATAACAAAGTAGATTCCTTGGGGAAAATATAATTATTATGACCAACCGTTTTCAGTGGATTCACTTCGTATGGCAAACCTATTTCCAAAAATTCGTGAACTGCGTCAAGAATATGTGCTCCCCAGTCGCCCAAAACACCCATGCCAAAATCGTACCAACCGCGCCAGTTTCCCGGATGATATTTTTCATTGTAACCACGATACATCGCTGTTGTCAGCCAAAGATCCCAATTCATCGTAGGAGGAACGGGTTGAGCATCGGGATAGCGGCTCATTTTAGCATCCCAGGGATACCAACGCCGGTCGTTATTCATGTGGGCTGTCACTTCCGTCACATCCTTGATTATACCGGCATCTTTCCAGGCTTTAAACTGAAAATAATTGGCTTCGGAATGTCCCTGGTTTCCCACTTGAGTAACTACATTTTTCCGCCTCTTAGCCGCTTCCATCATCAGTTCTGCCTCATAAAATGTGCGTGCCATGGGTTTTTCTACATATACATGCTTTCCCAACGACATAGCCAGCATAGCTACCGGAAAATGGGAAAAATCGGGAATAGCTATGGACACTGCTTCGATTTCATTTCCCATTTTATCAAACATTTCTCGAAAATCGGTGAATTGTTTGGCGTTGGGGTGTTTTTTCATCATCGCCTGTGTATGTGGAGCACCCATGTCCACATCACAAAGTGCGACAAAATTCGCTAAGCCCGTTTTGTCGAAATCATCCATTATTTCAGCGCCCCGATTTCCTACGCCAACACAGGCAAGGTTAATTTTTCGATTGGCGCCAACAATTCGTGCTGCGCTGGAAGCTGACATGGAACGCAATTCGCCCACACTTCCCAGAGCAAGACCGGCAGTAGCCAATCCACTCGTTTTTAGAAAAGTTCTTCTTGTTATCATCGTAATTTTTTATCAATTCTTAAAAATATTTACAAAATTACTACTTTTTTTTATTACTACATCTACATTAGCAAAAAAAACGTCAGTGTCTACTTGATTCGTTTCTCACTCGTGTCAAAATACAGGAATTTGACATAATTTTTATACCTTTGCCGAAAATTAGCAACATGAGTAAAACTTTCCAACGAACGCTGATCACTTCAGCGCTCCCTTACGCCAATGGACCTGTCCATATCGGACATCTTGCCGGCGTTTACATTCCGTCCGATATTTATGCCCGTTATCTTCGTCTGAAAGGTGAAGAAGTATTATTCATCGGAGGATCCGATGAACATGGTGTCCCTATTGCCCTAAAAGCAAGGGGCGAAGGTATAACGCCGCAGGAAATTGTCGATCGTTATCATTCATTGATTAAAAAATCATTTGAAGATTTTGGGATTACATTCGATATTTATTCCCGGACTACTTCTTCCATTCATAAAAAAACCGCATCGGATTTCTTTCAAAAACTGCATGACAAAGGCGAGTTTATTGAAAAGACTTCCGAACAGTATTATGACGAAGAGGCAAAGCAGTTTTTAGCCGACCGGTATATCACCGGCAAATGTCCGCATTGTGGGAACGAAAAAGCCTACGGCGACCAGTGTGAAACCTGCGGAACATCGCTGAGTCCGCTGGATTTGATAGAACCTAAATCGGCAATCAGCGGAAGCGTTCCCGTATTGAGAGAAACCAAACATTGGTATCTGCCGTTGGATAAGCATGAAGCATGGTTAAAAAAATGGATTTTGGAAGACCATAAAGAATGGAAATCGAACGTTTACGGGCAGTGTAAGTCGTGGTTGGATATGGGATTACAGCCGAGAGCCGTCAGCCGCGATTTGGATTGGGGCGTCCCTGTTCCTTTGGAAGGAGTAGAAGGAAAGGTTTTGTATGTTTGGTTTGATGCACCCATCGGATATATTTCCAACACCATTGAACATTCGCCTGCCGATTGGGAAAAATGGTGGAAGGACGAAAATACCCGGATGGTACATTTCATCGGTAAGGACAATATTGTGTTTCACTGTATCGTTTTCCCGGCAATGCTGAAAGCAGACGGAAGTTATATCCTTCCCGAAAATGTTCCGGCAAATGAATTTCTGAATCTCGAAGGTGATAAAATATCTACTTCCCGCAACTGGGCGGTTTGGCTGCACGAATATTTGGAAGAATTTCCCGACAAACAGGACGTCCTGCGTTATGTATTGACGGCTAATGCACCCGAAACCAAAGACAATGATTTCACTTGGAAAGATTTTCAAGCGAGGAACAACAATGAATTGGTTGCCATATTGGGAAATTTCATCAATCGGGCAATGGTTTTGACGCATAAATATTTCGCGGGAAAAGTTCCTGCTCAAGGTGTTTTAACCGATTACGACCGCGAAACGTTTCAAGAATTTGAGCACGTAAGGCTTGAAATGAAAAACTATTTGGAACAATTCCGTTTCCGGGAAGCCTTGAAAGAAGTGATGAATCTGGCGCGTATCGGCAATAAATATTTGGCGGATACGGAGCCTTGGAAGTTGGCAAAAACCGATATGAACCGTACCGCCACGATTTTGAATATCAGTATGCAGATTACCGCCAATTTGGCAATTGCAGTCGAGCCGTTTTTGCCTTTTTCTTCCCGAAAAATCAAACAACTGATTGCCAAAGACGATTTTGCATGGAACCAATTAGGGGCTATTGATTTGTTGGAAGAAGGACATGGTTTGAACGAACCCGAACTGTTGTTTGAGAAAATAGAGGACGAAACCATAGAGCGTCAAATCCAAAAATTGCAGGATACGAAGAAAGCCAACGAGTTGAACGAAAAACAAGCCAATCCGGTGAAAACACCGGTTGTTTACGACGATTTTGCCAAGTTAGACATTCGGGTGGGCAAGGTGTTGGAATGTGTGAAAGTACCCAAAGCTGACAAACTGCTGCAATTCCGGATAGACGACGGCTTGGGCGGGCGCACCATACTTTCGGGAATTGCAGCCTGTTATCAACCGGAAGAACTGATTGGAAAAACGGTTTGTTTCATTGCTAATCTCGAACCGCGTAAAATCAAAGGCATAGAATCGCAGGGCATGTTGCTGTCGGCTGAATCTTTTGCCGGAACTTTGCGACTGATTCACCCCGATGCAAACTTGGAGCCGGGGAGTGTAGTGAGTTGATTAAAAACCGACTGCCTCCACAATATACCCCGCTTTTTCCAACAAATTCAACAGACCATCTTTTCCTGCCAAATGCAATGCGCCGACAGCAATGAAGGAAGATTTATCTTTCATGATGTCCGGAAGTTTTTTCATCCATGCGTTGTTGCGGTCTTTGTTCAAAGCGTCTGTTTCTACGGGAAGTGAAGGGCAAAATTCGGATTCTTCCATACGAAGAAGCAATTTATTCAAATCAGCCTCAGCGTAATCGTTGATTAATTCGGATATCAATCCCATGGATTCGTCCAAATGCTTCATGCCGCACAACAAAGCATCTGCCTGACGTTGCAAATCCATAACGCCAAACAACACATGAATCTGGTCGTCAATTGTTTCCAATCCCAATACCGGCTTTTGTGCTTTTGTAGCTTCCGACTGTATGCGTATGTCTAAAACATTCGTCAAATTGATGTCGGGGAAATATTTCATGTAAGTCAAACTGATTATGGTCAATTGAATGGCAGCCGGCTTCAGCATAGCCATTTGATCCAATCCTGCCCCGCCTGTCAGCGCGGCTAATTTTCCGCTTACCAATTGATATTCTTCCTCAGAATAGAGCATTTTGTAGGTTGTGTCGGGAGTCATCATCATGGCTTGCTGCATTTGCATCATCATTGCAGCCATATCCGACATATTCACTTCACCAACTACCTGTTCACAGGCATCTAAAGCCGCTTTTGCTCTGGGGATACTGTCTAAAAATTCACCGGGTTTCAAGTGAAAAGTTCCCAGCAAATAAGAGGGTTTGGACAAGTCTTTTCCCGATATTTTCCACAACAGAGAACCCGATTTATAGTTTTCCGGTTGAGCGTACACACTGTATGCGGCAATAGCCAGCACGATTAATAAAATTGTTCTTTTCATTTTTTTATGTATTAATTGTTATAATTCTTCTCTCTCATTTTATTATGTTTTATTAAAAATACAACTCCGGTTAGGATTAGCCCCGAAGCAAATCCTTTGAAAAAACAAGTCAGATTTGTTTCACCTGTCAATAAATGTTGCATAAACAGCGTTATCGAAAAAATCGCAATTCCCAAATAAAACATATTCTCTCTTATTTTTGTCAGCATAACTTTTACCTCCTATATAATTGATAATGACTTTTGACTATTGATACACTAAATTGTTAATAAAACAAATGTAATTGATGTTCTTTGGCTTTTTAATTGAATTGACATTATTTGTCAAGGATATGAAAACGCTAAATCTGAAAGATTTTATTCAAATAACCCTCAATGAAGCGAAGCGATTGAGGGATAAAGTAGGCACCTCCTGTATCATCAACCTGAAGGGTTGAATATGAGGGTGTTTCGTTTGCATTCAACCTTGTAGGTTGCGGGTATGTATATTTTCGTATACCCCCAATCGCTTCGCTTCATTGGGGGTTATTTGAATTTTTCCCTTGCAGAAAATTGGCAACTCGTCACTATTTCACCCAATTCAAATCAAAAAAACAAAGAACGATTATATGTGTTTATATATAAATAAATATGTTATAATTCTTCAAATTCTTTCAGTTCTTTCAGACTTTCTTTTATCCGATTGATATTGTTGTAATAGAGTTTTTTGTACAAGGAAGGTACTGAGAACCCTACAATCAAACACATGGCTATCATAAAAATAATGAATCCCCAAATGACTTCCGAACCAAAAAGCAGTTTGTAGTATAAAAAGTACCAAATTGCCAAATATAAGACTCCAATGACTATTCCATACATTTCAAATTTCCGGACAATGTTTTGATATTTTAAAATTCTTTCAGAAACTTCTTTTACCGACATACAGGAAAAATCGATTTCTTTCAGCAGGCGATACGTATAGATTTCGAGTGGTTCTATAGAGATACACATCAGTAAAAATAACAGGGGCCAAATTACATAATATCCTCCGGCCTCAAAAAATTTATAGGAAAGAAGGCATAAAAATAATCCTAAGGGTATTATGGCAATCATATAGAATTTTCCATATTTGAGTAGTTTTGCAAGCGCCGTTTTCCCTTCGTTTTTCAGCATTTCTTTTATCCGGTTATCGCTGTCTTGTTGTTTCCCTTTCAACAAGTCGATTTCATTCCATAATTGTTTTATTTCATCTAATTCCATAATACTTACATTTTTGAGATTTGTTTTAATTTTTCTTT
>Ga0082212_10001471_pt1 | contig 34727 bp, 38 predicted proteins | sample TergutNt197P3_FD_71548 | JGI IMG/M metagenome (GOLD analysis project Ga0082212, IMG submission 71548) | Neocapritermes taracua P3 segment gut microbial communities from Petit-Saut dam, French Guiana - Nt197 P3 | ecosystem: Host-associated > Arthropoda: Insects > Digestive system > Gut ... | reverse complement strand
CCCCTTCAACCTGCCCGCCGCCGGCATGAAAGACAGCGCCCGCAGCCGCCTGGAGATGATCGCCGCCTCCATTGCCGGCGATCCCCGCCTGGCCGTCGACGACTGCGAGATACGGCGGGCGGGCATTTCCTATACCGCGGACACCCTTGCCGACATTGTCCGCCGCTACTGCCCGGACGGAAAGCCCGGCCTGATCATCGGCGACGATCTGGCGGCGGATTTTCCCAAATGGAACAACAGCGACGGGATCCTTGAGATGGCGGACATCATCATCGCCCGGCGTGTACATTCGGGAAATCTGCAGGTTCCCTTTCCCAATACCCAAATCGCCAACGACGTTATGGATGTTTCATCTAACCTGGTCCGGGAACGGATCGCCCAGGGCGCGGCGTGGCGCTACCTTGTACCCCCCGCCGCGCGGACTATCATCGAAGAACGCGGGCTGTACAATGCGGCGCGGGGGCAGGGCGGCGGCACCGCTCCTCAAAGCCTGATCATGCGCGTGGAGGCAGCCGCGCGGGAAAGCCTCAGCCTGGAGCGGTTTCTCCACTCGCGCAACACCGCCCTGTTTTCCTGGGATATGTGCCGCCGCCTGCAAAATTACGGCCTTGCCCCCCAACTTGGGTATTTGGCGGGCATTGCCCACGATTTGGGAAAACAGTTGAACGACCGAGAACAGATCAGGCTGGCGAAAAAAGACGGCGGGAGCATAACGCGGCTGCATAAGTCAAAACCTTCGCTGCTGCACGGCAGGGCGGCGGCGGTACTGCTGCGGGAACGATTCGATATCCAGAATAGCGACGTGCTGGATGCGGTGGCGATGCACACCCAGGCCGGTCACGATATGTGTCCGCTGGCAAAAGTTGTGTACATCGCCGATAAACTCGAATATTCGCGGGACAGGGCCGATCCGGCTCTGCGGAAACTGGCCGTTACCTCCGGCGATCTGGACGAGGTCTTCCTGGCGGTTTTGGATCAGACCATTTCCTCGCTCCGATCCAGAAAACTCAAGATGTCCAGGGAAACCTTGAATCTCCTTGAAGAAATGAGAAGAACGCAGGGATGAGGGCAAAAAGCAGTTTTGGCTCCCGCGACGCAAGCGCCGTTTTGCTTGCCGCCATTGTGCTGCTGCTTGCCGGAGGCATCGCGGTCGCCGTGTTCGCGCTGCGAAGCGATCCCGTGGATGAGCTTATCTCGAATGACCGCGTGATAAGCGTGCTGTACATCATCGAAAAAGACGGAAAACCCCTGAGCACCTATGTGCTTATGTGCTACCCCAAAACCCGCAGGGCGGCGATCTTTGACATACCCGGCGAACTGGGAATGCTGATCCGCCGCATAAACCGCGTCGACCGAATCGACACCGTGTACGAGCCGGGCAGCGCCGGCAACTATAAAAGCGAAATCGAAAGCCTGTTGGGCGTGGAAATCGCCTTTTCAATTGTTATCGATATGGATAACCTCGGCAGAGCGGTAGACCTCATCGAAGGAGTGGAACTTTTTATCCCGTCGCGGGTGGAGATACTCGACGGCGAAACGCTGGTGCTGTTTCCGTCGGGCCTCTGCCGTCTTGACGGCGACAAGGCCGCCCTCTACATAAGTTACAGCGCCAGGGACGAGGAAGCCGAGATGGCCGTGTTCCGCCGCCAGCGTTTCTTCCTCGGCTTCCTCAGGCGGCAGGCCGAGATGAACGACATGCTGAAAAAAAACCCGATTTCCCAACTGTACCTTTCTTTCATGCAGACCGGCCTTAACCAGCGCGCGGGCGTCCGCCTGTTCAGCGAATTTGCCGGCGTGGATTTTGACCGGACCATCATACAGTCCATCGGGGGGAATCCCAGGGAGGTGTCGGGCAAAGTGCTGCTGATCCCCTTCTACGACGGGAACCTCGCGAAGGATATTGTCCGGCAGGCGCTGGCCACGCTGACCCGCCCGGCGGACGGCTCCATGACCGACCGGGTCTTTACCGTGGAAGTGCTTAACGGAACGACGGTTACCGGGCTTGCCGGACGTACTGCGGAAGTGCTTCGGGGATTTGGCTACGACGTTATATCAATCGGAAACGCCGATCATTCCGGCTACGACAGGACTATGGTAATCGACCGGTCGGGCATGGAAGAGATGGCGAGGAACTTTGCCGGAATAATCCGCTGCTCAAACATCAGATTTGAAACTCCCAGCCAGGAAAATCCGGAAGGGGACATTACCGTGCAGGGCTTTGAATACCGCTCTGATGTTACGCTGATAATAGGAAGGGACTTTAATGGAAGATATGTCACCGGAAATTGATCCGTCTGCGGTTCCCAATGCAATCGCCGCTCTGCTCGGCGATCACAAAGGCGGCGAAGTGCTCATGCTTGATCTGCGGAAGATGGAACCGTCGGCATGGACCGATTTTTTTGTCATAGCGACGGCGACCAGCGACGCTCATCTGGACGGCCTGGAACGGCATGTGAAGGATTTCTGCGCAGAGCGGGGAATAGAAATTCTCAGGCGATCCCGAAGGCCCGACGGCGAAGACGAGTGGCGTATTATCGATCTTGGCCCCACGGTCATCCATCTGTTCAGCCGCAGGGCACGCGAATTTTACGATCTGGAACGGCTGTATTCGATGGCGCGCACCGATCCTTTAAACCGCTGAAATATTATCGTCACTCTTCGTCGTATTCAAATTCTTCGTCGTCGTCATCATAGTCGTAGTCTTCATCGTCGTCGTCGAATTCGTCATCTTCGTCTTCATCGTCGTCTTCGTCTTCGTCGAATTCGTCTTCATCGTCGTCGAATTCTTCTTCTTCCATGTCGTCGAAATCGTCTTCTTCGAGGTCATCATCGTCATCTTCATTGCCGTCGCCAAATGCGTAGAATGGCGAGGGGAAGATACTTGCGTCAAAGATGCTTGCATCTCTGTTGCCGTCGGCATCGGGATATGACTCGCAGGTGCTCAGGGGTATCAAAGCCAGTGACAGGAATTCATCACCGTAATCCGCTTGATCATTCTTTGCCTCATGCACAACCATAATTCTCTCCGTTTTGATGTAGTCTGAGACCGCGTATCATACGAAGTCCCTTCTGAAACATTAAGGGAGAGATCGGAGAATTGTCAACTGGTTTTTATCGCAAATTAGCGGTTTTGATACAGGCTGTTTTATGATAATCTGGCGGCATGCCGACAGTGCAGATCGAAGCTCCCGCCAAACTCAACCTGTGCCTCCATGTCGGAGGCAGGCGACCCGACGGCTTTCACGGGATTGAAAGCCTGTTCCTCGCCCTGGCTTTCGGGGATGCCCTCCGCTTTGAAACCGTCCCTGACTGCTCCCCGGCCCGGCAAACCTCTGCCGGACAGGCGGATGCGGATGAAATTCACATGGAATGGATGGATCTGCCTCAAGATGATGGTCATTCAGGGTCAAATAATAACCGTAAGTCATATTTTGACCAACAGTCATTGAAAAATATCCTTCCCCCGGAGAAAAACATCATCCTCCGGGCTGTTTCTCTGTATAAAAACCGCACCGGCTACGATCGGAGGCTGAAAATTTTCGTAAACAAACGCATTCCCCTGGGCAGCGGCCTGGGCGGGGGTTCCTCGGATGCCGCCGCCGCGCTTCTCGCGCTGAACTGTCTTGCTTCAAATGAAAACGGGAATATCCTGAACGGGGCAGCCCTTGCCGAACTTGGCGCGGAGCTGGGCAGCGACGTTTCTTTTTTTCTTGGGCTGGAAACTGCGGCTGCCTGGGTGAGCGGCAGGGGCGAAATCGTGACTCCGGTCACGCTGCCGCAATCGTTTGGCGGCATTTCTTTCGTGTTGGTCAATCCCGGTTTTCCCAGCGATACCGCCGGAGCGTATCGCATGATCGACGAGCACCGTTTGGATCATCCGTCCTGCGATTCTTCAAATGAAATGATGATGCGTTTTTTTTCCGGGCCGCCTTGCGAATGGCGGTTATACAATGACTTCCTGTCTGTCTTCCTGGCGTCCGGCCGAAATGCATCGGTTTATGGGGCAATGATTGATTCGCTTCTGGGCCTGGGCGCAGACTGTGCAGGGCTTTCCGGATCCGGTTCCACCTGTTTTGGGGTGTTTTCCTCGCCCGAAAAATCAGCTCAGGCGGGCAAGGCCCTGTCGGAGCGCTGGCCTTTTGTTAAAAATGTTTTTCCACTTGATAAACAGGAAGGACTGCGATATATTTACTGAGTAGGTAGGGGTTGAAAAAAAGGAGAGCAGCATGGATATCACAGACATTAGGATTCGTAAGGTAACAGGTGAAGGTAAACTCAAGGCCTATGTAACCATCACGTTTGACGAATGCTTTGTGGTGCATAATGTCAAAATCATTGAGGGCAAGACCGGAGTTTTTATCGCAATGCCGAGCCGGAAAACCAGAGCCGGTGATTACAAGGATGTAGCGCATCCCATTACTCCGCAGTTTCGCGCGGACATGCAAAAAACGATCCTCGACAAATACGATTCCGGCGCAGTTGTCGACGACGAATCCATGGAGATATAGCTTCCGAGCAAACCCCGGAAAACACCCGTTACTAAACTTAACCCGCAATTTATTCGTATAACCCGCAGCGGGGCGGGCAGCGCGGGGCAGCAAAAATCTGGGGGAGTCCGCCTCCACAGCCCCTGACCGGCTTTCTTTCATCCTTGCAAAATAGAGGGGCTTCGAAAATAAGCGTGACAATCATGTTCCTCTTGCCGGTCAGCCTCTGTTCTACGCCTAGTTTTTGATTCTATTCCGTGGTCTATTACGGCGGGGAGGCCCAGAAATTTTTTGCTGCCCCGCGCTGCCCGCCCCGCTGCGGCATATGCGGCACAGACGGGTCAAGTTTAGCACTTTTTCCATACAGGCTCCCCTCTTTTAACATAACTTGGCTAGGGCAGAAATACATGCTTATTTGTATACAGGCAGGAAAACACCCCAATAGATGCAGGTAAATTTGACCCGCAAATTTCTGAAAATGCCCCATCGGGGCGGGCGCGCGGGGGACGGCGAAAATTTCTGGGCGACCGCGGCACTCACGCCCGCCTAAAGGCGGGCTACTTTTTATATGTACATTGGAATTTTCCTATGCCGGAACGTGCTAAATTTATAAGCTCAACGCCCTTTATCAGGGCGCAAAAGCGGTTCCCTCGCCGGAGGTGACGAACCAGCAAATTCTAAAACCAGGATACAAAAAATGCGTGACCACTAATAAGATGATATATGGATAGATATTCTAAGCATCAAGTATTAGTGGTCAGGTGGCTCCGTAGGCGGTCGCCCGCAGGGCTTGTTCTTAGGCACCCCCAGATTTCGCCGTTCCCCTCAGTAAGAATAACTTGGCTAGAGCAGAAATACATGCCTATTTGCGTATAAGCAGGAAAACACCCCCAATAGATGCAGGTAAATTTGACCCGCAAATTTCTGAGAATGCCCCGTCGGGGCGGGCGCGCGGGGGGCGGCAGGCTGGCAAAAAATTTCTGGAGCTCCCCGCCGGAGGAGACCTCGGAATAGAATCAAAAACTAGGCGTAGAATAGATGCTGACCGGCAAGAGGAACATGATTGTTACGCTTATTTTCGAAGCCGCTCTATTTTGCATGGATGAAAGAAAGCCGGTCAGGGGCTCCGCAGGCGGACTCTTCCAGATTTTTGCCAGCCTGCCGCCCCCCGCGCGCCCGCCCCGACGGGGTTTTGGCAAATATACAGCGGGTCAAATTTATTCAGGTGTAATAGGGTGTTTTCCTGTTATTGCCGGACTTGGCATGTATTTCTGTACTTGTCACTGTTTGCCGGTTTATGGTAGGATGTGCCTGTCTCATAGCCCGCTTGGCTTTGAGTTAACCCAATTGGGACGTAGGCAAGCGGTAAGCCACCGGGTTTTGGCTCCGGCATTCACAGGTTCGATTCCTGTCGTCCCAGGAAGGCTATCCTTTGGGCAATACGCAGACAATTTTTTATGAGGTGTAAATATGGGCAATGTAGTGTTATCCGCAAAAAACAGGCAGCAATCGGGATCGGCGGAATCCCGCAGGATCAGGCGGAGCGGCCGCATTCCGGCGGTGCTGTACGGAAGAACCGGCAAGGCCGTTTCGTTGGACCTTGACGCGCTGGAATTTATCCGCGGCACAAAGGGTATTTCCGAAAGTACCATCGTTAAAGTCGAGGTTGAAGGCAAGTCGTATGACGCGTTTGTAAAAGATACCCAGCGGAACATTATCGACGGGAATATCCTCCATGTCGATTTTTATGAAGTTGAAAGCGGCGTTGTTCTGCGGGCAAAAGTCCCCCTGATCATCAGCGGCAACCCGATCGGCGTCCGCGAGGGCGGCAACCTGGAAAACCCCCTGCACGAAATCGAGGTGGAATGTCTGCCCCAGTTTCTGCCGGAGCGCATTGAGGTTGACGTTAGCGGCCTTAAGGTTAACCAGTCCCTCCACGTGCGGGACATTCCCCTTGCCGAAGGGGTGCGGCTTATCTCCGCCGCGGATCAGGTTGTGGCTCTGGTGAAATTCGCCAAAGCCGAAGCCGCCGCCGCCGAAGCCGCCGCCGCTGCCACAGGCCCCGCTCCCGCTGGAGCCGCCCCGGCCGCCGGTGCCGCCCCCGCCGCAGAGAAGAAATAAGCCGGAGAATTCCCTGTAACTCTCACGGAGGCACAGAGGCTTTCTTTCCCTTTATTTCTCACGGAGGCACAAAGGCACAGGGGCCACAGAGGAAAACAGGGGATTTGCGCGGGATTTCCGAATCGCGCCCAAACCATCCTGAACCTCCGTGCCTCCGTGCCTCTGTGTGAGATATTCCGGGTAAATGCTAACGCAATTTGAAAATATTGTTGCCGATGCTTTGAGGGACTGTGCGGCGGGGACGGTGTGCCTTGCCTCGGTTTCCGGGGGGGCGGATTCTACCGCCATGCTCGTGGCCCTTGCCGAGGTAAAAGAAAACGGGGCGGCTTTTGACCTCCGCTGTATTCATGTTGAACATGGGATCCGCCCCGCCGAAGAGAGCAGGGGCGATGCCGATTTTGTCCGCGCCCTCTGCGAAAAACTCGGCGTGCCCTGCCGCATTGTCTCTGTTCCGCCGGGAGAAATCGCCGCCGTGGCGAAAGAGCGGGGCATCGGTATCGAGGCGGCGGCGCGGATGTACCGGCGGCGCGCCTGGTCGCAGGAAGCCGAATCGTGCGGGGCGCTGCCGGCGATGGTTCTGACGGCGCACACCGCCGACGATATGCTGGAAACGGCGCTGATGCGGATTCTTCGGGGCGCGGGGCCTTCCGGCCTTGCTGCCATGGGTGTCCGCAGGGGCAATGTTCTGCGCCCTCTGCTCGCCCTGAGCCGCGCCGATGTTCATGCTTATCTTGCCGAAAAAAATATCCCCTGGCGGGAAGATTCCACCAACGCTGACACAAAATTCCTCCGCAACCGGATCCGCCACCGCCTTGTTCCCCTGTTAAACGAACATTTCCCCGATTGGCGGACCGGCCTTTCCTCGCTCACCGCAACCCAGTCCCTCGCCGCAGACTTTATTCAGGCCGAAGCCGCCGCCCGCATTTGCTGGCGGCCTTTATTCGAGAATGCCTCACACGGAGGCACAAAGGCACAGGGGACACAGAGTTTGGGGCGTGATTCGCAAGTTCCGAGTCTTCCTCCGTGCCTCTGTGCCTCCGTGAGAGATGAAGGGAAAGAAAGCCTCCGTGCCTCTGTGAGAGATAAAGGGGAAAAAAGCCTTCGTGCCTCCGTGAGAGATGAAGGGAAAGAAAGCCTCTTCACCGAGGCGGATAATTTTTTTGCGCAGGCGGCGATTGTGCGCGAGGAGGCGCTGTTTCAGGGGATTGATTTGCTGCTGAAGGGCAGTGTTTTGCCGCCGGCCGTTAAGCGGGCGAATGTCCGCCGTTTTTCCGAGGGCAACATAACCGCCGTCGATCTGGGGCCGCTGGAGATACGAAAAACCGCCCAGTGGGTGATATTGTCGGGGGGCGTTGCGGGGGCACGCCCCCGCAGAGGGGGTAGCGGAGAAGCCATTAGCAAGCCTTGAGCTTGCGGCGGCTTCGTAGCGAGGGGGAGGCATCCCCCATTCCCCGATCCCTAGTCCCTAGTCCCTAGTCCCTAATCCCCCTTCCCCCTTCCCTGTTGATTATTGCGGCGGGCTTATATACTCTTAAAGGTAATGATGTTTAACGATCAAAATGACCAGCGGCAGCCGCCCAGGAACCCCCTGCAGGGAGGCAAGCCGAACAGCCTTGCATTGTTTTTTTTCCTCGCCATGGCAGGGCTGTTTATCGCGTATTTTTTCCGGGGGAATACCTCCGCGCCAAGGGAGATCCGTTATTCGGATTTTGTTAATTATATTGAACAAAATCAGGTTGAATCGGTTACCATTCATGACAACAATACCCTGGACATTATTTTGCGGGGACAGTCCCAGCAGGATCCGGTTCATCTGAGGACGCGCATTCCGTATCCCGATCCAGGCCTTTTGGAGAACCTGAGGGAAAAAAACATTAACATTTCCGGGGCGGCATCGAACGTTAGTCCCTGGCGCATCGTGCTGGATCTGCTGCCATGGATAATCGGCTTTGGTTTTATTTTTTACATGTTCAGAAATATGCCGGGCGGGGGGAACAGGGTTTTCCAGTTCGGGAAGAGCAGGGCGAAGCGGTACCAGGATGAGGGAAAAAAGGTGAGCTTTGCCGATGTGGCAGGGCAAAAGGACGCAAAGTACGAGCTTGAAGAAGTAGTCGCTTTTCTGAAAAACCCTCAGAAATTTACCAAGATGGGGGCGCGGATTCCCAAGGGCGTTCTGCTCGTGGGGATGCCCGGCACGGGCAAAACCCTGATGGCCCGCTCGGTCGCCGGTGAAGCGGGGGTCGCGTTCTTCCACATGTCCGGCTCGGATTTTGTCGAGATGTTTGTCGGCGTGGGGGCAAGCCGCGTCCGCGACCTTTTTGAGCAGGGCAGGCGCAGCGCACCCTGCATCATCTTTATTGACGAGCTGGATGCCGTTGGGCGTACGCGGGGCGCGGGCTACGGCGGCGGACACGACGAGCGCGAGCAGACGCTGAACCAGTTGTTAGTCGAAATGGACGGATTTGATTCCAAGGACGGGGTGATTATCCTCGCCGCTACGAACCGGCCCGACGTGCTGGACCCCGCCCTGCTGCGGCCCGGCCGCTTCGACCGGCAGGTGGTGGTGGCGATGCCCGACATCAAGGAGCGCGAGGCTATCTTGCTTATTCACTCGGCAAAGATACCGATGTCCGCCGATGTTGATCTTGTCCGCGTCGCCCGCGCCACGCCGGGGATGAGCGGGGCGGACATCGCCAACCTGGTCAACGAAGCGGCCCTGTTTGCCGCCCGCAAGGACAAGGCGGAAGTACAGATGCACGACTTTGAGGAGGCGCGGGACAAGATACTCATGGGCGTGGCCCGCAGCACCCTGGTAATATCGGAAAAGGAACGCCGCATGACGGCGATTCACGAGGCCGGCCATGCCCTGCTGCACTACTTCCTTAAGAACGCCGACCCCCTGCACAAGGTTACCATTGTTCCCCACGGGCGGGCGCTGGGCATGGCCCTGTCGCTGCCGGTGGAGGACAGCTACAGCCGCACGAGGGGCTGGATTGAGGATCGCATCGCCATTTGCTACGGCGGCTGGCTGGCGGAAAAGCTCTTCTACGACGAGACCACCACCGGCACCAAGCAGGACATCCAGCAGGCGACGGAGATGGCCCGCCACATGGTCTGCGAATGGGGCATGGCGGACGAGATGGGGCCGATTGCCTACGGCCAGGAAGAGGAACCGATTTTCCTGGGCAAGGAAATCGCCCGCCATCAGGACTATTCCGAAGAAACGGCACGGCGCATCGACAAGTCGGTTAAAGAGATTCTCGACCAGGCGCGGCTTGGAGCGGAAAAAATCATCGCCGAACACAGGAATTCCCTTGAAGCCCTGGCCGATGCACTGCTCGCCAGAGAAACCCTGGTAGACGAAGAAGTCCGCCAGATACTTGGCCTTGCACCATTGGCCGTTCCACAAGCCGAGCAAGCATAATTTTTACGGAGGCACGAAGATGCAGAAATCCGTCAATCTTTCTCTAATAACCTTTGCGTCCTCTGCGCCTCTGCGCCTCTGCGTGATATTCTTACTGGTTAATGCTTACGGGCTGTTTGCACAGCAGGGGCTGCCGTTTGACGATTGGGCCGAGGCGCGCGGGGATACCGCCATCGCCGAACGATACTACCTCTGGATTGAAGACGCGATTGCCGCTGGGCAGTGGTCGCAGGCGCTGGCGGCTTTGGAGCGCGCTGGAGATTTTGCCGACGCTTCCTCGGATATTTCCTACCTGATGGCGAGGGTTCTTGCCCATGAAGATAAAAGCAGGGGATCGATCCTGTGGGCGCTGAACAAGGCGATATCGACAGCCAAATGGTACCGCTATACCGAGGCCGATGCGCGCTTTATGCAGGTCGGCGAACTTATCGCCATGCGCCGCTATTCAGCCGCTCTGGACAGCCTCGCCGTCCGCAGGGCCGATGTCGGCGACGACGCCGATTCCTCCATGCTGCGCCTGGAAGCCCTTAAAGGGCTTGCCCTGAGCGGCCCCATCCCGTCGGTTCCGGTCGAATTCCGCCGCCGCCTGCTGGAAACCATGGATCGCTATCCCCGCGATCCCCGCCCTCTGCGGATTCTGTTTGATTACGCCGGAAATCGCGCGCCTTCCGGTGACGATTTTGCCCTTATGTCGCTTGCGCTCAGGCGGCTGCCCTTCCTGCTGCCCGCCGATGCCGAGCTTGCCTGGATGGCCGCCCCCTTTATCGACGATGTCGCCGAGGCCCGCAGGCTGGTCGGCGCTTACCGCAGCGGCTCCCTTTTGGCAAATGCCCGGGGCTTCCGGCCCGCTCCCGCATCTATTCTCCCGGCGCTGAATCTGGGGCTTCTGGACGATCTGGACGCGGTGGCGGAACTGCTTTCCGGCGACGTGCTGGACAAAGACATTATCCTCGGCGTCGGCGAACTGCTCCGCAGCGATGAGGGGAGGGACGCCCTTGTCCGCGGGCTGCTTGATTTTTCCGGGACGATTACCGAGGACGAGGATAAGGACGGCATTCCCGAAAGCCGCGCCGTGTACCGTGAAGGCGTTATGCTTGAGTACCGTTACGATGCCGATCAGAACGGCCTGGACGAAATATCCATCATTTTCGACTCCGGCGCACCACGCCAGGCCGAAATTGCCGCCCTGGCAGAAGCCGCGCCTTCTAACCACTACCCATTAACCACTACCCGCTGCCTTATTCACTGGGAACGCTACCCTTCGGTGGAACGGATCGTGCTGGGAACCGACACCTTCCTGTTTGCACCCGGCGGTTTCCACTATGCCCCGTTAGGGTTTGATGAATTATGCGCGACGGAAAGCCATTCCGGGCTTTTGTTCCCCCGCCGCGACCCCCTCAGCGCCGGCATTACCCGCCGAATGCTGAGCGCGTTTGCCGTTTCTGTCCAGCGTCCCGCGAACCTCTCCCCCGGCGGCGAATTTGACGGCGGCGTTGAGCACCTCTACCTTGAGGGGGGCATACCCCGCCGTTCCGAGGTGATTATCGACGGCGCGGTTGTTTCCGTTACCGAGTTTGAAAACGGCCGGCCTATAATCCAGCGCATAGACCTTGATCGCGACGGCCGGCTGGAAACGATCCGCCAGTACCGTCCCTCCGACGGCGTTCTGCAATCCTCGCAAAGCGACTGGGACAACACCGGCGCATACGGCTACAGCGAAACGTATCGTGAAGACGGTTCGATTGTTTACAAATGGGAAGGCCTAGAAGAGTAAGAAGTAGGAAGTAGGAGTTGGGATTTTGATTCGAAATAATAGAGTACTCCATGTAAACCGCCCAAACCCCGAACCACGCCCCCACTCCCTAAACCCTGTGCCTCCGTGCCTCTGTGTGATCTTTCTGGGGATAATGCTTATTTCCTGCGGGACGCTTAACACGCAGGAGGAACGGCTTGCGCCGCGCCGGTCTACCGAGGAAATCCGGCTTAACGACATCAGGCTGGAGGTTTCGCGGAATCCGGTAAAGGCTATCGACCTTATCGGCAGTTTCCGCGAGGCGTACCGGCCAATCGAAGACGTCGGCGCCGACGGGGAGCTTCTCTCGCTGGAAAAAGAGGCGCAGGGCAATCTGCGCGGCCTGCTCGAAACGGCGGCAGCCGAAGAACGCTGGGACGATGCCGCTTCCTACAGCCGCTCCCTTGCCAACATCGGCGCGGAAGGCGATGCCGGTGGGCGCGCCTTTTCCGAGGCGGATATGATCCTCGCCGGGGCAAAGCAAAAGCTCGCCGACGGCAGCAACCTGGGCGCCTTTCTCGCCGCCCTGCAGGCCCACGAACTGCGCCCTCTGTCATTCAGCGACGCTGTGCTTTTTCTTGATCGGGCGATGGAGCTAAAGCAGCGGCGGGCTGCGGCCTGCTTCCTCGCCGTGGCGCAGCAGGCGGGCGGCGCGGGGGCGATACCGGCGGCAGCCCGCGAATACGCCCAGGGCGCGGACAGCGTCGCCGACATGATCAAGGGCGTCGCCACGGTCATCGTGGACCGGGGCATCAAAATCGAGCGGGGCAGGGGCTTTTCGGACAGGGTGCTCGGTTCGGCGTTTTTTGTCGATCCGTCGGGCCTCCTGATAACCAACTACCACGTTATTGCCAGCGAAGTTGACACCAAATACCAGGGCTATTCCCGTATGTACATACGGATGGGCGACAGCGCCAGCCCCCGGTATCCGGCGCGGGTAATCGGCTGGGACAAGGCCCTGGACCTCGCCCTGATCAAAACCGAGCACCCGCCGGAGTTTGTTTTTTCCGTGGTCGACAGGGTGGTGCCCGGCGTCGGCGACACGGTCCTTGCCATCGGGTCGCCGGGCGGGCTGGAAAAGACCGTTACCTCGGGCATTGTGTCGGCGCTGAGCCGCCGCTTCCTGCAGTTGGGGGATGTGTACCAGATAGACGCGGCGGTGAACCCCGGCAATTCCGGCGGCCCGGTCGTGGATACCTCGGGGCGGCTGGTGGGCATCGTTTTTGCCGGGGCGGAGCGGTACCAGGGGCTGAACTTTGCCGTTCCCGCCCAGCGCCTTGCCGCCGCCCTGCCCGCCATGCTGCAGGGCGGCAAAGCCGAGCGCCCCTGGCTTGGCCTCGCCCTGAGCGAAACCTCTGCCGGCGCGGAGATAATCTACACCGCGCCCAACACGCCGGCGGCGCGGCACCATGTGCCGGAGGGCAGCATTATCGCCTCGCTGAACGGCCGGGAGATACAGGCCCCGCAGAGCCTGCTGATCCCCGCCCTGCAGGACGCGCTTTTCCAGTCCCGGCCGGGCGAGCTGGTAGCGCTGGAAACCCTGGAAGGCGGCGGAGAGGCAAGGCGGCGGCTGGTAATGACCGTCCCCCGCCCGGAGCTGCCCCTTGCCGATGCGGCGCAGGTGGACAGCCGCGAACGGCTTGCCGCCCCCCTGTTCGGCCTGATACTGTTGCCCGGAGCGGGAAAGTCGCGGACCTACCAGGTAAAAAAAATCGTCCGCGGCTCGATCGCCGACGAGGCGGGCATCTCCGACCAGGACCCGGTCTCGATCCGGGGCTTCCGCATACTGGAAAAGGAAGGCTACGCCCTTATGGAGATTAACATCAAGAAGCGCAGCATGGGCTACCTGGAGACAACCATGCAGCTTCCGGCGATTCTTGATTCGCCGGATACGCTGTAAAATTGTAATTTAGCTATGGAATTTATTCGAGCATAATGGTATATTTAGCTAAAAGAAAGGTGTTTTTTGAAGACTGTAAATAGTTACGATATAGCGTCCGTGGAAGAATCCGCTCCGGAAGGGCAAACGCCGGCAAGCCTGGGCAAGGCGGCATTTGCCGAACCTGCATGGCTCCCCGAGCTGGACTACCTGGCGGATTATACCCACCCCCGTACCGCAAACCCGGCGTTTTGGCGGCCGATAAACTTTATCCGCAGAAACCGAGGGCTGTACAACCTGACCAAGACCTTCCGGGCCATCCGGCGGAACGGCCCGGTGGAAATCGGCCGGATAATCAGGGCACATTTCCGCCGCCAGCAGCCCAGGCTTGAGGCTGAAATCCAGATAGGCAAGCACGAACGCCAGAACCAGGAAAACACCGTGTTTCCCAATGCGTTCAAAATCAGCATAATTACCCCCATTCACAATACGCCCGAGCAGCACCTAAAGCAGATGATAGACTCGGTGCGGGCGCAGACGTATAAAAACTGGGAACTGTGCCTTGCCGACGCCAGCGACCGGAACCACAGCTATGCCGAAACCACCTGCGAAAGCTACGTCCAGCGGGACAGCCGGATAAAGTACTGCAAACTCGACGAAAAGGCGGGAATATCGGCAAATTCAAACCGGGCCATCGAAATTGCAAGCGGGGAGTACATCGCGATCCTCGATCACGACGACGTGCTGCACCCGTCCGCCCTTTACGAAGTAATGAAGGCGGTTTGCCGGGATGGCGCCGATTTTATCTACACCGACGAAGCGGCATTTTCCCGCGATCACACCGTGTTTTTAAAGCACCACAAGCCCGATTATGCCTTTGACACCCTGTGTTCGTGCAACTACATCAGCCATTTTACCGTTTTTTCCCGGGGGCTGACCGTCCGGGCGGGCCTGTTCAGGAGCGAGTACGACGGCAGCCACGATTACGACCTGATACTGCGCTACACGGACAGCGCTTCCAGAATATGCCACATTCCCAAGCTGCTGTACTTCCGCAGAAGCCAGGAAGAATCAGGCGAAGCATCGATAAACAACAAGCTGCACTCCGCCGCCTCTGCAGAAAAGGCGATTACGGAACACCTGGGCAGGCACGGCATCGCCGCCGAGGTCGAGAAAAAATTCGGGCTTCCCGGCTTTTACCGGGTAACCTGCGCGCTCACGCAGACCCCCAAAGTTTCGATCATCATCCCCAGCAAGGACAATGCCTCCCTGCTCCGCAACTGCCTTTCTTCCATCGTCGAACGGACAACGTATCCCAACTATGAGATCATCGTAGTAGAGAACAACAGCACAAAAGAATCCACCTTCGCCTTTTACGACGAGATAAAGCGGCATCCGCATATCTCCGTGGTGTACTGGAAGGGCAAGGGGTTTAATTACAGCGAGATATGCAATTTTGGCGTCCGCTACGCAAAGGGCGAGCACCTGGTGTTTTTGAACAACGACGTGGTGATGATTACGCCGAACTGGATAGAGGAAATGCTGATGTACAGCCAGCGCAGCGACGTGGGGATGGTCGGGATGAAGCTGTACTTCCTTAACGGCTCGGTACAGCACGCCGGCGTGGTGCTGGGCCTTGGCGGCATAGCGGGGCATGTGTACCTTGGCGCCCATTACGACGACATCGGCTTTATGGGAAAGCTGCAGATCGTGCAGAACATGAGCGCCGTTACCGCCGCCTGCATGATGACCAAAAAGTCGGTTTTTGAAGAGGCCGGCCTTTTTGCGCCGGAATTCCGCAGCTCGTTTAACGACATCGATCTGTGCCTTAAGATGCGGAACGCCGGGTATTTGATCGTCTGGACGCCCTATGCCGAAGCGTACCACCTGGAATCGAAATCGCGGGGCTATTATACCGCATCGGGGAAAAAGCACGAAATGAACCAGGAGACCAGTTTTTTCTGGGAAAAGTGGGGCAAAGTACTTGCCGCCGGCGACCCATACTATAACTGTAACTATTCGCTTGAAAGGGCAGACTACAGCCTCAGGTAAAAGACACCGCTTGATATTATTGTTTCAAAAAGAAATAATGGATCAGGCCGCCCTGTCAGCCTGTTTCGGCGGCGGCGGAGCGCTTTTTTTTAATTTTCGCATAATACGGGCCGCCGTTTTTGGTCGGTAGGTCTCCGTTTGGTTTAATAATGATTATACAAAGAACAACAGCCCGTTTACAAACCCTCTTCCGGTACCGGGAACTTTTCTTCCAGTTGGTATCCCGGGACATCAAGCTTAAATACCGCCGGAGCGTTTTAGGCTATTTGTGGAGCATACTAAACCCCCTCTTAACGATGCTGGTCATGGTAATCGTCTTTTCCAATCTATTTGCCCGGAATGTTCCCAACTTCCCCATCTACCTCCTTATAGGGAATATTCTTTTTACATTTATGACAGGCTCCGTGGCTCGTTCGCTTAACTCGGTGCTGGGAAATGCTGGGTTATTAAAAAAGATATACATCCCCAAATATATATTTACACTGGCGGCAGTGACCAGTGAATTTGTAACATTTCTTTTTTCCCTGGGAGCGCTGATTGTTTTAATCTTTGCAACGAAAACAACACTTTCATGGCGTTTCATTTTTATCGTTATTCCCATTGTTCAGCAGTACATCTTCTGTATCGGTTTGGGATTGTTTATGGCCCAGGCGAATGTTTTTTTCCGAGATATGGTGTACATCTGGCATATCGTTTCAACCGCATGGCTGTATTTAACAGCAATTTTTTATCCAGTCAATATTTTACCGGAATGGCTTCGACATATTGTTACCCATTATAATCCCATGTATTTTTACATAACGATGTTCCGCAACTTTACCATCGGCGGTCCGAACATGGGCAGCCTCGACCTTGCGATCCGGGGAGGTGTTGCCGCCGTTTTAATGCTGCTGGTTGGGTTGGTAACTTTTTCGTACAGCAAGAATAAATTTATTTTGTATATGTGAGGCAATCTTGGAACCGGCTGTTATTCGGGTGGAAAACGCTACTGTGCGTTTTAACATATCCTCGGAGAAAATTGATAACCTCAAAGAATATTTTGTAAAGCTTGTTAAGGGAAAGCTCCGTTTCCGTGAATTCCTAGCCCTTAAGGGGATTAACCTTGAAGTTAAAAAGGGAGAATCATGGGGCATAGTGGGGAGGAACGGCGCCGGCAAATCGACCCTGCTGCGGCTTGTCTGCGGGGTTATCGCCCCGGATATCGGTTCTGTGTGGGTAAACGGCGCTATTTCCCCCATTCTGGAGCTGGGGGCAGCTTTCGATTCGGAATTAACCGCAGGGGAGAACATCTACCTAGAAGGGGCAATGCTGGGCCGTAGCAAGGCATTTATGCAGGAACATTTTGACGAAATAGTGGCATTTTCCGAGCTGGAGAACTTTATGGACATGCCCATTAAAAACTATTCTTCCGGCATGAGGGCCCGCATGGCGTTTGCCGTGGCTACGGCGGTACAGCCTGAGATACTGATAATCGACGAAGTTCTGGCCGTTGGGGATGCCGCATTCCAGCGGAAGTGTGAAAAACGGATGCGAGACATGCTGCAAAAAGATATTACGCTGCTGCTCGTATCCCACAGCAGCAGCACAGTAGAAAGGTTGTGCGACAAAGCCCTTTGGCTGCGCGAGGGCGAGGCGGTAATGGCAGGCACTGCAAAGGAAGTCTGTGCCGCATATGCGGATTACTATAAAGAGTAAGCATCAATGAAAGGCATTATCCTGGCTGGGGGATCCGGTTCCCGGCTCTATCCGCTTACCAGGGCTGTGTCCAAACAGATACTGCCCCTGTACGACAAGCCGATGATCTACTACCCCCTTAGCGTGCTGATGCTTGCCGGCATCCGGGAAATATTGGTCATTTCCACCCCCAGGGACCTTCCCCTTTTCAGGGAGTTGTTGGGAGACGGTTCATGGCTGGGAATGGATTTTCAATACAGGGTGCAGCCAAGCCCACGTGGCCTTGCCGATGCCTTTATCGTGGGTGCCGATTTTATTGGCGGCGAAACGTGCGCACTGGTGCTGGGGGATAATGTTTTTTACGGGCAGAGCTTTAGCCGCACCCTAAAAGAAGCCCGCAGCCGCATTGAACAGGACGGAGGGGCGTTGATCTTCGGCTATTACGTTAAAGACCCAACCTCTTACGGGGTAGTAGAATTTGACGAGAATAAAAAGGTAATTTCCATCGAGGAAAAACCAGCCCATCCCAAAAGCCATTATGCCGTTCCCGGGCTGTATTTTTACGACAATACTGTTGCAAAAATCGCCAAAGCGGTGCGCCCGTCGGCCAGGGGAGAGATCGAGATTACCTCGGTAAACAACGCATACCACGAACAGGGGACGCTGTCGGCAGAGATTTTGGGCAGGGGTATGGCATGGCTCGACACCGGCACCATGGACAGCCTTTTGGAAGCCGCCAACTTTATAGAAACCATCCAAAAGCGGCAGGGAATGTATGTTTCCTGCATAGAAGAGATAGCATACCGGAACCAATGGATAAGCAAGAAAGAGATAGTGCATATTGCCGAAAGCTACAAATCCGAATACGGCGAATACCTTAACTATATCGCCCATAATATTTAATGCCCTTTATTTTTATACCATGCCCCATAGACGGATTATTCGAAATACAGCCAAAGGTATACGGCGACAGCCGGGGGTATTTTTTTGAATGTTATTCCGAACGGGATTTTGCCGGTGCAGGGCTTGATGTCCATTTTGTACAGGACAACCAGTCACTGTCGCAAAAGGGCACGCTCCGGGGCCTGCACTTTCAGAAAACGAAGCCCCAGGGAAAGCTTGTCCGCGCCATACAAGGCGAGGTTTTTGACGTAGCGGTAGACATTCGCCCCGACTCGCCGACTTTAGGAAAGTGGCATGCCGTGGTTCTGAGCAGTGTGAAACAAAACCAGTTGTACATTCCCCCTGGCTTTGCCCACGGTTTTTTGGCGTTAAGCGATGAAGCCGTGTTCGCCTATAAGTGCAGCGATTTTTATTATCCCGAAGACGAGGGGGGCATTGTCTGGAACGATCCTTCAATCGGGATTAGTTGGCCGGACATTGGAATGGAATACAGTCTTTCGGAGAAGGACAAGCTGTTGCCACTGTGGAAAGAGGGCATCCTGTGATCTGGTTAATCGGCAATAAGGGTATGCTAGGCACGGAAGTATCCCTGCTGCTGGAAAAAGCCTGCCTTCCTTTTCTCGGCACGGACAGGGAAGTGGACATTACCGATTCCGCTGCGCTTTCAAAGTTTGTCGAACAACAAGAAAAGCCCTTAACCTGGATCATCAACTGCGCCGCCTATACGGCGGTGGACAAAGCCGAAGACGACAGGGAAAACTGCCGCCTGTTGAACACCGTAGGCGCGGGAAATGTCGCCGCTGCGGCAAAGGCAGCAGGCGCAGCCCTGGTGCAAATCTCTACCGACTATGTGTTTAACGGACAAGGAAGGCGGCCATATACCGAAGAAGACGAAACTGATCCCATCGGCGTGTACGGCCTGAGTAAGCGGGATGGCGAAAGAAGTGTGCTGCAGGAAAACCCCCGGTCGTACATTATCCGCAGCGCGTGGATGTACGGGAAGTACGGCAATAATTTTGTGCATACCATGTTACGCCTAATGCAGGAGCGGGACAGCATTTCGGTGGTAAACGACCAGCGGGGCAGCCCCACCTGGGCGTATGACCTTGCAACCGCGGTTGTCTTGCTAATCCGCCGCACCGAAGAGGGCAGCGAAATTCCGCCGGGTATTTACCACTATACCAACGAAGGCGGCATTACCTGGTACGACTTTACCTGCGAAATCTACAACCAGGGCCGCGCTTTGGGCATTGTAACGAAGGACTGCGAAATATTGCCCTGTACCAGCAGCGAATTTCCCGCCAGGGTACAGCGCCCTGCCATGTCGGTACTGGACATAAGCAAAATACAAAAAGCCCTTGGCTTTGCCGTTCCCATTCCCGCATGGAAAGACAGTTTGAACAACTATCTTACAACGGTGGTGCAAGCATGAGAAAGCTTGCCAACATACTGGTAACAGGCGGCGCCGGTTTTATCGGCGTTAATTATATCCGCTATATGCTGGAGAAGAATCCCACCTTTACCGGAAGGATCATCAATCTGGACGCCCTTACCTATGCAGGCAATGCGGCAAGCCTTTGCGACATAGCCGAAAAATTCGGCGGTAGTCGCTATGTTTTTGAACATGGAAATATCTGCGACAGCGAATTGGTAGAATCGGTTTTTAAAAAATACGGGATCGATACGGTGGTTCACTTTGCCGCCGAAAGCCATGTGGACCGTTCGATCCTTGGCCCCAGGGCTTTTATCGAAACCAATGTAATGGGAACCTTTACCCTGCTCGAAGCGGCAAGAAATATCTGGACAGAGTCCGCCGTATTGTTCCACCATGTGAGCACCGACGAGGTATACGGCTCCCTGGGTGAAACGGGCTATTTTACCGAAACCACCCCCTACGATCCCCGCTCGCCCTATTCCGCCTGCAAGGCGGCAAGCGATCATCTGGCTATGGCGTACTGCCACACCTACGGTCTGCCGGTGACCCTGAGCAACTGTTCCAACAACTACGGCCCCTGCCAGTTTCCCGAAAAACTTATTCCCCTGATGATCCTTAATATGCTTGAAGGCAAAGCCCTGCCCGTGTACGGCGACGGAAAAAACATCCGCGACTGGCTGTATGTGGAAGATCACAATGCCGCCGTATGGACAGTAATGCAGCAGGGCAGGGAAGGGGAGCAATACAACATCGGCGGCGAGAACGAATGGGAGAACATCAAACTGCTTAACGTACTTATCGGCATCGTTGCGAAGAAGACAGGCAAAGATCCCACACAAATCCAGTCAACGATCACCTATGTTACAGACCGCCCGGGCCACGACCGCCGTTATGCGATAGACTGTTCCAAAATTAAAAATGAACTTGGCTGGAAGCAGTCGGTCAGCTTCGAAAAGGGCCTTGAGCGCACCGTGGACTGGTATCTGAACAATCCCCAGTGGATCGAGGGAATTCGATCCGGCGAATACAAAAACTGGATAGCGAAAAACTATGGCGAACGATAGATGACTGAACAGGAACTATTGCAAATTATTAACGGCGGCGAGTCCAGCACGGTTCAGTTCAAGGAACGTATGCCTCATTCGGACAGCCTTGCCCATGAATTAATTGCCTTTTCCAATTCCCGGGGGGGTAAAATAATTTTTGGTGTAAATGATAAAACAGGGGAACTGAACGGGCTTACTTTTGGCGAAATACAGCAGATAAACCAGCAAATTGTAAATATTGCGTCGCAAAAGGTGTACCCGCCGGTATATCTTGAAACCAACACAGTTTGTGCAAAGGGTAATCAAATAGTAATTATCGATGTAGAGGAAGGAATTTCCAAGCCGTACAAAGATTCAAATGGAACCATTTACGTCAAGAATGGGGCAGACAAGAGAAAAGTAACTTCAAATGATGAAATTGCCCGGCTGCTGGGCAGCAGGAATTTACTTGCCGATGAGATTGAAATTTTCGATACCAGTATAAAAGACGTGAATAAATTGCTTTTTTCGGAATATTTTAATAACGAATTCAATATGACCATTGAAGGAAAAGGACTAACCTTTGAACAAGCGCTTATTGCCAAGAAAGTTATGCGGAATAACCATGTTACCCTTGCAGGGCTTTTGTTCTTTGGAAATCTGCCGCAGTCCATTCGCCCCGCCTTTACCATAAAAGCCGTTATGTTTGCAGGGAACGAAATCGGCAGCAATAACTACCGGAGCAAGCCCGAGGATTTAGCCGGAACCATTCCCGAACTGTACAAACAGGGAATGATGTATGTTAAAAGCTGCATAAAATACCTGCAAAACGGGCAGGGGTTTAATTCCCATGGCGTACCGGAAGTATCCATTATTGCGCTGGAAGAAGTCTTGCAGAACGCCCTAATACACCGTGACTATTTTAAGAATGCGCCGGTGCGCCTCTTAATTTTTGACAATCGTATCGAAATAATAAGTCCGGGAAAGCTTCCCAACAGCCTGACGGTGGAAGAGGTGAAGTACGGAAACCCTGTTATCCGGAACAACCAAATCGCCCTGTTTGCCAGCCGAACCCTGCCATATAGCGGCCTGGGTTCAGGTTTGCGGCGCGCTTTTGCCAACCAGCCGGACATGGAACTGGAAAACGATGTCGATGGCGAACAGTTTATAGTGCGTTTTCCCCGCAAGGTGTAATAGAAACAAGCGTATATAAAGAACATTGAAGAGATGTTATATGATTAACGATGCTATTATTGCAATAAAGGACTGCATTTTAAACACCGTTGGTGAAGATTGCGAGAAAATAATTTTATTTGGTTCCTATGCCTATGGTGTTCCAAATGAAAAAAGCGATTATGATTTTTTTGTTGTTCTAAAAGATGGAACTGAAAAGCCAATATTGGTATTACAAAATATTTATAGCAATCTTGCAAAGAATGAGTCTTATGTTCCTGTTGATTTGCTTGCAAATTATCGGACAAATTTTTACGAAAGAAGTAAGCTGCCTGCCGTTGAACGAACTGTTGTGCAAAAAGGAATAGTTCTTTATGAACGCAATTGATCTCGCAAAAGAATGGTTAAAATATGCCAAAAGCGATCTGATTACAGCACAACATATGTTTGAAGATGTGAATCCAAAAGAAACAGAAATCGTATGTTATCATTGCCAGCAATGTGCAGAGAAAGCTCTGAAAGGATATTGTATTCTTAATGGCATTGAACCATTAAAAAAACACATGATTTAATCGCATTGTGTCAGTTGTGTATAACAATAGAGGGTTCATTCTCATGTTTATTGGATATGTGTTCCAGGTTGAATCCGTATGGTGTTATTGTTCGTTACCCAAATGAATTGGCAGTTGATGATACGATAGCGAAAAATGCTATTGTTATGGCACAAAAGGTTTATGAGTATAGCAGTACGAAAATTCCGTCCACAACAGACATGGAACTGGAAAACGATGTCGATGGCGAACAGTTTATCGTGCGGTTTCCCCGTAAGGAATAGTGGATATTTTAATGAAAAATAGCCAGGAAATATGGATTGCCATGATTATGAGCTGCTATTTAAAAAGTTGAACTTGTATGACAGAAAAGCAAAGATTTTTGGTATATGTGCATTTGGTCGGATTAATGGCAAGCGTAAGGAAAAGAGACAAGGTCAATATTACTGAAGCAATAAAAATACTGCTTTCCAAAGGTATTATTCAGCGATTGGAAGATTTGGAGACCGGTTATTACTTAGAAAGCGATGCATATCTGGAAAATGCTTTTTTTGACATTTAAAAATAATGATAGATAAAAAAAATTCATGATGTATTTGGAAACAAAATGAAAATAGCTATTTTGGCCGGTGGTCTTGGAACTCGCCTCTCAGAAGAAACGAATATACTCCCAAAACCAATGGTGGAAATAGGTGGGCATCCGATTCTTTGGCATATTATGAAGACATACTCATATTGGGGCTATAACGAATTTGTGATACTTACCGGTTACAAATCCCATGTCATTAAAGATTACTTCCTTAATTATTACACCCGTTACTCCGACATTACTGTAGACATGGCAAATAATTCTGTGGAGCTTCATAACAGCAGAAATGAGCCATGGAAAGTTACCATGCTATATACCGGACCGGAAACACAGACTGGAGGAAGGCTTTTGCGAGCTAAAGACTTCCTGGGTAATGAAAGGTTTATGTTGACTTATGGTGATGGAGTTAGTGATGTTAATATACCCGAACTACTAAAATATCATGATGGATCAAAAAGATTGGCAACATTAACTTCTGTTCAACCATCGGGTCGTTTCGGTTCAATTGAAATAAACGCAGATGGTGTCGTGGAATCCTTTAAGGAAAAACCGGATGGCGATGGTGCGTGGATAAACGGCGGTTTTTTTGTAATGGAACCAGGAATATTTGATTACTTAACTGATGGTGATACGACAATACTTGAAAGAAAACCGTTGGAAAGTTTAGCTAAAAACGGTCAGTTAAACGCCTATAAGCATTATGGATTTTGGCGGCCTATGGATACGCTTAGGGATAAAAATGAATTAAACGATATGTGGGTAAAAGGGAATGCCCCCTGGGCGATTTGGTTAAATAATGCTTGATTTTTACCGGAATAAAAAAGTTGTAATTACCGGACATACGGGTTTTAAGGGAACATGGCTGTGCCGAATACTTTTGCAAGCAGACGCCGAAATTACTGGATATGCACTCGATCCTACTGCCATACCATCTCTCTATGTTCAAACCGAAACGGAAAAGGACATACATTCTGTAATTAGTGATATTAGAGATAGAGAAGCCCTTGTCAAAGCAGTGATGGAAACGAAACCCGACATTGTATTTCATCTGGCTGCCCAACCTATTGTGCGATTTTCCTATTGTGAACCGGCGGTTACCTATGACACCAATGTTATGGGAACAGTAAATATTCTTGAAGCGATTCGGCTTACATCATCGACCAGATCATTTGTTAATATTACCACTGATAAAGTATATGAAAACAGGGAATGGCATTGGGGGTACAGGGAGAATGAAAACCTATGCGGGTTCGATCCGTATTCCAACAGCAAGTCATGCAGCGAATTGATAACCTACAGTTACCGCAATTCATTTTTTTATAGTGAAAATGCTGCTGCAATCTCGACAGCCCGTTCCGGTAATGTCATTGGCGGAGGAGATTACGCCGAGGACAGAATCATTCCTGATTGTATTCGGGCAGCAAACGAAGGGAAAAATATCATAGTACGTAATCCTCAGTCTATACGGCCTTACCAGCATGTGCTAGAATGTCTTTCAGGATATATGCTATTGGCACAGAAACAATACAATGATAAATCCATACAAGGGGCCTATAATTTTGGCCCTGATGAGGAAAGCTGTGTTACTACCGGAAATCTTGCCGATTTGTTTTGTTCCGCCTGGGGTTCTGATGCAGCCTGGCAGGAACAGGGCGATGGCGGTCCGCACGAGGCTGTTTTCTTGAAGCTAGACTGTTCAAAATCAAAAGCATTTTTGGGCTGGAAACCTCATTGGGACGTAAAAATTGCGGTTGAAAAAACTGTGGAATTTGCCAGGGCTGGCAGCGATAAAGAACGCGCGGCTTGTGTTGACAGGCAGATTGAGGAATATTTCAGAGAAAGTAATGTTTGAATCAATGACAAAAGAAGAAGCTGTTGGGCATATCCTGGACAGTGTAAAAGAATACTACAAAACCTTCATGCAAAAACCGCCGTATAAAGAAGGGGATAGCATTTCTTATGCTTCCCGGATTTTTGATGAAAAAGAAATGGTAAACCTGATAGACAGTTCCCTGGAGTTTTGGCTAACCTCAGGGCGTTACACAGAACATTTTGAGAAAAAGCTTGCTGAATATCTTAATGTCTCCTTTTGTTCGCTGGTAAACTCCGGTTCATCAGCAAATCTGCTTGCGTTTATGGTGCTTACATCTCCATTATTGGGCGACAGGGCGATCAGGCGGGAAGACGAGGTGATAACCGTTGCCGCAGGCTTTCCAACTACCGTTACCCCCATTCTGCAATTTGGCGCAGTTCCGGTATTTGTAGATGTTACCATTCCTCAGTACAATATTGATATTTCATTGCTTGAGAAGGCATTGTCCCCAAAAACAAAGGCGGTGATGCTTGCCCATACATTGGGAAATCCTTTTGATCTTGAAGCAGTAAAAACCTTTTGTTTTGCAAACAACCTTTGGCTTGTTGAAGACAACTGTGATGCATTGGGCTCAACCTATACAATTGATGGTGCTACAAAATTTACCGGAACAATTGGGGATATTGGTACATCAAGTTTTTATCCTCCCCATCACATGACAATGGGTGAAGGCGGAGCGTTATACACTTCCGATCCACTGCTCAACAGGATTATCCGTTCAATGAGGGATTGGGGGAGGGACTGTGCCTGTCCTTCGGGAAAAGATAACCTGTGCGGACATCGTTTTGACAGACAATTCGGCGAATTGCCATCTGGATATGACCATAAATATGTATACAGCCATTTTGGATACAACCTGAAAGCTACAGATATGCAGGCGGCCATAGGATGTGCCCAGTTGGATAAATTCCCTTTGTTTGTCGAGAAACGCAAGCATAACTGGCAGCGCTTATATGAAGGTTTTAAAACCCTGCAGGATAAAATAATTTTGCCTGAACCAGCTCCCAATTCTGATCCAAGCTGGTTTGGGTTTCTGATTACTTGTAAAAACGGAATTGATCGCAACAAATTGGTTCAGTACATAGAAAGTAAAAATATACAGACACGGATGCTCTTTGCCGGTAATCTGGTTAAGCACCCCTGTTTTAACGAATTGAGAAAATCCGATACTGGTTATCGGATTGTCGGAACTTTGGATACAACGAATCGTATTATGAACGATACTTTCTGGATCGGCGTGTATCCCGGTATGAATGATGAGATGATTGACAAGATGATTGAAGTAGTATTGGAAGGGTTACAGTAATTATATCTATGCAGGACTCAATGTTTACTGATGAAAGTGATAATTCCATTGTTAAGGAATTACGAAAAGAAATATTTCGAATGATGCATTATTCAAAATCTTCACATATCGGCGGATGTCTTTCCTGCATTGATATTTTGTATACGCTTTATTTTAAAGTTATGAATTGCGACAAGATCAAAACAAAATCACCCGACAGAGATATTTTTATTTTAAGCAAGGGGCATAATAGCGCTGCATTATATGTTACACTTGCTTATGCGGGCTTTTTCCCAAAAGAATATTTAGATAAATATTATATTGATGATGGTATCCTACCAGGACATCTTGATATGACTACAGTGAATGGTATTGAATGCTCTTCCGGCTCATTAGGACATGGACCTAGTATAGGTCTTGGTTTTGCTATTGCAAAAGACAGGAATAATAATAAAGGACATATATATATTTTACTTGGAGATGGAGAATGTAATGAAGGTTCGGTGTGGGAGGCGGTTATGCTTGCATCGACTCTGAAACAGAAAAATTATACTTTGATAATAGATTTTAACCATTTGCAGGGAATGGGAAGAGATGTTATCCATCAGAATAATTTAGGGGAGCGTTTCACTGCGTTTGGATTTAAAGTAAAAGAAGTTAATGGAAATGATATTGAGAAATTACTTCCGGCGTTGCAGGATAGAAACGGTCCGATTGCGGTTATTGCACATACCATTAAAGGATATGGGGTTTCATTTACAGAAGATAAACTTGAATGGCATTATAAATCTCCTAATAAAGAAGAACTCGAAATCGCCCTAAAAGAATTACAATGAGAACAACATTTGTATCTGTCCTCATGGAACAGGCGGAATATGATGATAAGATTTTTTTATTAACACCAGATATGGGTTTTTCGGTATTTGAGTGTTATGCTAAAAAGTATCCTATGCGGTTTTTAAATACAGGTATAGCTGAACAAAACACCGTTGGAATAGCAGCAGGACTAGCACTATCAGGATTTAAACCGTTTATATATTCTATTGCTCCTTTTGTATTGATGCGTTGTTATGAACAGATTCGTCTTAATGCGGCATACATGAAAGCAAATATTAAAATTGTAGGAGCTGGCGGAGGGGTTGCCTACGGTCCCGCTGGGGCGACTCATCATATTATTGAAGATTTTGCAATTATAAAGGTATTACCTAATATAAAAATTTGCGCTCCGGCGGACCCTGTTGAGGCACGACAGATTTTTAAACAATGCATAAGTATAGAATCACCAATGTATATTCGGTTGGCAAAGAACAATGAACCTTTGGTTCACGCACCCGATGATGTAATTAGTATTGGCAAAGCGTTTAATCTGAAAAGTGGTGATGATATTGAAATTATAACAACCGGGACGATTACTTATCGGGTTACTGAATGGCTGCCTGAATTGCAAGAACAGGGAATATCAGCAGGATTAACAATTTTTCATACAATTAAGCCGTTGGATATTAATTATTTGGATGAATTAATTGGTACAAGAAAAGATATTTTGATAATTGAAGAACACAATATAACAGGCGGTTTAGGTGAAAGTATTTGCTTATATATGAAAGAAAAGGATGCAAAAAATAGAATCAGGATTTTAGGCATACCTGACAAATACAGTCATTATGTCGGCAGCCAACAACTCATTTTGAATAAATATGGCTTGTACAATGCACCGGATATAAACAAGATATTTGCATAGATAATTTATGAATCTATTTCATGGAAGTTATATAGAAATACCAAAACCAAAAATAATAAGACCGGTCCGGTTACTTGATTTTGGTACAGGTTTTTATACAACGACAGATAAAGAACAAGCTGTAAAATTAACCGGTAAATTTATAAGTTTAGGAAAAAACAGAATTATAAATATCTATGAATATAATGAAGCGGATGCAATCGATAATTTGTCCATACAGCAGTTTGAAAAACCAGATACAGAATGGCTGCGCTATGTCATTGCAAACAGATCAGGTAAAGGTAAAAACTGTGATTTTGATATTGTAATAGGGCCGGTTGCAAATGATCGGGTTTATGATGTTGTTGAAAGTTTTGAACTTGGTGATTATTCAGAAGATGAGGCTCTTCGGCGTCTTCTTGCCTTCAGATTGACAAATCAAATTGTATTCAAGACAGAAAAGTCATTGCTTTATTTAAAATATTTTGGTTTTGAGCATGTTGGAGGTTAAACAAGTGCAGGAAAAAACAATTGAAGAAAGAAAATATGCTCTGCGCCTGTCTAAACAAGCTGGCAGAGTTGTGCAGTTAATTATGCAAGATTATAAAGAAAATGAATTCAATGCAATTGATGCTTTTTACAATTCAGATACCTATAGACTATTATCTGATTGTAATACAAAATTATGGTGGTACAGCGTAAATGCAATATTTGAAATTTTTAAAACAGAAAAAGAAACCGGTTCTGTATTTAATTCTCCATATATTTTAGAGAAATATGCATGAATACTTTATCTGAAGAATCTAGATATTTTTTATATCTACTTGAGCAATATGCTTTTAAAAAGGACATTAATGGCAAGCAGGCACTTGACATATTTAAAAAACAAAACATAGTTGAGTATATATATAGTATGTATTATACATATCATACAGAACGTGTAGATAATGCCATTGACGATATTGATAAGATAATATCAATTCAATGAATTTGAGTAGAAAATAAAAAGTGAAAATGCAAAAAATAGTAATAACCGGTGGAACTAGTATGATCGGTTGTGCAATAGCACGATGTGCGCTTGAACAAGGTTTAGAAGTACTTTGTATCATGAGAAAAGATACAAATCGTTCTGGTAATCTTCCAAAAACTAAACGTTTAAAAACAGTCTATGCTAATTTGTCCGAATATTCAAATCTTGAAATTTCAGGCAGTTACGATGTTTTTTATCATCTTGCCTGGGAAAAAACTTTTGGTACTTCTAGAGATGATGTTGGTGTTCAGGTCACGAACATCCAGTATACTTTAAATGCTGTCCATCTTGCAAAACGCCTGGGATGTAAAAAATTTGTAGGTGCAGGATCGCAAGCGGAATACGGTTTTGTAAACGAGCAAATAAAACCTGAAACACCTACTAATCCTGAAAGCGGATATGGAATATCAAAATATACAGCAGGTAAGTTGAGTCGACTACTTTGCTCCCAACTTGAATTGGAATTTAACTGGGTGAGAATATTGAGTGTGTTTGGTCCATTGGACGGAGCGAATACATTGATCATGTATGCGGTTAATGAATTACTGTCAGGAAATTCGCCTGAATTTACAAAATGTGAGCAGATTTGGGATTACCTTTATTGTGATGATGCGGCAAAGGCTTTTCTTTCCATTGGAAAGAAAAGCATTGACGGAAAAAGCTATCCATTAGGATCGGGTAATTGTCAAAAACTATCTGTATATCTTGAAGCAATAAGAGACATAGTCGATCCTGATATTGCATTACAATTTGGCAAAAAGGAGTATTATCCGCATCAGCCGATGTATTTGTGCGCCGATATTTCCGAAATAACCAGTGACACCGGCTGGAAACCGGAGGTGTCCTTTAGGGAAGGAATAAGAAAAACAATTGAATCTGTTTCCAATCAAAAATAATAAGGCATTGATATTTCAATTTATAAAATTTGGCATTGTTGGTCTTTCCAATACAGCGATTTCCTACATTATATACTCTATATTGGTATACCTTAACATCCATTACATAATAGCCAGTATTGTTGCATTTATAATCAGCGTATTAAATTCGTTTTTTTGGAATAATAGATATGTTTTCAAAAATGAATCAACTCAAAAACGTAATATTGCCCATTCCCTTGTCAAAACCTATATTTCATACGCTTCTACGGGGTTGATATTGCAAAATTTATTATTGTATGTCTTCATTGATAAGCTTTTTATTTCAAAATATATTGCTCCACTGCTAGGTTTGGTAATAACCATACCGATGAATTTTGTTTTAAACAAACTATGGGCATTTAAAACAAAAAGAATCATCAAGGAAAATGAAATTGAAGAAAATCAGTGTGTTAATTCCGTGTTATAACGAACAGGAAAATGTAATACCTCTAAGTAATGAGATAGTGAAAATATTTAAAAATGAGTTGTCGTCTTATGATTATGAAGTAGTTTTTATCGATAATTATTCTGTTGATAATACCAGACCTTTGTTAAGAGAAATTTGTAAAAATAATCAAAATATTAAATCAATATTTAATGCAAGGAATTTTGGTCAATTTAATTCGCCATATCATGGTTTATGCCAGACATCTGGAGATTGTACTATTGCAATATGCGCCGATTTTCAGGACCCTGTTGAGCTTATTCCGGTTTTTGTTCGGGAATGGGAAAATGGGTATAAAATTGTTTCTGCAATTAAGACAACAAGCAAAGAAAATAAAATTGCTCGATTTTTACGTACATGCTATTATAGAATTATCAAAAAGATGTCAGACGTTGAACAAATTGAACATTTTACAGGATTTGGATTATATGATAAATCATTCATAGAGGTGCTACGAAATTTGAACGACCCTATTCCATTTCTTAGAGGTGTTGTGGCGGAACTTGGTTTTAAGAGAAAAGATATTCCATATAATCAGGAAAAAAGACGTGCAGGGAAAACGAAGAATAACTGGTATACTCTTTATGATGCTGCTATGCTAAGTTTTACTTCTTACACAAAAACAGGACTCCGAATCGCAACAATTACAGGGTTTATAACGGCTGGCTTGACTCTTATTGTTTCATTAGTCTATTTTATATATAAACTAATGTATTGGGACAGTTTTTCTGCAGGTATGGCCCCTCTGATATTAGGTGTTTTCTTTTTAGGTTCTCTTCAACTGTTTTTTATTGGATTTATCGGAGAATATGTTATGTCGATAAATACCAGGCTTATGAACAGGCCATTGGTTATAGAAGAAGAAAGGATTGGGTTTTAATATGGAAATTGGCAAAAAGAAATGTAACAATATGTGTTTTATTTTTCTTGGCGGATGTATTTTTTATATATCGTATATCATTTATATATACTGGAACACCCCCTTTTTTGATACAATGTTTGATTTTTTATGGTTACCGGAAAAATACCATGAAGGAATACTTTCCATTGGGGATTTTCGTTTCCGTTATGTAGAACACGGTATGATGGGGTATAGCTTATTTTATTTGGTAAATTCCCTCTTTTTTGGTCTATCCATGCGCTTTGATATTATACTTAATATCATATTGGTAATGCTTAGTGGAGCTGTTGCATGCATAGCATATTATAAAACAATTAAAAAACGATCTTTCCTTTTTTATATTGGTCTTGTGCTTATTGTTTTAGTTATGTTTTCCCCGACACAGGGGTTTCATAGTGGGATGAGTATTCAAATAAGGTTGGGTATGACACTGGCTTTTATTGCGCTTTTCTACTCTGAAAAAATAAACCAAAATGAAACACCATCAAAGAAATCATATGTATTATTGTACATCTTAATTGTTTTCTCATATCTTATTTTTGGAACATTCTATACGTTTTCATGGATCGCTGCAATCATGGTTGTTTACTCATTACGAATGATATACGAAAGGGTAAAAAAAATACACTCTCGCAATAAAGAGTATTGTATTGAAATGGGTATCATGGTTATGTGCGTTGTATTATACTTCCTGTTTTATAAACCTTCTATAGGAAAGCAACTGTCAGGTAATAGTGAAAATCCTTTTGAATTCATATTTAGTCTTGCTAAATTCATTATCATCTCAATGGGTAGTGTGACACTTCCGTGGGATGCAATTGGAGATGGCTTAATAAGTGAAAATCTATTACGGTTAAATAGCCTTTATGTAACAATATTTACTTTAATTGCAGTAATACTATTTTTTAAAACAAAAATGTGGACAAAAACTTTTTTACCATTGATAATGATATTATATACGCTTGCAATATTTTGCCAGATTTATTTGGGAAGATCTTCTTCGGGAGGGATTTATTGGGCGTATAATTCATGGTATAATGTACATACAAAGTTTTTGTTGGTAGCTGTAATCTGGGTTTATTTTTATGCGATTTTGGAGGCTCGGCCAATTCGTTTTAAGCTATTTACTTTTAATCTTAAATCAATACGAGCTGTATTAATGTGTTTAATAATCATTATTGCTATTTCTTTTTTTTCTGGTTTTACACTATTCACAAAGAGAGTTTCACATATAAAAGTATGGATAGAAAACAAAGTCCATTATTTAACCGGAGATGCTGTTCTAACTGCCGACGTAAACGGTAATACTGAATTATTAGTTCCTTATGAAAAGGCAATACATGGTATCGAAATATTAAAGAAATATAGATTAAGTATATTCCGTATTGGAAAAATTAATTTTTTTCCGCAAACCAATATAAAGTACAACGGTTTTTATGAAGAGGATTCGAACGGTCGCTGGATAACCGGTAATGCCAGTATTATCATCGAAAACAATCCTAACGCAACACATTTTTTGCTGGCTGGTTATTATCCGGAGAATTGGCCTGAAAATAAAATTACAATTTCAATTAACAATAATGAATCTAAAACGATTAATTTAGTTCCAGATAAATCATTTAATATAGATTTAGAATTTGAAAATATATTTGATAATATATATATTACAATAAAAACAGATAATTATTATATTCCAAAAATTGAAGGATGGAATGCGGATAGTCGTGAATTAGGAGCATATATTAATTCTTGGTCATTATTCTAATATATGAAGATGTTAAATAATATTATATTAAAATTTAAAAATAAAGATAGTTTGCTACAAATTTCACTATTTATAACATTATTTATATTAATGTACTGTTGGTATAAACCATTCACACAGATTTTTCCATATTCTGATGATTTACGTGCAGTAAGAGAAATATCATCAAATTCATTATATAAATTAATAACGACACCTTTTGCAAATATTAACTATAGACCTGTTCTTATTATAGTTCTATATTTTTTAATAAATGCATTTGGCTATAATATGTTATTATATTTTATTACTAATCTTATACTTAATATATTTATTGCATTACTTATATATAGAAAACATTTAAAATTATCAAATTGTTATTATTCAAGTTATGTAATTTCATTATTATATGCAATTAGTAACTTTAGTTTTTATGGAATTGTACAGATTGAAGGTATTTTAGAAATTTTATGCATGTTATTTTTATTTTTATTTATATCTTTTCTCTTTTTTCTATTCTCTTTTCTCTTTTTTTTATTAACTATTAACTATTAATTAGCGATTAGAAATTCGTAGTATAAAAAGGGGCGACGAACCTGATGCTTTAGATACTTTTCTTGATGCTTTAGATACTTTTCCTGATGCTTTTGATACTTTTCTTGATGCTTTAGATACTTTTTCTCATGCTTTTGTAGTAGAAAAAGTATCAAAAGCGTCAAAAAAACTATCTAAAGCATCAAGAAAACTATCAAAAGCATCAAAAAAAGTTGCTTTTTTTTAATATTAATATTTTTTTTTCATTCGTTCATTCTCTCATCGCCTTTATTTATCGGCATCTAACAATTTTTTATCATTTTGTGCTTAATTTTTTTCGCTTATTTTTTCCTGATTTTTTGTAGTAGTGAAGTGGTTATTTTCACTTGTTTGCTTGTCACCGTGAGTGTCATTTATTTTTGCATCTAAAATTTATTAAATTTTAAATAATTGAGTTAATATTTTTTAAAAAATAGCGTAAAAAAATGTTTTTTAATCTTAAATTGCATTTTCATAATTAAAATTGGTGCCTCGTCATTAGGCATAAAAAACAGCATATCCATTTTATTTTTTTGTTTATCCAGCACTATTATATCTGTATAAAATTAAATTGACGGGGTCTACTTGATTTTTTATAACTGGTGTCACGCCACTCGGTATCTGTGATATTAATAATCTTAATCTATTATTGTAATCTGTTTTATCGAAATTATCATAAATATAATTCAAATATTCTTTACTTTGCGATGAATATTCGTCAGCAGTTATAAATGCGTTTGTGTTGGCATTATCTATATTTTTAGTAGTGCATTCTAATGGTTTATCAAATAGAATATTAACACTTCCGCCTCCGTTGTTGGCATCTGGCACTCTTCTAAAAACTACTTTTGATTTATCTTGATTGGGTTCTATAATTATATTTTCGCCTTCTGTCCATTCGATTATTTTTTCTATTGGAGATGCTAGAAAATTATCTATTCTATTGCTGTTTTTTTGTTCTGTTAGTTTTGATAAGATTAATTTTCCCATTTTTTATCCATATATGCTTTTGTTATAAAACTAATGACACATCCATTATTTAAAGTATCTGTTGCTTTCATTGTGTCTCGGACTGCTTGGAAAGTATTAACATTTGTGCAGAATACTTGGAATCCGTTTTCGTTCAAATAATCA
>Ga0082212_10001470_pt1 | contig 34738 bp, 27 predicted proteins | sample TergutNt197P3_FD_71548 | JGI IMG/M metagenome (GOLD analysis project Ga0082212, IMG submission 71548) | Neocapritermes taracua P3 segment gut microbial communities from Petit-Saut dam, French Guiana - Nt197 P3 | ecosystem: Host-associated > Arthropoda: Insects > Digestive system > Gut ... | reverse complement strand
GGGTTGAATGCTTGACGTGCAGAATGACAAGCATATAAATAATCCCAAAAGCATGGAATAAAATGTCTGTTTCATACGAAAATAATTATGAATTATGAATTATCATCACCGGAATAGCAGCTTTGTTAATTCCGTCAACAGCGTTCAGCTTCATCGTTTGGCCGAACTTGAGTCTTTGAATTACCCAAAAATGAGGATAAAGCAGATAGTAAAAGGCGCCCGCTTCCGATACACCATGTTCGGTAAATGTTTCATTTCCATTGTTATACCCGGCAAAACTCACAACGGCGCAAACATCATGACGATTATTCAGCGCCGCGCAAACGGCATACCCGCCCCAACTGTGTCCAACCAGCATGACCGGCAATTCTTTAAGCGACGTTGCCCCTTTTACAAACCGAAGTGCAGCGTCAAGGTCAATCATCGACTGCGTCAGTCCGCGCGTGTTTTCACCTTCGCTACCGCCAACTCCAGTATTGTTGAAAGCAAGGACGCGCCAGCCATTGTCCACAAAATTCATGATCATCGGAAAATAACTGTCGGCCGTCCCGCCAAGACCCTGCGAAATGACCACCAAGCCCTTGTCGTTCGACCTACCATCAATAAATCCCTGCAGTTGATTTTTCCCCGAACTGAAACGAACCTCTTCACGCGGATACCGGGTCTGATCGATCTCTTCCCATCGGAGATAGGTAGTAAACTGATTTTCCGGAAATCCTTCCACCCGGCTGCCAAACGTCTGTGCGTAAATGAAATGGGCAACAATTGAACTGCCAATAATCAGCGCGACAACTATGAAGCCCATGATAATAATGTATCTTCCTTTCATTGTTTTTTCGTTCATAATTATGCTACAAATATATTGAAATTAACATTAATATCGGTATATTTGTGCAAAATTACTTCTTTTTTACGCTTATTTAACATTTTGACAAACCTTATTTCCAATTCTGCTTCCTCAAAGGAATGTGCAGACTTCCCACAGCTGCCGTTTTGTCGGCCGTCGACAGTGTCAGAGAATTTTCGGCAAATGCCAGATACAACATTTGCGAAGTACGCAACATCGCGCGAGAGGTTAGCTGTTTCGGTAAAAAAAAAATTGAAAAAAATTTTTTTTTACCTGAAAATCGTTATATTTGCACCATTGTTTTCGATAAGGAGGAATGAATATGCAACTGAAAAAGTACAATCGTCCGGTTCTGTTTTATGGCACGGCTATCACTTTCCCGTGGACATGCTGGTTTATACTGGCATGGATCAGTCATAGCAATTGGTGGGACAACCCTAAGGTTGTCTTCTGGGGAAGCCTGCTTGGTCTGGCAGGGCTATGCGGACCGCTGATCATTGCCATGCTGCTGATTCTTCCCGACAAGGAAATGAGACACGAACTGTTTGCCGCCACTTTTAGACTGAAAGGTATTCGTCCGGCTTTCTGGCTGCTGACCATCGCGCTCTTTCCGGCGAGCATCCTCCTGGCACAGGCGATTTCACTGCTTTTCGGACATGCTGCGTCTCAGTTTCAATTTGTTGAACATCTGTCGTTTACCGCCGGTATTTTCCCCGCTTGGTTCTTATTGATAGTAGCCCCGATATTGGAAGAATTTGGCTGGCATACCTACGGCATTCACTGTTTGCGGAACCGTTTCAACCTTTTGGCGACGTCCGTAATATTTGGCGTGGTATGGGGAATATGGCATTTGCCGACGTCGTTTATCAAAGGATACTATCAAAATGTGCTGGTTGAAACGGGCGTCATCTATTCTATCAACTTTTTATTTAGCCTGATCCCCTATCTCATTATCGGCAACTGGCTGTATTACAAGACTAACCGCAACATGCTGCTGGTCGTGCTGTTTCATCTGCTGGCTGGTTTCTCAAACGAGGTCTTTCAGACCCATCCCGACAGCAAAGTCATACAAACCGCACTCCTGTTGATATTATCCATTGTAATCGTATGCAAGGATAAATCATTTTTCTTCAACAAGTCACATGAAGAACTATTTAAAAATCTCATTATCAATAATAATAACCCTAAAAATTTACAAACCAATAAAAATTTTTTAAAATGAAACAACTTATTGCCTGTTGTGGCATTGATTGCGAACGCTGCGATGCCCGCATAGCCACTGTCAACAATGACAACGAATTACGTGAAGCAACCGCCGAAAAATGGCGCGTCATGTACAATGCCCCCGACATTACGGCTGAATCCCTAAATTGTATGGGCTGTCGCGTCGATGGCGTAAAAGTCGCGCATTGCGCCAATTGCGAAATTCGTAATTGCGTAAACATGAAAGGTTTTAACACCTGCGCCGATTGTGAAGAACTGGAAACTTGCCCGATAGTCGGCCAAGTTCTTCAATATGTACCCGGCGCAAAGGAGAACCTGATGGCGCAATGAACGAAATAATAATTTAAATACGACGCAGTGATTCAATCCGCTATGATCGGTAGCGGAAGCGCATATATGCCTTTCCCGTACGATGTCAGAGCTGAATTCAACAAAGGGCGGGTTAAACTTTCGACGGTGAGCCGTATGAAGGCAGTTAGATTGTTTTTATTCCTATTTGTTTCAAATAATTAAAAGTAGGGTCGTAATATTCCCTTTTGCGCGTATGGTCTTCTTCGCTGCCTTCAGGAATAACAACTACCATTCCCTGCCTTGCACGTGTAAGCAAAACACGATAGGCATTTAATAAATATTTTTTCCGTTCAATACTATGTATATGCTGCCACTTATTACCTTTGAATGAAAAAGTTTGCCAACCGTTTTGGGAATACCGCAAATCGCCGTCCCATACAACACAACTCCAATCCAATTCCAATCCTTGAACGTGAAATTCAGTGGCAACATCTTCCAAGTAAAACGAAGAACGAACATCATCTTTGCCGTCCAAAAACCAATTAACGTGGTTCATAGGCGTTTTTACATCTATCGCAAACGGCTTTAATCTCAATGCTTGAGAAGAAACGACAATGCCGTAACGCTCACTGCCTCGTGCTTTTTCTTTTAACCATTCTTTCGCTTTTAAAATATCACGAGCTAATACAATTGGATATTTTTCTACAATTTGCGAAAAATCCTCTTTTGCCTTTTCTTTTTCAATATCTAAAATGTTTTTCACAAATGACGATAATTTTTCCGCCCTGAATGAACGCATCGAAACGGACAAATGCAAATTTTCATCAAAAGAAACTCTTTCTCTTAATTTTTCTATCGCCTCTACTGCGGCATATTCCGAATCTGTTAAGTACGGCGAAATATACACTTTCCAACCAGGAAATGTTTTATCCATTGCGTCTAACCATTCGGAAATACCCGCTTCTCCTGTATTTATTTCCTGTCCGCCACCTACCAAACAAATAATCACAGCCCAATCTTTATGCCTGTCCAAACAGGAAATCAGAAATTCCGGTTCTGAATAATCAAAATCAGGAATACCCTTTTTCTGTTTCATGAATTTGATTGTCTGTTCCTTATTCCACGCTCGCTGTGCTTCATCAAAAATAGCAACGTGGTCATAAGGTGCTTCTGGATTTTTCAAATATTCGTCTCTGTAATGGTGTATTATTTGAATAAACGCTTTTACAGCCTGGTGTGCTGTTTTTTTTGTTATTCTGTTGCCTTTATTTTTTTCTCTTTGAACTTTATCCCTTGCCAATGCTTCCTGTAAAATATCTACTAATGGCTTATTTCCTGACAAATAAACGCTTGCATTTTCGTTTTTATTATCAAGATGCGAAGTAGCAACATTCAATCCAACAAGCGTTTTTCCTGCTCCCGGCACTCCAGTAACGAAACAAATTATTTTCTTATTTTCATTTTTTGCTACTTCGATAATTTCGGATATTTTTCTGGTTGTTACAGTCAAGTTTTTTGCATCCGCATCGCTACGAGTTATATTTTCTACGCTATGCGTGGTGTAAAGTGATACAGCCGCTTCAATTATTGTGGGTGTTGGCATATAACCACCATTCACATATTCTGTTACATTTATTGATGGCTCATCTGAAAAGAAAAATAAAGCATTTAGAATTACTTCTTTCAAATCATTGCAGCCAATTTTTACAGGCAAAGTCAAATTATCGGTGTGAGAAGTGAGTTGAATTTCGGTAAATGATTTTTTGGATTCAGTTGCAATTAGAACAGGAACAAGAACAGCATGATGACTTGTCTTATGAAAGTTTTTCAAATCCAACGCATAATCCCATACTTGCTCAATACTGTGGTTATAAAAAAAACTTTCGCCAACTTTGAACTCAATTACAAAAACTACATTTTTAATAACAACAAGCGTATCAACTCGTTTTCCCATTCTTGGAATTGAAAATTCAAAAAAGATTTCACCTTCAAACTCTTGCAAAGCATTTTTCAATATTGGTATTTGCTGTTCCCAAGATTTATTTTGCTGAAATGCTACATCATATTCATTGGAACGAGTAATTGAACCAATGACTTCATCGGTACTTTTTCGCAAAAAATCACTTATTGTATTTCTATAGTAATAGTTCATGCTACTATCTTTTTAGTCCGCATCAAGGCACTACCGTCACCTTTTCATGTATGCAATAGCTTGAAAAATAGCCAATTGCACCGTTCGACAAATTGGTGTGGATGTTGGAGGGCGGCCCGCCGAAAAGCGGGTTCTCGCCGTACTTTTCGTGCATGCAATGGCTGATGAACTCGTAATATCCTTTTTCAATATTCAAGATATGCAATCGTATCCGGTCGCCGGGTACAACCATAAACGCATTCTCGTTATCCTCATTCCATTCGATCACTTTCGGGTCGGTGCCATCTTCGAAAAATGTCACACTGGCGCCGTCAATGTATTCACCATTATATAGCATGTCGTTGGAAATGAGCGAATTGCTGATTTTTTCATTGGAAATGCTATCGTTAATGTAGAAATTGAACAAATAGTAATTCTCCGTTTCTGCCGGTTCCTGCATGTAGAAAATGAGCGAATAATGTTTGAATCCCATGAGATTGATAACATTAAAACCAATAGAATCAACAGGTACGATCGGTAAAGTCGTCGTTTCGGCTTCATAAAGTGTAGCGGCGCCGTCTTTGCCGGAATTAACTTCGACCGAAAGTCGATAGGTCGTGCCCGGTATCGCCGAAAACCGTCTCTGACTGATGTAATACCCGTTTTTGTCGTATACAAACGGATATTCGCGACCGTTTGACGACGTCACATTCACCTTTGCGTCCGTAATGGCCGGATTGTCGGAATCATAAAAATAGGGCGACGAGCTTGTTATCCTGATATGCTGATTTTTATATTCATTCGTCAGGCATCCGTAGACAACTGTCACAGGGTCGCTGTCGCGAGTATGGATGTCAATGGGCGCTGTACAGGAAAAAAGCAGTACGGACATCGATAGAAACCATGACGAACATGCCGTAATCGTCATCGGCACTAACAAAGTAACGCGAGAAATTAATCGAAGAAATAGATTCGTTTTTTTCATGCAGTTCAGAATTTGAAGTTATAGGTAATCGATGGCACGACGCCGAACAAATACAACATTTCAGCATACGGCAGGCCTGTTTCCTCATTTTGGCGGAAATTGATCATCCAGGGGTTTTTCTTTCCGTAAGCGTTATAAAGCGACACATTCCATTCACCATGCCACCGCCTGCCGGCATCCTGACGGGGTATCCAGGTAAATGACAGATCAAGCCGGTGATAATCGGGTCGCCGATATTCATTCCGACCGGAATATATCGGGAAATATTCGCCGTTGATTTCAAAGCGACCCGAAGGATAGGTGGTCGGATTGCCCGTTGCGTATACCCAGACAGCCGATACCGAGATTGACTTGGAAAAATCGTAGTTGGCTACCATGTTCACACTGTGCGTCTTGTCGTAGGGCGACACGTATGTCTTGCCATTATTTACCTCCGGAATGGTACGTTCTGAACGCGACAGGGTATAGTTGACGAAACCGGTCAGGTCGCCCCTGTTCTTCCGTACCATGAACTCCGCGCCGTAGGCTTTCCCTTTTCCTGTTCGAACCTCGCTTTCGAGATGCTTGTTCAACATCAAATCAGCATGTTCCGCAAAGTCGATGACGTTTTTTTGCTTTTTGTAATAGAGCTCCACAGAAGTCTCGATCAGGTTATCCAACAAATTATGAAAATAACCGGCGGAAAACATGTCGACCGCCTGTGGCTTGATATTAGGGCTTGCGGGAAACCAGATGTCAAGCGGCGAACCGGAAGCCGAATTGTTGGCTAACTGCATAAACTGCACGTTATGAACATAATTTCCCTTAACGGACGATGCCTCGCCTACCTGCAACACAAAGCCTGCACGCGGCTCCCAAGCGGTATATGTGTTGTAGATTTTCCCTGACTGATAGATAGTTGAATCCATCATCCGGTATTCGTCATCATACCTGAAAGCCGTTGCCTTTCCGATGTTCTGAAAAACGGAAAACCGCGTTCCGTACTTAACACTGAAAATATCCGAAAACTTCTGTTCGTTCGAGAAATATACACCATGCTCCAACGCGTTAACGCCTTCTACCTTATAATCTACCGTGCCCGACAAGACAACATGACCCGGCTGAAATTGATGAAAAGTACTCGTCAGTCCATAAGTCATGTTCCATAAATCACTGATAACATGATTCATGTCTAAGCGAAGCATATAATCCCTGATGCTCGAAGTCCATGTAGCTTCCATATTTTCTATTTTGGATTCCAGCCCATAGTCATAACTACTTAGATTAAAGCTGATTTTAGAGGATAAGACGTCGGTGTAAATATGCCGCCATGTCAACGACGCCGCGCCATTCCCGTAAAAAAACTTTCCCATGTCGGCGCTGAAATTGTCTTTCCCGTAATATCCGTTGAAGTCGAGCATGTCCTTTTGCGAAAAACGATGCGTCAGTTTGCCGTTCAAATCATAGAAATAGACGGCCGAGCGGCGGAGGGATTTGTTTGAAGATAACTTCAAAAACAAATCGGCATAACTGCGCCGCCCCCCTACAAGCCACGAAGACTTTTTGTTAATCGGTCCTTCCATCATCAGCCGGCTGGATATTAAGCCTACTCCGCCTACCCCCTTTAACTTTTCCGGATGGCTGTCTTTTGTCCTGACGTCCAAGAGGGAAGACAACCTGCCCCCGTATTTCAAAGGGATATCGCCCTTGTACAAGTCAAGTCCGCTCAACACATCGTTGTTGAAAATCGAAAAGAAGCCGAGCAGATGCGAAGCATTATATACATTCGTATTGTCAATCAGTATGTAATTCTGGTCGGGCGAGCCGCCACGCACGCTAAAGCCCGACCCGCCTTCCGCAGCAGCCTGCACGCCCGGTAACAGCTGGATGGCTTTCAACAAGTCCACCTCCCCCATCAATGCTGGCATTTGCTTGATCTCTAAGGCCGACAATCGCTCCACGCCCATCGTCACCGCTTTGACCCGCTCATCGGGCGCAGTGGCCGACACGACAACCTCACGCAGATGCAAATTATTTTCCAACTGAAAATCCATGGATTGATGCTGTTGCAAGTCGACTTTCCAGGATACCTCCTGATACCCGACATAAGTTACCACAATGGTGTAAACACCCCTATCTTCAAGCAAGAGAGAATAATGACCGACAGCATCCGTAAAAACACCATAAGAGGTATCTTTTACCCTAACTAATGCCGACGCCAGCGGCTCGCCCGTCGAACCGTCCGACACTTTACCCTTGAGTTCGATTTTTTGCGCTATTCCTGCATTAGAAAATAAAAAACACAGCAGCAAAAAAAGACTTCTTCTGAAACATGTATTCCTCACTGACACTTCTGCTTCTGTTTGTATTCATCTTGAATTTTCAGCTTCACTTCGGAAGCGCACATCCCTGTAAACGCTTAAAATCCAGTGGAGCGGCAAACGAGGTTCGAACTCGCGACCCTCAGCTTGGGAAGCTGATGCTCTACCGACTGAGCTACTGCCGCATAATCATTGACGGGCACAAAGGTAAAATAAAAATAATAAATTATCAAATAAAATTGGTCGAATGGTGATATTTTTGTATTTTTGTCCTGAAAATCTCGCAGATTACTCACCAAATAAAAGAATACAAACATGAAAAAGTTAATTTTGATACCCCTTTGTGTGGCCGTTTTTTGTTGTTGCACCCCAAAGCGCCCATCCATCGTCGAAAGGCCAGCGTTCGATGTTCGGAATACTTCGATGATCGAAATAGCTAAAATTGAACTGTCCGACTCGGCCACGATCCTCCATATCGACGCTTTCAGCATGCCAGGCGGCTGGGTCGCCATCGATAAGAACACTTTTATCCGTGAAAGCGGAAGCGAAGAGAAATTAATGATTACACATACGGAAGGGATTGACATGAACGAGCGAATGACTATTCCGGAATCGGGAACCGTTTCATTTCAGTTGTTTTTTCCGCCGCTGAAGCCGGGAGTCAAAAAAATCGACTATTCGGAAGATATTGAACAGGGAGGTTGGAAAATAATGGGTATTCACTTGTTACCCAACGCAAAAGTCAAGATCGACCCGGTTCCTGAAGACGTGGTCAATACAACAACAGCCCCCCTGCCTGCTCCTGAATACAGTACAGAACCGGTTCAAGTGAGCGGACGACTTTTCGGATATGTAAAGGGCGTCGGGTCAAGCGACATAACCGTTTTTGTTCCTAATGCCGTCACAGGCGAAATGAGCCAGCTGGAAATTCCTGTTTCTGACGACGGATCGTTCAGCGGCGAAATTGTTCCCGGCATGGCAGGATTATTCAATTCTTCCGTCGGCAACTTGTTTCTTGTTCCCGGCCAGGAGCTAAAAATCTATTCCGACCTGAAAAAACGCAATCGTTTTGAATCGCGCTATCGTACCGACAAAGAACCGGGTGATTCTATCTATACCTACATTTCGGGGTATTTCACATCCGCCGATCTGAATGTTATCAGCCAGGCAACACACGGAATGATAGATTACCAGAAACTGATGAAAGAAACGGTCAATATGAAACCGGAAGAATTTAAACGCCACGTCCTTAGCCTCATGAACAGGCAGATAGACGATCTTAAGCAAAAAAACCATTCACCCGCCATACAGATGCTGGCTGAAAACAGTATCAAATTAACGGCATTTACCTTTTTAATGCGATACGAATCCTTTATCAGTGCAGCTTATATACAAGTTAACGATATAAAACCGGAAGATAGAAGCAAAATCTCGTTCAAACCTGAAAAACCCGGCGACGATTATTATTCGTTTCTGAATGGACAGCTAACCGATAACATGGCATATCTTTCCGGCTTTCGCTCGTTGGTCGCATTGCTTGGTAATATGTTCGGAATTCCCGACGGAACTATGCAACCCGCGAAAGAACATTTTGCCTATTTCAAGGAAAAAGCCACACCTGTATTAGGCACCGACAAAGGTATCCTTTTTGATCTGGTGCAACTTAAATACTACGGGTCGCAACTCAACGATATGCGGTCGTTTACCGAGGCCGAAAAACAGGAGTTACGCGATGTTTTCAAACATAATCCAGTCTACGCCAAGGCATTGATTGCCGAAAGCGATAAAATGGCAACCCTTTTAGTTGCCAATAAGGACAATCATGAATGTGTATTGAACGATCTGCCGCAAGTTGACCAGGAAAAATTGCTTGACGCCATCGTCGCCAATTATCGCGGTAAAGTTGTGCTGGTTGATTTTTGGGCTACATGGTGCGGCCCGTGCATGGTTGCAATGAAATCAATATTACCGATGAAAGCAGAAATGAAAGGAAAAGACTTGGTCTTTCTTTACCTTACCGGCGAGACGTCGCCGCTAAGCGACTTCACAAAAACATATCCGACCATTACCGGCGAACATTACCGTATGAGCAACGCACAGTGGAGATACATGTGCGATACTTACAATATACCGGGTATCCCAACCTATATGGTTTACGACCGGCAAGGAAAATTGATTGACAGATTTTTGGGGTTCCCGGGTGTTGATAAAATACGTGAGGCGGTAGAGAAGGGGCTGGGGCAATAAATTGTAATGATATAATTGCGGATGGAAAAATTAACGGTGGTCAAGGTAGGAGGCAAAATTGTTGAAGAGAATGATACGCTTCAGCATTTGCTTGTGGATTTCTTAAAAATTGAAGGCGCTAAAATACTTGTGCATGGCGGTGGGAGGCTGGCAACTAAAATAGCTGAGCAACTGGGTATCGAAAGTCGGATGATCGACGGGCGACGCATTACCGATGCGGATACTTTACGCGTCGTGACAATGGTCTATGCAGGTCTTGTCAATAAAAAGATAGTTGCGGGATTGCAGGCTTTGGGCGGAAATGCCATCGGCCTTACCGGAGCCGACATGAACGTCATGCGCTCGGAGAAGCGTCCAATTACGACTATTGACTACGGGTTTGCAGGCGATGTGAAGGAAGTGAATACTGCCGCCTTCTTGCTGTTGCTTCAAAATGGGTACATTCCGGTACTATCGCCTTTGACGCACGATAAAAAAGGAAACCTCCTGAATACGAACGCCGACACGATTGCTGCCGAAACAGCCAAAGCGCTTTCGAAATTATTCGATGTGACCCTAATTTATTGCTTCGAGAAAAGTGGCGTATTGCTGAACGAAAACGACGATAACAGCGTGATCCCCCTCATAAACCGTGAAATATTCGATGATTACAAAAAATCAGGCGTCATTCAAGGGGGGATGATTCCAAAATTGGATAATTCGTTTCAAGCTGTCGATGCAGGTGTTAGGCAGGTGATTATAACGAAAGCATCGGCTATTGCCGACAATTGGGGAACTGTCGTAACCGGTAATTACTCTACTAACAAAGCATATTCCACCACCTCCGCTATATCGGAAACATAGTGGAATGATAATCCTTTCAGGTACTCTTCCTTTATTTCGCTGATGTCTTTTCTGTTCTCTTTTGAAAGGATAATATCTAAAATTCCGGCGCGTTTTGCAGCAAGTATTTTTTCTTTGATGCCTCCTACCGGAAGCACTTTCCCGCGCAAGGTTATCTCGCCGGTCATGGCCAGGTTCTTACGGACTTTTCGTTTGGCGAAAGCCGAGACAAGCGACGTAGCCATCGTGATCCCTGCACTCGGACCGTCTTTCGGTATGGCGCCTTCAGGCACATGGATATGTACGCTCAACGCTTCAAACACCGTCTCGTCAATATTAAAAATTTCAGCATGTGCATGAACATATTCCAGTGCGATGACAGCCGACTCTTTCATGACATCGCCCAGATTACCGGTGACGGTCAGCTTGGGCGTCTTGTTCTTGCTCAAACTCGTCTCGACAAAAAGAATCTCTCCGCCTGCCGCCGTCCATGCTAGCCCGGTGACAACGCCATAATAGTCGTTTCCCTGATATTTATCCGGCGTAAATTCTTCTACACCAAGATATTCGCGCACGTGTTCGGGTATAATCACCGAAGGCATTTCTTCTTCCGAAGCAATCCGGCGTGCCACTTTTCGCATCACCTTGGCAATCTTCTTTTCCAGTTCGCGTACACCACTTTCACGCGTATACGAATCAATGATACAACGGATCGACTGCCTGTTGAGGGTGATTTGCTTATCAGGAATGCCATGCGCTTTCATCTGCTTGGGAATGAGATGCTTCAGTGCAATGTACGTCTTTTCCTCGGCTATGTATCCGCCAACTTCAATCAGTTCCATCCGATCTAATAACGGTTGCGAGATGGAATTAAGATTGTTTCCGGTAGCGATAAACATGACTCTGCTCAAGTCGAAATCAATATCCAAATAATTGTCGTGAAACCGTTCATTTTGTTCAGGATCAAGCACTTCGAGCAAGGCTGACGCTGGATCGCCCTTGAAGTCATTCCCCACCTTGTCAATTTCATCTAATACAAATACCGGATTGGACGTGCCAGCCTTCATGATGCTTTCGATGATGCGTCCGGCCATTGCGCCAATATAGGTTCGTCGATGACCGCGTATTTCGGCCTCATCGTGAAGTCCGCCCAGCGATATGCGCACATATTTACGGTTCAAGGCCTCCGCAATCGATTTGCATAAAGATGTTTTACCAACACCCGGAGGTCCATGCAGACAAATAATCGGGGAGCGCAGATCATTTTTCAGTTTAAGTACCGCCAGGTGTTCGATGATGCGCTCCTTCACCTTTTCCATTCCGTAATGGTCGCGATTCAAGATACGTTCCGCACGTTTCAGGTTAAAGCTATCCTTGCTGTATTCGCCCCACGGCAGACTTACAATCGTCTGTACATATTGAAACTGAACGGAATAGTCAGCCGATTGCGAGTTCAGACGCTCTAACTTGACAATTTCTTTTTCGAACACTCCGCCTACTTCTTTTGTCCATTTCTTCTTTTTTGCCTTACCTCGCAACTCGCTTATCTCTATGTCGGTGATATTATCGCTCCCCAGTTCTTTCTGGATGGCTTTGATCTGCTGCTGTAGAAAATATTCCTTTTGTTGCTTGTTAATGTCTTCATGCGTTTTCATGTGAATGGATGCCTTCAATTCGAGCAACTGATATTCGCTGTTCAGGATAAATAGCAAACGATAGGCACGGTCTTTCAAATTGTTGATTTCCAATAATTCTTGCTTTTGTGCCGGATCGTTTATCACATTACTGGCCGAAAAATTTACCAAATAAAGTATATTCTGATTGTTGCGTATGGAAAGGATCAGATCGCGCGGAGGGTCCATTGTTGCAATCAACATCTTGATTGTCAAATCTTTTATAGTGGAAGCGAGCGCTTCAAATTCACGGTCGGATTTTTTGGGACGCGTCTCGTCCAACTGTATGATTTTTCCGTAAAGAAAAGGCTCTGTCTCTGTAATCGATTGAAGTAAAAAACGCTTCTTCCCCTGAAGTATGGCGGTGGTCGACCCGTCGGGCAATTCAAGTAAACGCAATATTTCGGCAATTACGCCGACATGATAGAGATCGTCAAATTCTGGATCGTCAACCATCGCGTCCCGCTGACAACAAACGCCAAGCATTAATTTCTTCTGAGCAGCAAGGCGTATCAAACGCATTGACTTGTTGCGACCGGCAACAACCGGCATTGCCACGCCGGAGAACATCACCACATTGCGAAGCGGGAGAATAGGCAATATTTCTCCAACTTTTTCAAGTCCTTCCGAAAAGTCCTCGTCCTTATCACATTCCATTAACAACGGAAGCGAAATAATCGTTTCCTCCATATCATCAAAAAGATTCTCCTGATATATCGTCATGCTTCTTTTATCGTACATCATTAATTTTTTTCAAACAAGCCGCAAAGATAGTCATTTTTTACGTTATTTTTGCTATTTTTGCGGAAAAATCATCCGTACGCAAACGTAATTGTATCTGCCCGATTATTTCGTTGACCCGTTGTTGTATACTTTCGGCAAACGAAAGATTTGCAGGCGTAAAGACATGCAATACGGAACTAAGTGTCGACAGTTCAATATCTTTGGAGGCCATTACCGGATCGCCGTCAATATGCATGATCCCAGCCGTTTGCCTGACAATACGGGCTTCTTTTGCCCGAAATGTTTTAATTTTACTGTTTTTATCGATGGTTCTGGTAAATAATTGTAACGCTAAAGGGCCAATATCCAATACATTAAAAGGAGATAAAATCGTAACATCCATTTGTCCGTCGCTGATGTCTGCGTTTGGTGCAATGAAGGCATTGTTGCCATACTGCGAAGCATTGGCACAAGTAATCAGAAATGCCTCTTCCCGAATGGTGTTATCGTTGATATGCAACTCATACTTTTCGGGCTTATAATCTAAATAATTCTCTACGATATCCTTTAAATAAGTCAACTGGCCACGTCTTTTTTCTTTTGCAAAGTCCTCGCTTACAACCGCATCGAAACCTACGCCACAGGTACAGAAAAAAATGTGATCATTCGCGCTACAAGCGTCAATAGTGGATATATGGCTTGAAAAAATGACGTCAACGGCGCTTCGTACATCGAAAGGTATATGAAGCTCGCGCGCCAGCCCATTTCCAGAACCGCTCGGAATGATACCCAAAACCACATCCGAATGAATCAAATGCTGCGCAACTTCGTTTACCGTCCCGTCACCGCCTACCGCAATCACACAGTCGGCATGATCATCGATCGCCCTTTGCGTAAGCTCTTTTGCGTGTCCGGCGAACGCCGTATTGACGACAGTGAGCGCAATCCCCTTTTCATCGCATCGCATGCGGATTATTTCAGGAATCTTATCCTTCGATCCGACGCCGGATATAGGATTGAGGATAACAACTATTTTTCTTACTTCTTTTTCCATATCTCATACAATTGATTGCAAATGTACAATTTTCTCCCGTAAATACGCACATCTCACATTTTTTTATTACTTTTGCATCGTTTTTTTTAGCACAAATAATTTTTTATACCCATAAATGAACTTGTTACAAGAGAAATTATCAAAATATGATGCACCGCAAAAGGCCAAAGCAGCAGGCATTTATCCTTATTTCCGGGAAATTGAAAGCGATCAGGACACCGAAGTTTTCATTCAAGGAAAAAGGGTGTTGATGTTTGGCTCCAATGCGTACCTGGGGTTGACGAATCATCCCAAGGTGAAGGAAGCATCCATCGAAGCAATCCGTAAGTATGGTACTGGGTGCGCAGGTTCACGTTTCCTGAACGGGACGCTGGACATCCATGTGCAATTGGAAAAACGATTGGCTGAATTTGTCGGGAAAGAAGATGCCATATCTTTTTCAACCGGTTTCCAGGTTAATCTGGGCGTCATTTCCTGTATTACCGGACGTAATGATTATATTATTTGGGACGAATACGACCACGCTTCTATTATTGAAGGGATACGATTGTCGTTCTCGAAAAATTCTAAATACCGACACAATGACATGGATTCGCTGGAAAAACAGCTTCGCAAATGCGAACCGAACAAAATCAAACTCATTGTAGTCGACGGTGTTTTCAGCATGGAAGGCGACGTTGCCAAGCTGAAAGACATTACATGTTTGGCCAAAAAATACAAGGCGAGCATTATGGTCGACGAAGCACACGCAATTGGCGTTCTCGGCAATCAAGGACGCGGATCATGCAATCATTTGAATGTCTCAAATGATATTGACCTTATTATGGGAACGTTCAGCAAATCGTTCGCCGCCCTGGGGGGATTTATTGCTTCCGATAAGGACACGATCAATTTTCTGCGCCATCATGCACGCTCCTATATTTTTAGCGCAAGTTGCACGCCAGCATCCATTGCTGCAGCCAATGCAGCGCTGGATATTATGCAAAACGAACCGGAACGCATTGATAACCTGTGGAAATTAACGCATTACGCATTAAACGGCTTCCGTCAGATGGGATGCGAAATAGGCCACACGTCAACGCCGATTATTCCCCTGTACATTCGCGACAACAACCTTACTTTTACCATTGTTCGCGAACTGTTTGATGCAGGCATCTTTGTCAATCCGGTAGTCTCGCCGGCTGTTGCGTCGACGGATACATTGATCCGATTCTCGCTCATGGCAACCCATACGTTCGAACAGTTGGATTTTGCGCTGGAAACTATCCGGAAAATATTTATAAAAAATAATTTGATAGGTGAAATATGAAATATGACTGTTGTGCATTAGGGGTAAGAGGTTATTCCAAAGCTACAAATAAACTCAATAACTACGATTGGCTTTGCGACGTTGAAAAAGCGCAGCAAGCGACGGGATTCGTCGAAGTACAATTTAAAAATACACGTAAAGGCTATTATCTCAATAAGGAACTACTGCCTTTGAAAAAAGGCGATGTGGTAGCCGTTGAAGCATCCCCAGGGCATGATGTGGGTACGGTGACGCTGACCGGAAAACTCGTTTTGCTCCAAATGAAAAAAAACCGGTTTCGCTTTGATGAAGAGCCTAAAAAAGTGTACCGCTTAGCCAAACAGGCCGATCTTGACAAATATGAAGAATCAAAAAACCGCGAACACGAGACAATGATTCGTTCGCGCCAGATTGCAGCCGACTTGGGTCTCAACATGAAAATCGGAGATGTGGAGTTTCAGGGCGATGGAATCAAAGCAATTTTTTACTATATTGCCGACGAGCGGGTGGATTTTCGTCAGTTGATCAAAGTGCTGGCCGATACCTTTCATATACGCATCGAAATGAAACAGATTGGCGCACGACAGGAAGCCGGTCGAATCGGAGGTATAGGCCCCTGCGGAATGGAGTTGTGCTGCTCTTCCTGGATCAGCAGCTTCATCTCGGTTGCAACTGATGCAGCTCGCTTTCAAGACCTGTCCATGAATCCACAGAAACTGGCCGGACAATGCGCGAAATTAAAATGTTGCCTGAACTATGAGGTCGATGCTTATGTGGAAGCACGAAAACAACTTCCTTCTCCTAAAATCGAACTTCATACGAAGGATCATACCTATTATCATTTCAAATCGGATATCTTTAAAAAGGAAATCACCTATTCAACCGACAAAAATGCACCCGCCAACTTGGTTACCATCCAATCCATGCGTGCATTTGAAATCATCAGCATGAACAAGAATGGAGATAAACCGGCCACTTTGCCCAGCAATGTGGTCGTAAAAGAAGAAAAACGCGACTCCAAAGACATACTTGACGAAAGCATTTCACGCTTCGACAAGCTGAAAAAGAAGAAAAAAAAGAAAAGCAAAACAACAAAATGATGTAATATGACGAATGATACAAAAATTATTGCATACTACCCTGCTATTGCTTTATTTTTGATCTTTTCATGCAACAGCGATATTGTCTTTAACGATTTTCAACCTGTTCCAGATAAAGTCTGGGATAGGCAATCCGAATTTCTTTTTCATTTTGAATTGAATGAAGCCGCCATACCCTACAATATTTCACTGCAACTTCGCAATAGCATTTTCTATCCGTATCAAAATCTATGGATACTTTTCGACGCATTAGACCAAACTGAAGTCATTGTAAATGATACGATTGAATTCCTGCTTGCCGATAAATCGGGAAAATGGACAGGCAACGGCGTTACGCTCTTTCAAAATCAGTTTCCGCTTCGGACGAACTATCACTTCCCCGACACCGGAAAATACACCATCCGCATACGACATGGAATGGTTGCCGAACAGCTTCATGGAATTGAAAACGTTGGCCTGTTTATTGAAAAAACACGGTGATTCTCATTCTTCTTTACGCCCGGCGTCAATACGCAAGAAGATAAATAACAGGATCGTAAAGCCCCACAAGGATGATCCACCATAACTGAAAAAAGGCAAAGGAATTCCGATGACCGGCGTCATGCCTGTTACCATGCCGATATTGACGATGGCATGAAAAAAAAATATCGACGCCGTGCCGTAACCATACACCCTGCCGAAGGTGGTACCCTGTCGCTCGGATAAAACAATCAATCGCAATAATAATAAACAAAACAAAATGACAACGAATGATGACCCCCAAAAACCAAATTCTTCGCCAATCGTACAAAAAATAAAATCCGTATCATGTTCGGGCACGTATTTGAGCTTTGTTTGCGTGCCGTTCAAAAAACCTTTGCCCGAAAAACCGCCCGAACCAATGGCGATCATGGACTGGTTTACATTGTATCCCGCCCCCGTGGGATCATCTTCCAATCCCAACGAAACACGGATACGCTTCTGCTGATGCGGCTCCAATATCTCGTCAAATACAAAATCAACGGAATAAAGAAATCCGACGGAAAGTACGGAAAAAAGGGCTAACAGGGCATAATGCCAAACGATTTTCTTGACGGAATAGACGACAAGAAAAATTGAAAAACAGGCAATAATCCCCATGACTACCCATACAAAATTGATTTCCAGAAATAATGAAACGATATGGAAACAAATGCCGACCACGGCAATGAATCCAAGAAAATAAACAGACAACACCCTTTCTTTCAGTACAAAACGCATCACAATACAAATAATCGCAAGTATGATGCACAAAACGGTAAACTCGTTTACCGGCGTGTGATTCCATAAAAGATATTCATATTTTAGCTGGATAACAAAAAACAGAATGGCACATATACTTGTCAGCAACACATACCCCGACATGCCTTCCCGATAAAATACAAGCGCCAATGCCAGAAAGACGATCGCCGTCCCGGCTTCCCGCTGCATAAAAATACAGAGCATCGGGAGTAGAACCAAACCCATTGAGACTAAGAAGTTTCGCGCTTTCAACAAATTGAACTCATACGTATTCATGAATTTGGCCAACGCTAACAACGTGGCAAATTTTGCAAATTCAGCAGGCTGAAATCGAATGGAAGAAGTGATGACCAACCACGAACGCGACCCCTTGATGTCCGGAGCAAGAAAAATGGTTAAAATCAATAGCAAAATGATTAAGCCGTATGTCGGATAGGCAAATGTTTCAAAAAAATGCTTGTCCAGCATCAAGATCAGAAAGATGAGTATAGCCGACGTCCCGATCCATATCAATTGTATGCCCGGACGACCGGAAAAAACAAAAAATTGTGGATTGTCAATATCAAAACTGGCACCGCAGACACTAAACCACCCTGCCGTTACCATGATTATATACAGCAGGATGGTAAACCAGTCGACCGTCTTCCACAAACTCACCTTCTTATTCGGCATCGTCTTCTTCAATTGATTTCTTGATGTAATTGAGGGACCCTGGACTTGTGTCCCAAAGTATCATCTTGGTTTCAAGCCACCTGTCCCATTCAAACAGGTCGCCGAACAGGTATTTTTCAAGCATCAGTCGGGCCATCGGCACGGCAACCCTTGCACCAAAACCGCCATTTTGCACAAACACGGCAATGGCTACTTTCGGATTGTGCATCGGAGCAAAGGCAATACAAGCCGAGTGATCGCGTCCGTGCGGATTTTGAACGGTACCGGTTTTAGCGCACACCTCCACACCCTGCATGTTTTGCAAGTCCCGACAGGTACCCCACATCACGGCATTCCGCATCCCCTCAACCACATATTCGTAATATTCGCGGTCAATGCCAGTTGGTTTCGGCGTCCTGTATTTCGCGTCTAACGGCATATCCTGTATTTCGCGAACCACATGCGGCACCATATAATGACCGCGATTGGCAACAGTCGCAGCAAGATTGCATATCTGCAAAGGGGTCGCATTGATCTCTCCCTGACCGATTGCAATCGAAATGATGCTGCTTGAGTTCCAACGTTTATTGTAGGTGTTGTCATAAGAATCGCTGTTCGGAATGAATCCTCGCTTTTCGCCCGGCAAATCTACACCGACAGGATAACCATAACCCATCTTCACCATATAATCTTTCCACGCATCAAATGCTTCCTGCACGGTACGGTAACGCGAACGACTATCCAGCATATCATGAAGCCCCCAACAATAAAACGCATTGCAGGAAGTCGAGATGGAACCTATGACCGATATTGGCGAGTAATGCCCGTGACAGGCAGGACGTCCGCCAAGATAAGGGTATCCATTATAACAAGGATATGATTTCTCCTTCGTTATCACTCCATCCTGCAGAAATATCAATGCTTGCGCCGGTTTGAACGTAGAACCGGGCGAATATTCCCCCATGATGGAACGGTCGAACAACGGTTCCTGCGGATCGCGTACAAGCATCGAGTAGTTTTGATTCCGTTGCGGACCGGTCAACAGATTGGGATCGTAGGTGGGCGAAGTCACCAGGCATAGTATTTCGCCGGTCGACGGCTCAATCATCACGATAGCCCCCTTTTTGTTTTGCATTATTCTTTCACCGAAAGCCTGTAACTCCAAGTCGATCGACAACGTAATATTCTTTCCCGACACTGGCGCCACATCGTTCTTCCCCTCTTCGTACTTGCCTTTGATGCGCCCCTTGGCATCCCGTAACATGACCTCAACACCTTTTTCACCGCGTAATATTTTCTCATACGAACGTTCGACGCCTGTCCGACCGGTATAGTCGCGTTGCACATAGTAATCGTCATTCGCGATGTCACCGGCACTCACTTCGTTGATATATCCCAGCACGTTGGCGGCATTCGAAAATCCATACTCCCGCAAGGGACGGTTACGAATATGAAAACCGGGAAATTTATACAGCTTTTCCTGTAATACGCCATACGCATTGACTGACAACTGATTCATGAATACTTGATCCACGTACGAGGAATATCCGGGATTCAATTCCTTGTTTTTTATGTCCGCCATCCGGTTATCAAACTGTTCCTTCGTGATACCCACCGTCATGCAAAAATCAATCGTATCGAATGGTTGCACTTCGCGCATTACCACCATCACATCATACGAAGGACGGTTAAACACAAGCAACTTGCCGTTGCGGTCGTAAATCAATCCGCGTGAAGGATATAACGTTCGCTTCAGAAAAGCATTGCTGTCAGCCCATTTTTTATAGTCGTCGCTCACAATTTGCAGAAAAAACAACCGCGCGATGAAAATGAATACGATCACAAGAATGATGCCGCTAATCACATACCGTCGATTGTAAAAAGCTAAATTCAGTCGGTTGTCCTCCATTTTCTTTTACTCCCCAGGTTAAAAGCTTCAATAATAAATATCAGTAACGATGAAAGCAGTATGCTCGAAATCATGCGGGTAAACATCAACCAGGGTTGATAAAAACTGAATGAATCGATTGCAAAGAGTATAACATGATGAATCGTTATCAAGATAAACGAGTAACGGAAAAATTTGCTGAATCCGAACAATCGATAAGAAGGCACACTTCGGTCGGGCAATTCTTTCATGTCCACAAACTGTTCTATCAAGGGATTACGGATAAAACCGACAAACGAACAGGCTGCGGCATGAACGCCAGGCGTATTTGAAAATATATCCATGATCAAACCTAGTAAAAACGACAGGATAATCACGACGGTGCGCGACAAGTCAATCCGGAATTTCATGATTACATACAGGTATATGAACGGGGTAACAATCCCAAATAAATGGATTTTACTTACCACAAGCGCCTGAAGCAGTACAAATGCCACAAAATAGAATATTTCACTAAACCTTTTAATCATCCCTCTACCCTCTACTCTCTACTCTCTAAACTCTAAACTCTATACTCTAAACTCTAAACTCTACCCCCTAATCATTCCTCCTCGCCTCCCACTCAACCTCTTTTTGTTCTTTCTGCAACCGGTTATCAATGACACTCAATAAATGGAGCGACTGAAAATCCGATGCAAGACGCACTTTCAACGAATAAAAATTATCATCCGTTTGCCGGGTATACGATTCGATCGTACCAACTAAGATGCCGGGCGGAAAGGCATCCGAATAACCGCTGGACTCAATCGAATCCCCTACCTGAAAGGTTGCATGGGTGGCAATGTGGTCAAGATAAGCATATTTCACATCACCGCCTTTCCACGACAGGGAACCCGTAAAATTCGTGTGCCGAATTTTACAACTCATACGGGATTTCATGTTCAACATCGACATGACCACCGAAAAGGAGTTGTTTACATTCGTAACAATACCCACAATGCCCTGCGGGGAGATGACACCCATATCCGGGCGGATGCCGTCGTTTTTCCCTTTATCGATCGTAATGTAATTGTGGGGCTTATTGACACTGTTGTTGACAACGGAAGCCGGAATGAAGTGATACCTGTTGCTTTTTAGTACCGAATCATTCAGGTATACACGACCAAAAGAGATCGTATCGTTCGTTTTGATGTTCATCTGTTCACGCAACCGGATAACTTCCATTTCAAGCAAACTGTTTCGTTCATGGATTTCCTGATTTACCTTTTGCAGGTCGAAATAGTAAAAGACAGCGCCCGATACCGACAATAGCCGCCCTGTAATCGCGTTTGCCGAACTTAACATGACATTCCGCTGATAAACATTGTTTCTGTAAATCAATACAAACGAGACTATTTCACAAATGAAAAACAAAAACCAATGCCTCTTAGCAACAATGAATGCCAGTAGTTTTTGCATGACAAAAAATTAACTCTTGTATAGAAAATTATACTTGTTCAAGTTCTTCAATGCAATGCCCGTACCACGTGCAACGGCGCGTAGCGGGTCTTCTGCAACATGAAACTTAATGTTTATTTTATCGGTCAGACGCTTTTCCAGCCCGCGCATCAAAGCACCGCCTCCTGTAAGATAAATACCGTTGCGAACAATATCGGAATATAACTCGGGAGGGGTGTTTTCCAGCGTATTCATTATCGTCTCCTCTACTTTCAGGATAGACTTGTCCAAACAATGCGCTATCTCCTGATAAGAAATGGGTACTTCAATCGGCATGGAAGTCATCTGATTGGGTCCGTGCACAATAAAGTCTTCCGGCGGATTGTCCAACGTTGTCAACGCAGAACCGACACTAATTTTTATCCGCTCTGCCGTTCGTTCGCCAACCTTAACGTTATGCTGCCGACGCATATACTCAACAATGTCTTTTGTGAATACATCGCCCGCCATCGGGATAGACGTTTTTGTCACAATACCACCCAGCGATATGACTGCTACTTCGGTTGTTCCCCCACCAATATCAACCACCATTTGTCCTTCGGGCGCCTCTACATCAATCCCGATTCCAACAGTTGCAGCCATCGGTTCATCAATCAGGTACACTTCGCGACCCCCGGCACGCTCGGATGAATCCCTGACGGCGCGACGTTCGACTTCGGTTGCACCCGACGGCACACAGATGACGATTCTCAAAGGCGGCGAAAACCAGTGATTTCTGAAATTCAGCATCTTTATCATTCCGCGTATCATCTGTTCGGCTGCATAAAAATCGGCAATCACACCATCCCCCAGCGGACGTACCGTTCGTATATTATCATGCGTTTTTTCAGACATCAACCGTGCATTTTCACCAATCGCCAATACCTTATCCGTACGCCTGTCCAACGCCACTACCGACGGCGCATCAAGCATGATCTTGTCTTCGCAGATAATGATTGTATTAGCCGTTCCAAGGTCGATTGCTATATCTTTTGTAAAAGAGAATAATCCCATAATTATTTAGTTTTCAGTTGTCAGTCTGTAATTTTTTTCACTTCGACGTGCATTAATGTTTAAAGTGTCGTATACCGGTTTTAACCATGCTCATTCCTTGCTCGTCACAATACTGTACAGATAACTTGTCATTTATTGAGCCGCCCGGTTGAATAACGGCAGAAATACCAGCCTCTTTTGCGATTTCCACACAGTCAGGGAACGGGAAAAAAGCATCGGAGGCCATCACGGCGCCATGCAGGTCGAATTGGAACGAATGTGCCTTTTTGATGGCCTGTTTCAGCGCATCCACCCGCGACGTCTGCCCTATTCCGCTTGCACACAACTGCCTGTTCTTTACCAGCGTGATGGCATTCGACTTGCTATGTTTGACTAATTTGTTGGCAAACAACAAATCGGATACCTCCGCGTCGGAAGGCTTTCGTATTGTCATACACTCCAGATCGTCAGCCGTTTGAACACTCGTATCACGTTCCTGTACCAATACCCCGTTCAGCAACGAACGGAATTGTATTTCCGAAGCAATTTTCAATTTGTTGCGTTTCAGGATGATACGGTTCTTTTTCTGCATCAACGCATCCAAAGCGCCCGTTGTATAGTCGGGCGCAATGACGACTTCAAAAAATATCTTGTTGATTTTTTCGGCTGTCTCCGTATCAATCCGCTCGTTTGTAATCAGAATACCACCAAAAGCAGATACCGGATCGCAGGCCAAAGCATCTTTCCATGCCTCAAACACCGTATCACGTGTCGCAATGCCACAGGCATTGTTATGCTTCAGGATGGCAAAAGTCAATGCATCAAACTCGTCGATCAACGTGAGCGCCGCATCAATGTCCAACAGGTTGTTATACGAAATTTCCTTTCCATGATATTTTTCAAACAGCTTGTCGAAATCGCCGAAAAAGACGCCTTTCTGGTGTGGATTTTCACCATATCGCATCGTATGGGCATCATCGGCCGCCACCCGGATAGCCGACAGTTCCGCCCCGTCAAAATAATTAAAGATCGCACTGTCGTACCCCGATGATACGGCAAATGCCTCTTTTGCAAAAAAACGGCGTTCGGCGAGCGTCGACCCTGCGCCACTTTCGTCCAATAGATTCATGAGGGGGGCATATTGCTTTTGTGATGCGACAATCAATACATCCTTGTAATTCTTGGCAGCCGCCCTGATGAGCGAAATACCTCCTATATCTATTTTTTCAATGATAGCACCTTCATCCGCTCCAGAAGCTACCGTTTCCTTAAACGGATATAAATCTACAATCACCAGATCAATTTCCGAAATTTCATATTGCACGGATTGCTGCCGATCGCTTTCATTGTCGCGACGCATAAGTATTCCGCCAAAAACCTTCGGATGAAGCGTCTTCACACGTCCACCCAAGATGGAGGGATAACCGGTAAGCGTCTCCACCGTTTCGCAGGGAAGTCCCAGTGATTCAATAAATTGTTGCGTACCCCCAGTTGATACGAATCGGACATCTTGGGCATGAAGCTTATATAGTATGGCATCTAATCCTTCTTTATGGTAAACCGAAACCAAAGCGCGTCTAATCCTTCTGTAATCTTCCATTTTACTCGTTCTTTCTATAAACCGTGCAAAGATAACGTTTATTTTGTAATGCGCGCTATAATCTATTCATTTTTTCTTGATTTATACATTTTTTTCAGTTTTCACCCCCCCCCGATTGCTTCCCAGGAAATTCTTGACGTTGGTTGCCAAATCCGCTCAACGGGAACGGGGATTTTTGAAAAACAGTACCAGCAGAACTGTCAATAAGACAGATGCTACTGAAGCTATCAAATACAGCAACGACCAATTGGTCTGGTCGCCGACTTTGAAATAATCAATCATCCATCCACTTATCAGGTTACCGACGAAAATACCGACGCCCCAGGTAATAAACGACAAGAATCCCTGTGCCTGCGCCTTAAATTCCTGAGGCACGGATTTATCGGTATATACCTGGCCTGCAACGAAAAACAGCCCAAAAATCAGACCATGCGTGAGGATGCCAATGATGTACAGCCACTGTTGCCCCAACACAATACCTGAATAAAGGGACAGGTACCGGACGAGCATCGCCAGCAAACCAAAAAGCAATGTCTTCTTGAAGCCGAATTTAACCAGAATGGCGGTTGTGATGAACAGGAAAAACAATTCGGCAACCTGACCCCAGTTCAACGTCACTGTGATATACTTATAATCATTGTTAGCAAGAAACTGAGACCCGAAGTTGTAAAAAAGCGCAAAGGGGATCACCGATAAAAAAGTGATCAGGATAAACCGGTTGAAATGCTTGTTTTTCAATGTTGATATAACCTTCAACCCTAATATATCCGCTACCGTATATTTGATGGACACGGCTGCCGTCGGCGGCGTTTTGGGTATGGTTAAGTTGATTAATGCGGCAACAAACGCTGCGCCAGCGCCGCAATAAAGCGGAAGCACCGTCCCATCGAACACCTGTACCTTAAAAATATGGATGGCGGCCAAGCTGAAAAGCCCGGATGACACCCAGCCTATCGTACCCAAAATACGTATCCTTGGAAACTGTTCCGACGAAACATGCGTCATGGCAATCGAGCTTGTCAGGCTCCACGACGGCATGTAGCACAACATGGCTAAACAAACGGTGATCATCAAACCTGTAAAGCCGGTTTGCTGAACCGCCAAAAAGAGAAAAACAGCTACCAACAGATTAAGACCGGCAAGCAGCTTTTCAGAAGCGACGTAACGGTCGGCAAGCACGCCAACCAAAGGGGCAGCCATCGAACCGATAGCCATTGAACTCAAAATCAGCGAAACTTGCCATACTTCGAGATGCGCCAGGTTATTCAGATACGCAGCAAACGGTACCCACCATACGGCAAACAGCATAAACTGCATAAACATCATGATGCCTAACTTAATAAAAACGCCTTTTTTCGTTTGGCTGTTGTTATTTTCCATACTATTTCATTTAAAATTTTTGCAAACGTACATGAAAAATTTGGATTCTCCAAGCACGTCGAATGAAAAAACTTTTTTACAGGAAATATTGTGTAAGTTGAGCACAGTACATATGATCTACCCCACCAGATTCCTGAACTTGCTGAATATTCTCTCCTTGATGGATTGGTTCGGCTGGAAATTGGGTGAAGTCTCTATCCTGCGGATGGCGGCTTTTTCGTCAGCAGACAGCGTTTCTGGAATGTATACGCTGATATTTACGAGCAAATCTCCTGTACCATAGCTATTTAAAGAAGGCAGTCCTTTCCCGCGCAGACGAAGTATTTTGCCGGGTTGCGTACCCGGTTCAATCTTCACTTTGGCGCGCCCGTCTACAATCGGGACTTCCAGCGTATCCCCCAGAATGGCTTGCGGGACTGATAATAACAAGTTGTATATCAAATCGTTCTCGTCACGTAGTAATTCTTTGTCAGGCTCTTCTTCGATGACAATGAGCAAATCGCCGTTGATGCCTCCAAATCGTGCGGCATTGCCTTTCCCGCGAACCGACAGCTGCATCCCGTCCATAACGCCGGCAGGGATATTTATTTCGATCACCTCGTCGTCGCGAACGATTCCCTCACCATAGCAAGCCTGACATTTCTTCGTAATCGTCTTTCCCTGCCCGCTACATGAGGGACAGACTGATTGCGTTTGCATCTGACCGATAAAGGTGCTTTGAACGCGCGTCACATATCCTTGTCCATGACAGGTCTGACAGGTTACAATACTTTTATCGTCTTCCGCGCCGCTTCCCTGACATTTCTTGCACGGCACCTGTTTTTTTACCTTGATCTTTTTTTCTACCCCGTTCGCTATTTCTTTCAATGTCATCTTTACTTTTACGCGAAGGTCCGAACCACGCTGTGTCGCCCGTCCGCCACCCCGCGAAGAACGCCCGCCGAAGCCGCCAAATCCGCCAAAACTGCTGAAACTGCCAAAATGACCGCCAAACAAATCGCCGAAGTGTTCGAAAATATCATCCATCGTCATTCCGCCGCCACCGGCAGCCGAACTGCCGACGCCCGCATGACCAAACCGGTCGTAACGATCACGTTTGTCCTGATTACTCAGCACATCATAAGCCTCGGCAGCCTCCTTGAATTTATCTTCGGCATCCTTGTCGCCCGGATTCTTGTCGGGATGATACTGAATAGCCTTCTTGCGGTAAGCTGTCTTTATTTCGTCGGCTGGAGCGTTCTTGGCCACGCCCAACACTTCATAATAATCTCTTTTGGACATATCTTTTTTGTTAATTTTCCGTCAGGTTCCCTTGTAATAAATAGTTGTCGTTTATTCGCCTACGACGACTTTTGCATGACGCAATACTTTTTCATAGAGCGTATATCCCGTCTGCACGCAATCGATCACCAACCCTTTTTGGCTTTCGTCGGGCGCCGGAAACGTGGCAATCGCTTCAAATAAATCCGTATTAAACGGCTGTCCGGTCGTTTCAATCACGCTAACGCCTTGCTGCGACAGGTAATTGATGAATTTGTCGTAGATGATTTTCACCCCGTTCACGGCGGCGGATAAATCGTCCGTTGCCTGCAACGTACTGATGGCACGCTCAAAATCATCGACCACAGGCAGCAGGTTTGTCAGTACGGCAGCACCACCCGACTTTATTAATTCCGCCTTTTCGCGTATCGTACGTTTTCTGAAATTGTCAAACTCCGCTATCAAACGAAGATGCGCATCGTTCAATGTCGCATATTTTTCTTCCCATGAAGGCTCCTGTTTCGCTTCCTCCTGGTTATTATTTTCCGGCATATCCACATCACCTGACAATATGTCGTCTCCCGAAGGGTTTTCCGACTTATTTTCCGTATCGTCCTGCAAATTTGTCATGTTGCCCATTTCTTCATCCACGTCAGGCGACGTCTGTTTGTTTCCTTGATATGACTGTTTCGACTGTTTGTTCATCTTTTCCTGATTTTTTTTAATTCTTTTCACACAGCTATATGCAAAAATGTTGCCAATTTAAAAATAATACCTAACTTTGCCCTATTATTTTAATGAAGTAAACCTATGAAACGATTTTTTATATGGATGTTATTGGTCTTTTCAGCCTTTGTTGCCAAAGCGCAGGAACTGTCATGCCGTTATGGATTCCGTTACGAAATAAGTAACAGTCCGAATTGGGGCAAGAACAAATTAGTCATCACAAGCGTTTATGCTCATACTCCAGCCGCGAGAGCCGGAATTAAATCCTACGACATCATTGAAGAGGTCGAAGGAGTGCCTATCACTGAAACCGTCCTCGACGACATCTACCTGTTCCTGAACCCCGAAGGAAAAGAGGTGGTGGAACTGACCATCAAAAATATCGGCGACGGTGTTCGAAAAGAAAAAATCAGTAAGGAATGTAAGAGCTTGCAAGCCATATCGGAATACCAGCTCGCTTCGGCTTTTGCCATGTATGCGGTGGAATATGCACAGGAAAGGGTGTTTTCCTGTCCGTTCATCACCTCGCAGACAAGCGACCCCGTCGATTTTGCCCTGTTCAAGACGTTTGATTTTTTCGACAAGAACGACAATCAGCCGGAATTGGTCAAAAAAATTAACGGGATAATAATTAAAGAACTGACAAACAGAGGACTTAAACACGATTCAAACAGTCCTGACCTGTTAGTGCAAATCTACTACTCCCGGAAGAAAAATGAAAGTTACAAGCCCAAAACGCTTGCTAAAACAACGAAAGATGCAGATAAGAACGAAGAAAACCACAACGTTTTCAGGTATGACATCACGAACGACCGGATGGTCAAGCTACCGTTCTTACCCCCTGGCACCCTCGAATCAGAAGCGGAATTTTTTCTCAAGTTAGGGGTACGGTTAGAAGACCGCAAATTGGCGCCGGGACGAATCATCTGGGAAAGCGAAGCCAACGAACTGTCGAACGAATCCTATTCGATCGATGATTTTGCCGCCATACATATCCCCTTGATGTTTGTGCAATATCCATACGTAAAATACGGACGTAACGTTCAATTTCACCTCTTGAAGAAAGTATACAACTATACGGGTATCAGCTATAATATTGATAATATTTCGGAAGTGGCATCGGTCGATCCCTTCTCACCCGCTGCTGCCGCCGGTATCAAACCGCTCGACCGGCTGGATGCCATTAACAACAAGCGGATGGACCGGACTGCCAAACAGTTTAATGCCGCCTATCACAATTTTATCGTCAATACGCTGAAATATAAAGATGTTGGCACCCGTTTCACGGACGCAAACGGCTTCCCTGACTGTATGTATTGGGAACCTCTCAAATACCCGCTTATCGTGAAGGAGTTCAACAATAAAAAGAACTTGACGGCATTTTCGTATCTTTTCAATTATGCGCCGTTCATCACCCCTTCGGAAAATAACGTCTGCTCCTTTAAAATAAGCAGGGACAGCGAAAAACTGGAATTTATCATTCGTCCCGAAATACGTTCCGAGATTTCGATTGTTGTCGATTAACACTTGTTTATGATTTTCCCAGCTAATTTCGAACAAAAAACCGGATTCGACAAAATACGTCATTTAATTAATAATAACTGCATTAGTTCGCTCGGAAAAGAACAGGTCGATGAAATGTTTTTTTCGTCCGACTTGCAGGTCGTAACCGAAAAACTGACGCAGACAGCCGAATTTGTGCGAATCGTGCAGGAAGAGGATTCCTTTCCGGCAGATTACTTTATGGACGTCCGCGAAGCGCTCCGCCGCATCCGTCCCGAAGGCGCTTTTTTAGATGAAAAGGAACTGTTCGACCTGAAACGTTCGCTTCAAACCATCTACGATATCACGCGTTTTTTCAAACGGCAGGACGACGTTTCGGAAGTAAAGTACCCTGCCCTTACCGCATTGTCAGGCAATATCCCGGTCTTCCCTGCAATCATCAGGCAAATTGACGGTATCCTTGACAAGTACGGACGGGTAAAAGACAATGCCTCCCACGAACTGATGCGCATCCGAAAAGATATGTTCGCCGTGACGGGAAGCATCTCGCGCAACCTGCAGTCCATCCTGCGCGCCGCCCAGTCGGAAGGCTTTGTCGATAAGGATGTGGCGCCTACCATGCGCGACGGTCGGCTGGTCATTCCCGTATCGCCCGCGTTCAAACGGCGGATCAAAGGGATCGTCCACGACGAATCGGCCACGGGGAAAACCGTTTTTATCGAACCGGAAGCGGTCGTCGAAGCCAACAACCGCATCCGCGAACTCGAGAATGAAGAGAAACGCGAGGTCATGCGCATCCTTGTCGCGTTTACCGATACGGTTAGGCCGTCCGTACCCGAACTGTTGCAGTCGTTTGTCTTTCTGGCAACCGTCGATTTCATCCGCGCCAAAGCGCTGTTTGCCATCAAAGTGAACGCCATCAAACCTGTCGTCGACGACAAGCCCCTGATTGACTGGATGCAGGCCATCCATCCCCTACTCTACCTCTCGCACCAAAAACAGGCAAAACAGGTCGTCCCCCTGGACATTACGCTGTACGATAGCGCCCTACGTCATTGCGAACGCAGTGAAGCAATCCAGCCTCTTTCAGCCGATGATGTACGCGACAGCGCCCGGATACTGATTATCTCCGGCCCCAACGCAGGCGGCAAATCCGTCTGCCTCAAGACCGTCGGACTGCTGCAATACATGCTGCAATGCGGACTGCTGATACCCGTCCACGAGCGCTCGCGTGCCGGCATCTTCGACAAACTGTTTATCGACATTGGCGACGAACAAAGCATCGAAAACGACCTGAGCACCTACAGTTCGCACCTCACCGCCATGAAGTTTTTCATCAAAAACTGCGACGAACGCTCCCTGCTCCTCATCGACGAGTTTGGAAGCGGCACGGAACCGGTCATCGGCGGCGCCCTCGCCGAATCGTTGCTCGACCGCTTCAACCGCAAGGGCAGCTTCGGCGTCATCACAACCCACTACCGGAACCTGAAACAGTATGCCGAAGACCACAACGGCGTCGTCAACGGAGCGATGCTTTACGACCGCAACCTGATGCAGCCGCTGTTCAAACTGTCCATCGGACGGCCCGGCAGTTCGTTTGCCATCGAAATAGCCCGTAATATCGGACTGCCGGAAGACGTCATCGACGATGCCTCCCAAAAAGTTGGCAGCGACTATATCGACATGGACAAGTACCTGCAGGACATCGTGCGCGACAAACGCTACTGGGAAAACAAACGGCAGCAGATACGGCAGCAGGAGAAAAAGCTCGAAGACGTCATTGCCCGCTACGAAAGCGACCTCGAAACCGTCAGCCTGCAACGGAAAGAAATCGTCAAGGCCGCCAAAGCCGAAGCGCAGCAAATCCTCTCGGAAGCCAATGCCCGGATAGAAAACACGATCCGCGAGATCAAAGAAGCGCAAGCCGAAAAAGAACGCACCAAAACAGTCAGGCAGGAACTGGAAACGTTCAGGGAAAGCGTTTTCAACACGCAGGAAGACGACGACGCCATCGCGCGCAAAATGAAAAAACTGAACGAGCGACAAAACCGCAAAAAACAACGCCGGCAAAAAAAAGAAACATCTCCGCCGAAACCTGAAAGCGCAACTGTCTTTGCTATAGGCGACACGGTACGAATAAAAGGTCAAACAGCCGTCGGCGCCATCATTGACATGCACGACAAACAGGCCATCGTAGCGCTTGGCATGATCAAGAGCGCTGTCAAATTAGACAAACTTGAAAAAGTCAGTCGCAGCCACCTGAAAAAAGAAACAAAAGCGCATACGTTCGTCAGCGCCCAAACAGCCGAAGCGATCTACCGGAAGAAGTTGAATTTCAAGCACGAGATCGACGTGCGCGGCATGCGCGGTGACGAAGCCATCCAAACGGTCGCCTACTTCATCGATGATGCCATCCTCGCCAACATATCACCCGTACGCATACTGCACGGCACGGGCGAGGGCATCCTGCGCCAGCTCATTCGCGACTACCTCTCAACCGTCTCCGGCATCAGCCGCTTCAAAGACGAACATGTCCAGCTCGGCGGCGCAGGCATCACCGTCGTCGAACTGGAATAACCTTACCCTTCAATCAAATACCGGCTCAACCCCCTTGTTTTTTTACTAAATTCCGCGCCAATCTTCACCAATCGCCGTTTGCCTGCGGTAAAGGGAATCAGATAACCCTTTTCGCCGATCTGCTTCAGGGCGTCTTCGGCAGTGCCGTTCCCTGTAAGTTTAAATTCAAACGCATAGACGGTATCGTCGGTTTTGACAATGGCGTCGGCGCGGCCAACGGCGCTCTGCGGTTCCACTTCGACAAACTGCCCCATCAGCTTGAACAACAGGTAAAAGACTGTCTGATAGTGCTTTTCGGTCTTGTTGTTGAGGCTGTAAGGGATACCGGCAAAGAAAGCTTTCAGACGGATCATAAAACTTTCCACGTTGCCGTCCTGCAAGTCATCGACAAACGTTCCTGCATAAAACTCCGACATGACATTCGTTTTAGGCATGAAAGCGGGGAGCAGTTCGTACAGAAAACCATACTTGACTTCATTGTTGGGGAATCCCAAAATATAGGTTTCGCGTTTCGCGTCATAGTCCTTAATAGTCAGGTATCCGCTCTGGTATAGCAGCGGTACCGGGTCGCTGCCTCCCACCCTGTATTCGGTTATGGCGCGTGCCGGACATTTTACATCCTTTTCCATACTCGGTATGTCAAACTGCATTTTTTTCAGCATTTGCACCAGAAAAGTAGGCGTCCCCGTCTGAAACCAGTAATCGCGCAATTCCTTTATTGAAAAGGTTTTAAGCAGACTGAACGGATTATACATTCCTTCGCTTTGTTTAGAAAAATGATAACCGTCATAACGCTGCTTCAAGTCGGAGCATATCCGGTTGTAGGATGTGCCAAGTTCGTTAGCCAGCGTGTTGATTTCAGGCTGAAAGTATTGCAGCAGTTCCGTTTCCGAAATACCGCATATCCCTGCATATTCATTGTCGAAGCTGATATCCGACAAATGGTTTAAATCGCTGAAAACGCTCACCTGCGAAAATTTGGTGACACCGGTCAGGGATACAAAACGCAGGTATGCGTCCGCGCTTTTCAACACGCCGTAAAATCCCTTTAACACCTTGCGCATGTCGTCGTTCACGGTCAGGTCGTCCATCGTACCAAGCAGCGGCTTATCGTATTCGTCTATTAAAATCACTACCTTGCGTCCCGTTTGCACGTATGCGCGGCGGATCAGGGTTTGAAAACGGATAGCAGGGTCTTTTTCGTCATCGTCCTTTCCCCATTCTTCCTCCAGCAACTTCAGGTTGAAGTTCAGAGCTGTATACAGTGAATCGAGATTGAGATAGCCCGTAACATTCATATCCAAGTGAAAAACAGGATATGCTGTCCATTCCTTTTCCAAACCTGCAATGGCCAGGCCGTCGAAGAGTTCTTTTTTCCCGAGAAAATAGGCTTTCAGGGTGGAAAGCAGCAGACTCTTGCCAAAACGGCGCGGACGGGCCAGGAAATAGGGTTTCCCTGTCGTCGCCATACGGTAGATATATGCAGTTTTATCCACATAAAGATAACCGGTTGTCCGTAAATCCTCAAAATCCTGTATGCCAACAGGTAATTTTCTGTTATTAACCATCTCCATACCCATTTAATTGTTTTCTTATAACTTAACTCAGCGCGAATATATTTTTTTCGTTTACAATATTTTTGCCTTCGGACGTATAGAGGTATTCCATGCGGTCTTTGTAGCGATCCTCTATTTTTCCGCGCACCATCTTCATGGAAGAATTTAACAGTTGATTTTGTTCCGTGAAAGGCTCCGGCAGGATGGCGATAGCGGCCGGCAACCAGCGTTCGGGATACTGGCCGGCATAAGCGCCGCCGCTTTTGTAACGGTTGATGATGCCCTGTATCTTTTTCAAGGCCAGCTCTTTTGCCTCCATCGAATCCCAGCTGATTTCCGGCTTGATGCGCTCGACATATTTTTTCAACTGCGCCTTATCCGGAACGATCAGCGCGATGGTATAGGGGTCCTGATTATTATGCAGCATCATCTGTTCGATGTATTTCGTACTGTCGCAAATACCCTCCTCGATTCCTTCCGGACTGTATTTTTCGCCGTCGCTGCTGATCAGCAAGCTTTTAAAACGACCCAGCACATACAGAAAGCCGTCCTTATCCATATAACCCATATCGCCGGTATGAAGCCATCCGTCGCGAATGGTATCCGCCGTGGCATCCGGATTTTTCCAGTATCCGAGCATGACATTCTCGCCCTTAATCACAATCTCGCCTTTTTCGCCTACCGGCAGTTCATTTCCATCCAAATCCAGGATTTTGAGTTCCATATTCTTCACTAATGCGCCGGACGATCCCAGCTTATGCTTTTTCACGCTGTTGGACGAAATGACCGGCGTCGCCTCCGACAGTCCGTATCCCTGAAACATTGGTATGCCGATGGCGTAAAAGAAACGTTGCAGTTCGATATCAAGCAACGCGCCGCCGCCAATGAAAAATTTCAACTTGCCGCCCATGGCCTGCCTTACTTTGGAAAAAATAAGTTTGTCGTATATAGCCAGCAATAACCGTATATGAATCCTGGAAATTCCGCCTTTATTGTATCCTTCGCGGTTGTATGCGTAGGCGGTCGCCAGCGCTTTCCTGAAAAGTTTCTCCGTCCTTTTCCCTTTCTTTTGAACGTTTGATTCAATGTTTTTCCTGAAGTTTTTAGCCAATGCAGGCACACTCATGATGACAGTAGGCTGAAATTCCTTAATATTCAACGGAATATTTTTCAGCGTCTCAAT